>CDZP01041708.1_pt1 | contig 89899 bp, 93 predicted proteins | sample 554941 | NCBI WGS metagenome assembly CDZP01 (sample SAMEA3182064, study PRJEB8094) | gut metagenome | biome: human; feature: gut; material: Stool; isolation source: human stools | place: Canada | collected 2013-01-28
CCTCAATCAAGAGGGTTTGCCGCATCCTGCCCGTGAGCAAAGTGGTCATAGAGACCGCCGAGTTCGACCTGCAGCTGCTGAAAGCCATTGCGGATGGAAAGCCCGTTCCGCAAGGTGAGGATTACCAGAAGGGCGAGATGTATGGTCACTACAATGTACGGCAATACGTGCTTTGGAGAGATGATTACACCTGTCAGTGCTGCGGAGCACACGCAACCAAGAAAAAAAGAGGTCCGGCTTCACGTCCACCATCTGGAGAGCAGGAAGGTAGGCGGCGACGCCCCGGACAACCAAGTTACCCTTTGCGAGAGTTGTCACGAGAAACTCCACAAGGGGTTGATTACGGCGAAGGACTTCAAAAAGCGTAAGCGTCGCTCCACACGGGATGCCACATTCATGGGCATCATGCGGAAGACTTTAATGCAGATGCTCTGCTCTGAGTTGCCTATCCCCGTTGTCAAAACGAGAGGCTATATCACAAAGGCAACCCGAGAGAAGTTGCTTGTGCTTCCAAAGAGCCACACTAATGATGCTCTGGCAATCGCGCAGGGGAAGCGCGGCTTCAACGTTGGATACCTCCCGGAAATTGCGCAAATCGATAAGATTTGCACGATTCGTCCGGTGAGACATCACAACCGCCAGCTGCACAAAGCGGCCATTCTCACGGGAGGCATCCGTAAGTCCAATCAAGCAGAAAAGTACGTATTTGGGTATCGTCTTTTTGACAAAGTCCAATTTAACGGACAGGACTGCTTCATTTGGGGAAGAAGAACTTCTGGATACTTTGCTGTCAAAACCATTGACGGAAAAGTCATCCATAACAGTGCTTCCTTCAAAAAGTTAAACCTTGTGGAGCGAGCAAGTAACTACTTAATCGCATAATTCAAAATTAAATTCAAAGGAGGAAATGCCGAAATAATGAAAAAGCTTTGGATCGTTTTATTGTCCCTTTTCCTGCTGACCGGCTGCGGGCAGAAACCCGAAACGCCGGTCCCCCCTTCCGACCCGTCTCCCACGCAGCAGGAACCCAATGAACCGCCTGCGAGCACAGAGCCGGAAACGCCTGCCCGCGCGGAACAGGTCGACTTGACCTTTTTCGTTGAGGGCGAGGAAGAAGCTCTGCCTGCCACCCTGTATGTCGGAGATGGGTACTCCCTCTATATTCCCGATGAGGACTGGGACGGCCCGGAGCAGTCCACAGAGAGCGGCGTCCCGACAGACACCTGGGTCAGTGCCTTCAACAGCGATGTGGCGCTGTCTGTATCCCGCTATGGGGATATGACGGTCACGGAGGCGCGGGATACCTTTGCTCAGTCCAGCGGCTATGAGTTTGAGGATCTGATGGGCGGCAGCCCCGATGATCCGCTGACGGGCACAAATGAAAAGGGCGAATACCTTTCTTTCTTTGTGGCTGCGGGCGGCGGCGCGGATTCCTATGCTGTTTCGTGGCGGTATCCGGCGGAAGCGGCTGAGGGCTTCGGCGCCCGGCTGCCTACTATCGCGGAAACCTTCCTTGCAAGCTGAAAGATTCCCTCTGTCGAGAAATACTCCGCAGCCGGCAAATGCCATCCGGGAGCTGTTTCGCGGAGGAAACGTTCCGAATCGCGCGAAAGACCGCCTTGGATTTGACCCGGGCAGTTTTTTGCCGTGAAAACAGGCAATGCAGAATTTGGTACGGTCATTTTGACAACGTGGAAAAAACTGCTCCGGCACACAAGTGTCGGAGCAGTTTTGTTTACCGGAAAAACCCAGATAGACGGGCTTTTTGCTATGCAAAAGCATAGAAAAATAAGAAATGTGCCAGTTCCTTGCCCCTGCGGGGCAGCCGGAAAGGATGCACGAACCCTTCATGCACTGGCATTTGTGCAGGTTCGCGGTGCGCTGTTCATGCAGGAAGCTTTATGGAGAATGAGGCGGTATATTGAGATCCAGGCTCTATCTATCGCTCACGCCTTTTCTTCTTCCCGGATGAACATGATGAAAAAGCTGACGGCCAGCAGTGCGCAGGAGACCCAGATGCCCCGTTCGGCCATGTGCGCCGACAACAGCGCCCCCAGTCCCGCGCCTATGGCAAACAGGCCGATGACGCCGAAATAGGTCAGCGCCTTACAGAGCACCTCCCGGTCATGGGTGTGGAAATAGACGCACAGGGCCTCCGTGCCGCTGCGCATATTGCCGATGCACATGGTACTGGCGTAGGCGTGGCCCCGGACCTTGCGGAAGGTCTGCACCTGCATGGCGCAGACAAAGGACACCACGGCGTTGGCGAAGGTGTTGGCCGTCTGCGGCAGAAAGCCCACCGCAAACAGCAAAACGATCTCCGCTAAAACGATCATCTGCCGCCAGTGTACCTTTTCCGTGTACTTGAAATGGCGGTGGATGCACTCCGCCGCGAAGATCCCCAGCAGAAATGACAGCACCGGGATGAGATACCGGGCGCTGTGCCGCCACTGGCCGTCAAACAGATAGGCGCTGCACAGCACGATGTTGCCCGTCTGGGCATTGGCAAACACCTTGCCCCGGCAGAGATAGGTGTAGGCGTCCTGCAAGCCGCCGGAGAGAATGATAAACGAGGCGGTCAGCAGGGATTCCGACATCTGGCCGTGATGATTCCGGAGGTTCACAATCAAGACTCCTCTTCAAGTGTTCTCATGGCTCAGCGTCCGCTGTTCCAGTGTTCTTTGGTCCGCAGGCGGCTGATGGCCCGGGCCAGCTGGGCCTCCGCGTTCCGGTGCTCCTGCATACTTTTCTTTTGCAGAAGGGCCTCCTTTGCGGCGTCCTCCGCCCGTCTTGCCCGGTTGACGTCAATGTCCTCCGGCCGCTCCGCCGTGGACACCAGAAGCATGACCTCCCCCGCTTCGACCTTCACCAGTCCGGCGGAAACAGCCGCCGTCCGCAGCGGGCCGCCCACCGGCTGAAACCGCAGCTCCCCCGGCACCACAGCCGCGATCATATTGCTGTGGTGGGAGAGGATCCCCATTGCGCCGTCCGTACAGGGAACCACCATGAATTCGCAGTCACCGTCAAAGAACAGAGTGTCCGAGGCCAAGATCCGTGCATGAAACGCACTCATCAGACCTCACCTTCCTCGATCTTTTTCGCTTTGGCGACCACATCATCCAGCGTACCCACATTGTAGAAGGCCGCCTCCGGATACTGGTCCATTTCACCGTCCACGATGGCGGCAAAGCCACGCAGCGTCTCCTTCAAAGGGACATACACGCCGGGGATACCGGTGAATTTTTCAGCTACATGGGTGGGCTGCGCCAGAAAGCGCTGGATGCGGCGGGCGCGGTTCACGGTCTGCCGGTCCTCGTCGCTCAGCTCGTCCATGCCGAGGATGGCGATGATGTCCTGCAATTCCTGATATTTTTGCAGCGTCTCCTGCACCCTCCGGGCGATGCGGTAATGCTCCGCGCCCACAATGTCCGCCTCCAAAATCCGGGAGGAGGATTCCAGCGGGTCCACGGCGGGGTAAATGCCCTGCTCGGAGATCTTCCGGCTCAGCACCGTGGTGGCGTCCAGATGGGCAAAGGTGGTGGCGGTGGCGGGGTCGGTCAAATCGTCGGCGGGCACATAGACCGCCTGTACCGAGGTGACGGAGCCGTCCTTCGTGGAAGTGATGCGCTCCTGTAACTGGCCCATCTCGTTGGCCAACGTAGGCTGATAGCCCACGGCGGAGGGCATCCGGCCCCGCAGGGTGGAAACCTCGCTGCCTGCCTGCACAAATCGGAAAATGTTGTCGATGAACAGCAGCACATCCTTGTGCTCCACATCCCGGAAATGCTCGGCCATGGTCAGCCCGGACAGTGCCACCCGCATACGGACGCCGGGGGATTCGTTCATCTGGCCAAAGACCAGCGCCGTCTTATCCGCCACGCCGCTCTCCCGCATTTCCCGCCAGAGGTCATTGCCCTCCCGGCTCCGCTCGCCTACGCCGGTGAAGATGGAATAGCCGTTGTGCTCCATGGCTACGTTGTGGATCAGCTCCTGGATCAGCACGGTCTTACCCACGCCGGCGCCGCCGAACAGGCCGATCTTGCCGCCCTTGGGATACGGCTCCAGCAGGTCGATGACCTTGATGCCGGTCTCCAGAATCTCCACGGCGGGGCTTTGATCCTCAAAGGAGGGCGGGTCCCGGTAAATGCTCTTGCGGGGTGTTTCCGCCGGGAGCGGCTCTCCGCCGTCGATGGGCTGGCCCAGCACGTTGAACATCCGGCCAAGCGTCTGCTCTCCTACCGGGACCTCGATGGTCTTGCCGGGGGCGGTCACCTTCATGCCCCGGGCCAGACCCTCGCTGCCCGCCAGCATGATGCAGCGGACGATCCGCTCGCTCATGTGCTGGGCTACCTCCATCACGCGGGTCTGGCCGTTCAGCTCCACGGACAGCGCTTCCTTGATCTTAGGCAGATGTCCGGCTTCAAACTCCACATCTACCACAGGGCCGGATACCTGCGTGATCGTTCCGATTTTCATACTGTTATCCCTCGCTTCCAAAGGTTCCCCGCTGTGCCGCCGCGCCTGCGGAAATTTCTGTGATCTCCTGGGTGATGGCCGCCTGCCGCACGCGGTTATATTGCAGCCGCAAGGCACTCAACAGCTCCTCTGCGTTCTGATTGGCGGCGTCCATAGCGGTCATGCGGGCGTTCTGCTCGCTGCAGAAGCTGTCCAGCAGGGCGCTGTACAGGAAACCGGAGACATAGCTTGGGATCATGCTGTTCAGCACTGCCCACACGGACGGATAGAATTCAAATGGTTCCTGCACGGCCTTTTCCTTGGCGGGCGGCGCGAACTGCGTCCGGTGGAAGGGCAGCAGCCGGGTGGACTTGGCCTCGGAGAGCAGACTGCTCTCCATATCGGTGTAGACCACGAAGATCTCCTTCAGCGTTCCCGCCAAGAAACCGTCCAACAGCAGAGCGCTGATCTCCCGCGCCCGGTCTAACGTGGGATTCTGGGCGGTGTAGAGAAAGCTGTGCTCAATGGGGATCTTGTGCTGGTCAAAGTACCGGCGGCCATACTCCCCCACTACATACAGCTTGGTGTCCGGATGCTGGGCAAGGAGCTTTTCAGCCTCCTTGATGACGTTCTGGTTGTAGGCCCCCGCGAGGCCCTTATCCGCCGTGATGACCAGACACCCATAAGTGCCCTCCAGCGGCGTGTTATTGTCCGGCGGGTAGAAATAGGGACTGTCCACATCCCCCGCCGTGCGGAAGACCCGCTTGATCTCGCCCCGCAGCGCGTCAAAATACGGCCGGGTGTTGGCCAGATCGTTCCGTGCCTTCCGCAGCTTGGTGGAGGCGATGAGGTACATGGCGTTGGTGATCTTCCGGGTCTGCTGTACGCTTTCAATCCGGTTTTTGATCTCACGGGTATTGGCCATCTCACTCACCGCTCTTTTTCGCAGTTTCCGTCTGGAACCGCGTCAGAAATTCTCTGGACAACTTCAGGATCGTCTCCCGATCCTCATCGCTCAGCTGACCGCTCTCGTCGATCCGGCGGCACAGCGCTTCGTTCCGAGTCTCCATATCCTGCAGAAGTCCCGCACGAAAATCGTCCATCCGCGCAAGAGGCACCGTCTGCATTACATGATCCAGCGCCGCCACCAGCAAAATCACCTGCTGGTGCTGCTGGTAGGGGTGGTTCTGGGGCTGGCGCAGCAGGCGCATCAGGCCCTGTCCGTAAATCAGCTGCCGTTTGGTGGTCTCGTCCAGATCGCTGGAAAACTGGGTAAAGACCTCCATCTCCCGGTACTGGGCCAGATCCAGACGCAGGGCGCCCGCCGCCTTTTTCATGGCCTTCGTCTGAGCATCGCCGCCCACACGGGACACCGACAATCCCACATTGACCGCGGGCCGCTGGCCGGAGAAGAACAGGCTGCTCTCCAGAAAGATCTGGCCGTCGGTGATGGAAATGATATTGGTGGGGATGTAGGCAGACACGTCGCCGGCCTGGGTCTCCACGATGGGCAGCGCCGTCATGCTGCCGCCGCCCAATTCCTCCGAGAGGTGGGCAGAACGTTCCAGCAGACGGGAGTGCAGATAGAACACATCGCCGGGGTAGGCCTCCCGTCCGGGGGACCGCTCCAGCAGCAGGCTCAGCGTCCGGTAGGCCACGGCGTGCTTGGAGAGATCGTCATAGACGATCAGAACGTCCCGGCCCTTCCGCATGAAGTACTCACCCAGTGCTGTTCCGGCATAGGGAGCAATGTACTGTAAGGACGCCGACGCACTGGCGGGCGCGTTCACCACGATGGTATAGTCCATAGCGCCCTTGTGCTTCAGATTCTCTACCAGTTGGGCAACGGAACTGGATTTCTGCCCGATGGCAACATAGATGCACACAACGCCCTTCCCTTTCTGGTTCAGAACGGTGTCCAGGGCGATGGCGGTCTTGCCGGTCTGCCGGTCGCCGATGATCAGCTCCCGCTGTCCCCGTCCGATGGGGAACATGGAGTCGATGGCGAGCAGGCCCGTCTCCATAGGCGCGTTTACCGGCTGGCGGTCGATGATGCCGGGGGCCGGGGACTCAATGGGCAGATAGCCCTCCGACGGAATGTCGCCCTGCCCGTCAATGGGCATACCCAGCGCGTCCACCACCCGGCCCAGAAAGCCGTCCCCTACCGGGATACCGGCGGTCTTACCTGTGCGGCGGACGATGCTGCCGGATTCAATGGCCTCACTGCCGCCGAACAGGATGCAGCCTACACGGTCCGGCCGCAGATCCTGCACCATGCCCTTCACGCCGGAGGAAAATTGCAGAATTTCACCGTAGGCCGCGTGCTCCAGTCCGCTGACGGTGGCGATCTCATCACCCACCGTCAGAACGCTGCCGACCTCCTCCGGCGCGGCATCCGGCTGCCAGTTGCGGACGGCCTCCCGCATCAGCGGGATCACGGAGACCCCGGCGGGGTTCAGCTGCTCCAGCCGCTCCCGGAACTGCCGCAGACGGCCCTCCAGACTCCAGTCATACAGGTCGGCGCCCACTTCCATCCGAAAGCCCTTTTCCAGCGCGGGGTCCTGCTCCCAACGCAGGGGAACCTCCTGCCCGTACTGCTTTTTCAAAAAGGCCGCAAAACGGTTCCGCTGCACCTCACTGGGGGCGTCCGCGCTGCGCAGGACCGCTTCCAGTACCGTTTCACGCATGGGACTCCCCCCTCTCCGCCGCGTCCAAAAACTGATCGAACGCATCGCCGTCGGATTGCAGCACCAGCTTTTCCGTGGCTGTCACTGCCAGATCCTTCAGCTCCTTCTGCGCGTCGGACAGCAGCTTGTCATGCTCCCGCTGGGCGGCGGCATGGGCGTCCGCCAGAATTTGCTCCGCCTGTGCCCGTGCGTCGGACAACTGCCGCTGCATGGCGGCGTCCGCCGACTTCTGGGCGGCGGCGAGCTTTGCCGCAGCGTCGGCGTCGGCATTTTTCAACTGCTGACGGACCTCTGCCGCTGTTTTCTCCGCGTCTGCCAGCGTCTTTGCCGCTTTCGCGTCCTGCTCCTGATAGTACTGCTGCCGCTTCTCCATAAATGTCTTGACGGGCTTATAGAGCAGCAGATACAGCCCGCCTGCCAGAATCACAAAATTCAGCAGGTGCAGCAAAATTTGCTGCCAATCAATATTCAACGGGATATTCACGGTTTCCCACCTGCCTTACTTATAGGACGAAGATGATCAGAATGACGACCAGCAGCGCATAAATGATAGCGGTTTCGATAAAGACCAGTCCCAGCATCAGCGTGGTACGGATCTTGCCCTCCGCCTCCGGCTGACGGGCGATCCCCTCCGCAGACTTGCTGACGGCAACGCCCATGGCCACGGCGCCGCCTGCGGCGGCAAGGCCGATGGCGATGCCCGCGGCGATGGACTTGGACCCCGTGGCGTCGCTCTGGGTCTGGGTGGTTTCCGCCGCAGCGGGTGCGGCAGCGGTATCCGTGGAAGACGCGGCCAGTGCGGGGACTGTCAGGGACAGCACCACCAGCAGGATCAGGAACAGCGCGGGGACCTTTTTCTTAAGCAGTTTCATGTTTATTACCTCCAAAATGATTCGATCCGTAAATGATTGGGACGGTCATGCCCGCCCGGACGCCGGTTCGGGACGCTCCGATACCTCGCCGTAGAACAACGCTGTGAGCATGGTCAGAACATAGGCCTGGATCAACGCGTGAAGCAGGGTGAACAGAACGCCCACCAGCACCGGCAGTACGTAACTCAGCTGCACATAGTAATAGACCAGCTCCGTTACCAGCAGGCCGCTGAGCAACGCGCCGAACAGACGGAAGCTCATGGAAATAGGCAGCGAGAATTCCTTCAATGTGCTGCCCACGCCCTTCAGACCGTTGCCCGCGATCCCGCCGGAGAGGATCACAAGATAGGATAAGCAGCCAAGGGCGATGGCACCGTTTACGTCCGACAGCGGCGCGGGAAGGGTCACGGAGCGGCCCGTGGTGGTGACGGCCTGCAAGCCCAGCAGCTCAAACAGCGTCCCCACGAAGATATACGCGCCCGCGCCGAAGATGTAGGCCCCCAGAAATCCGTTTCGCTGAGGACTGCTGGTTCTGGCCATACCGTCAAACAGGCTTACGGCATGCTCCAGCAGCAGCTGGAACCGCCCCGGCACCACCTTGAATTTCGGGATGACAAACACGCGGATACACGCCGCCGCTATCAGCAGGATAGCGGATACCGTCATGGCGGAGATCAGTCCCGGATTGACGTTTTTCCAGCCGAACAGGCTGATCTGATTTTCCTCATGCAGGACCGCGTCCCGCATGGCGGTCTGAATGGTCTCCGTTTTTCCCGGCGGCGCCGTCAACAGACTGCCCGCGAACAGGACCGCGATGAGTAGGACCCATAGGATCATAAATTTCTTTTTGCTTTTCATGCTGATAGCCAGTCTCCTTTCCACACCGGAATACAGGCGCTGCGGTCTGCCCTGACCGCGTCCCATTTTTCAGCGTGACCGTTAAAGGACTTGTCTTCTAAGAACGCCCGTATTATACTGTTCTAACAGAAAGATGTAAAAAGTATATTTGATATGTTGGACATATCTAAATGATATGGCACGGAGGCGAAAAAAGTGGCTGTTCCCTACGATTATTACCGCATTTTTTACTATGTTGCCCAACACAAGAGCTTTACCAAGGCCGCCGAGGCTTTGGGCAACAACCAGCCCAACATTACCCGCTGCATGAATAATCTGGAACAGGATCTGGGCTGCAAGCTGTTTGTCCGCACCAACCACGGCGTCTCCCTGACCCCGGAAGGTCAACGGCTTTACAGCCGTGCTGCTGTGGCCTTTGAGCAGCTGCGCCTTGGCGAAAGTGAGGTCCGGGCGGATTGCAGCCTGCGGACCGGCAGCATTTCCATTGCCGCCAGCGAAGCCGCGCTCCATCTGACCCTTCTGAACCGCCTTGACGCGTTTCACCGGCGGTATCCGGGGATCCACCTGCGGATCACCAACGATTCCACCCCCCGCGCCATGGAAGGGCTGCTGCGGGGACAGGTGGACTGCGCGGCGGTCACCACGCCCTGTCCGGTGAGAAAGTCCCTGCAGGAAACGGCGCTGGTCTCCTTCCGGGAGATTCTGATCTGCGGTTCGGATTTTCATGATCTGACCGCGGAAACGCGGAGCCTGCGGGATATGGAAAACCTCCCCTTTGTGTGCATGAGCAGAGGGACCAGTACATACATCTTTTATCAACAGCTGTTCTTAAAGCATAATCTGGCTTTTCATGTGGAAATGGAAGCCGGCACCATGGATCAGGTCCTCGCGATGGTGCAGAGCAATCTGGGCGTCGGTTTCTACCCGGAGTCCATGGCCGCTTCCGCCCTTGCCGCCGGGACAGTGTTCCAGATCCGCCTTGCGGAGCCGATCCCGGAACGGTTCGTCAACCTGATCGAGGATACATCCCGCCCTCAAAGCGTTGCCATGAAAGCCTTTAAGAAAATGCTGCTGGCCCCGGAGGAAGAGTAAAATACCGGAGAGGAAATCATTTCCTCTCCGGTGTTTTTGGATGGTTTTGCGTCTGCCGGTATGGGGCTTTTGCGCCGTCAGTCACCCAGCGCCTGCTTCAGATCGGCGATGATGTCATCCGGGTCCTCCAGACCGACGGACATCCGGATCATGCCGTCGGTAATGCCGGCAGCCTCCCGGATCTCCTTGGGGATCATGGTGTGGGTCATGGCGGCAGCCTGCTCCACCAGCGTTTCCGTATCGCCCAGAGAGACGGCCAGCGTGCAGAGCTTTAGGCTGTTGATGAACTTCTTACCGGCCTCCAGACCGCCGGCCACGTCAAAGGAGATCATGCCGCCTCCGCCCTTCATCTGCTTCTTGGCAATGGCGTACTGGGGATTGGATTCCAGGAAGGGATAGCGGACCGTTTCGATCTTGGGATTGGCCTCCAGCCACTTGGCGATCTTCAGAGCGCTTTCATTGTACTGCTTCATGCGGACACCCAACGTCTTGAGACCGCGGCACACCAGAAACGCGGTGAAGGGCGCCATGACGGAGCCAAAGTGCATGAGGGTACCCAGACGGCACTCCCGCAGGAACTGCTCATCGTTGGAGATCACCGCGCCGCCCAGCAGGTCACCGTGGCCGCCGATGTACTTGGTGAGGCTGTGGATGACTGCATCCACGCCCAGATCCAGCGGGGTGGTGTTGTAGGGCGTGGCAAAGGTGTTGTCGATAAAGACCTTGATGCCGTGCTTATGGGCGATCTCCACCACGGCGGCAATATCCACCAGCACCATGGTGGGGTTGGCGGGAGACTCCACATAGATCAGCTTGGTGTTGGGCTTGATCAGGCCTTCCAGTTGGCTGAGATCGGCGGCGTCAAAGGTATCGTGGGCGATCCCGAAGCGGGGCAGCCAGTCGCTGGTCACGTCCTCCGTGCCGGAATATTTGGCCTTGGTGAAAATAGCGTGGTCGCCGCTTTTCAGCAGTGCGAAAATCGCGCCGGAGACAGCGCCCATGCCGGACGCATAGGCCACGGCCCCCTTGCCGTGCTCCAGCGCCGCCAGCTTCTGTTCCAGATAATCCACAGAGGGATTGGTGATCCGGCTGTATGCAAAGCTCTCGGCGTAGTCATCGCAGGCCTTCACCGCATCGTCCGTGGAATCAAAATAGAATGTGGACGTCTGGTAAATGGGCGGGATCAGGGCACCGTACATATCCCGCGGCTCGCCGGCGTGGACTTCTACCGTGTTGAATTTCAGATCTTCATGCTTCAAATCAGGGTGCTTCAAAACTAACTGGCTCATTCAAAATACCTCCCGTCGGTTGTGTGACTGCGCAAATGGATACCTACTAACTTACTTGGTTGCATTGAGCATAGCACAACCACCCATAAAAACGGAAATATCCGAATGTTATCGCTGGCAATAACATTCGGATATTCTTGTTCAGGCTTCGGGAAGGTCCCGTCCGTATTTTTGCAGAAGCTGGATAAAGCGTTCCGCAGGCTGCGACAGCGTATGGGCCTTCTGGCAGACCCAGCCGATGGTGATGGGATCGTCAAAGTCCTTGATGGGACGCTTGATCACCCCCTGCGCCCCGTTGCTTTCGGAGATGAAGCCGGTGCCCAGATCATAGCCCTGACACTGCTGCATGACCATCAGGCTTTGATAGAGTCCGTTGACAATGGTGACCTTCTGGGGATAAAAGTCCGGCACCAGCATCTCCTCCTGCAAAACGGAGGGTGCGTCGGAGTCCAGCTCGTACATGATGCAGGGATACGGGTGCAGTTCCTCGATCGTCAGGACCTCCTTGGAGGCCAAAGGATGGGACTTATGGATAAACACATAGGGCTTGCTGTCAAAAAGCGGGTGAAATTCCAGGTTGTTGTCGCCAAAGACACGGTTCATGTGCTTTCGGCTGCGGCTGCTGATGAACAATACGCCCAGCTCCGTGGTTTTGTCCACGACCTGCTGGATGACCTCCGGGCCCTGCCCTACCAGAAATTTATAGGTATAGGATTCCTTTTGATAGGTATTCTGATAGGCCATCATTGCATCGATGGCGAAGCAGTAATGCTGACTGCTGACGCTGAGGGTCTCGTGGGTCTTGCTCAGATCCTGTGAAAAGTGCTGGGAAATATGCTCGGCATCCGTCAAAAGCCGCTCTCCCATGTTCAGAAGCTCCCGGCCCTCGGCGGTCAGGGTGATCCCGGCGGCAGAGCGGACAAAAATCGTGATCCCCAGCTCCTCCTCCAGCGCGCAGACCATTTTGCTGATGCCGGGCTGGGAGACGTACAGGACCTGAGCGGCTTTGCTGAAGGAGCCGCATTTTGCCACCGTGGAAATATACTTCAATTGAAGCAGTGTCATACCAAGTGCCGCCTTTCCTCATTTTTCAATGGATCTCTCGTATTATAGCACAAGAAATTCAAAATGCGCAACTATAATCATACTAAAGTGGTGTGTTTTAGCAAAAAGGAATATCCATGTAATACTAAACAGCAATTTTCTCAAAAATGCACGATTATAGGGCGATATAGACAAAAGTGATGGACCTCCATAACATTGATTTATTGGACAAAGCTTGTTTTTGCGACTATCATAATAGACAGCAAGCGGTTCTCAGTTTTTCAGTGTGCAAAATAGAGAAATAGGGAGGAACTTACTTTATGCAAGAGAAAAAGATCAAATTTACCGACGTCCTGTTTGTCGGTCTGGCGTTCTTCGCCTCCTACTTCGGCGCGGGCAACCTGATTTTCCCGCCGATGCTGGGCCTGCAAAGCGGCAGCAACTGGCTCAGCGGCATGATCGGTATGCTGGCCTCCGGTGTGGGTCTGCCCATTCTGGCCATCATCGTGCTGGGTATGTGCGGCTCTGTCCAGAAAATCTCCGACCATGTGAACAAAAAGTTCTACACCGTCATGATCGGCGCCATCATGATCCTCTGCTGCTGCGTGTCCATCCCCAGAACCGCAGCCGTCGGCATTGAGATGGGCCTTCAGGGCATCTGGCCCGGCGCGCCCTATCTGGTTTTCGTCATTCTCTACTTCGTGATCGCGTTCCTGTTCGCCAAGGACCGCGGCACCGCACTGGATAAGGTCGGCAAGATCCTGACCCCCATTATGACCATCATCCTGTTCATTCTGGTGGTCAAGGGCGCTGTCAGCCCCATCGGTACCCCCGGTACCGCCTCCGTGGATAACGCCTTTGTCAACAGCTTCCTGGGTGGTTACAGCACCGGCGACGTTCTGGTGTCCTTCCTGGCTGCCGGCGTGTTCTTTGACAGCATCAAGCGCAAGGGCTACGAGGGCGAAGCCTTCCGCAAGGCCCATGTCCGGGCCTGCCTGATCGCCGCCGTCTGTCTGGCTATTGTCTATGGCGGCCTGCTGTATATGGGCGCCTGCGTCAGCACGGAGTACACGCCCGACAGCATCAGCAACGCCAACCTCCTGCTGGCGATCATCCGCTCCAGCGGCGGCCAGATCGCGATTTACGGTCTGTGCCTGTCCGTGGTGCTGGCCTGCCTCACCACCGCCATCAGCCAGATCACCGCAGTGGCAGATTTTTATGAGACCGCCACCCACGGCAAGCTGTCCTACAAGGTTCTGGTCATGATCGTCCCCATCGTTACCACCATCGTCGCCAGCTTCGGTCTGGATACCATCGTGAGCCTGACCTCCCCCTGGTTCTCCTTCTTCTATCCCATCACGCTGGTGATGACCATTCTGGGCATCTTCGAGAAGAAGATCCCCAATGACGGCGCGTTCAAGGGCGCTGTGTACTTCACGGTGATCTACGCCGTTCTGGATCTGCCCCACGAGTATGGCTTCGGCTTCCTGGACCCCGTTTTGAATCACATCCCCCTCTATGGTCTGGGCTTCGGTTGGATCGTTCCCGCCATCGTGGGCTTCATCGTGGGTCTCATTGCCTGGAAGGGCAAGGGCCGCACGGAGACCTGAGCAAACTGTTTCTGAGCTTTATACCGTATTGGAATGGAACGCGCAAAGCGCGTAAGGAGGAACTTCTATGTCCATTGAAAAAGGCGACGCGACCAAATATGTCCATACCGGCAACGGCGAGCTGTGCTATGAGCTGAACAAGGCTCTGACTGTGCCGGAGACTTTCCCCATCTACCTGTCCTCTGCCTATATCTTCGATTCCATTGATCCCATTGACAAGATCTGCGACGAGGGCGCTCCCGGCTATGCTTACTTCCGGCTGGGCAACCCCAACGCTGACGCCACCTCTCAGATTCTGGCCGCCGGTGACGGGGCCGAAAAGGGTCTGGTATTCTCCTCCGGCATGGCGGCCATTACAACCTCCATTCTGGCAACGGTGAAACCCGGCGATCACATCGTGGCCTCCCCCATCATCTACGGCGAGGCGTTCTACTACCTGAAGTATGAGCTGAAGCGCTGGGGCGTGGAGACCACCTTCATCGACTTCAACACGCAGGATGTGGCGGACTATATCCGTCCCAACACCAAGCTGGTATACGGCGAGACCATTGCCAACCCCCTGATGAGCGTGCCGGACATCCGGCATCTGGCGGACGTGGCTCACGCCAACGGCGCCAAGCTGTTTATCGACAACACCTTTGCCACTTCGATCATTGCCAAGCCCATCAAGTACGGCGCAGATCTGGTGATTTACAGCGCCACCAAGTATCTGGGCGGTCACGATGATCTGGTAGGCGGCGCGGTGGTCGGCTCCGAGGAGATCATCAAGTCTCTGAGCTTCTATCTGGGCCTCTACGGCGCGAATCTGGGCGCTACGGAATCCTGGCTGCTGGCCCGGAGCCTGCGGACGCTGCCCCTGCGGGTAAAGAAGATGGCTGAAAACGGTCTGGCACTGGCCAAATTCTTCGAGAGCCATCCCAAGGTGGAAAAGGTCTACTACCCCGGTCTGGAGTCCTCCCCCAGCAAGGCGCTGGCCGATAAGCAGTTCGAGGGCAACGGCTACGGCGGTATGCTCTGCGTGAACTTCAAGGGCGGCCAGAAGGAGATCGACAAGCTCATCAGCAACTTGCAGCTGGTACGCTTCGTACCCACTCTGGCCGGCGTCGGCACCACGCTGACCTATCCGCCCAGAGCGTCTCACCGGGATCTCAGCCCCGACGAACTGGCGGCCATCGGTATCACCATGGGCCAGATCCGGCTTTCTTCCGGTCTGGAGGACACCGACGATCTGCTGAACGACTTCGATCAGGCGTTGGCAAAGATGTGATCCAGCGAAAACTGCACCGCAATTTTTCAAAAGAGGGACCGTTTCAAAGCGGCCCCTCTTTTACACGTTGTCAGATCGGATGTTTGTCGACAGCATGAGATTCATGGTGCCGACACATGGGAATCAGCAGCGGTATACGCCGCATAATGTACTATAATTTCCAACAATAAGTGACATGGTGAACTGCTTTACATAGACTGAGATCAGCAGAGATACGATGTAATGACCTTTTGGGGGACGCGCATGTATGGAAAAATCGACTGCGGCGTTTCGTTACGGCAATGTCCCGGTGGGAACTGTCCAGACACCGTCCGGCGCGGGGGTCTCGACCCATAGGGTCTTGCCCCCCAGTTTGATCTGAACGGAGCCGCGCTCCATCAGCCGTTTTCTGGCAACGCCGTTTGACGGGAGGCCGTTCCGTCGCTGATACTGCGTGGTGGAAACCAGACTGCGGATAGTCCGGGGAGACAGTTCCGGCAACGGGACCGGCTGCCAGAGAAACCTCGAGAACTGCGTCCGATACGTGTAAAGCATGTATCCTTCACTGGTAAGCAAGCGGCGCATTTCTGCATCGTGACGCTGCCCTTCCCCCTTTGTTCGCTTCGCAGCTTCGTGACGCTCTTTTTCTGCGGAGAGCGCTTTGCGGGAGCGGCCGCCAGCCAGATAGTCGGCCAGATCCACGGTCCTGCATTTGACGACGGCAGACGCCTTTTCCCGCCAGAAACGGCCCAGATCCGCGTCGGAGAGGAAGTAGTGCCCGTGGATCAGGTGGGACTGTTCCTCCGGGGTGAGGCGGTCTGCAAACTGTTGGATGATATAGGACATGAAGAAGTGATTGACGTGAATGTGGCGGATGTTTGGGACGAAAAAATCTTCGATCCACTGCCGCTCGCAGCAGAACATACGGCACAGATCCGCGATCGTGTAGCGGTATTCGGAGCGGATCAGCACAAGAATTTCTCTTGCCACCGCCTCTGCCGGGCGGTCCTCGGAGACCGGCTGGATGGTGTGGAGGAATTGAGTTGAAACGGACATGAGAGCACCTCCGATGGTGTGGTGGGATGCTTTTTTGTAAAAGATTTGCCCCGGAGGGGCAATTTATTTTGGTGTTGAAAGCTGTTTATTATAATCAGTATATACTTTTTATAAACGATTGTCCACATATTTTATTTGATTTTTCGGGCTTAACCAAATATGCAAGAATTCCACTGCCTATCGCATGTCTATCCATTTAAATCTAAGGGTTGACATGGCATGGAACTTTACAGCTTGAACCGCGCTTCATTGCGTAGACCCCGCTGCTCTGCGGCGAAAAAGGAATGGTTCGCTCCCCCTCCTTCTCCGTCAAACAAAATCCTGTAATCCGATCCGCGGACTGCTAACACATTTTCTGTATGGCCGTAAACATCCAGCGTAAAACTGGCAGTGACATGGCCCAGATTGATCTGCATTTTCTGCATCTCCTCTCATCGTTAACCGACTGCGGCAAGCACCATCTGCTGAATACGGCTCATGACGCCAATGTAGTAGGAAAGCTCTGAGGCCGTTAGCTCAGACTCATCTATGCTTTCCAGTGCCTCCATGGTCTCTGTGTATGGAAAACGCGGTCTCTATCGTAAGAGAGGATGAAAATTTCGCAAATACCGCAGCAGAGGCTTTGCGGTTTGGACATAACGCGCACATTCAAGATTTCCTTGGATGTGCGCGGCTTCTTTTACGCCGCGCTGGCCACCTGCGCCACGCAGTTCATATTGAAAACCCGTCTCAAAATAGGTTGATTTTTACCTACAATTTGCGTATAATAGGTGCTGCAAGGAGGTGTTCCCATGACCATTGATACGAACACAATCGTTTCCGTGACAGAGGCCAATCAGAATTTTTCCCGCGTGACGCGCATCGCTGAAACGAATGGACAGGCTGTGATTTTCAAAAATAACCGCCCCAAATATATGTTGGTTGATTTGGACAATTCGCCCTTGATCGACATGACGGATGACGAGAAGATCGACTTTGTGGCGGCAAGAATTTTAAAGAAATATAAGCCCGCGTTTATGGAGTTGGCAAAATGATCAAATTCTCAAAAGAGAAGGTCTTGCTGCTTCACAGGCTCATCGCGGAGGAGACTGGCGGGAGCATCGGCGTCAGGTATGAGACTCTGCTGGAGTCCGCGCTGGAGAACGTCTTTTCCGGCTTTGGCGGGCAGGAATTCTACCCTACTAGGGAGGAAAAGGGCGCTCGGCTGGGCTATGCGCTCATCTCTAACCACGCCTTCGTGGATGGCAACAAGCGCATCGGTATGTATGTGATGCTGACCTTTCTGGAGGTCAACGGTATTCGGTTGGACTGCGCCAACGACGAGGTTGTCGAGGTCGGTCTGGCTGTCGCCTCCGGCGCAATGGACTACGAGGCGCTGTTGGCGTGGGTGCGGGCGCACCGTGTCTGACCCAGTTTTGACCCAGAATGGAATTGGAGTGGGCAGGGCCGGACGGAAACAACGGAAAATCCGCCGAACGTGTGTAAAGACCCAGCAAGTGGACATCTACTACAAGTTCATCGGTCTTATCAACCAGAAGGCAGAGGGCGGCTACAAGGGGGAAGTTGTCAAAGTGAAAAGGACAGAGATAGAGAACCAGCCTGCTTAACGGAAGGTGGGTGTCGGCAGAAAGCCGACACCCACCCTTTTTTAATTCACGCGAACGGCATACTTCATGCGATTTCCATACTGCGTCGACTTGATCAGTCCCAGCTTCTCAAATTTCAAGACAAAGCTGCGGATCGTCGCGTAGGCGGCGTCCCCAAAGTCCTTTTCCAACTGCTTGGTGGAAAACTCTGCGTCGCCGTAGGTCATATATTATCTTTGATAGCTTCGTTCAGCACACCATCCGCTGCTGAGGATCGGGAGCGGCAAGCTCAGGCGATGGCACTGCCTGAAACAACCGCAGAGAAATAAAGCAGCAATGCCCGGAGCGAGGCAACTCATTCCGGGCATCTTGAAATTTTTATGAATAAGTCTCGGAAAAACCGCAAACAATATTGTCAAGTAAAAATGAAATTTACTTGACATTGCGCGTGCTGCGGCATAAGATATAAACATCATCGGGACAGGAGGTGGAGCGAGTGACCGGTGCGCAAATCATCACGCAGACAATGGAGCAGTTCCCGGAAAATGAATTGATCTTTGCCAGTAAGCTATATGCGGATCAGCTTTGCAAAGCGGTCAGCGAGGAAACCTATTACCAAACTCTTGGCCGGATGTGCAAAGCAGGTTCCCTTTGCAGAATAGCAAAGGGAACGTATTATCGGCCTAAAACAAGTAAATATGGTATTGTTCCGCCGTCCCAAAAGGAAATCGTTGCGGCCTTCACAGAACCGGACAAAGGTACTGTTGTCGGATATTCCTTGTATAACAGTTTGAAACTCACCACGCAGGTTGCTAAAACTGTTGAGGTTTTCTCTTCCGAGATCGAGCAACGCACCAAGAACATCAGTAATGTTCTTCTGCAGTTCTGCAATTTGGTGTATACACCGGAAGTGAAGGGTATGATCCATATGCTTGAAGTGCTGCAAAATTTCGGTGAAATTCAGGACTTGAACTATCATCAATTCATTACGTTCTGCGAAAAGTTTGCGCAAGAATACGATGGCAAAGTTTTTGAACAAGTTCTCCAGAAAATGCGGTACCAGAAAAAAACGATTTCTTTCCTGCGGAATATTTTGAATCATTATGGTGTGGAGAACAACCTGAATAAATACCTCTCCGCCCTATCCGAATATAAGCATCCCACTATGGAGGAGATTTATGAAGCTGCATACGCATCCTGAAGAATTTCGTGAATTGATCACCGTTGTTGCCAATGAAAAACACATTTCCGAGTCTGCCGTTGAGCGCGACTATTATATCGTCATGATGCTGAAATCGCTGGCCGACAGTCCTTATGCAGACCAGTGCGTTTTTAAGGGCGGCACCTCTCTCAGCAAGTGCTACCCAGGTTCCATTGACCGCTTTTCCGAGGACATCGACCTTACCTTCCTGGGAATGGAACTGTCGGATAAAGCCTGCGACAAAGCGATCAAGAAAATCGAAACGATCATGGCGGCTGGCGCACAAATGGAGAAGATCGTGGAGGAACGCTCCAACCGCAGCAAGAGTATGTATGTTTGGTTCGGTAATCCTGAAAACCGTGTGAAGCTTGAAATTGGAAGTACTGTCCGTCCGGACCCGTATCAGAAAATGCCGGTGAAAACCTACATTCAGGAGTTTCTGGAAAGCCGTGGGTTTACCGATGATATCGAACGGTTTGAACTGGAAACTGTGGAAATCAACACGCTGAATATTGAGCGAACCTTCATCGACAAAATCATGTCCGTAAAGCGCCACGCCATCTGCGGCACATTGAACCGTAAGGTGCGCCATATCTATGATGTGACACGTCTGTACCAGATGCCGGAGATCCAAGCATTCCTGGCCGAAACAGACGAACTTAAACGGTTGGTGCGGTTGACGAAGGATACGGATTCTTACTATATCGGAAAGCGCAATGTTTCTGCCGAATATGATCCCACCGGCGCTTATAACTTTGCTTCGTGGCAGCAGTATTTCGATTCCGCCATTCGGTCAACTTACGAAAGCCTGCACACCACGTTGCTCTATACAGACGAAAAACAGGACTTTGATGTTGCGGTAAACACTTTTAAGCAAATCAACGGGAGACTGACGGAAATCGGGGAATAACATCATCCATCCTTACCAACAACCAGCGGTCGCAGGTTCGAGTCCTGTCTCCGCAACCAGAAAGTCCTGATTTCTTGCGAAATCAGGACTTTTTCCGTACTTTTCTGTCCAATAACTTACTTGCTGTTTTTTCTGACCCAAACGCTGACCCCAACGGGGCGGGGTAGCGGAAAGCACTATACCGCGTCAGAGAGAAGGTTGCCCATTGTCTTTGCCGCTTCACGCTTGGCCGAGGTCGTTACATGCGCATAAGTGTCCAGCGTGAAGCCTGCCGAAAAATGCCCCAGCATACCAGATACGGTTTTGATGTCCACGCCGTTTTGCAGTGCCAGCGTTGCGAAGGTGTGGCGCAGGTCATGAAAACGCACCTTCGGCAACCCTGCCCGCTTTAGAACGCGGTGCAGCATGTGCAGGACGCTGTCCGGGGACATGGGGCCTCCGGTGGGCGATGGGAATACCCATTCGCTGTTCCCAACTTTGCATTTCTGTATTTTCAGAACGCTTATTGCGTCTGCCGACAGCGGCAAGGTGCGGTAGGCGTTTTTTGTTTTCAGCGGCATCTCAATGATCTTGCCGTCGATGCGCCCGATCTGCCGTTGAACCCGGAGGTCTCCTTTTTCCAAATCAATGTCCGACCATTTTAATCCGAGCAATTCGCCCCGCCGCAGGCCGGTGGTCAGGTCGATGTAGTACAGGGCGAACACGCCGCTGTCTTTTGCCTCGCGGAGGAAGGACGTCAGCTGCTCAACAGGAAGCGTCTGCATTTCCTTGCGCTCCGCTTTCGGCAAGGCACAGCCGTCTGCCGGATTGCGGGCGATCAGCCGCTGCTCGATTGCCAGCTTCAGGGCAGAGGAAATGATTTGATGGATGTTGCGCACTGTTTTGGCGCTCAGTCCCTTGGGCTGCTTCTGTGCTTCGATTCGCTCTACCCGCCCTTCCGCCAACAATTTCTTGTAGAACTGTTGCAGATGCAGCGTCGTCAGATCATTCAACGGGATCTTGCCGAGCTGCGGCTTGATGTGGTTTTCGATGTAGCCATGATAGGTCAGGTAGGTGGATGGGCGCATTTTGATTTTGGCATAGTTCTCGTACCACACTTCTAACCAGTTACCCACGGTGTAGGTCTTGGCCCGCCCATAGTCGATGCCCACGTTTTCCTCGATGGCTTTCTTCAACTTCTCCTTGACTTCCGCTTGCGTCTTTCCAAGGACGTTTTTAATGATGGCCTTTCCTGTTTCTGGATCGTGACCGACTGTGTACCGGCCCTCCCAACGTCCATCCTTGCGCTTTCGGATGTTCCCTTCCCCGTTTGCTCGTCTTTTCAGCATGATATCAGCCCCTTTCGCAACGAACAATACCGTAACCAAGGGAACAAAGCTACCCGAAAGTCGAACTGTTATCAGAAAGTTATCATTTGCCCCTCGGAGCCACGTCGCCTTATCTTTGACTATTGCGGCGCAATTTTTGCGCTGCCGGAGGGGACGCTTCTTTCAGCGGTGCAAAATGGAGTACGATGACTCCATCGTCCGTCAGATGGTAGAATGCATTAAGGTCTATCCTGGCGGCAAGCTGGAGATTATCTTCGGTGGCGGATACCTTGTCGAAGAATCCGTCTAAGTGTAGGAGATTGAGGGATCATCCCTCTTTCTCTTTCTTTATTTCATCGTGGATGTTCTCCTGAATCGCATCGAGAAGGGCGACCTTTTGCTCTGTTGAACACTCCAACCTTGAGATGTAATTATAAATCAACTGTGCATGGACAGTTGCAACGCGCTTGGCAAGTTCCTCCTGACCTTCCTTTGAGCGCGGCAAATGAATGATTACTTCCATAGAATTCCCTCCAATCAGGAATAAGACCGGATACATATCGGTAAGATGGTCAGCACACAATGAAGTAAGGGATAATCGCAGACACGCTGCTTTTAATGTCTTTATTTATTGACAATAATAGATGTATCGTCTATAATAAAAAGCACAAAGACGATGTAAGGTGGTGTGCAGAATGGGACGAAAGAGTGTTGCTGTGCTGCCGCAGACGCAGGCGATTTTAGAACAGCTGGGAGAACAGATCAAACTTGCCAGATTACGGCGGCATCTGTCTGCCGAATTGGTTGCGGAAAGAGCCGGTGTAAGCCGAGCCACAGTGTGGAATGTAGAAAAAGGAAACCCCTCTGTCGCGATTGGGATCTATGCCGCAGTCCTGCACGCACTGAACAATATGGATCAAGACCTCCTGCTCGTTGCAAAGGATGACGAGCTGGGGCGTAAGCTCCAAGACCTTGAACTTACCACTCGCAAGAGAGCACCACGAAACGGAGGTGATTGACCGTGGCGTCAAACCAAAAAATAATTTATGTCTATGAGAGCTTCAAATTTACAACGCCAAACTTCCTGGGAACGCTCTTCGTGGAGAATGTCCGCGGCCGTGAAAGCTATTCCTTCGAGTATGATGCTGACTGGTTAAAAAGCAGCGCAAACTATATGTATCTCGACCCGGATCTTCAACTGTATGCCGGGCGACAGTATCCCACCGGTGCAAAAAATGTGTTCGGTCTTTTCGCTGACTCTTCCCCCGACCGTTGGGGTCGTCTGCTGATGACGCGCAGAGAAAGAATACTGGCGGAACAGGAAGGCCGGAAGCCTCGAAAGCTATTAGACAGTGACTTCCTGATGGGCGTCTACGACGAGACTCGGATGGGAGCGATCCGCTTCAAGCTGGACAAAGACGGGCCGTTCCTTTCGGATGATTCGGAAACCCCGACTCCTCCCTGGACCAGTCTGCGAACGCTGGAGGAAGCCTCCCGCCAATTCGAAAACGACGAGTCCGGTCTTGAGCAGAAATGGATCAATCAGCTCATTAAGCCCGGTTCCTCGCTGGGCGGCGCTCGTCCGAAGGCCACCGTTCTGGATACAAAGGGGAATCTATGGATCGCCAAGTTCCCGTCCAAGCACGACGATATCAATGTGGGCACATGGGAAAAGGTCACCCATGACCTTGCAAGACTTTGTGGCTTGGATGTTCCTGAGTCCATGTTGATCGACTTCTCTAAGTACGGAAGCACCTTCCTTGTACGCAGGTTTGACCGGAATGGTGCTGCACGGATCCATTTCGCGTCCGCCATGACAATGCTTGGAAAAACGGATGGAGCATCGGCAGCGGACGGCTCCAGTTATCTTGAACTGGTGTCCTTTATCAAGGCCAACGGCGCTGCTCCCAAGAGAGATTTGACAGAGCTATGGAAGCGGATCGTGTTCAATATGGCTGTTTCCAATACGGATGACCACATGAGGAATCATGGCTTTATCCTCAAGGCGGATGGCTGGCATCTCTCACCCTTGTACGATGTAAACCCCGTCCCGGAGGGTGACGAGCTGTCCCTCTGCGTAAACGAGGACGATGCGACGATCTCCCTCGACCTTGCGCTGGAGATCGCACCGTATTGTGAGATCAGCACCAAGGACGCAGCTGCTATGGCGGCGGATGTCCTGAAAACCGTCCGAGAAAACTGGAACCGCCTTGCAACAGAATGTGGATTGAGCCGGAGCGCACAGGAATATATGAGACCGGCCTTCTCGCTGGCTCTTGAAGAATAGAAGAAGAGGGGGAATATAAGGCTGTATCTATTTTGGTCACTCTTAAAAATCCCTCGACTTTTCTCTACCACGGGAAATTGTAAGCAAAAAATATGGCTGAAACAGCGCAAAGCCGCTTTAGCTCTCGATTTTTCCTATTTTCAGCATGTATCTAAATTGGTCACGCATCACATGATGTGCGACCAAAATAGATACGCACCGAGGAAACCTTAGAACCGCAACGGTTCTAAGGTTTTTTCGTACCCAAATTTGAGGTTGGGATAAAAAGATACCGAAGTGAATATCGAGGGGTTAGACAGGATTTGAACCGAAGCCCCCGCCGTTTTGGGCCGATTTTTCGAAGAACATTCGAGAAGTCGGCCCATTTTTTCGCCCTAAATTATGAATTTTTTGTTAATAAAGTGGACACGCATACAAAATGATACTGTCCACTTTAGATAAATCAAGAAAAGGAGGAGCCTATGAACAGATACCGAGTTTGGTATTGGGCCAGAGATGGACCCCACAACTGAATAGCAGAAATATGATGAAGGTCGTTTTGTGTGTATGGATTGAGCCATACATAGAAAACGACCTTTCTTTTTGCGTCTGGCCTGTCCATACACCTACGACCTCGAAGGAGGTCTTAACTTTGTCGGCATCAACCAGTCCCCTGCCCTACACAGGAAATAAAAGTTGCATCGTCAATACCATTTTGTCAGTGATGCCGAAGCACACAGTCTACATTGATCCTTGCATGGGCAGCGCCGAGGTATTCTTCCGTAAGCCAAGAGCAGAGAAAGAAATCCTCAACGACTACAATGGCGATCTCGTGAACCTGTTCCGTGTGATCCAGAATAACGAGAAGCTGGCTTATCTGTTAGGCCGGTTGTACCTCTCCATTAACGGTGAACTTGCGTTCAAGCAAAACAAGGATAGGCTCAAGGGCGTCCCCAACATCCTTGACGATGTCATTGAGACATCCCAAATCTTCTATGACGCCAGCTGGGAAGACATCCAGAATGCGGCTGCCTTCCTCGAGAATCAGGTCTACAGCTTTTCCTCCACCGGCCAAACCTTCGGAATCGCCAGGAGGGATATGTCGCAAAGACTGCCTCGTTTGATGAGCGCCTACAACCGCATTCGAGATGCAATCATTCTGCATCGTGACTACAAGGATGTAATTACCTACGCAGCTTGCCCAGGGAGCTTCATTCTGCTTGACCCGCCCTACAAAGGGACCGAGGACATGTACTCGAAAGCCAACTTCGACATAGAGCAGCATGACATCCTCTTCAGCTTTATGAGCGAGGTCAATCAACAGCACCATGGGGAAGTGAAGTTCCTCATCACCTATAACAACGACCCATACATCCGTGGAGTTGCTGAAAAGCATGGGTTTGACACCTTTGTCCAAACTCGACTTCACTCTATGAAGCAGAGCAAGGAGGCTGGTGCGCTGTATGAAGAACTGCTGATCGCAAACTACGACCTGGAAAAGCAAGCCGCAGCCAACCACCTGTATCTGGACGAACAGAAGAGTCAGATGACCCTGTTCGACTTCAAAACAAACTATACGGAGGACTAAAACCATGTTTGAGTTTACCCTGAAGATCGATCCCGCCGTCGCCGAGCTTCTCGGCTTGGATGGGGACTCGATCATTGAAGCCTTTTACGACCCCGACGAGGATGAAATCGTGATCCGAGTCCTCGACGAGGACGAACTCGACGGTGAGTTCAATGACCCCCCCTGCAATGGCTGTCCGCTGTTCTGCCAGGAACACGGAATCTGCCTTGCCAAAACTATTTTGGAGTGAGGACCATTTATGGCTAAGATTTATCGCATTCTCGGCAAGCGCGGCAACACTACGATTCCTTATGCGCTTCGTGTATTTCTGGGCTTCCGCCCCAATGATCTCCTCAGCTTTCGAGCCGAGAGTGATGAGGTCATCATCCGCAGAGAGAAGATCTGCGACGATTGCTGCACCAGCGAGCATCGGGCAGATGCGCCCACCTCTTCTGAGGCACTGCGCAGTTTCCTTTCCTCTCTGCCTGCCAATGTTCAGAAGGAGGCCCTCATCTATTTGAGTCTCGGGATCGCCCAGTCCAAAACCTAAGAAAAGTGAGGACAAAAGCATGAATCAGTTTCCGTATCTTTACCCGCATTCGCTATCTGAAGCAGAGCGGCTGAACGAGGAAGAACTGTGGCAGGATAACAGAGATGCAGAAGTAAGCCACACACAGCTCACAGAGATGTTCAGACATTCCGACCCCGCAGCTCTGATGGACGAAGCGGAACAAGCCCAGCTTGCAGAACTGGATGATACGGTCACAGTATACCGCGGCGTGACTACCATCAACAGCGACAACCTTCTGGCTTTGTCGTGGACATTGGACTATGAGACTGCCGACTGGTTTGCCCGTCGCTTTGATGAGGACGGCACAGTGTATAAAGCGCAGATCGATAAAGAACATATCTTTGCACTGTTTAATGGCCGTGATGAATCGGAGGTCGTGCTGGACCCCAAGTACTTGAAGGATATAACCCAGGCTCAAGAGCCTACCCAGGGCCAGGAACTATCAATGTAAAGGAGAACCTATGGGAACAAGAAGCTACATAGCCTTGCAGATCGAAGAGGACGAGTATCTCACGATATTCTGCCACTACAATGGCTATCCCGACGATAACGGTGCAATACTGGCTGAACACTACGACAAGCAAGAAAAGGTAGAATCCCTTATACAACTGGGCGACCTCTACTTCCTACGGTCGAAGCTTGAGCCCAACCCAGATCTGCCTCACAATCACAGCACCCCACAGCCCAATGTGACGATTGCTTATAACCGTGATGAGGGCTGGTCCGACTGCGAAGCCGTGCATAAGACTTTGGACGAGCTTAATGATCCAGGCGAAATCGGCATTGAGTTCACCTACATATTCACTTTTGAAGGCAGGTGGATATATTTCCCGACCGGTGAGGCTGAACTCGGTTTTCGAGATGTCAAGGAGGACTTGGACAACGATACCGTTCAGTATGACTCATTTTTCACCGAGCATGAAAACAATATGGACTGGCCAGATAATGGTGACTTCGCCCTCGACACGGATCTACGCCTGTGATCGACCTATGATGATGTGCGGTAGAGTTAATTGCACCATTTCGGCATAAATTCCTGACCTTAATTGCACCATTGCAGACGAAAAGCCAAGGCCGTGGTTGGCCTTGGCTTTTAACTGCGCTTTATTCGTTTAACAGCCTGTCCGCTTTCACGGCGCAGGCATAGCCGGCCGGAGCGACCTTCCGCAGACTCTTCAAGGCTTTCAGTTCATCTGAGATGAAGCCTGCTCCCAAGTAAGCGGCGGAGTCAATGTCCTTTTCAAAAGGAACATTTTTGAGCAGACAGGCGACCAGGTACATAACGACCGGAACCCGCTTGGACGCCTCTTCTGCGGAGAAGTTCTCTACGTAGATATGGCTGCGCACATCACGGAGGCCTTGCAGATAAGAGACATAATCCTCTTTGCTGACCTTGCCGCGGGAGGCAATACTCACCGCAGCGTTGTATGTATCTCTGAGCGCATCCCCGGGGCCGATGTCAAGACCACGATATGCGATCTCGTCCTGCACGAGGCTGTAGTAGGTTTCCCGCACCTCGGTAAAATCCTCTGCCACTTCGATCAGAGTCATCACATCGTAAAGCTGCTTGATGATCTCCATATCCTTGTTGCTGTTCAAGAGAATGCCGGTGGTGTGCGGTGCAAACGCTGTCAGCTTGTCACCCAGGATAGATTCCACGCTGGGGATCTGCACCGTCAGATCCTCTCCATCAGTGAGAATCAGCTCGTTTTTGATGGGTTTGGCGATGAGCCGCTTGTACTTCGCATCCTCGAACAGCACATCCAAAAGGATATAGATGCTACGCTCCATGACCGGCGACTCGTAGACGAACTTGAAGTGCCGCTTCTCTATGTTGTTTTTGCCCTTTCTGACCTGTTCCTCAACACTCACAAAGGGGAATATCTTGCCGGCCTCCTCGATAAAAGTATTCAGGTCGGTACCCGGCGCAACGATGATGTCGATGTCGGTGGACAAACGCATGGGACGCTCCAACAGCAGCATCAGACAGGTGCCGCCCTTAAAGATGAACGGCATGCCGACTCTCGTGATGGCCTCCAACAGGCCAAAGGCGTACACGGAACGCTCCAGAAGCAAAGGGTCCCGATGGCTGGCACTTTGCAGATCGCGAATGTGCTCTTCGGTAAAATTCTCTTTCTTCAACATGGCCTTACTCCGTTCTTAACAGTGATTTGTCTATCTGCTCAAGCACCTTGGCCTTAGCGTTCCTTCTCCGCGCATAGCGGAAGAGTTGGCTTTCATCAATATAGAAATCTTTGAAAGCCTGCGTGAAAATTGTCTTGTATTCGCCCTGGTTCACACAGGAGCGAAGCAGTTTATCCGAAACAATGTCTACGAGCATCTTTTCCAAGTCAGTATGCCAGAACTCGTCGGTGCCTTTTGGTGCCTCCGTGATCAGTTTCTTGATAACGAGCATATCGTCCGCCCAATACTGGTGGTACATATCCGCATTGGGATTGAGCAGGATGTGTCCGGCATACTCTTCTTTCAGAGTATCAAAGACATACTCTCCGAGGTCGCCTTCTACAAAGATGAACACGGCATTATGTGCAATCTGGTGATTCACAAACTCGTTGAGCTGGACAAGTTCAAAAATGCGGAAGTCCAGTTCCGGATAGGTCTCTCGGATCTTACCGGCGACCGAAGTTGCAAGGTCAGAATACTCGTGGGTGTACTTTCTCGAGGTCTTATCATTCACGCAATAATTGTTCCTTCCAACTCGGGCAATGGAACCGCTGTCCAAGAGCTTTTGCAGAACAAAGCGACAGGAAGACTCTGTGGCGTCCTTATTCTTTGCCCTGTAGACAAGGGCAAAATCGTCCCGCGTAAAATTGCCTGCGTTTGAAAGCGCAGTTAAAAACTCTGCCATGATGTAGCACTCCTTTCAGCGAGAACTGCAAATCGGCAAAAAGAATCCGAATTTGCCGTATTGCAGTTATATCATACTCATCAGTGCCTAAGTTGTCAACTGCAAATCGGCAAAAAATAAGAAATTTGCCGTTTTGCAGTATTCGCTTATGTTTAGTATATGCCAAATGATAGAGGTTGATACTGAGCCAAAAGGTTGTCCTGGCTTTATGTGGCAGGGGCGGGTATAGTGTTCACTTACCAACCGCCCAATGAAACAACAAAGAAACGAGGAATGGAAATGAAACAAATCACGAGAGAGTGGCTGGCGTTTCTGCGGGAGCAGTATCCTGTCGGTAGCCGCATCAGACTCAACAGTATGGAAGACCCTTACGCACCCGTAGAACCTGGCACGATGGGAACGCTTCAGCGCATTGATGATGCTGGTCAGTTCTTAATGAAATGGGATAATGGACGAACCCTATCTCTGATTCCTGGCGAGGACAGCTTCAGTCTCATTCTGCCCGAGCCGACGATGATGAAGCTGTACATGCCTTTGCACGCTGACCTCTACACTAAGGATGACTGGAGCGACACCAGCGAGGAGCCTGAAATGCTGACTGGCCGAGCGCTCATGGAATATGAGGACTCCATCCTGATCGCTCTCATCAAAAACCGTATGTCGGAGGAAGCCGAGCGAGGCATCATGCGCTGGTATGGTCGAGAGGACAGTGTCGACCGCAAGGTTAAATCCGTCGTATTTACCGCAGAGGAGCGAGAAGGCCAACTCTGGGGCGTTGCCGAGTGCAAAGTGGTCGGTGAACTTACACCCGAAGAACTGGATACCCTAAAGGACTACATCTCTGGCCAGGCCTCGGACGGTTGGGGTGAAGGCTTTGAACAGCGGGAGATTCAGGTGGATGACGGAGAACTGTATGTCCATCTCTGGAATTTCGGTGACTGGAGTATTCAGACTGAAGAAGAGTGCTTCTCCCCAAAACTCGCCGAGGGTCTTCCCGATATGTGCTTCTCTACTTTGAAAAGCACCGGTGACCTCATCTGCATCAAACGAGGCGAGAGCGGCTACTACCCGTCCGACTGGAACACCGCAGACAAAGCCAGAAACGAGGACATGGCCGATGAACTCAACGGGAAGCTGGGAGTAACTTCGGCACAGCGGCAGGCCATGGAGGTCGGCAGTATGGCTGGCTGGAATGTACCAGGCGCCAATCCTGCAGCATATGAGTAGGATGTTCCTCAGCAAGGAGGGATGACCCTTGCGTAGTGTAATGAGAGCATGCATCGGCTCAAATAGAGCGCCCGATGGCCGGTATGCTGAAATCGATCTCCCTGCCTCTCCTTACCGGCTTTTGAATGCCTTAGACGAGATCGGCATCAAGAGCACAAAAGAGATCGTATATCAGGAAATCCTGAACTATGGCTCCTTCGGATATCTGGAACCTCACTTCGACGAATACACGATGTTGGAGGAACTGAATGCCTTGGCGCAGAAACTCGCGGTCTTCGACCGTGTTGATTCCATTGCCTTCGAGGGATTAGTGAAGATGGCCGAGCAAAAACCGGAACCCTTTGGCGTGAAAGAACTCATCAACTTTGCGCACAGCACAGAGAGTTGCCATGTGGTCAGCGATGTATTCGATGACGAACAGCTTGGCCGCTTTTACGCTGGCAACGGCTTTATGCCAGAATATGAAACCCTTCCTGACAAAATCTATGAACATCTGGACTTTGCCAAAATCGGGCGGGAAGCCAGGGAATCCGAAGGCGGCGTCTTTACCCAGCGAGGCTACCGTCGTTGTACATGGACATCCCACGGCTAGTGCCGTATCGTGTGGCGGTGCATCAATCGACTGGATTACGGCAAGAAATACTGTCTTAACTCCATCACGGTTCAAGAAAACGACCTCCACGCCGTCATTGTGCGAGCCCTAAAACGATTCATTGCAGAGAACGAGTCCACATACCTGACGCTGATGAAAGCCACCATTGGCGATGCCATCGGCATCAACGGCGGCTCAGATGAGATTGACCTGCTCACCAGACGAGTCGAGACGCTTAACAAGCGCATGATAACTCTGGTCAACGAGACAATCCAGAGCGGCGGTGATATGGAAAGCAACGAGGATGAATTTAAAGACATCTCCGAACAGATTGAGCAGCTTAACCGCCGTATCGCCGCCATCCAGGACAGCTTAGCCAATGATATGTCCCGGCAAGAGCGTCTCGAGCAGATCCAGAAGGTGATCGAGCAGAGGGAACAGAATAGCGATCAATATGATGACTCCATCGTCCGGCAGATGATCGAGTGCATTAAAGTACACTCGGACGGTAAACTCACCATCATCTTCGGCGGTGGCTATGAAATCGAAGAATCCTTGAAATGATCCGAGAAAGGAGCTACAACATGGAGAACAAACTTCCTGTTACGCAATGCCAGTATTGCGGTTCTCGTGACATTGGTGAGGGCTGGCAGCATGGCGAGGCACTAGTCACCTTCCGCAAGCGTGGCCTGTCAGGAAATCGCCTTCGCTATCTCCTCTGCCGACAGTGCGGAGCCATCCTCTACCAATGTGTCGCTGAGCCCCAGAAGTATAAACAAGCAGATTGAACCAGCAGTTCAATGACAAACGCGTAAATCCACATTATTATGAAGTCAGTGAAACAACAAACGAAGGAGTTGATTGCTATATGAACATGAAAGACGCATTCCGGTTCCAGAACAAGCTACAGACCCTGATGGGTACTGCGCAGGACATTCTGAGCTCCTCTCGGAACATCACTAAGGTCGAGAACACCTATTTGCGCAAGAAGGTGATGCCCGAGGCCGAGGATGAAGTCACTGTCGACCAGCCCACCTCCGAATACAGCGAACAAATCACCTGCGTGGCTGAGTTCCTGCTCTATCTGATGACGGAGAAAGAGAACCTGGGCGCCGCCATCTACCATGCAAAGGCCACTCTCGACCTGCAGGCTGGTCTCGACGGCGAGATTGGACTCAACAGCACACGTCAGGAACTGGCCGGTCTGTTCCGCCGCATGACCGAGGTGCGTAACTCCGAAACGCTGATCCCTAACGGTGGCACCGGCTTTCGCTTCAACAACGAAGGTAATCAGGTCTCCTACCGCTGCGACGTGAAGAAGGTGGTCACCATCAACTTCGACCGCAACAAGGTGCGCAAGATGTGTGCTGACCTGAGCAAGAAGTCCGACGAGATCTCCGGCCAGATCGATGCGGCAGTGGTCAATACCCAGGTGGCCTATGAAGCCCCCTTCGATGTGAACGACACCTTCTCGGATGTCTTCGAGGCCTTCGCAGTGAAACAGGCCACCGCCTGATTTGCTGTCTTAAAGGGGAACACAGCTATTGAGGGGGCGACGGAATAAGAGGGAGTGGCGACCGGTTCAGGTGCAGACGAACTATAGTGCTGCACACTTTAAGCAAGATGAAAGTCTTGGATTATAAATACTTAAGACACGCAGTCTTTAACTGCTCCATATACGGATATTGAGAGGATAAAACCCTCTTGAGACCGAAGAGGTCAAGCTCCGTATCAAGCAGCGATCACCGCACTGCAGTCTTTCGATCCTCGCTAACTCGATATTCCGTTCAGCACAAACTTACATCTCCATCGAAAGAGGATTTCGCCTCTAATCGGGCGAAAATAGGATTGGTTATCCTATTGCTATAACAGGCATAATGATCGTGCTGGAAACTGAATGCTGCCGTTCTGCTTGCAGAACCCTAACACTCACAGCCCGCACAACAAATGGTTCAAATGATCTTAGACTTCCGTCGCACCCCCAATAGCTGTGTCAATCTACCCCAAAAACGCGGAGAGCAGCAGGCTGCTTTGGCCTGCTGCTCATTCACTAAGATATTCAATTTTGGCCTCGTTTGCACCAGGATCTCATCCATAGTTACATCGAGCAAGGCACCGAGAGCGTACAGGTTGTCGACGGTCGGAAGGCTTTGGCCAGTCTGCCACTTGTAGATGGCACGAGGCTCTTCAAAGCCAAAGTAGGTTTGCAGATCTCGGACAGTGAGTCCCCGATCCTCACGCAGACGCACGATGTTTGCGCCGGTGGCTACAGGGTCAATGACCGGAAAAGGCTTCTTCATCATGGCAATCGCCTCCATTCAAGATTTCCCAGTGGGAAGTATTTAAGAATAATCTATTTGATTTTGAAAAGCAAGACTTTTCGGCCCGATGTAATCTAAATGTTATATTTTCGAGGTGCATTCAAATGGAAAAGGAACGGAATCTTAACTACTGGACGATCCGAAAGTTTTCTCTGTTGTATTCCTATTACGCAATCATTGACACGACAGACTATCTGGCAGACCAACTCTTTGTCAAGAATGAAGTCCGCGTGTGGTTCGGTCAGGAGTACATTTGCCCGGACGGACCCTATTGCGTAATTTTCTGTAAGTGCAGAAAGCGTGATACAGGAGCCTTCGAAAGCGCCATGAATGAACTACCTCGAAAGATGCTCCTGCGTGGTCATACAGATTATATTCAGTTCTGCGAAGGACTCAAAAACAAGATAGCGGCAGCCTGGAAGTCAGGAGGTGAATTACAACATGAGGAAGCTCGTCCCTCTGCATAAGCAGAGCAAAAAGCAAAGAAAGGAGTACAACGCAAAACAGCGAGGCTCCTGGAATGGCATCTCGCCTGTTACGCGCATCGTACCGAATGGTAAAGCTTATGACAGAAATCGAATTAAACGAGAAGATCACCAATTTGCTGAGTGAGAATCCCACCCAGCAGAAGCAAAGCCGTAGACCGTATGCCCGAGAGAACCGAGTGAAGAAGGATGACCGACTCTTGCGGATCATCCAGAGATACTATATTCCTCACGCCGGGTATGTGGACTGCGGCTTTGATAGCACTACGCTCCTGCACTCTGGCAAGTACATCAAATATCCGAAGCACAGCCATTGTCAGCGATGGATGAAGCGGCTGACGTCAAAGAAAACTCGCCGCTGCACCGACCTTGTGAGGAAGGGCAATGAGTACCGCCGCCTGTTTGATTACTGGTGGACACTGTACTGAGTCTTCCTACGGATTGTCCAATAAATCATCACAGAGAAAATCGATGAGAGGGTGTCCTTTGTAATCTTGCTCTGCGCGACAAATCGCATTTGCTCGTCTCTGGTGGGCTTCAAATTCTTTCCACATCGTGGTCATGAAAGAGGCGCCCAAAGAAAATCTTTCGTCGGCAGTATCCAGATGAAGAGGCCTATCCCAAGCTGCTCTTCGCCAGGGACGGTGAGGTCTTCACGCTGGGTGGCAGAGCGCACCTTGTGTTGGGTGGTGCCTACAGTGTGGACAAGTATTATCGGCTGATGAGAGGCTTCAATTGGTGGCCGGACGAACAGCCTTCCGATGAGATCAAGGAAGCCTGCTGGCATAAGATGGAAGAGTGTGGTTTTGTAGTCGACACGGTGCTGTCTCATACTTGTCCATACAAGTACATCCCCCGTGAGGCCTTCCTGCCCATGATCAATCAGGACAGTGTAGATGACTCCACCGAAAAGTGGCTGGACAACATTGAGAGCCGCCTCTACTACGAGCGCTGGTACTGTGGCCACTGGCACATCAGCAAACGGGTCGACAAACTCCACTTCCTGTTCCACGACTTCGAAATTGCAGAGGAATGATAATGAGTGACCAACAATACTATCGAATCCTGCTGGATGACTACTCCGCAGCATCCTTCACCAGTTTCGATAAAGCCTACTTCGGGACTATGTCGGACTTGGAAGGGTGGATAAAGGCCATCGAGGTTGAGAAGTACTTTGCTGAGCGATTCTCTTCACTCACCAAAACCTTCCGCGCATACCAATCGGGGCAGCACAACATCACCCACAATGTTGCTTATCAGGAGGTTCGCTTCCTCGATAAGGTGACCCTGCTCTACCGAGAGAGCTATACCGCCGAAAAACTGGCTTGGGAGCATCTCAACACCTGGCAGTGGCCGTACTTCATGAGTTGTGAAAAGGTGGAATCCGAACACCTCTGGCTACGATGTAAAGACCGATACTACCGATGCTTCATGGCCAAGTTCTACAGTCTCAAGTATGGCACAGATCCAAACGAGCAAACACCGGCAGGCGGTATGCTGTGGGGGTTCCCTGAAATGCTGGAGGTCGACGATCTGCCGCTGATGTGGAATCGATTGGCCGAACCAGAAAAGAATTTCAAAACACTCGCAGAAGCGCAAGCAGACTGGGAAGCCTTCAGAGCCGCCCCAAACCCTGACTTCAGCGAATTCTGCAACGATATATTTGGAGATGGCTGAATTAACAGATGCTCGTAGAGATGTAAACGAAGCAGATATTAATGTCTGAGAGGAGGCTGTGAAGGCTATGGATAGAACGCGATTGCAGGATTTCCGGAAGCTCTTAAATAACCTTTTCGAGAGCGGAAAATGCTATAGAATAGAGGAAGCCATGGAGCATATCAACTTCGCCAAGGCTGAAATTTCGCTTTGGATGATCATAGACGAAGTACCCGATGGCAGAATCAAGAAATGCACACAACTTTCAATGATTACCATTGAGGCCCGGCATCTTCTCTTGCAGAAGAAATGATGGAATCTGAGGCAAAAGTGAAAAACGAAATGTTGATGGAATCAATAAATATGACGAGGAAACAGCCATGAAACCCTACATTGAAAAAAATGACGGCGTTCCAGATAACAATCGCTACAGCGAAGCCTTGGAAGCGGCCAAGGAAACTGTAGAAGCACTAAATAAACTTACAGACCAGGCGTTGGCGCAGTACACAGCACTGGTCGACTCCGCTGTGGCTGGCCACATCACAGATGAGAGGGAATTAGAGCATATCATGGATGGCCTGCTTGACTTTGGTGATGATTTACGGTTCCTCGAAATCTACAAGCGGCTGTGCCGGCACATCTTCTACAAGCATCCGCAAATGGTTGGCGAACACATTTACTTATGGAGAATGCAGTTCGACACCAAAGATGAGGAGGACGAGAATGAATAACCTGAGAAGCAAACTCTCCAACCTGAAGAACGCTTGCCATATCTTTCGGCACTACCTACGCTGGCCGTACCCCATGTACAAGCCCAGCCAGTTCGACAGCTTCAACCATGAGCATACCTGTCTTGCATCGAAGCTTACGAACATTGAACTGAGCGATATCTGTCCTCTGGCTAAGGCAGGACAACCCTTTGAAGTAGCGCGGGAGAATACTTGCGAAGAGTGCAAATACTTCTGCCGTATCCACTATGAAGTTGACCCTGAATATGGTGATAAGCAAGTCCACTTCTGGATGAACGAAGAGATTGTCACATTCTTCTGAATTTAGACTAGCTTTACCCAAAGAAATATGGTATATGTTCGTGTTACCCAGAAAGAGGTGAACCCCTATGATCTATGTAATGTCTGATATCCACGGCCACCGGCGCCGCTTCGACTCTGTCATGAAACAGATCAATCTTCAGCCCGAGGATACCCTCTATATCTTGGGCGATGTAATCGACCGAAACCCTGACGGCATCCGCATACTCCAGCAGCTCAGAGCCATGCCCAATGTTGTTATGCTCTTGGGCAACCATGAGTACATGATGCTCGACGCGCTATACAACATCCCCGATGAGGAGGACGGTTACGCTGATTATCTCCGAGAGAAACGACTGAACCTCTGGTACCGTAATGGTGGTGACGTCACACACAGGTACCTGAAGCATATCCGCAAATCCGTGCGCCAGGAGATCTTAGAGTATCTCGATAAGCTACCTGTAAACATCGAGATCATGGTGAATGGCCAGAAATACCTGCTCACTCACGCGGCACCCGAGGACGAGTATCTCAATTCCAGCATGAAGCATCGGGACGGAAGAGAGTTCGCTGTCTGGCACAGATACCGCAGCCATGACCGTGGCCCCGATGACTACACCGTGATCTTCGGCCATACGCCTACCACGGAGCATCAACTGGCCAAACCTGCTACGATCTGGAACGGACGAAATCTAATCGATATTGACTGCGGAGCGGCATATGAGGAGATTGATGTGTGGGGCATCGTCATCAAGACGAGGCTTGCATGCCTGCGTCTGGATGACATGAAGGAGTTCTACTCCGAAGAGGATCTGAATGAGGAGGGCAATCAAAGAAGATGAGTCTGCCGTTTGATATCAGCGAGAAATTGAAGATCGTACAAGTTCGGCACTATGTTGAGTGGCTGGGGCGAGACAGCCACTGCGGATACGGTTTCGCCTTCGGCTATGATGAGAAAAGCTATCGATTGATTGACGAGCTTTTTCAGATGCTTCAGGATGTGGAAACAGATGATGAGGATGGAGCTAAAGAGCTTTGGTTGTGCGCCAGGAGAGGGACCATTGATGACTTCGCAAAGCAATACGGAACCTATGAAGAAAACCTCGAAGATGGAACTGTCAAGAACCAGAAAGAGTACGAAGACTATTGGAAGTCTGAGTTTCCTGACGAAGTCGAGTGGTATCGCTTCGTTGCCGTTGAGCATACTGACATCAAATATCGCTGTGTCTTTCTGAGCAACAAGCAGGTACTCGAGATGGACAAGCGACTGGAGTCTGGCTATACACATGACATTTCCGAATTCACCGAATGGCTGGTCGATGCTGTGAAGTTGACCATCGAAGCTGTACGGAATGGCACATATAACGAGAGTGTGGCTCGTCTGCTGCCTTACAAACACCGGACAGGTGTAATCACTCGCGCAGGCCTTTGGAAGCTGTATCCCGAGGAAAAAGAATCCTTCTTCGAAGCCCTGACCCAAGAAGATGTGGATGAGTTCCTTGCCACCGGAACTGAAGACTGCACCGGTTTGCCTGAGCTGAAAGAGATGACAGCAAATGACTTCTATCGGTTTTGCGCCTTGGGCTATGCTGCCAACAATTACGATGGTCAGGCCTTTGCACTCAAAGCGCAGTACTACAGGCATGCCGACGGAAGAGATGATGGTCTGAAGAAGATCGACCCCGACTCAGCCGAGGCTTTTGCAGGTTGGCTGGAGAATCGGGAAAAGGGCGGTCATCCTTGGGAGGTTTGCAGAGGTGGTAACTCCACACATGTATCCCTCTATGTGGGGTTGGGCCGAGTGGCCGAGGGCTGCTATCACCTTGCCCTTGCCGCAAAATCCTATGGACGCTGTGTGGAGGCAATCAAGTTCTATCTGGCCCTCAAGCATGCAGGCCTGCCGGTGATCATCTATGGTGCAGAGTTTATAAAGAAGCGCTTGCTCGGCCTGGAGCGAGTGGGTATTGTACCGAATGAAGTGATGCCGTTCTACTGCCACAGCAGATTCCCCGGCGAGGATGTTGACTCCTTCAGACATCTGAATCATGAGAACCCGGATGCCGAGATTGCCCTGATTGAGTGGCAACCGATCAAACCTGTGAAACTAAAGGAGAATGCACATGAGTAAATGCTGCATCTACTGCCGTGTCGCCAACGAATCGACCCCGGCGCACAGTGCCGCGCTGCACAACCAACTCCTATCACTCCGAGCCGCCGCAGAAAAACTCAGCTTATAAGAAAGAGTGGTGAAACACCATGAATTACTTCACCAGTGACCTGCACCTCGGTCACCGCAATATTATCCGCCTATGCAACAGGCCGTTTGCCACCATCGAGGAGATGGACGAAACACTAATCCGAAACTGGAATGCCAAGGTTACCAACGGCGATACCGTCTATATTCTTGGCGACCTGTTGTTCCGAAACGAGAAGCCTGCCGAAGAGTACCTGAAGCAGCTCAAGGGCAAAAAGCACCTCATCATCGGAAACCACGACAGGGACTGGGTCAAGAAGTGCAACCTCGAAGACTTCTTCGAGAGCGTGAATAACCTGCACTTCATTAGTGACGGCAAGCGGCAAATGACGCTCTGCCATTACCCCATGATGTCCTGGCCGCACATGACCAGATGCTACATGGTGTTCGGTCACATCCACGGCAACACCGATGCCGACTACTGGCCGCTCATTCGGGAGAACGATCTGATGCTGAATGCCGGTGCGGATGTCAACGGTTTTGCACCTGTTACCTTTGAGGAAATGCAGGAGAACAACTACCGTCACAAAGCAGGTTGGAACCCTGAACTGTGTACTATGGAGGCCGACCAATGAAATTGAGAGAATATCATCCGCTCTCTGAAATGGAGCGGGTTCCGGCAGAAGAACTTCCCAAGCGGCTTGATGAACTGTTTGACCGCATGGACAAGGAGAATGTTGGCTTTGTTGTTACGGAGGAGGGAAAAGACTCCTGTGTCTTCTGCCCCTACAAGTGGTTTGAACTCGAGTACGAGACAATTGAAGTTGCGGTAGATGAAGTACTCTTGGCTCAGATCAAGGAAATCATTACGCCTCTGGGATGGACTGTAGAGCGGTTGATCGTGCGCTTCCTCGAATGGCTGGTTGATCCTGAGACACAGGAGGAAGCCATCGCATGGCTTATGAAAGCCAAGGAGGAACTTGGAGAGAAATGATAACGAAAGAAACCTTCGTGAAGGCGCTCCAACTCATCCAGGAGCAGCAGGAAATCAATCATCAGTTTGCGAAAGCACTTGACCTTGTCGGGGATGGACACTATGTGTTTGGCGTGAACAACAAGTTTTACGATGCCGCAATGCTCGTCCTCAAAGAAGCGGTGAACGACAAATACGACTACATCAGTTGGTGGCTGTATGAGGGAGAACCAGACTATAAAGTCTGGTCTTCCGATAACACAGAGGAGTGGAATCTGACAGAACCTGAAGCACTGTACGATTTTATCGTTAACGAGTGCCAAGAGTGATGATATAGTCCGTTATATGGGACACCTCCTTCGGTAGAATAACGCCATCAGAAAGAAAAGAGGTGTTATTCCATGTATTACTATAGCAAAAGAAGTAGAAGCAAAATCGTCCATCAAAGTACTTGCCAACATATCCAGAATGTCAGCGTTGAGGATGTCGGTTCCTTCGAGAACCTCGAAGATGCGTATGCAGCAGGTTACCGCCTTTGCCGACATTGCAGCCCTATCGCCAAGCTCTACCGTAAGGAGAGCGATGTGTTGCAGGGATACTGCCAGAGCCATGCCGCCTCTGTGTTTTTCAAAGATCGGTTTATTGGCATTTCAACACCAATCAGCGACTGGCGGATCATCCCCTCTGGCAAAGGCAATGAGGTCGTGCTTTATCATAAAAACACCCTCGGCGACAAGAAGACAGGCCCTGTGCCTGGATATCACCTTCAGCGGGTTAGCCAGAACACGATTTCCGGCTACCTTGAGTACATCAGCGACCATGACCTCTACCGTAATATGCACCCCCTCTATCCTGTTCAGTCAAAGAAAAATAGCCCTCCGCCCATGAAAGGAACGAAGCGCTATCGCAAGGAGCAGAAGAGGGCCGCAAAGAAAGCACGGCGGCAATCTATTGCTCATGTTCTTACCTTGATTGAAAACCTCGACACTCAGGCTCGGGTGGCCCGCTCCATGTGAGGGCGATTCTACATAGGGGATGAAATTCGTTCCATGTTGAAGATGAGTAATAACACAGGCCACACATTGTTATCTCCGAGTCTTTGTGCTATGATAAAAAAACAAACACAAATTGAGGAGCGATCATTGTGAGCAAAAAACTTGTGGCCTATTTCTCGGCCAGTGGCATTACCGCTAAGGTCGCCGAAAATCTGGCCGATTCCATCGGCGCTAATCTTTTTGAGATTAGACCGGAAGTCATCTATACAAGTGCTGATCTTGATTGGACAAACAAAAAGTCTAGAAGTAGCCTTGAGATGAGTGACCCCACCTCTCGTCCTGCAATCGCGAAAAAGCGTGACAATATGGATGAGTATGATACCATCTTCGTAGAGTTTCCAATTTGGTGGTACATTGCGCCCACCATCGTCAATGCTTTTCTGGAAAGCTATGATCTGACTGGCAAAACAATCATCCCCTTTGCTACCTCTGGTGGAAGCGGTATGGGTAAGACGAATGAGGCGTTAAAGCCTAGCTGCACCGGTGCCACATTACTCGAAGGCAAGGTGTGGAAGTCAACCGCAAAGAAGGAGGAACTGTCAGTTTGGGCAGACAGCCTCGCGTGTAGGTAGGAGCCTATTAGATCATTCTATTTCCCTCTGACCGTATACTAAACAATCTGGGAGTAGATTCTATATGCGACAGTTCGTGTGCGAGTGTTTGAATTGCGGTCTCAAAAAAACACGCCAATTCAAAGAAGAACCTTATCCCGAATATGGCGAAGTGTTTGTCGCACATTGCAAGGTTTGCGATAGTGATCAAAACCATACAAGAGTCCTGACGAGGAAGACACAGGCTGAACTAAGGCGTCGCCAGGAGGAAGAAGACCTGAAAAAGAGTATATCCGACCAATGTGCGAGGCATGGGTTCACCTGTCGATTTCTGTACCAGTCAGTAATCATCACAACCCCTTTGGCAGACTGGTGCTTTGATTATCATGAAAAGTACAAGACCCTTTATCACGAAAATACGCCCAACACGAAGTATCTAACAGGACACTATGTTAAGGCTCATACCCAATTCAAAGGGAAAAAGATGACTGTCTCTGCTGTCATCGAGTACATTGCCAGCCATGAGGGGTGGCGAGCAGAGCAAAGAAGCAAAACAACCAAAGAGAAAAGTGAATGATGGAGGTAATGCCGGTGGCGAGTCAGCCGATTTATCAGTTCTACGCTGAATTGAAGGATTACAAGCCGTTGATATGGCGCCGCTTTCAAGTGGCAGGAAACATCACCCTGGCGCAGCTTGGCTATGTTACGATGACTTTGTTTGAGATGAAGGGTAGCCATCTGTTCCATCTTGAATACTCTGTGAATGAGAATATGCCTGACGATGATCCTGCATACCAAAGCGAGCCAGACAAGATCCTGCGATATGATATTGCCGGTGGCGACTCATTCCCTGAAACGATGATCAGCAATACTTATGCGGCTACGGAAATGACACTTCGCAGATTTACCAGCAGAGGTGACGCAACCTTTCACTTCTTCTATGATTACGGCGATGGCTGGGAAGTAGTGCTGCGACTGGAGGAAGTCTTCGAAGATAGCGAATTACCGGGCAAGGAACTGCCTCGGGTGCTTGAAGGCCAAGGCTTTGGTATCATCGAAGACTGTGGTGGCCCAGCTGGTCTGGAACACTTAAGAGAAGTGTTCCAGCAGAAATCGAGTCCCGAATATCAGTCTATGCGGGAGTGGTTGGGAACATCAGAAGTGGATCTCTCTGTCTTTGACCTCCAAGACCTGAATTTCAGGTTAAAAAAATTGCCTCGGATTTTCCGAGACTTATACGAATATGATTATCCACCAACGAAGCATTCCATTGACTTGCTTGACCGCAAGTATTGCAAAACCAATTAAGTATGACAAAGAGCATGATCTCATTGGATGCAAAAAGAGCCGATGCCTTTCTCCAGACCTACGACGCATATTCGGCCACGGTGGGAGAGGACATCTGCTCTACGGGAGAACGTGTAACCCTGGACAACGGAGAAGTCAAGCGCAGATTTCTTCCATGAAGCCCTTGTTGCGACATGGGCAACTGACTGCACAGCAAAATATCAAAGGCAGAATGCCATGTATCTATTTTGGTCTCAACCTGTTTTGCAGCCAAGTAGCAATGAGACCACCGTGCGTTGCAATTATTGAAAGAGCAAAATGCTTGAAATTACTGATATAAGTGGATTCCAAGGCCGAAGTCGCCAGGTATCTAAATCGGTCGCACCTGCCAGAAAGTCCTGATTTCTTGCGAAATCAGGACTTTTTCCGCACTTTTGCGTGCAATAACTTGCTTGCCGTTTTTTCTGACCCAAACGCTGACCCAAACGGGAGCGGATAGCGGAAAGGTCTATACCGTACGGGATAGGATATTGCCCATTGTTTTTGCCGCTTCACGCTTGGCCGAGGTCGTTACATGAGCGTAAGTGTCCAGCGTGAAGCCTGCTGAAAAATGCCCCAGCATACCAGACACAGTTTTGATGTCCACACCGTTTTGCAGTGCCAGCGTTGCGAAGGTGTGGCGCAGGTCATGGAAACGCACCTTCGGCAACCCTGCCCGCTTCAGGACTCGGTGCAGCATATGCAACACGCTATCCGGTGACATGGGGCCTCCGGTTGGGGACGGAAATACCCATTCGCTGTTACCCGTTTTTCTTCTTTGTTGCATCAGAACGTCTATCGCGTCTACCGACAGCGGCAGGGTGCGGTAGGCGTTTTTTGTTTTCAGCGGCATCTCGTAAGCGTCAAGTGTAGCGACGGATTGAAGGTTACCCGCGAAAATGAGAGAATACCACCGTATAGAACGTAGAGTCCACGCGCTATGCGTGGACTCTACGCGAAAAACGGAGGTAGATCACAATGGGAGAACTTCGGCAGTTAAATGAGCAGAACAAACTGGCGATATGGGCCGAACGGGTCACAGAATGTAGAAACAGTGGGCAGAGCGTACTGGCATGGTGCAAAGAGCATGGTATCTGTAGTCAAACATATTACAAGTGGCAAAAACGGCTGTTTAGTGTGGGCAAGACAGCAATAGTCAACGTTGATCCCCCTCCTTCCCCTCTCCAGCGCAAACAGGGCCGGTCAGAAATACTTCTGACCGGCCCGTATCTTTTTCTCAGCATCTGCTGGCTGGCAGCTCCGCGGATCAGTTTTTTTCGGAGGCGGAATGGACCGCCTTTCTGAATTGCAGCGGCGTCTGCCCCGTGATATTTTTGAATACCACATAAAAATACTTGGGATTGGAAAACCCGACCAGTCCCGCAACGGTCTCCACCGGCTGCTCGGTCTCCCTCAGCAGTTCCTCCGCACGGCGGATCCGGGTCTGGTTCAGGTATTGACTGATGGAGGTCTGCGTACTCTCCCGGAAGATCCGCCCCAGATACGCGCTGCTCATCCCCAGCGAGTCAGCGATCCGGGTGGGTGAGAGATCCGAATCCGCATACGACTGTTCGATCTGGCGAACCACTTGAGACGCCAGCTGATCAATGTGCTGTCTATGCAGTTCTCGATTGTTCTGGACGATTTTCCGGAAAGCACCAGAAAATATGGCGTCCAACGTCTGGATATCCTTCAGCGTCGCCCAGAAATTGTCGGAAACCAGCGGTTTTAACGCAGGCAGCTGTTTTTCCATCAGTGAAACGATCCGTTGGAAGGCAAAAAGCTGGTCCTGAAACCGGTCCTCCCGGATACTGTCCTGAATCTGCTGCCACAGTCTCTGGATCTGCTCCAGATCGCTCCCCCGCAGGGCGGAAGCCAGTTCCGCACTCATTTGCTCCGTAAAGCTGCTGTGGGGACGGCGGGGTGTAAAGTCTTCCTCCAGCCAGCAGTGCCGGTCCGCTGCCCAGAATTTCTGGCGACGCATTTCACGCAGCACCTGATAGCACGCCGCCACCTGCGGGAATGTGGTCCTCTCAGAGCCGCAGAAGCAGTAGACGCCGGACTGGTCGGCCCATTCCCGGCAGATTGCAAGAACGGTCTCCCGCTCTTCTCCAAAGAACAGGACCACCTCGCAGCCGTCCTGATGATAGGTCAGCACGGACACATCCGTGTAGGTCTGCTTCAGCGCGGGCAGCGCATGTCCCGTTTCCATCAGCACCAGCGTATAGGGCGCAGGCAGCTCCGGCAGCAGGCCGGGGTCCTGCCCCTCCAGAAGGGATTGCAATGCGCTGGCCTTGCGGTGCGCTTCGGACTGCTGCGCCAGCTGTGAGACCTGTCCCGCAAGCTCTCCCTTATTTTCCATCCCGATATTCCGCAGAGCTGCCCGGACCTGATAGACCGGGAAGTAAAGGAACAGGAGCACCCCCAGACTGCAGATCGCCAGCAGCGCAAAGCCGATCACAATGCAGACGATCAGGGCGTTTTTCAGCTCCAGCAGCTTGGGAACACATGCCTTCAGCGGCGTGATCTTCAGATAGTGCCAGCGGGAGGTGTCCAGCCGGCAATACAGGCAGACGGTCTGCTCGCCGTTGATCCGCTTCAGGATATACCCGCTGTCCGCCTGCCCCTCCCTGCTGATCTCGCCGAAAAACAGCGGGATCAAGGGCTGAAGCTCCTCCCGGCCGGCGGTGAGAAGTGCTCCCGTCTCATCCAGCAGCATGCAGTCCCCCTGCCCGTTAAAGGACAGGAGCGTGTTCAGATACCGGTCATAGTCCACATTCAGCATCAGTGCGCCGCCGGTGGGCTCATCTTCGGAGGTGGTCTCAAAAAACAAAAAGGAGAAGTAGGAGCGGACCCGGACGGGATCGTCCGAAAAGGCGGTGCGGCGAATGGGACGCATCCGGAGATCGGGGGTCAGGGAGCGAAACAGTTCCGCCGCGTCCTGATCCGCGTATTCGTCAATGGGGGCGCTGATCACGTTGGAATCTGTGGAGTAAATGGATCCGGTATCCCGGTTATAGACCTGAATGGAGTCTACAAAATCATTGCTGCTGACATAGGAATCCAACTCCCGCAGCGCGTAGACCTGCCCCATTTTGTCTAACGTCTTGTCTCCCCGCAGCGTCAGGACGGACGGGGCGTAGAATACCTGCATCCCGTAATTTCGGACAGTGGCGGAGAGGATCCCCGAAATGGAGTCCAGCTGCCCCACGAAATCCCGGTGCTGCAGGGCCACGGAGTCCAGCACCACAGACTGAAACGCGGAGTAGACCAGGCCCAGAATGCACGCGACAGCAATCAGAATGCAGGCAAAGGCGGTGAGAAAGGTTTTTGCGTGATGGCGAAGCAGATTGTAGACTGGAGACATATTGATCGTTGTACGCAAGCACTCACGCCCTTTCTCGGTATTGAAGTTCAGTATAGCAAAAAAACAACGATGCCGCAACTTTACTTCCGTTGTGAAATCAGGTAAGATAGTCACATTGACATCTGTTTGACGGAGGTACTTCGGCATGAACGCATACAGGATCTTCAAAAGGATCGCGGCCTGCCTGATATTGGTGTGCTGTACCGCCGGATGCGCCGACAGCCCACGGCCGGCTGAGGCTCCGCCGTCCATGGCCGGGTACTCCGGAACTGTTACGCTGTACTGTTCCATGCAGGAGGAGGAAATTCAGGCTATCAAGGAGGGCTTTGAGGCAAAGTACCCCCAGATCACCATGAACTACTTCTTCGCAGGGACCAACAAGGTCCTGACCAAGCTGGCCACGGAAATGCAGTCCGGAGAGATCGCCGCCGATCTGGTCTGGACCGGCGCTCCGTCGGATTACAGAAAGCTGAAGGAAAACCGGTATCTCTCCCCCTATATCTCGCCGCAGGCCATCAATATCAACGAGGCCTTCATGGATGAGCACCATTACTACATCGGCGGACGGCTGATGTCGGCGGTCATCGCCTACAACACGGATCTGGTCTCCGAGGAGGACGCGCCCCGGACCTGGGACGATCTGCTGGATCCCAGATGGAACGGGCAGATCGTGATGACGGACCCGGGCAGCTCCGGCAGCATCAAATACTTCGTCGGCGCGCTGATGAATTCCCCTGCCTACGGAACGGCGTATTTTGAGCGTCTGCGGGAAAACGGCTGCATGCTTGAGAGCAACTCCACCGCCACCCATCTGCAGGTCGCACACGGGACGTACGCCGTGGGGATCTGCATGGACTATATCGTCAGCAACATGGAAGAAGCCGGGGAGCCTATCTCCTTCCGCCTTCCGGAGCGGGATACGGTGCCGATCTACAGTCCCATGGGGCTGGTAGCTGGCTGTCCCAACGAGCGAAACGGCCGGCTCCTCTACGACTACATCCTCTCCAAAGAAGGGCAGGCGATCCTGACAGAGCACCATCTCCACAGCATCCGTGATGATTTGGGAAACACGCCTGACTCCATTCAGACTGTGCTGGATTCCCGCCTTCCGGTCAATGAGCAGGAGATCAGCAATACGATGGAGGACGTCTTAGACCGGTTCGACAGGATCTTCTTTCAGGATTGACCCTCCCCCACGGCTAAAGTAATGCCATTATCTTGTTACTGAATAAGCAAGCAGGCGCGGACAGCAATGCTACCCGCGCCTGCTTGCTTAGTTATTTATTGTAGTTTTGCGGCCGCAGCGAAAGCATTTGTAGAAAAGATACAAAACCGGTTGGTTTTGCGTTTTTTGGTATGTTAGTATATTGCAATATATTTAACAATCGAAACAGCAGATATTGCTTGAATTTTAACAAAATTTATCACTAATTGCAAAAGAACATGCAAAAAAAGATATGTACAAAATGACGGCAACATTTTCGGTTCATTTTTAACGAAATCTTTACTCTGGTGACAGGATAATGAGAAAACAGTAGAAAATCCTTCGAAAAGCAACGAAAAAGGTCTTAAATTTTCTCCATGCAAACCCTTGACTTTCATCGGAAAAAGGAACACCTTGAAGATAAGCCAACGCTCTGGACGCGGAGACATTGACTTAAGATCTTATTTGATCTTGATGACACTTGCCGGTACAGCAGAACACGAGGAACTGAAATCATCCCAGTGGTCAAAAAAGAAGGAGGAACGTCTATGTCTACCCCACTGACCATCAACTCTGTTGAGACCCTGCAGGAAGCCCTTCCCCTGATCCGCGCATCTCAGGAAGCGTACAGTAACTTCACACAGGAGCAGGTGGATGCCATCTGCGAAAAGACAGCCATGGCTGTGTCCAAGATGAGAATTCCTCTGGCCAAGATGGCCTGCGAGGAGACCGGCTACGGCATCGTTGTGGATAAGGTCACCAAGAATCAGTATGCCTCTGAGCACATCTGGAACTACATGCGCAATAAAAAGACCTGCGGCATCATTTCGGAGGACAGAGCCTTCGGTGTAAAGAAGATCGCATCCCCCAAGGGTGTGATCGCCGCCATTACCCCCACCACGAACCCCACTTCCACCACGATCTACAAGATCATGCTGGCGCTGAAGACCCGGAACGCCATCATCCTCTCCCCTCACCCCCATGCGGTAAACTGCTCCATCGCCGCAGCGAAGATCATGCGGGATGCCGCCATTGAGGCGGGTCTGCCTGAGCATGTCATCAGCTGGATCTCCGTCCCCTCTCTGGAGATCTCCGATGTACTGATGAAGAGCGTGGATCTCATTATAGCAACCGGCGGCTCCGGCATGGTGAAGGCGGCCTATTCCTCCGGCACCCCCGCTATCGGCGTGGGCCCCGGCAACTGCAACGTGGTCATCGATGAGACTGCTGACCTGCGGATGGCTGTGGAATCCATCATTCACTCCAAGACCTTCGATAACGGCATGATCTGCGCCTCCGAGCAGCATATCACCGTTCTGGCCAGCGTATATGACGAGGTCAAGCGTCTGCTGAAGGAGGCCCGCTGTTATTTCCTCAATGACGAAGAGGCTGCCAAGGTGGCCGATGTGTTCTTCAACGCCAAGACCCACGGCGTCAAGCCTGATGCCGTCGGCCAGACAGCCTGCCGTCTGGCGGAGATGGCCGGTATCGAGGTGCCCTATGATACCAAGGTCCTGATCCACGAAACGGACGACACCTCTCACGACTGCCCCTGGGCCAACGAGAAGCTGACCACCCTGCTGGGCATGTACAAGGCTGAGACGCTGGACGAGGCCTTCGATATTTGCTACAAGCTAGTGCTGGAGGGCGGCGCCGGCCACTCCGCGGCACTGTACATCGACCCCACCGAGGAGGAAAAGATCACCAGGTTCGGTCTGCGGATGAAGGCCGGACGCATCCTCATCAACCAGCCCACCTCCTTCGGCGGCATCGGCGACCTGTACAACTTCGGTCTGGCTCCCTCCCTGACGCTGGGCCCCGGCTCCGTGGGCCACTCCGCCTTCATGGGCAACACCCACTATGAGCAGCTTCTGGATATCAAGACCGTCACTCTCCGCAAGGAGAATATGCTGTGGCTCCAGCTCCCCAAGAAGGTCTACTACAAGACAGGCTGCACCCCCGTGGCCCTGCGGGAGATGAAGGAGGTCTATAACTTCAAGCGGGCCTTTATCATCACCGACTCCACGCTGTATCAGCTGGGCGCCTGCGACGCCATCATCAACCAGCTGCGTGACATGGGCATTGAGACCGCCGAGTTCTTCGACATCCGTGTGGATCCCCAGATTCAGGACGCCATGAAGGGCCTGCCCAAGATGCACGAGTTCGAGCCTGACGTTATCATCGCCGTAGGCGGCGGCTCCGCCATCGACACCGCCAAGATCATGTGGATCATGTACGAGCATCCCGAGGAGGGCTTCCTGGACATGGCCACCACCTTCCTAGATATCCGCAAGAGGATCCGTTTCTTCCCCCAGATGGGCAAGAAGGCCAAGCTGGTCTGTATCCCCACCACAGCAGGTACCGGCTCTGAGTGTACGCCCTTCACCATTATTTCCGATGCCAATACCGGCATGAAGTGGCCGCTGATCGGCTATGAGATGATGCCTGAAATGGCCATCGTGGACGCGGACAACATGATGAAGCTGCCCCCCAGAGCCACGCAGGCCTCCGGCTACGATGTGCTGACCCACGCGGTAGAGGCCTATGTCTCCACCTTCGCCACCGAGTACACCAACGGCATGTGCCGCGATGCCACCAAGATGGTCTTCGACTATCTGCCCAGAGCCTACTATTCCGCCTTCCGGGACGCCAAGCCCGACCCCGTGGCCCGCGAGAAGATGGCCAACGCCTCCGCTCTGGCCGGTATCGCCTTCGCCAATGCCTTCCTTGGCATCAACCACTCCCTGTCTCATAAACTGGGCGGCTGGTTCCACATCCCTCACGGCACCGCCAACGCCCTGCTGTTCCCCTTCGTCTGCCGCTTCAATGCCCAGCGTCATCCCTACAAGATGGGCACCTTCTCCCAGTACAAGTATCCGCAGGCCTTCGAGCGCTACGTGGAGCTGGGCGAGCTGATCGGCGTGAAGGGCAAAACCGATGAGCAGACCTTTGAGAATTGGATCAAGGCCTGTGAGCAGCTGAAGAAGGACATCGACATCCCCGAGACCATTCTGGACTGGCTGCTGGAGGCGCATCCCGAAAAGACCGCCGAGGAGTGGGAGACCGAGTTCCTCGCCGCCGTGGATCAGATGTCCGAGTGGGCGTTCCACGACGCCTGCACCGGCTGCAACCCCGTCTATCCCACCATCGCCGAGCTGAAGGGCTGCTACCTGAAGGCATTCTACGGCGAGAAGAAGTATGCTGAAAAGTACGGCGACATCTGGGAGGTCCCCGTCACGCTGCCCACCGACACCCACGCCGCATATCCCATGGGTCTCTGCGCCGATCTGGGCGTGGAAAAGACCGGCGGCTTCAACTAAGCGAAGTACCTGAATCTCCGATCTCCAGATACGAACAATCAGCTCACGCAAGGGGCCGGTGTTTCGGCATCGGCCCCGGAAACGCAAGAAAATGAGGTGAGTGATGTTACAGGCACTGAATCTTCCCAAGAAAGTTTATTTCAAACCCGGCTGTATGCCGGTGGCCCTGCGGGAGTTGGGTGACATCTACCGCTGTCAGCGTGCTCTGCTAGTGACAGATCCGGAACTGTACCGTGCCGGGATCGCCGCGCCGGTGGCAGACCGGCTCAGAAAGCAGGAGATCCGGGTGGCGGAGTTTTTCACCATCGGAAAGCGGGTATCCTTTGGGGACCTCCGCAGCGCACTGCCTAAGTTGAGCGAATTCCAGCCGGACGTTATCGTGGGCGTGGGCGGCAACAATGCCATGAGCGCCGCCAAGGCACTGCTGGCGCTGTATCAGGAACCGGAACTGGATCTGGCCGCCGCAGCCGCAGATTCAAAGCGCATCCCGGCGTGTACCAAAGCAAAGCTGGTGCTGGTCGCCACCAATTTTTCCAGCGGCGCCCAGAACTCCCCCTTTGCCATGCTGGAAAACGATAGCGGACAGAACTGCTCCCTGAAAAGCATCCATCTGCTGCCGGAAATCTCCGTGACGGACGCTGACTTCACCGCAACCCTGACGGCAGATCAAGTTCGCACCTGCGCCTTGGAGATTCTCTCCCACGCCGCCAGAGCCTATCTGGATCCCCGGTGCACCGAATTTACCGCCGGGATGCTGACAGAGGCCATCGCAGCGGTACTGGGCTACACGCGCTACGCCGCGAAAGGCTGTCCCCCCGCACGGAAAAAGCTCCACAACGCGGCGGCTCTGGCGGGAGCCTCCTACGGAAACATTGTGGACGAGGTGACACCGCGCCTTCCCTATTTTCCAACGGAGCAGAAGGTTTCCATCAATGACAACGACTTGCGCTGCGCCGAACTGGCGGAGCGTCTGGGGTTTGATGATTGCCGGGCTATGTTTACAGCCTGTCAGGCACTTTAGAATGTGCCGCAGGTCTGTTTTTTTCGCATATGCCCGAGAATACGTCTGGTAGGCGTCAATACGCTTGGCGAATAAAACACAGGACACGGCGCGCTGCCGTGTCCTGTGTTTTTTCGGAAAGTCCGTCAGTCGGAGGTGCGAACGGGATCGTCCCCCGTTTCATTGGGAATGTCGCCGCCGGCATTCTCTACAGCCTTTTTCTCCATGCGGTTCATGAAAATAGGAGAGCAGACGCCAAACACGCACAGGGCGATCAGCACCCAGCAGAGAGGTGTGGAGAACAGGATGGCCGGGCTGCCGCCGGACAGCCGCAGGGAGCGGCGCAGACCGTTTTCACCGATGGGGCCCAGAATCAGGGCCAGCACAATGGCCGCCGGGTTCAGATCGAACTTGCGGACCAGATAGCCCAGCACGCCGAAGATCATCATAATGACCACATCGAAAAAGTTCTTATGGATGGCGAAGGAACCCACCACACACAGGACGGCCACGCTGGGGATCAGGATGGCGTCGGAAAGGCGGGAGATCTGTGCAAAGCCCCGGCAGCCCAGAAGGCCGATGCCCAGCATAAAGAACTGGACCAGCACAAAGCCCGCGAAGAAGGTGTAGGTCATGGGCGCATAGCGGGTAAACAGCTCCGGTCCCGGCTGGAGGCCCTGAATGATCAATCCGCCCATGAGCACGGCGGTCACGGACTCGCCGGGGATGCCCAGCGTCAGCATGGGGATCAGGGAGCCGCCGGTCACGGCGTTGTTGGCTGCCTCAGAGCCTGCTACGCCCTCGATGGAGCCTTTTCCGAACTCCTCTTTGTGATGGGAGAACTGCCGGGAGGTATTATAGCCCAGGAAGCAGGCGATGGATGCGCCCGCGCCGGGAAGAATGCCGATCAGGTTGCCGATGATCCAGGAGCGGAGGATGGTGGGGGTGATCCGCTTGATCTCCTTACCGCTCAGGGTGATCTTGTCGCTGAACTTGGCTGCCTTTGCCCGCTGCTTGATTTTCTTCTCCGCCAGAATCAGCACCTGAGACATGGAGAACAGACCGATCAGGGCGCAGGTGGTGTTGATGCCCTCATACAAAGAGGCCTGTCCGAACATGAACCGCTGAGCGCCCTCCATGGGGTCCATGCCGATGGTGGACAGCAGCAGGCCCAGCGCACCGGAGATCAGGCCCTTCAGCAGGGACTTGGACGCCACGCCCGCGATAATGGTCAGGCCGAAGATCGAAAGCCAGAAATATTCCGGAGATCCGAATTTCATGGCCAGCTGCGCCAGCAGCGGAGCGAAAAAGTACAAAGAGATGCAGGAGAGCAGACCGCCGCAGAAGGAGGAGAAGCAGGCCACGGCCAGCGCCTTGCCCGCCTTCCCCTGCAAGGTGAGCTGGTAGCCCTCAATGGCGGTGGCGGCAGAGGCGGGGGGGCCCGGCGTGTGGATCAGAATGGCGGAGATGGAGCCGCCGAAGATCGCGCCGCAGTAGATGGCGCCCAACACGATCAGTCCCGTTTCCGGGGCCATGGTAAATGTCATGGGCAGCAGCAGCGCAACGCCCATGGCGGCGGACAGGCCTGGCAGACAGCCGATGATGATGCCGATGGCGGTGCCGCCGGCCATAAACAGCAAATTGCTGAGGGACATCGCGTTTACGAAGCCGTGTCCCATCAAGGCTAAAGTTTCAAGCATAACTCATGCCCCCCTTTATTTGAACAGCAGGCCCACAGGCAGCTTTACACCCAGGAACATGGTAAACGCGCCATAGACCAGTCCGATGATCACAATGGTAGAGATCAGGATCTGCCACTTGGGGACCCTGAGATACAGCAGGCTTGCCGCCATCAGCACGATGGTCGCCAGATAGAAGCCGACAAAGTACATACCGATTAGATATGCGATGAGCATTCCCAGAACGATAAAAAATTGCTTAGGCTGAAACCCTTCGAAGATTTCCGGAATACCGCTGGTCACCCCGTTCTTTTTGGCGGCAAACAGCATTTCAACCACATAACCGGTGGTAAGCAGAAACAGGATCGCAATGATACACAGAGGATAGATCCGAGCTCCCTTTTTCAGATCTCTGGACATCAGGAAGAAAAAGGCGCAGACCGCATACATGAAGCCTACAACGCCAATATCAGTTTTTTTCATAGTGCCCTCCAGTTCGCACTGCATTGATGCGGAAAAATAAGGCGGGAGCAACCACCGGCTGCTCCCGCACAAAATGGGGATCAGTCGCCCCAAACGTCGGCCAGACTTTCAGTGAAGTCCTGCTGCTGCTTGATCAGAGCGGCGGTGTCTGCGCTGTTCTTATAGTCAGTCTCCATTCCAGCGGCCTCGGCAGCCTTGAGATAGTCGGCGTCCTCCATCAGCTTCTGGAAGGCGTCCTCATAGAACTTGATCACATTCTCGGGGGTGCCGGCAGGCGCCACGATGCAGCGGGAGGAACCCAGCCACTGGTCATAGTAACCCAGTTCGCCCATGGTAGGCACGTCGGGATAGCCCTCCAGACGCTCCTGATTGTAGACGGCCAGAACCTTGACCTCAGAGGTGAAGGAAGCGAAGTCCGCTACCTTGGCCACGGAGAAGTCCACCTCGCCCTGACGGAGCGCCAGCAGCTGGTCGGCGGTGCCGCCGTAAGGAATGTCGGTATATTCAAAGCCGGCAGAAGTAGCCAGAACCTGCGCACCGATGTGGTTGGATGCCCGGTTGCCATTGGTGGAAGCCTTCAGCTTGCCGGGGTTGTCCTTTGCGAACTTCACCAGATCCTCCAGCGTGTTGAACTGGGAGTCCGCCTTCACCAGAACCACGGAGGTCTCCGTCACATGGTTGCAGATGGGAGCGAAGCTGTCCACGGTATACGTTGCCAGACCCTCGGAGATGGTGGCGTTGAAGTTGGGCAGGTTGATGAAGCCCAGCGTGTAGCCATCCGGGGCCGCCTGAGAGAGGGCCGTCCAGCCAATGGAGCCGGAGCCGCCTTCCAGGTTTTCAATGATGACCGGCTTGCCGATGTACTTTTCAGCATAGGCGGCCAGCACACGGGCGGTGTTATCGGTTCCGGAACCCGCTTTATAGGATACGATCATGGTAACATTTTCCTTGGGGGTCCAGTTCTCATCTGAAGTGGAGGGCTGATCGGAAGTGCCCGGATCAGTCTTGGCGCTGCCGCCGCAGGCGGTGAGGGCCAGTGCGAGCGTACCGGCCAGCAGAAGGCTCAAAAAACGTTTCATCTTCATAGCAAAACTTCCTCTTTTCCTTTCTTAACTCCCCTGAAATTCGATTGACATTCGTTTTTCCCAGGGGTCCGGATCATATGCCGTTCAATAGCAGGTGCACCTATCGGATTGGGCATATTGCCTATATTCAGTCAAGCATACCGGGTAAAAAAAGTAAAGTTTGAATAATTGTGAAGGTTTCAAAGTACGCTTTTTGAACTTTTTCCTCCCACGCCGCCGCCTGTAAAACCGCCGCAGACGGCCCAATAACCTGCCAATCCTCCGCAAGTAGCCCCTGTCCGAAAAGCGGAGCGGCTCTTGCGGAACTGATGATCCGGATACAGCAAACATGCCGCACGGAAAATCCGTGCGGCATGCCGCTCATTTTTCGGATAAATTGCCAAACGGCCCGGCTTCAACGCAGGATGGGTCAGGCCGGTCTCAGCGAGACAGGTAGTCCCGCACCAGTGCGGCGGCCTCCCAGGCGGCTTTTTCCTCGTCAATGCCCACCAGCTTTCCATGGCGGACCGTGACTTTGCCGTTGACCACGGTGTAATCCACCGGGCCTTTCCAGCCCACGGTCCCCAACAGAGATTTCGGGTCCAGATCCGCCCCCACCATCTCCAGACGGCGGGTGTCGATGGCGAACAGGTCTCCGGCCTTCCCCACTTCCAGAGAGCCGATGTCGTCCCGGCCCAGGATCTTCGCGCTGCCCACGGTGGCGATCTTCAGAACATCGTAGCCGCTGGGGGCCTTTTCGCTGGAATGGAGGCGGTGGAGCAGATAGGCCACCCGCAGCTCCTCCAACAAATTGGATCCGTCGTTGCTGGCGCTGCCGTCCACCGCGAGGCCCACGGGAACGCCCAATTTCAGCATTTCCGGCACCCGGCACACGCCGGAGCTGAGCTTCATGTTGGAGATGGGACAGTGGGCAACGCCGGTGCCGGTCTCCGCCAGACGGCGCAGCTCCTCCCCGTTGAAATGGATGCCGTGGGCGTACCAGACGTCCGGCCCGATCCAACCAAGGGATTCCATGTACTCCAAGGGCCGCATCCCGCACCGCTCCCGGACGAAGCGCTCCTCGTCCTTCGTCTCGCACAGGTGGGTATGGAGCCGCACCCCCAGATCTCTGGCCAGAAGCGCGGACTGCCGCAGCAGCTCCTCCGAAACGCTGAAGGGCGAACAGGGGGCCAGCGCCACCATCCGCATGGAAAATCGGGACGGATCATGGTAGGTCTCCACCGCACGCTGACAATCCCGCAGGATCTCGTCCACAGTCTGCACAACGCTGTCCGGCGGCAAGCCGCCGTCCTTCTTGCTCAGGTCCATGCTGCCCCGGGAGGCGTACATCCGGATGCCCAGATCCTCCGCGGCGGCGAACTGTGCGTCCAGCAGCCCCTCCGCCTGCCCCTGCGGGAAAACGTAGTGGTGGTCGAAGCAGGTGGTGCAGCCGTTTTTCATCAGCTCTCCCATGCCGGTGACGGAGCTGTGGTAGATCACCTGACTGTCCAGATTCTTCCAGATCTCGTACAGGGCCTTCAGCCAGTCGAACAGCTCCAGATTCTGTACCTGGGGCAGATTGCGGCTGAAGGTCTGGTACAGGTGGTGATGGGTGTTGATGAGGCCGGGATAGACGATGCACCCGGCGGCGTCGATGACCTCCTCCGCCTGCTGTTCCTCCGGGCCGATGTAGGTGATAACGCCGTCCTCCATCAGTAAATTGCTGTCGGTGTACACGGTGTCGCTGGGGTCGCAGGTGACGATGTGGGATGCGTTTTTCATCAGTAAGCGTGCCATGAATATTCCTCCGTTTCGGGGGCGCCCCCCTTCCCTGTTGTCCTTTTGGATCTGTTCCGTTTTTTTGTTCAATCGTTTAAAATATGCGAAATTTTGAAATAATAAAAAATAATTGCTTGGAAAATGGGTTGCTTTTGTGCTTTGAATGTGCTGTAGTCAACAACCCACGGCCAAAAGGCCATGGGCTTGTAACTGCCCAGTCGTAGTAACGGATAGCTCCTCCGACCTTTAACCCCAAGAGACATTGCTGTCTCAAGTGGCGTTACATCGTAGGGTGGTTGACAGCACCCTTTGCGGCAAAGTTTACTCTGCCGCAACTGTATCAGGTACTTGGCTATCATAGAGATAGTTGATTCCCATGCAATACAGATTCATTGCGCCGATACGGTCATCGTTCGACTTGTAACCACAGTTCTTACAGGTAAACAGATGTATCTTTTTGTTGCGGTTTGCCTTTTCTGTGTGTCCACAGACGGGACAGCACTGGCTGGTATACCGAGGGTTAACCTTGATTACGGAAGATTGGTTCTGTTTCGCCTTGTAGATGAGTTTCTGTTCGAGGTCATAGAAAGCCCACGATACAGAAACATAGCGATGCTTCGTTTTGACACGTTCCGTGGCATGACGGATACCGGACAAATCTTCCAGAACGAAGAGAGTGTGCGCGGGGTTATTTACAACGAGTGCCTTTGATACACAATGGTTGACATTCTGCATCCAACGGTTTTCTCGTTGACCGATCCTTTTGAGTCTACGTCTTGAAGACGGGGTATGCCGCATCTGGAGTTCTTTTCTAAGTGCTGAATAGTGGGCTCTTTTCTGCTTGATAGGCCGGCCTCTCACAAACCCGGACTTGTGCTTGCTATCGTAAGTCGCAACGATGAAGTTGATGCCTCGGTCGATGCCTACAACATTACAGATATCGGAGAGATTACTCTCTTCTACATCATAGGTCACAGGGATATGTAGGAAGTACTTGCCATGCTTGTTCACCAGCTTGGCGGTGCCGAACCGATAGATAGAGCGGTCGAAGTATTTCGACATTCCTTCCGCGAAATAAGGCAGTTTCACTCTTCCGCCGAGCGTGTTTATGGAAAAGCGGTCTTGCGTCAGAGAGTAGTCTCTGTTCCAGACGAGGTCATACTGAGGTTTCTTGAAAGACGGTTTGATCCACTCTTTCTGATTCTCAAGGATAGTCTTATATCTGGCAATGACCGTCTTGAATACAGACTGAGTCATTTGAGATTTCAGTCCGAATTCTGCACGCAACGTAGGATACAGAGCCTTGTTGAGCGAAAACTGTTTTAAATCGTGTGTGCGAAACACATAGTCCGAAACATAGTTGCACGCTTCACGATAGACAGACATCGTTTCATCAAGTAACGTCTTATCTTCATCAGATGCCACTACTTGGATTTTTGCCGTGATGGACATTTGAGCCATAGTCAATCCTCCTTTCCTTGCTATTTCACTATCTATTATATAATAATAGATAGTGAGCATCAAGGCGCATCGAGGTGACTTATGGATTGATGCCATAAAACAAAAGATTCAGAGCATCGCTGATGCTCATCACTGCGAAATCGTGGCAATGGAAACCGACAAAGACCACGTGCATATCCTTCTCGGATACGACACGACGGATTCCGTCTGTAACATTGTTAAGACACTAAAACAAGAAACGACACATCATCTTTGGCAAAGATTCGGTCCTTTCCTGGCCAAACACTATTGGAAGAAAAGGATATTCTGGTCCGATGGGATACTTTGCCTGTAGTATCGGGGAAGTATCCTCGGCAATTATCCAAAAGTATATCGAAAACCAAGGATGATGCGCCTTTACGAACAGGGCTCCTCCCACCGCCTAAAGGCATTGGGTTTCCGCCCAAACTATGTTGGAGGTATTTTTTATGAAAAATCACTGGCAGAGCGTTTTTACAGGTACTACTGCAAGCTCAACCGCCTGCCGTCACGGATCGATCCGGAGACCCCGCTCGCAGCCAACGGCTGAGCAGTTCTCCCCTGTCGGACAAACGCGGTTTTTGAGAATGTGGGCACGGCCAAGCTGCGGCGGGCCGGAATCTCCGGTCCCCTTTTGGTTTTTGCGCCCCTGACATACAGGGCGCGGAAACGCAATGCGGACCCCAAAATGGAATCAGGCAAAAAAGTAACGACCTTCAACCGTTGTCTCCCAGTTGAAGGCCGTTACTCATGCATCTTGGGTTCAATCATTGACGTAACCTCACATTCTTCAGTTTTCGGAAAGCTTTGGTCTTTCGCTTGCTGGGGTACTCTTAGTGATACATCGGACTCACCCTTTCCTGATTCTTATTATACGCAAATCCGCCGGAATATCAATTCGCAGGGATGTTAAAATTCGCGGAAAAACTTTGACTGTTCTGTGAATTGATTTGCGCCTTTGCCTATGCTATCATATTTAATTGGGGGCAATGATGCCGCTCTGTTAAAAACAGATGCACGCCTCAAGCTATCCACGCACAAGGGCAATATCAACAACCGCTTAGAGCAATGCTAAATCAGGGGGTGCGATTTACTACAAATCGTACCCCCTTAAATATTACTTATCATAATAAAGGCCGCCAAAGATCCACAAGGTAATTTCAAGCGTGTATTCAAAGGCTATCTCTAAAAAGGGCCCGGGGTACTGTGCCGCTATCGGCATGGTACTCCGGGTTTATTTAGGGTGTAACTCCATTCGGTATGCTTGTCCCCACAGGTAATCTTGACTGGACATTTAGGCGATGGTTTTCCGCTCACGGAACCGCTGAAGGGTCTCCGGCAGATTCTCCTGATGGAGCAGGGCGGGGTTGAAGCGCAGCAGAGCAAAGTTCAGATTGAACAGGGAGCCGACACCCACTGCGGCAACGATGGTGCCGATGCCCACCTGACCGCCCAGCCGCCAGCCGATGAATACAATGACCACTTCCACGGCGGCGCGGCAAAGGCCTACCGTCCGGTGCGTCTTACGGGCCAGTACGACCATGAGGGCATCCCGAGGGCCAGAGCCCAGCGTGCTTTTCATATACATCCAGGTGCCCAGAGCCAGCAGCTCCATGCCGATCAGCAGTGCGGCCAATCCGGTCGAGAAGCGCTCAAACAAAGGGACCCAGTTCAGGTACAACAGGATGTCGATGAATATCGGGCAGACGAAAATGTTTGCCAGTGTACCGAGGCCGAAGCTTTCCCCGCAAAAATAGGCAATGGCAATGACCGCTGCCCCGACAATGCTTGCGGCGGTGCCGTAGGTAATACCGAAGGTCTTGGCCATGCCTTGCTGGAGAACGCTCCAAGGCTCCAAGCCGATATTGGCCTGAAGCATCAGCGTGATACCGATGGCGCTGACCAGCAGACCGCCCAAAAGCAATCCGATCCTGCGGAGATATTCCTGAAACATGGTTTGCCTCCTTCTGCGGGTCGAGCCCTTGATATGAGATGATTGGCACAGATATGGGAATTCGGCAGCTTGCGGCCCGTAAGGCTGGAATTCAGATCTGCCCGCTGTCCGAATTCTTGATTTGAGTGATGTAGCGGTATACGCTGGCCGGAGAGCAGTGGAGACTGGCGGCGGCACTTTTGACTGCGCCCTTCAGCAGAAAGAGCCCGCCGGCTTCCAGGGCTGTGATGACTTGCAGCCGTTTCTCCGGCGTCAGCTGCTCCGGCGTGACCCCCATCCGTTCCAGCTCCCGATTGATGGCGTCCAAAGCCACCGCATCGGCGGAGTTGCGGAATTTTTCCGGGGAGGACCGGGCGGACATGTCATCTTCACTCTCCGGCAGCGGCTGCGCCAGCACATCGGTTACGAACAGGTCCGGGTGGCACAGCTTCAGGATATGGTCGCTGATGGCCCGATAGCGGCTGTCATCAAAGTTGATGCACAGCAGACCGATGAGCTCGCCGCTGTCCTTGATGAAAAAGGTGCTGGATCGGAGGTCTTTTCCGTTGACGTTGATGCTGTAATAGTGGAGATGATAGTCCATACGCTCATAGCTCTTGTCCCGGAGAATACTCAGGGCCATATTGGTCAGAGGCGCACCGAGCTTTCTGCCGCTGATGTGACTGTTGGCGATGGCGATGATCTGTTTTCTCTGTGATACAGAGGTCTTGCGGGTAGAGACCTCTGTATCAAAAGGACTCGATTCAGTTGCCACCCATAGCGTAGACCATGTCCCAAAAGCGCAAATCAAACAGGCAGCACTTTTCAAAGATCCCGCAGAGGTGCTCTGCTGTTTTTTCGTCAATGAATCCGCTGAGTGCGTCGATCCGGTCAATGAGCATCTGATTGGTTCGCCGGTAGCTTTCTGAAACGTAGCCCGCGAACCACGAGCCGTAACGCTTGTCCCGCAGCGCATCTGGGCAGCGTTCGACTATCTTTTCTGCCACATACGCATAGCTCCAGGAGCAGTTCAGAAGCGTCACCAGTCCAGTCAGCACATCCCCGGTCTGCGCCTCCCAAAGCATATAATGGGTATAAGCGTTGTTGTCCATGTGAGGACGGGCGCTGTGGATCTCCTCCTCCGTAACGCCAAGGCGCTTCATATACGGAATGTGGGTGCGGAAGGTCTCTCCGATGGTGTCCGCCAGCTCTCCGCTCAAAAAGCGGATCTGCTCAAAATCGTCAGCCTTCTGGATGATTGCCGCAAAGATCTTCACATAATCCTTGAGGTATAAATAATCCTGAAGCATATAATACCGGAATTTTTCCGGCGGCAGCGTTCCATCTGCCATCTGCGTCACAAACGGGTGGCAAAGATACCGGGGCCAGATTTTTTCCGCCCGGGCATAGAGTGTTTGTGAGAGCTTCACGCCGTCCTCCTCTTTCATTTATGGGCGATGATCGCCACATAGCCGCCGCTCTGATAGCCGGGGACCACATCCTCCACGTCCTCGTTGGTGTACATAGGGTTCTTCAGCAGTGTCTGATAGAAGTCGAAATCGTGGAAGCCCAACGCCTTGAGCACGTCGATCTTCTCCTCCGTGGAATGCCACACGCCTGCGCAGCACAACTCGTGGGGATACGGCAGCTTGGGCATAACGCCGTTGAGGAACGGGTGGTCAAAGGTGCCTACCTCTTTTGCCAGCAGATACATGAACCCAAAGGCGCTCTCCTTGGGAACGTCCAGCGAAATAAAGGTGCCGTTCGGTTTGAGTGCCTTCTTGCAGACGTCAAACGCCCGGGTCAGATCCTCCATATAGCTGGAGCTGCCGTTGAGGTAGATCACATCATAGGCGTTCTCCTCCAGCTCGACATCCTCGATCGCGCCGAAGGCCACCACGTTCACGCCGCGCTTCTCTGCGATGGCACCCATGTCACGGGAGGGCTCAATGCCTTCGATACCGCTGCAATCGATCATGCTCTCGAACAGGCCGCTGCCGCAGCCCACGGAAAGCACGCGCTTCCCCTGAATATCACCGAGCACCTTCTGGAACAGGCGAAGCTCACTCTGAAACAGGTTTTCATTCTCCATGAACCAAGCGTCGTACTGTGCCGCATAACCGTCAAATTTAGGTTTCATTGTCAAAGAGTCCTTTCTGATTTTAGAATTTCAAATCTACGGGGGTTCTTTACCGTTGTCTTTGGTTCATTTTTCCTTGAAAAGCTGGGTGTTTACCTCGTGGATTCCTAAACACCGCATTCGATACGGGGTAACATAAGGCTAAAGCCCTACCTCTTGCATTTAAATGAACCTTTTGTTAAGTGTATCACAAGCAGCCCCTCTCCGCAACGCCATTCTTGCAGTCCGCAGCGGATCTCTGCCTCAATTTTTCCGTAATCGTTTTACGATTCAGCAAAGAGAGCAAGCAGCCCCTCTCCCTGCTGTTTGAGTGTAGATTCTGACAGATTTTTCTGAAAACATCCGCTAAAAATCGACGTCCTTCTTCACAAGACTCTTTGCTTTTCCGCGTCGGCATGGTATGATAGCCACAGTACCTTGCCCCCGACACAAGCCGGGGCATGCTCCGCTAGCGGTGGAGCACTGTTTCCCGGCGGGGGAATCACGAAAGGGAGTATCGTATGGAGTACAGCAGCATTTTTGTCTGTCTCATGGGCATGGGCACGGTGTTCTTCGGGCTGATCTGCCTGATCGCGCTGACCTATCTCATGAGCGCCGTGGTGGGCCGCGGGAAAAAGGCCGCCCCGGCACCGGTCCCGGCTGCGCCCCAGACCGCCGGTGAGGTAACACCGGAACTGGTGGCCGCCGTATCCGCCGCGTTAGCGGAGGAGCTGGGGACAGACATTACCGGCATTCGCATCATTTCCATGAAAAAAGTGTGATTTGAAGGGAGAAACTCCAGATGAAAAAGTACAGAGTGACTGTGAACGGGACTGTTTATGAGGTAGAGCTGGAGGAGCTCACCGGCGCGGCCCCTGCCCCCGTATCCGCCCCCGCTGCCGCGCCTGCCCCTGCCGCCGTACCGGCAGCAGGCGAGCAGATCACCGCCCCCATGCCCGGCATGATTCTGGCCGTGAACGTATCGGCGGGTCAGGCCGTGAAAAAGGGCGAGGTGCTCATGATTTTGGAGGCCATGAAAATGGAAAACGAGATCATGTGCCCCCGGGACGGTGTTGTCGCTTCCGTCCACACCTCCAAGGGCAGCGCGGTGGAATCCGGCGCGCTGCTGTGCGTCCTCCAGTGAGATAACGGAGGACGGCCTATGGAAGCGATCATTCGTTTTTTACAGGATACGGGATTCTATCTCTTTACGCAGGACGGTAACTGGCGCTGCCTTGTTATGATCGGCATTGCCTGTGTTTTGCTGTATCTTGGTATCGTGAAGAAATTTGAGCCGCTGCTGCTGGTGCCTATTGCTTTCGGTATGCTCATCACCAATCTTCCCGGCGCCAATATGTTTCATGAGATTTTCTTTGCCGGCGGGCATATTCACTGGGACATTATCGGCGGAAAGCCCATTACGGCAGAGCTTTTATCGGAGCTTTACAATCAGGGCGTGGCGGAAAATGTGCTCTCGCCATATTTGCAGCAGCTCATGACCGCCGCGCAGACCATGTTCTCCCCGGAGGCGGTCAGCAGCACCATAGCGGAGATCACCGCGTCTGCCACAGACGGTATTTCCGCCTTCGGCGCACAACTGGAGGCGCTGGTGCAGGCGGAGCAGGCTGCGTCCTACTACGGCATGACCCTCTCTGACGTAACGGTCAGCGCGGGACTGGTGGACATCCTCTACCTCGGTGTGAAGCTGGGTATTTATCCCTGCCTTATTTTCATGGGCGTTGGCGCCATGACGGACTTCGGCCCCCTCATCGCCAATCCCAAGAGCCTGCTGCTGGGCGCGGCGGCGTAGCTCGGTATTTTTGTCACGTTTATCGGCTGCCGCCTTATGGGCTTCACCGGGCAGGAATCCAGCGCCATCGGCATCATCGGCGGCGCGGACGGTCCTACGGCCATTTTTGTCACCGCTCTGCTGGCCCCGGCGCTGCTGGGTCCCATTGCCGTGGCGGCCTACTCCTATATGGCGCTGGTTCCGGTGATTCAGCCGCCCATCATGAAGCTGCTGACCACGGAAAAGGAACGCCAGATCGTCATGAAGCCTCTGCGGGAGGTCAGCAAGCGGGAAAAGATTGTTTTCCCCATCGTAGTGACCATCTTCGTGGCACTGCTGGTGCCCTCTGCCGCCCCCCTCATTGCCTGCCTGATGCTGGGCAATCTCTTTAAGGAGTGCGGCGTGACGGAGCGGCTGAGCAAAACGGTGCAGAATGAGCTTATCAACATCGTTACCATTTTCCTTGGCGTCAGCGTGGGCTGCACCGCTACCGGCACCACGTTCCTGTCCTTCCAGACCATCAAGATCATGATTATGGGCGTGGTGGCGTTCAGCTTCGGCACCGCCGGCGGCGTGCTGCTTGCCAAGTTCATGAACCTGTTCCTCAAGGAGAAGATCAATCCTCTCATCGGCTCCGCCGGTGTGTCCGCCGTTCCCATGGCGGCCAGAGTGTCTCAGATGGTGGGCCAGAAGTACAATCCCGGCAACTTCCTGCTGATGCACGCAATGGGTCCCAATGTGGCCGGTGTCATCGGCTCCGCCATCGCGGCGGGTGTGCTCATCAGCCTGTTCGGCTAAAGGGAGGCAGCTATGGAATTTTTATCGAAGAAGCCCCTGCTTATCACGGATACCATTCTTCGGGATGCGCATCAGTCTCAGGCGGCCACCCGCATGACCACGGCGGATATGCTGCCTGCGCTGGAAACGCTGGACTCTGTGGGCTACTACTCGCTGGAGTGCTGGGGCGGCGCCACGTTCGACGCCTGTATGCGCTTTTTGAACGAGGACCCGTGGGAGCGCCTGCGGACCATCCGGCAGCACGTGAAGCATACAAAGCTGCAAATGCTGTTCCGGGGTCAGAACATTTTGGGCTACAAGCACTATGCCGACGATGTAGTAGATGCCTTCTGCCGCAAGTCCATTGAAAACGGCATCGACATCATCCGTATTTTCGACGCGCTGAACGATGTGCGGAATCTGGAGCAGGCCATCAAGTCCACGCTGAAGTACGGCGGCGAGGTGGAGGCCACCATGAGCTACACGGTGTCTCCCATCCACAATGAGGATTACTTTGTAAAGCTGGCCAAAACGCTGGAGGAGATGGGCGCAAGCTCCATCTGCGTCAAGGATATGGCAAATCTGCTGCTGCCGATGGACGCCTACTCCCTGATGAAACGGCTAAAGGAGACGGTCTCTGTTCCCATCCATCTCCACACCCACAACACCACCGGCACCGGCGACATGGTGAACCTGATGGCGGCTATGGCCGGTGTGGACATTGTGGATACCGCCCTGTCCCCGCTGGCCAACGGCACCTCTCAGCCCGCTACGGAGTCTCTGGTAGCCACGCTGAAGGGTACGCCCCGGGACACGGGGCTTGCTCTGAACCGCCTCAGCGAGGCGGCGGCCCACTTCCGCAAGGTGGCTGCCCGCTTGCAGGCGGAGGGGATTCTGGACCCCAAGGTGCTGCGGGTGGATACGAACACACTGCTCTATCAGGTCCCCGGCGGAATGCTGTCCAACCTGATCTCCCAGCTCAAGCAGGCTGGGAAGGAGGACAAGTATTACGATGTGCTGGCGGAGATCCCTCGCGTCCGCAAGGACTTCGGCTATCCCCCGCTGGTGACTCCCACCAGCCAGATCGTGGGCACCCAGGCGGTGATGAACGTCATCGTGGGTAAGTACAAGACCTTCCCCAAGGAGTCCAAGGGACTGCTGCGGGGCGAATACGGCGCGCTGCCCGGCGAGGTGAACCCGGAGGTCCGGGCGCTGGCGGGCATCGACCCGGAGGAGGTCATCACCTGCCGTCCGGCGGACAACATCGCCCCGGAGCTGGAGACCTACAAGGAGCAGTTCAAGGACATCGCCAAGTCTGAGGAGGACGTGCTGTCTCTGGCCCTGTTCCCCCAGGTGGCCCCCAAATTCCTGGCTTGGCGGGACGGCCCTCACGAGGCCCCGGCCCAGCCAGCCGAAGCACCTAAGGCCCCTCCCGCCGACCCCAACGCCGTCCGGGAGCTGTTCGTGGAGTACAAATTTTAATCTTTCCCTGCCGTCCCGGGCCTTTTAAAAAGGTCCGGGACGTTTTTTCCGGCGTTCCGAAACGCGGAGGGCCGGTTTGTTTTTCATAGAAAAACGGTCTGCCCCGCAACTGTTTTTTATCCGGGTGCATCAGCGCTTCTTATAGTAAATATTTGATTTTCATTCTTTTCTTGTAAAAAAAACCATTCTATAATAACCCGGTCAAAAAAAGCAATCGTATGCCGTGCGGAGCTTCCGCACGTAATTTGGGAGGCAATGGAATATGGCAAACTGCGCGATTGTAGGCATTAACTGGGGCGATGAGGGCAAGGGCCGCATGGTAGACTACCTCACCAGCCATTACGACGTGGTAGTGCGGTATCAGGGCGGCGGCAACGCCGGACACACCGTGGTAAACGACAAGGGCACTTTTGCCCTGCACCTGCTGCCCTCCGGCATTTTCCGGGAGGGCGTGGTGAACATTCTGGGCAACGGTGTGGCCCTGGACTGCGAAAACCTGCTGAATGAGATGAACACCATCCGGGCCGCCGGTGTGTCCATCACCCCGGAGAATCTGAAAATCAGCGACCGGGCTTCCCTGCTGCTGCCGTGGCACCGGGAGCTGGACGGTCTGGAGGAAGCCCGTCTGGCGGACAAGAAATACGGCTCCACCAAGCAGGGCATCGCCCCCTTCTATTCCGACAGGTATCAGAAAAAGACGGTGATGGCCGGGGAGCTGCTGCACCCCCAGCACCTGAAGGAGCATCTGGCAGATCTGCTGGAGTGGAAGAACCTGACGCTTCAGAAGGTATACGGTGCCAAGGGCTATACGCTGGAGGAGCTGCTGAACTGGGTGGACACCTACTGCGAAGCCGTCAAGCCCTACATCACCAACACCACCGCCTTCCTGCGGGACGCCCAGAAGGCGGGCAAGTCCATCCTGTTTGAGGCCCAGCTGGGGGCGCTGCGGGATCTGGACTACGGCATCTATCCCTACACCACCTCCTCCAACGCTGTGGCGGCCTATGCCCCGGTGGGCTCCGGCCTGCCCACCGCCAAGCTGGACGAGGTGGTCGGCGTGGTAAAGGCCTATTCCTCCTGCGTGGGGGAGGGGCCCTTTGTCTGCGAGTGGTTTGGTGAGGACGCCCAGAAGCTCCGGGACGCCGGTTCGGAATACGGCGCCAAAACCGGCCGTCCCCGCCGGGTGGGCCCCATCGATCTGGTGGCTACCCGCTACGGCGTGCAGGTGCAGGGGGCTACCAACATTGCCCTGACTAAGCTGGACATTCTCAGCTACATGGACAAAATCCCTGTCTGCGCCCACTATGAGCTGGACGGCCAGCAGACCGACGAGTTCCCCTTCCCGGTCTGCCTGCAGGACGCCAAGCCCGTGACGGAGTATCTGGAGGGCTGGAAGTGCGACATCTCCAAGGCCCGCAGCTGGGACGAGCTGCCGGAAAACGCCCGGAAATATGTGGAATATGTGGAGCAGGCCATCGGCTGCCACATCGGATATGTGTCCGTAGGCGCGGAGCGGGACAGCCTGATTATCCGCTAAGGGGCAAAACTGGAACGGCTGTGCCGTTCCAGTTCCTTTGTGTGGACATTTTCCACGGCTTCCTGTAAAATGGAGCCAATTCAACAAGGAATGAGGAACTTTTATGCGTAAGGATCTCTATGAATCCCCTCTTGCCTCCCGGTACGCATCCCAGTATATGCTGCACCTGTTTTCCCCGGACATGCGCTTTCAGACGTGGCGGCGGCTGTGGGTGGAGCTGGCCCGGGCAGAGCATGAGCTGGGGCTGCCCATCACTGCGGAGCAGGTGGCGGAGCTGGAAGCCCATGTTACCGATATCGACTACGACGCCGCCCAGCGGCGGGAGAAGGAAGTCCGCCACGATGTCATGGCCCATGTCTACGCCTACGGTCTGGCGGCCCCCTCCGCGGCGGGGATCATCCATCTGGGCGCTACCAGCTGCTATGTGACGGACAACGCCGACCTGATCCTCTACCGGGACGGTCTGCGGTATCTGCGGGGGCAGATCTTATCCGTTCTGGTGAATCTGGCGGCCTTTGCCCGGCAGTACGCCGCCACGCCCACTCTGGGCTACACCCACTACCAGCCCGCCCAGCCGGTGACGGTGGGCAAGCGGGCGGCATTGTGGATGCAGGACTTCCGCTCCGATCTGGAAGAACTGGATCACGTGCTGGCCACCCTGCGCTTCTTGGGCTGCCGGGGCACCACCGGCACTGAGGCCAGCTTCATGGATCTCTTTGAGGGCGACGGGGCGAAAATCGACGAGATGAACCGCCGGATCGCCGCCGCCTTCGGCTTTGAAAAATGCTTCTCCGTCTGCGGCCAGACCTATCCCCGAAAGACCGACAGCCGCATTTTGAACGTGCTGTCCTCCATCGCCCAGAGCGCCTACCGCATGGCCAATGACATTCGGCTCCTGCAGCATGACCGCCAGGTGGAGGAGCCTTTCGAGAAGAATCAGATCGGCTCCAGCGCCATGGCCTACAAGCGGAACCCCATGCGTTCCGAGCGGATCTGCTCCCTCAGCCGCTATCTCATGGCCGACGCCGCCAACGCCCCCATGACCGCCTCTGTTCAGTGGCTGGAACGGACGCTGGACGACTCCGCCAACCGCCGCATTTCCCTGCCGGAGGGCTTCCTCTGCGCCGATGCGGTGCTGCGGCTGTGCCAGAACGTGACCAACGGGCTACACGTCAACGAGAAGATCGTGGACCGGGCCATCCGGGAATATCTGCCCTTCCTGGCCACGGAAAACATCATGATGGAGGCGGTGAAGCGGGGCGGCGACCGCCAGGAACTGCATGAGAAGATCCGCCAGCACTCCATGGCCGCCACCGCACGGATGAAGGAGGGCGAATCCTGCGATCTGCTGGACCGTCTGGCCGCAGACCCGGCCTTTGGCATGACCCGTGCGGAGTTGGACGCCGTGATGGAGCCGTCCCTGTACATCGGCCGCTGCAAGGAGCAGGTGGAACGCCTGCTGGCGGAGTATGCCCCCCTGCTGACGGACGCTCAGACCGCCGACGGCGCCATCAGCCTGTAAATACTGAGGTATCAAGCTTCATGCATGAGTACCGCACCGCGAAAATGCGTAAATGTCGGTGCATGAAGTTGTTGCGCACCATTTCCGGTTGCCCCACAGGGGCGAGAAAATGGCACATTTCTGATTTTGCATAGCAAAAAACGGCGTTCCTATTCTTCCAGCTCGGAAGTTAGGAACGCCGCTTTTGGTTCGGTCTATATTTTGTTTTTCGCTGTGCCTGTCAGGGCCTCACGCTTTGATTCAGCTGATCGACAAACGGCTGCGGACCAGCTGATAGAGATACTCCACGCCGTATTTCAGCGCGTCCTCATCCATCAGGTAGCGGCAGTTGTGATGGGGGGAGGTAATACCCTTTTCCTCACTGCGGGCTCCCAGCTCCACAAAAAAGCCAGGGCAGTTTTCCTGCAGGGCAGAGAAATCCTCACCGGGCATCAGGGGATCGATCTCCAGCACAGCGCTTTCGCCGAAATGCTCCTCAATGACCTTGCGGCTGGAAGCCGTCAGGGCCTTGTCATTCATCACGGAGGCATAGCCCAAGGTGAACTTGAAATCGCAGTCCGCACCGTGAGCCGCGCAGATGCCGCGGGCAAGCTCCTCCATCAGCTTGGGGAGCCGCTCCCGAGTCTCCTTGCTGAAGGTTCGGGTGGAACCGGTGATGGCCACCTCACCGGGGATGATATTATACGCCTCTCCGGCATGGATCATGCACACGGACACCACGGCAGGCTCCACCGCCTGGATACGCCGGGAAACCAGGGTCTGCAAGGCTCCCACGATCTCACCGGCGATGACGATGGGGTCCACGCAGGTCTCCGGGAACGCGGAGTGACCGCCCTTGCCGATGACCCGGATATCGAAACGGTCCGTGGCGCTGGTGAGGGCCCCGGGCCGGACACCGAAGGTGCCCGTGGGGAAGTTGGAGCTCAGGTGCATGCCGTACAGCTCGTCTACCCCCTTCATCACGCCGGCCTTCAGCATTTCCACCGCGCCGCCGGGAGGCAGCTCCTCCGCATGCTGGAACAGGAACCGCACCTCGCCCTTGAGGCTGGTCCGCTCCGCCGCCAGCAGCTTAGCTGCCGCAAGCTGCATGGCCGCATGGCCATCGTGGCCGCAGGCATGCATGACCCCAGGCACCGTGGAGGCAAAGGGCAGGCCCGTCTCCTCCTGAATGGGAAGCGCGTCAATATCCGCCCGCAGGGCCAGCACCGGACCGGGCTGGACCCCTTTCAGCACCGCTACCACGCCTGTTTTGGTGGGAAATTCCAATGTCAAACCCGGGATTTTTTTCAGTTCCTCCGTCAGGTAAGCCGTTGTATGGACCTCCTGAAAGGAGAGCTCCGGATTCTGATGCATGTGGCGCCGCCAGGCGATTATATCAGGCTCCAGCGCCAGGACCTCTTCTGAAATCATATTCATAAAAAATACCTCCAACATAGTTTGGGCGGAAACCCACTGCCTTTAGGCGGTGGGAGGAGCCCTGTTCGTAAAGACGCATCATCCTTGGTTTTCGATATACTTTTGGATAATTGCCGAGGAAACTTCCCCGATACTACAGGCAAAGCGCCGGTTATGCCGATGATATCTGTTATCCATAAGTCACCTCAATGCGCCTTGACGTTCACTATCTATATATCATATAATTGCATTAGTGAAATATCAAAGGAAGGAGGATTTACTATGGCTCAAATGTCCATCACGGCAAAAATCCAAGTAGTGGCATCTGATGAAGATAAGACGTTACTTGATGAAACGATGTCTGTCTATCGTGAAGCGTGCAACTATGTCTCGGACTATGTGTTTCGCACGCACGATTTAAAACAGTTTTCGCTCAACAAGGCTCTGTATCCTACGTTGCGTGCAGAATTCGGACTGAAATCTCAAATGACTCAGTCTGTATTCAAGACGGTCATTGCCAGATATAAGACCATCCTTGAGAATCAGAAAGAGTGGATCAAACCGTCTTTCAAGAAACCTCAGTATGACCTCGTCTGGAACAGAGATTACTCCCTGACACAAGACCGCTTTTCCATAAACACGCTCGGCGGAAGAGTGAAATTGCCTTATTTCGCAGAATGGATGTCGAAATACTTCGACCGCTCTATCTATCGGTTCGGCACCGCAAAGCTTGTAAATAAACACGGCAAGTACTTTCTACATATCCCTGTGACCTATGATGTGGAAGAGAGTGATCTCTCCGATATCTGTAATGTTGTAGGCATCGACCGAGGCATCAACTTCGTCGTTGCGACTTACGATAGCAAGCACAAGTCCGGGTTTGTGAGAGGTCGGTCCATCAAGCAGAAAAGAGCCCACTATTCAGCACTTAGAAAAGAACTCCAGATGCGGCATACCCCGTCTTCAAGACGTAGACTCAAAAGGATCGGTCAACGAGAAAACCGTTGGATGCAGGATGTCAACCATTGTGTATCAAAGGCACTCGTTGTAAATAACCCCGCGCACACTCTCTTCATTCTGGAAGATTTGTCCGGTATCCGTCATGCCACGGAACGTGTCAAAACGAAGCACCGCTATGTTTCTGTATCGTGGGCTTTCTATGACCTCGAACAGAAACTCATCTACAAGGCGAAACAGAATCATTCTTCCGTAATCAAGGTTAATCCTCGGTATACCAGCCAGTGCTGTCCCGCCTGTGGACACACAGAAAAGGCAAATCGCAACAAGAAGATACATCTGTTTACCTGTAAGAACTGCGGCTACAAGTCGAACGATGACCGGATCGGCGCAATGAATCTGTATCGCATGGGAATCAACTATCTATATGATAGCCAAGTACCTGATACAGTTGCGGCAGAGTAAACTTTGCCGCAAAGGGTGCTGTCAACCACCCTATGATGTAACGCCACTTGAGACAGCAATGTCTCTTGGGGTTAAAGGTCGGAGGAGCTATCCGTTACTACGACTGGGCAGTTACAAGCCCATGGCCTTTTGGCCGTGGATTGTTGACTACTCCTATTCTCAAGGGGTGTTTCGATCGTTCAACTTGTATGAAACAACCGCAATTCCCGTTTAAAATTATGGTATGGTATGACCTTGACTTTTTTCCCCAGAAAGATATCATTAAAATGTCTTATTTTTGACATACGAAACGGAGGGGACACCGCTATGCTGAAAGATATCGCCGAAGCTATGCTGGGCAGACACCCCTTTGACCTGGTAATCCGCAATGTGCAGATTGTCAATGTGTTCAGCGCCTCTATTGTAAGCGGATCTATCGGCATTGTCAACGGTCATATCGCCGGGGTTTTTGGCCCGGAAGAAGCGCTGGACAGCCGCCGGAGCATTGATGGCGGCAACGCTTATGCCCTGCCTGGCTTCGTGGATTCTCACATGCATCTGGAGAGCAGCATGCTGACGCCGGAGCATTTTGCTCAGGTGGCCCTATCCTGCGGCACAACCACGGTATGCGCCGACCCCCATGAAATTGCCAATGTCCTTGGCATCGAGGGCGTCCGGGGCCTGGCAGATGCCTGCCGGTCCCTGCCCCTGCGGGTGCTGCTGACCGCCCCCTCCACCATTCCCTCCGCTCCCGGTCTGGAGGATTCCGGTTTTGATGTTGGCCCCGCTGAGATGGAGGCCCTGCTGGATATTCCCGGCGTGGCTGGATTAGGCGAGGTCATGGATTTCAACGCCGTCGCCGCCGGAGATGAGCGGATGCTCTCCGTCATTGAAGCTGCCGCCAACCATGGCGTTTTTCTGGATGGCCATGTCTCCGCCCTCACCGGCCGCCGCTTGCAGACCTTCCGGGCCATGGGCATCGACAGCGACCACACCGTTCCCTCCGCTGAAAAGCTCCGGGAGGAGCTGGCTCTGGGCTTCACGGTGCAGGTACAGGAATGCATGCTGAACCGGGAAATCGTCCAGGCCATGAATGATGCACCGGTGCAGGACCGCATCTGCCTGGTAACGGACGATGTTCCCCTCCCCCGGCTGATGCGTCAGGGGCATTTGAACTTTGTGGTGGAACGGGCCATCGAACTGGGTCTTGACCCCATCCGGGCCATCCGGTATGCCACCATCAACCCTGCCGTCCGGCTGCGGCTGTATCACACAGGCGGCATCGCCCCCGGCATGGAGGCTGATATGCAGCTGGTGCAGGATCTGCGCCATCCCAGACCGGAACTGGTGCTCCGGGCCGGAGAAATCGTCTGGGACCATGGCAGCTATCTGCCCCATACCGCCCCTTACCAGATCCCGGACCACCTGCGTAGCTCTGTTCATCTTCGTCCCGTGACGGAAGAGGACTTTGCCGTCACGGTGCCGGTACGCCCCGGCTTCCCCGGCGGCACCGCCGTAGCGAATCTGATCGGCCAGGATGGCGTCTCCATCCGCACCCAGCGGGTCCGGAAGGCCCTGCCCCTGGCAGCTGAAAGAGACGGCTTTGCCTGTCTGAAAACAGCTCCTTACTTAAAAATGGCAGTATTCAACCGCTACGGCCGGGATCAGCACGGCATCGGCCTGCTGACCGGCATGGACGGTGTCACCGGTGCCGCCGCACTGACCTACGGCCATGACTGCCACAACCTGACGGTCTATGGCGGTAATGACGCTGATATGGCTCTGGCGGCCAACACCCTCCGGGAATCCCAGGGTGGGCTCTGCACCGTGGAAAACGGCAAGGTACTGACCCTCATCCCGCTGCCTCTGGCGGGGCTGATGTGTGATCTGCCTCCGGAGGTACTGCTGGAGCAGATGGAACAGCTCCTGTCGGACTGCCGCCGCATGGGCTTCAACCATCAAAATTTGCTGACGTTCTTCACCCTTATGCCGCTGGCGGTTTCGCCGGAGCTGAAATGCACGGACCGGGGTCTGGTGGATGCGCTGCACAAGCGGCTTCTGCCCTTGATTGAAGAGATAAAGGAGATAAGTTCGGATGGAACGTAAACACCGTGCACTGCTGCTGGCACTGCCCACCGTATTGACCCTGCTGTTTTTCTTCGTGGCACCGATGGTCTACATTCTGGTCCACACCCTGCATGAAAACGGTTTTTCCGATTTTGTGGATTTCTTCGGAGATCCCTTTTACCGCAACATCCTCTGGGTCACCCTCCGGGTGTCCCTGGTGTCCACCGCCATCTCCCTGGTGCTGGGCTATCCCACGGCTTTTTACATGGCCCGGACCAAGTCCCGTATGAAGCAGGTCATGATGATTGTGATCCTGTTTCCCTTTTTGGTCAGCGCCGTGGTCCGTTCCTACGGCTGGATGGTCATTCTGGGCACCAACGGCCTTTTGAACCAGCTGCTCCAGTCCTTGGGGCTCATCTCCGCCCCTCTGAAAATCCTGAACACGGAGACGGCGGTCATCATCGGTATGATCCACCTGCTGGTGCCCTATATGGTCCTCTCTCTGGTGGGTGTGCTCCAGAGCATTGACCCCAATGTGGAGTACGCGGCCTACAGCTTGGGTGCCTCTCCTCTGCAGACCTTTTCCAAGGTGGTGTTCCCCCTGAGCCTGCCGGGCATTATCTCCGGCTGCGTTCTGGTGTTCACTATGAGCATGACCTCTTACGTGACGCCCAAACTGCTGGGCGGCTCCAAGTTCCGGATGATGGCCACCATGGTGGTCCAGGAGATCAATGTGAATTTCGACTGGGGTGCGGCCTCCGCCATCAGCTATATTCTGCTGGCAGTGATCCTGCTGGTGCAGATCGCGGTGGTGCTGTGCACCTCCGGATATATGAAACGTATGGGAGGAGGAAAGTGATATGCGCGAAAAAGATGTGAATCTGCCCTGCCGGATCTTCGCCATTCTGGTGATGCTGTTCCTGCTGGCGCCTCTGGTGGTGATCGTCATCGCCTCCTTCACGCCCACAGCCCTCATCACCTTCCCGCCCCAGGGCTTCTCCCTGAAATGGTACGCCAATATTTTCGGTTCCTCCACCCACTTTATGGATGGTCTGGTGAACAGCCTGAAAATCGGTATTCTGGCCACAGCGGCGGATATTCTGCTGGGCGTCACGGCGGCCCTATCCGTCTGCCGGTACAGCTTTAAGGGCAAGGACGCTCTGCTGAACTACTACACCTCTCCCATGTATGTGCCCAGTGTGGCCTTCGCCTTTGTTTTGCTGCAGGTCTACAGCCAGATCGGCGGTGTGTCCGGTATGCTGCGCATTTTCATCGGCCATCTCATTATCATTCTGCCCTACATCGTGCGGAACACGGTGTCTGTACTCCATGTGTTCAACTGGACGCTGGAGGATGCGGCTACCTCCATGGGAGCCACCCCTATTCAGGTGTTCTTCAAGATCACCATTCCCTTGGCCCGGCCCGGCATCATGGCCGGTGCGCTGCTGGCTTTTTTGTATTCCTTTGACGAGGTGGCCCTGAGCAGCCTGCTCTCCACCCCGAGGTTCATCACCCTGCCCATCCGCATCATGAACTATATGGAGCTGACCTTCGACCCCACTCTGGCCGCCATCTCCACACTGCTGATCCTGGCATCTCTGGTTCTGATCGTACTGATGGAGAAGTTCGTAGGGTTGGACATGTTTGTTAAGTGAGAACGGAAAGGTGTAAACTATGGCTACTTTGGAATTACAGGGACTGACCAAGCGATTCGGCGAGTTCACTGCGGTGGATTCCATGAACTTGAAGGCTGCCGAAGGCGAGATGATCGCCCTGCTGGGCGGCAGCGGCTGCGGCAAGACCACCACACTGCGCATGATCGCCGGCTTTACTGAGCCCACCGCTGGGCAGATCCTGGTGGACGGCAAAAACGTTTCCACTATCCCGCCCTACCGCCGCAACATCGGCATTTTCTTCCAGAACTACGCGCTGTTCCCCCATATGACGGTGTTTGAAAACGTGGCCTTTGGTCTGAAGCTCCAGAAGCTGCCCAAAAACGAGATCCGTGAGCGGGTGGAGCACATGCTCGCTCTGGTAAAGCTTACCGGCATGGACAAGCGTTATCCCCGGCAGCTCTCCGGCGGTCAGCAGCAGCGGGTGGCCCTGGCCCGGGCTCTGGTGACCCGTCCCTCCATTCTGCTGCTGGATGAGCCCCTCTCCAACCTGGACGCCAAGCTCCGGGTAGAGATGCAGGTGGAGATCAAGCGCATCCAGAAGGAGCTGGGCATCACCACCATCATCGTGACCCACGATCATGAGGAGGCCGTCTCCTTGGCAGACCGGGTCATCGTCATGAATGCCGGCCACATTTTGCAGATCGGCAAGCCCCAGGAGGTCTTTGACAGGCCCGCCTCTCCCTTTATTGCGGACTTTATGGGCTTTTCCACCTTTCTTCACGGCATCGCCGCCGGAGCAGAGGGGGATATGCGCCTGATCCGCTGCGGTGCTCACACGCTCCAGGTCCCGGCAGAGGCCGCCCAGGAGCTGACTGAGGGGGATGCCTGCATTCTGGCCATCCGCTCCGAAAACATCCGGACTGCGGAGCAGGAAGGTGTCAATACCGTCCGGGGCACCGTCAAAAGTGCCACCTACAAGGGTCATACCACCCGGCTGGAGGTCTCCGGCTGCTTTGAGGAAATGGTATACCCCGCTATCCACGAATATGCGGACGTGCAGGAGGGCAGTGAAGTTCTGCTTCACTTCCCCGCCCAGCATTTCTGTGTATATAAAGACATCAAGTAAAATCAGGAGGATGTAAACAAAATGAAAAGCAAGCGTATTCTTGCACTGATGCTGGCTCTGGTCATGGCCCTGAGCCTGGCCGCCTGCGGCGGCAGCAAGCAGGAGGAAACTCCCGCTGATAACGCCGGAAACGGCGAAGCAGCTGGCGATACTCAGGATTTCGGCGGCGCTGAGCTGGTTGTTGCTACCTGGGGCTGGGCCGAGGCCGGTCTCAAGACCCTGGCCGCCGACTTTGAGTCCAAGTACAACTGCACCATCGTGGTGGACCCCACCAGCGGCAACGGTGACCGTCTCAATAAGCTGATGGCTGAGCAGAACGATCCCACCGCCGATGTGGCCCTGCTGACCAAGAGCTTTGCCCAGACTGGCAATGATGCGGGCCTGTTTGAGAAGATCGACACCAACATCGTCACCAGCATCGGCGATCTGTATGACATCGCTGTCAACGCCGACGGCTACGGCCCCTGCTACTCCCTGTGCCGCTACGGCATCATGTACAATGCCGACGCTCTGGAGAAGGCCGGTCTGCCCGCCCCCACCTCCTACGAGGGTCTGTTTGATGACCAGTATGCGCACATGGTGGCTCTGCCCGACATGACCTCCACCGCCGGCCCCTACATGCTGGTGGCTATGGCCGAGGCCATGGGCGGCAGCCAGGAGGATGTGACCCCCGCCATGGAGCTGATGCAGGAGAAGAAGGACAACATCGATCTGTGGTATTCCACCTCTTCCGACGTTGTCAACGCCTTCACCACCGGTGAGGCCAACATCGCCGTGTTCATGGACATCAATATGCCCAGCCTGACCGACAGCGGCCTGAACATGGTCTGGGTGGACGCCGCCGAGGGCTCCTTCTCCGCTCCCGCCACCGCCAACGTGGTGAAGAACTGCAAGAACCCTGAGCTGGCCCAGCTGTTTGTGGAATACCTCATCAGCAAGGACACCCAGGACAAGATTGCTGAGGTCATGAACGAGGCCCCCGTGAACAAGAACGCCACCATGGACGATTCTCTGAAGACCTATCTGGCCTTCGGCGACGAATCCATGAACGCCCTGAAGGAATTTGACGAGGCCTACATCACCGCCAACAAGGAAGCCTGGATCGATACCTTCCAGCGCACTGTTGCCGTTCAGTAATTTCCCCGACCATACAAAAACGGAGGAGACGCCCCGGCGTTTCCTCCGTTTTTTAAACAACTGACAAGGAGAAGAGCCTGCCATGAAGCTGACTGTCTTATCAGAAAACGCCGTTCTGTACCCCGGCCTTGAGGGGGAATTCGGCCTGTCCGTCTACCTGGAGGAAGGAGATACCCGCCTGCTGTTCGACGCCGGGGAACGGGACGCCTGCCTGCGGAACGCGGAGAAGCTGGGTATCGACCTCCGACGGGTCACTGCCGTGGCGTTCAGTCACAACCACCGGGATCACTGCGGTGGTTTTCTGCGCCTGGCGGAGCAGCTTCCGCCGGACGTACCCATTTATGCCCATAGCGGCTTTTTCATCCGGAAGTGGTGGGATCACCGGTGCGACCCGCCTCAGCAGGAAACCTATTCCCAGACGCTGGAGCTGGTAGGCCCGCCCATGGAGGCATCCTGGTTCTTCCAGCAGGGGCTGGCCGGCTTCCGCTGTCTGGCAGATGACTGCATACAGATCGCTCCGCATGTGTATCTTCTGGGAAACTTTCCGGCCCCCGGACCGGAAGAGGCGGTCCATCCCTCCTCCGTGATGGAGGGGCCAGACGGCCGCCTTGTCCTGGATACCTTCCCGGAGGAGCAGGTCTGTGTGGTGGATACCCCAGCAGGACTGGTGGTACTCACCGGATGCGCCCACAACGGCATCCGCAACATTCTCTCCACGGTGGAACGGCGCTTCCCGGAGCGGCCCATCCAGGCCGTTTTCGGCGGTACCCACCTGGTACCCCCGGACCCGGAACGTATTGCCCGGACGGCAGACTATTTCCGGCACAGCTCCATCACCTGTGCCGGTGTCTGTCACTGCACCGGCCCCATGGGTCTGGAAGTCTTTGCCCAAACAGTGCCCGCCTATCTGCCTACCGGCGCAGGCTTGGTATGGCAGACGCCCTCTTTCGCGAGGACATCCGCAGGCAGAAAAGAGAACTGACTGCCATGCAGAGCCCGCAAGCTCAGGAATAAAACCCCCGGATACCTTAACTCCCCGGCAGCTTTTTCACTCGTTCAATTTCTGAAGTGCGGTCTCGGATGCACATACGCGCCTTAGCACATTAGCAGGATAGGTTCACGTGCTCCATTAGGTCGATGAGGTCCCGAATGCCCTGCAAATAGGCTCGCACCGGGATGCGCTCGTTGGTCCCGTGGACGCCGGTGGCCGCTTCCTGCGGCTCCGCCATGAAGGGGCTGCACCGCAGGCAGGTGTCGCAGATCTGCTCATAGTGGTGGGCGTCCGTGGCCCCCACGGTCATGGACGGCAGAAATACCACGCCGGGGTAATATCTCTGCAATCTCGGGCAGCGTGGATTTCTCGCAGCACGGCTGACAGATACGCCCTGCTCTTGTGAGGCTTCCCGCTTGAGAGCGGTCTCTTTCAGTTCCTTTTGCGGGAGGGGATTTTTGCCCGAAGACTTTCCAGTCGGTTCAGGGCATTCAGAAGCGTCTCGTCCTTCTTGGCAAAGTGGAAGCGGATCAGATGATTCACCGGCTCGCGGAAGAAGCTGGAGCCGGACACTGCTCCGACGCCTACCAGCCGGGCCAGATCCTCGCAGAATTTCAGATCGCTGTCATAGCCGAATTCGGAAATGTCCAGCAGGACATAATACGCCCCCTCCGGATCGTTGTGGATGATGTGCAGATCATCCAGTCCCTTGAGGAGCAGCTCCTTCTTGTGGGTGTATTTCGCCAGCAGATCATCGTAGTAATCCTGTCCGAATTTCAGTCCCGGGATCACAGCCTCCTGTAAGGAAAAAGGCTAACCCCTCCCAAACTGCTTTGGAAGAGGTGTGCGCCTTTTATTAATCAATTTTTCCAAGTCTCAATTTCTGCCCGGCAAAAATTTAAACACTTTGTCCCGCTTACTTCACAGCTTGGTTGGCCTGTATCACCAGAACTGGCTGATCTGCACGCCCAAGCTCTGCCCTTTGCGGCAAGTGCCTCTGCCGCTCAGTCCAGCGCCGCCAGCGGCTACCAAGACAGTTCGTACTCACTTTTCTCGCCGAAGTCCTATCAGGAAAATAAGAAAGATACTTGGCGCAGCTCCGTTTTTTCTCCGGCGGTGTTTGACAATGCATCGCCCTGCGGTATAATAACCGTATTATAAGCTTGCCGGAAACGGCGCAGTTCAAAGGAAGGATGACGTGCTATGACCATGGATACCAAAGCTCTGCTGGCAGAGGCGGAAGCCCTGAAGCCCCAGCTTCTGACGGATCGCCGGACCCTGCACCGAGACCCGGAGGTGGGTCCCTCCCTGCCCCGCACCGCCGCCTACGTGACGGAACGGCTGACGGCGCTGGGATACGCTCCCCGCCCGCTGGCCGGGGGCGTGGTGGCGGACATCACTGGTGAGGACACCGGCCGGTGCGTGCTGCTCCGGGCGGATATGGACGCTCTCCGGGTCCGGGAGGCCACGGGGCTGGATTTTCAGTCGGAAAACGGCGCCATGCACGCCTGCGGCCACGATATGCACGCCGCCATGCTGTTAAGCGCCGCCGCTTTACTCAAGCGGCATCAGGCGGACTTGAAGGGCACGGTGCGGCTGGTGTTCCAGCCGGATGAGGAGGGCTTCACCGGGGCCAAGTCCATGCTGGCGGCCGGAGTCCTGAAGGATGCGCCGACGCCCAAAGCGGCGCTGGCTCTCCACGTCAACTCCGGCACCCCCTCCGGCATGGTGCTCTGCGGCCGGGGGACATTCATGGCGGGCTGCACCCTGTTCCGGGTCTCCGTCCGGGGCACCGGCTGCCACGGGGCCATGCCGGAGACCGGCGTGGACCCCATCAACATCGCCGCCCACATCTACCTCTCCCTGCAGGAGCTGACCGCACGGGAGATCTCCGCGAAGAAGCCTGCCGTGGTGACGGTGGGCCGGTTCCAGGGGGGACAGGCCCCCAATATCATCCCGGAGGAGGCCGTGCTGGAGGGCACCATCCGCACCTTTGACCGGGAGCTCAGCGCCCGGATCATGGAGCGCATCCGGGTCATCGCGGAGAACACGGCGGCGGCCTTCCGAGGCAGCGCCCATTTGGAGGAGATCGCCTCCGCGCCGCCGCTGGTAAACGATCCCGCCCTGATGGAGCAGGTCGCGGGCTGGGCGGAGGAGCTGGCGGGCAAGGAAAAGGTGTACCGTTTGGATCAGGGGGGCATGGGCTCCGAGGACTTCGCCTCCTTCACCTATGCGCTGCCCTGCGCCTATCTGCTGTTAGGTGCCGGAACGCCGCAGGAGGACCCTCGCTACGGCAAGCCCATGCACAACGAGGCGGTGGTGTTCAACGAGGACGTTCTCCCCACCGGCGCGGCGCTCCACACCCTGTTCGCCCTGCGGATGCTGGCGCAGGAAACCTGAGCCGTCCCCTCCCCTTTTTGCGGCAAATTCAGACTTTGTTCACCAAAGGCAGCGCCGCCGGTGGTAGTCTATGAGCAGAAAAGAGGGGGAAAACACATGGAAGAAAAAAAGAAAGGCGGCAAGCGGGCCGCGCCCAACCGCCGTGGCTGGCTGCTGGCGGTGCTGGTATTGGCGGGCCTTGGGATCTGGGGTATTCTGGAATGGTGGGCCCATACCGCGCCGGGGCCGGGCATCTCCGTCAACGAGGAAGCCCTGACCCGCAGGGAGCCGTTTTACCAATATGACGCCCCCGGCGTTACCGCCTATGCCGGGGTGGACGTTTCCAGCTATCAGGGGAACGTGGACTGGCCCGCCGTAAAAGCCGCCGGAGCGGACTTCGCCATGCTGCGGGTTGGCTTCCGGGGCTACGGCACCGGGGCTTTGGTGGAGGACAACGCCTTCGCCCAGAACGCCGCCGACGCCGCCAATGCGGGGCTGACGGTGGGCGTTTACTTCTACTCTCAGGCCGTCACGGAGGAGGAAGCCGCCGAGGAAGCCCGATTCGTGGTGGAGCGGCTCCGGGGGACGAACGTCAGCGGCCCCATTGCCTATGATCTGGAATTTTACACGGCGGACGAGGCCCGGACCGACGATCTCACCGGCGAACAGGCCACCCAGAACGCCCTCGCCTTCTGCGACGTGATCCGTCAGGCGGGCTATGAGCCGGTGGTCTACATGAACCTCCACTGGGCCGGAAGTATGTACGGCATGGAGGCGCTGGCGCACCTGCCGGTCTGGCTGGCCAGCTACGGCCCGGTCCCGGCGCTGGACCGGGGCGTGACCCTCTGGCAGTACAGCGAGAGCGGCGTTGTGGACGGCGTCGAGGGTCCTGTGGATCTGGACCTGTGGTTCACCAAGGAATAGCGCCCCTCAACTCCCCGCGAAAAAAGACGATCTTCATGCGCCGCCCCGCGGCGGCCCCTAAAAAGATCAATGACCAAGGAGGTCCCCTATGCGGCTTTCTATCAAAACCTGCACATTGGATATGCCCTTTGAGGCCATGCTGGATTTCTGCGTGGCGCAGGGCGTTCAGGCGGTGGAGATCGGCACCGGCAACTGGTCCGGCGCGCCCCACATCGACTTGGACGAGCTGCTTGGCTCCGAAACGGCCCGGCAGCGCTGGATGGACCAGCTTCGCCGCCGGAATATCGCCCTGTGCGCCCTGAACTGCTCCGGCAACCCCCTTGCCTTCCAGAAGGACTGGGAGGTGACGGAGAAAACCTTCCGTCTGGCGAAGCTGCTGGGCGTGGAGAAGATCGTGATGATGAGCGGCCTGCCCGCCGGCTGTCCCGGCGACAAGACCCCCGTTTGGATCACCACCAGTTGGCCGCCGGAGACCCAGGACATTCTGGACTACCAGTGGAACGAGGTGGCCATCCCCAAGTGGAAGGAACTGGTCCGTATGGCGGAGGACTGCGGCATCCGTCAGATCGCGCTGGAAAACCACGGGATGCAGCTGGTGTACAACCCGGAGACCCTGTTCCGTCTGCGGGAGGCCGTTGGCCCCATGGTGGGCATGAATCTGGACCCCTCCCACCTGTTCTGGATGGGCGGCGACCCCATCGAGGCCGCCCGGGTGCTGGGGGAGCAGGGCGCTCTCTACCATGTCCACGGCAAGGATTCCCGCCCGGAACGGCGGATGGTCGGACCAAACGGCCTTTTGGACACGAAGACCATCGACCAGTTCCGCACGCGTTCGTGGAATTACGTGGCTGTGGGCTGCGGCCACGGCTCCCAGTGGTGGAAGGAGTTTTTCTCCACCGTGCGGATGGCGGGCTATGACGGCGACGTGTCTCTGGAAATGGAGGACCTGACCATGCCCATGCTGGAGGGCCACCTGACCTCCCTCCGGGTATTGAAGGAGGCACTGGTGCTGTAACATCGCATGAGTTGGCTTCTGTAAATTCCCCCAATAAAAGTCATAGGAGGCGTGTCTGTTGACACGCCTCCTACATTCTTACATTTTTCGTTTTTTCCGGTCATTTCCCTGGGCAGGCTGATGGGAAAATGTCCCGTACAGGGAAAATGTCCCCCTCTATTGCTGTAATATTGTTCCGCTTTACAGCAGGCCCTGTAGGAAGATCACAACGATCAGCGCCGGCAGAATGAACTGGAAATAGGGCTTCAGCCACTTGGCGAATTTCAGGCCCTTGCCCTTGTTGGCCTCCGCCACATACTTGTCGAAGCCCCAGCCCCACTTGCTGACGCAGAACAGCAGGTACACCAGAGAGCCGATGGGCAGCAGCAGGCCGCTCACGAGGAAGTCCTCGCTGTCCAGCACGTCCTTGCCCAGAATGGGATGGAAATCGCTCCAGATGTTGTAGCCGAACACGCAGGGCAGGCTCAGGAGGGCAAGCAGTACGCCGTTGATGAGCACGGCCTTCTTGCGGCTGATGCCGAAGGTGTCCATGCAGACGGCCAGAATGTTCTCAAACACCGCCAGCACCGTGGAGAAGCTGGCGAACACCATAAACAGGAAGAACAGCGTGCCCCAGAAGCGGCCGCCGGACATGTTCACGAACAGAGGCGGCAGGGTCTGAAAGATCAGCGCGGGGCCTTCACCGGGCGCAACGCCGAAGGTGAAGCAGGCAGGGAAAATGATGGCACCCGCCATGAGGGCCACGAAGGTATCCAGAATGCAGATGCGGACAGCCTCGCCGGGGAGGGTCTGCTCGTCGCTCATGTAGCTGCCGAAGATCTCCATGGCGCCGATGCCCAGAGACAGGGTGAAGAACGCCTGATTCATAGCGTCGGTGATGAGGCTGCCGAGACCGTGCTCCCGGATGGTGTCCACGGAGGGCAGCAGGTAGAACTTCATGCCCTCCGCCGCGCCGGAAAGGGTCAGGCTGTGGACCGCCAGCACCACGATCAGTGCCAGCAGGCAGATCATCATGACCTTGGTCACCCGCTCCAGGCCCTTCTGAAGGCCGAAGCTGCACACGATCAGGCCGGTGACCACCACAAGCTCCGTGAAGATGACCATGGAGCCGGGGCTGCCCAGCATGGTGCCGAACATCCCGGAGATCTCGTCGCCGGTCATACCGGCGTGAAAGCCGCCGGTGAGGAATTTGCCGAAATAGTTCACCATCCAGCCGGTGACGGTGGTGTAATACATCATCAGCAGATAGCAGCCCGCCAGACAGAACCAGCCGTGGAGGTGCCACTTGGAGCCGGGCTTTTCCAGATTCTTGTAGGCCAGCACGGCGCTCTTGCGGCCGCCGCGGCCCACCGCCAGCTCCATGGTCATCACGGGGACGCCCAACAGCAGCAGGCACACCAGATAGAACAGGACGAAGTAGCCGCCGCCGTTCTTGCCGGTAATATAGGGGAAGCGCCACACGTTGCCGATGCCGATGGCGCAGCCCGCGCTCACCAGCAGGAAGCCCAGCCGGGAGCCGAAGGATTCTCTTTGCATTTCTAAGTACCTCGCTTACACACAACAAATATGCACTTATCTTAGCGGAAAAAATCCCCCTTTACAAGGGGGATTTTTTCATGATAAAATAAGAAAAACTTATTTTGTGTCATGGGATGGCGTTATGAATCGAAATCAGCTGAAATATTTCGTGGCCGCGGCGGAGAGCCGCAGCTTCACGAAGGCCGCCGAACAGTTCTACATTTCCCAGACCGCCATCACCCAGCAGATCCGTCTGCTGGAGGAAACGCTGGGCTGTCCTCTCTTTGACCGGAGCACCCGGCCCGTGAGCCTGACCTCCGCGGGGACCATCTTCCTCCGGGAGGCCAAGGGGATCTTGGAGCGGATGAGCCGGGCGCAGGAGCGGGTCCATGACGCCTCCACCGGACTCTCCGGCACACTGCGGGTGGGTTACGTCCGGGGGTACGAGCGCAGCGACCTGTCCGCCCATATCCGCCAATTTCACCAGCAGAACAGCAACGTGCTCATCACCTTTTACCGCTGCTCCACCGACGCGCTGGCGGCGGGGCTGCTGCACCATGAATACGACATCATTTTCACCTGGGACAGTACCAACCTGAAAACCCAGGAGGGCGTGTCCTGCCGCACCGTGGAAAAGGCCCGGCTGGTGGTGGCGCTGTACGCCGGACACCCGCTGGCCCAGCGGCAGCAGCTCCGGCGGCAGGAGCTGCGGGGAGAGACCATCCTCTACATGTCCCCTGACGCCGCCGACGATTCCTACGGCGACGCCTTTTTCATGCAGCTTTACAACGAGGCGGGCTACAAGCCCAACATCCTCTTCCGCTCCGCCGACACGGAGAGCATCCTCATGATGGTCTCCGCCGAGGAAGGCATTTCCATCCTCCCCGCCTACTGCGTGGAAAAGCTCTACAACGCCGACAATCTGGTGTTTGTCCCCCTCATCGGCGAGGGAGAGGTGGAGGAAATCATCGCCGCGTGGCAGACCACCAACCCCAACCCCGCGCTGGCCCGGTTTCTGGCTATGACTCCTCCCCAATGGGAATGAGCCGTCCCGTGTCCGCCCCGACCCGGTGAGAAATGGAGAGCACCGTCCGGTCCGCCGTAGCCCGCTTCAAGGCCCGCAGCACCGCCCGCTCCGTCTCCGCGTCCAGATTGGCTGTGATCTCGTCCAGCAGAAGCAGCTTGGGGTCCGCCGCCACCGCCCGGGCGATGGACAACAACTGCCACTGTCCCTGAGAGAAAATGTCCGGGGTGCAGGGGGTGTCATAGCCCTGCGGCAGGGCGCCGATGGCCTCCGCCAGTCCCGCCAGCTCCGCGGCCCGGCAGACCTGCCCCTCCGTGATGGTGTCATCATACAGGGTGATCTGATCCCGGACGGTGCCGGGGACTGGATGGAACCGCTGCTCCACATAGCCGTACAGTGCCCGCCGCTGCGGGCCGGTGAGGGACCGGGGATCCACGCCCTGGATCCGGACGGTGCCCCGCCGGGGGGCATACAGCCCCAGCACCAACTTGAACACGGTGCTCTTTCCCGCGCCGGTCCGGCCGGACAGGGTAGCCAGCTCTCCCTCCCGGATCTCTATATTTAAATGGTGCAGAACGTTCTGCCCCGCCTCATAGCCGAAGTCCACATCCCGCAGCTCCACCATGGGAGCGGCGGGATCTTCCGTTTCCTGGGCCACTGTCTCCTGCTCCGGCTGGGCCAGAAAGTCATTGATCCGGCGAACGCCCGCCACGGCGGACTGGATGGTCTGGATCTCCATGCCCAGACTTTCCAGAGGAGAGAAGATCTGGCTGATGTAGTTCATCACCGTCACGGCGGTACCGGCGGTCATGCCGAACAGCGTCAGCACCGCCGGGTCTCCGGAGGCGGACAACAGCATGACCGCGCCCACCACAGCGGCGTTCACCGTGAGGATCACGGGGGAATACAGGGCGTCATAGAAGTTGGTGCCCTCAATGGCCCGGTAGCTCTCCCCCAGCGCGCCATCGTACCGGGTCTCCATGTAGGTCTCCTTGCCCAGCGTGCGGATGGTGCGGAGGTTCCGCACCGTCTCCGGCACATATCCGGAGGCCCGACTCACCGCCTTCCGGTTTTTCAGCTGATTGTGCAGCATCCGCTTCTGGACGAACCGGGTAAAGAGGAACAGCACCGGCAGCAGCGCCAGCAGCAGATAGGCAAGCCCCCGGCTGCACTGCCACACCACGATCAGAATACTGAGGATCCGGCAGGCATCCGCCGCCATACTGATGATCCCGGCGGTGAACAGGGTCTCCACCGTGTCCACGTCCCCCACGAACCGGGACACCAGCGCCCCCGGCTCCTGACGGTTCAGCTCGTCGGCGGGCAGGCGGCCCTCCTTTTCCATCAGACGGCTCCGCAGGGCGTGGGTGGTTTTCTGGCCGAATACCGTCAACGCGCTCTCCCGGGCGGATTCCAGCCCTCCCGCCAATGCGGTGAAGGCCAGATACCACAGGGGCAGGCGGAGGGTCAGCCCCTCCCCGGCGGTGAGACCGTCCACAATGCGGCCCAGCACCAGCGGCGGCACCAGCGCCGCGCCTACGGCCCCTGCCACCACCGCCAGAATGGTAAGGGACAGCCAGAGGTGGCTTTTCACCGTTTCCAGTACCACAGTCCCCACATGGGCTGCTTTTTTGCAGTCATTCATGGCTGTTCTCCTCCCTCTGTGCGTCAAACTGCGCCGCGTAATCCGGGGTATTCCCCACCAATTCCTCGTGGGTCCCCACCTTGGCCTCCCCGTTTTCCAGCCAGATCACCCGATCCAGCTCCGGGAACAGGTACAGCCGGTGGGAGATCAGAATTACCACGCTGTCCGCCGCCAGATGCCGCAGATGGGCGAAGATCTCCGCCTCCGTAGCCCGGTCCAGCGCGGAAAAGGGATCGTCCAGAATCAGCAGGGGCCTTTGATGGGCCAGCGTCCGGGCCAGCGCCAGCCGCTGGGCCTGACCGCCGGAAAGCCGGACGCCGCCGGTGCCCACCCGGGTCTCCAGCCCCTCCGTCATGGCCGCCACTTCGCCGTCCAGACACACAGCTCGGAGGTAGTCCATGGGATCGCCCGTGTCTCCCAGCAGCACATTTTCCCGGATCGTGCCGCTGAACAGCTCCGGGTCATGGCCCAGATACCCCACAAGGCCCGTCCGCTCCCACTGGGGCAGCTCCGCCAGCTCCCGGCCGTCCAGCCGGATGCTGCCGCCGTAGGGCTGCTCGCAGAGGAACGCCTTGCCCAGCGTGGATTTGCCGCAGGCCACCGGCCCGGTGACGCCGATGATCTGTCCCCGGCAGGCGGTCAGATCCAAGCCGGAGAACAGCGGCACGTCACCGGGATAGCCGCAGGTGAGGTCCCGGACCTCCAGACGTTCCACCCTCCCCGTGGAAACGGCGGGCACGGCGGGGATCTCCCGCATCAGGGGCTGGATGCGCTTCCAGGACACCTGCGCCTTGTGGACTGCGTTGAACAGCTTTGCCGCCTTGGAGGATTTGGTGGCCAGCTTGGTAAAGCAGGCCAGAAACGTGGTGAATTCCGCGATGGACCAGACCGTCCAGCCGGTGCCCAGCACGTTTTTCCCGCCGAAATACAGGATCAGCGCCGCCCCGATCATGGAGAGCACCCGGTACAGCGGCGGCAGGGACGCTGTCCACAGGTTTGCCTTTACAGCGGCGTGTTCGTAAGCGGTGAGGTGCTCCTCATAGGCTGCCCGGCGCTCCTCCTCCCGGCCAAAGACCCGGTAGGTCAGGGCGTTGACCGCCCGATCCATGGTAGCGGCGTTCAAGGCCCCGGCCTGCTCCTTGAAGGCCGCGCCGGTGCGCTGGACGGGCCGCTTCATCCGCTCCGCCAGCGCGTAGCTCCCCGGCAGAAAGGCCATGGACAGCAGCGCCAGCCGCCAGTCATACCACAGCAGCATCCCGGCATAGGCCGCCAAGGCCACGCCGGTGTCGAATACCTCCGTGGTAAATTTCCGCATCCCCTCGGCGCAGTCGTCCACGTCGGAAATGGCCTTGGTCAGCACCGTTCCCGCGCCATCACGCTCCAAGTCCTCCCGATCCGACCGGACCAGTGCGCCGTACAGGACCCGCTTCATGCGGCGGTTCACCTTGTTGGCAAAGCGCCGGACATAGAACCGCTTCAAAAACCGAAGTCCCTGCACCGCGGCGATGACGGCGATGTACCCCGCCGCCAGAGAGACCATGGTGGAAAAGCTGCCCGCTCCCAAGAGGATCCGGGCCAGCGTTTCCGTCATCTGTCCCTCGAACCACGGGCCTGCCACCAGACCTATATTATAGAGGAGACCCGTCACGGTGATGACCACCAGCACCCCGGATTCCGCCCGGAAATAGGAGCTGACCCGGTCCGGCGGAAGCTGCCGCTTATTCATGGCGCGCCCCCTCCCCCTGCTCCGTCAGGGCCGTGATGTGGGGGAAGCCCGCCCGGCTCTCCTGCTTGGAACGGCGATAGATGGTGTCCAGCGTTTTGCAGAAAGCGACCTTCTCCGCCTCCGGCAGCTCCGCCAGCAGCCATTCATAAAAGGTGGTCTCCACCTGCGCCTTGGAGTTCCGCAGGCCCTCCGCCTTTTCCGTGGCGAAAAGCAGCTGGCTGCGGCCATCCTTGGGGTTGGCCTGCCGGATCAGGTAGCCCTTGGCCTCCAGACTGGCCGCCCGGCGGGCGGCGGCTCCCTTGTCCACACGGAGCTGCTCCCGGACCTCCGCCTGCGTGATGCCGGGATGGTGGCGCACCAGATGGATGAAATCGTATTCCGCTGTGCCGATACCGTCCTCCTTCAGCGTCCGGACGGCCAGCTTGCTGGCCTCCCGTGCGATTTTCGTGATCTTGCGCTCTGTGAGATCCATTGTTACGGCAAGGGTACACCGTCCAATGTGAAGCATTGGGCGGTGAGGAATTGCCGTTCCCTCCTTTCGTGTATTAAAATCAAGCAATTAAATAACTCGTGGATTTTTCTACGGGTTTTAATTTCTTGAAAGAAATGCCGTCCTTTATCATTTTCCCGTTTATCGTTTTAATGGTAAAGATTCCGGTAGGTCTTCTTCCCCAAATGAAGCAGTCCTGTCCGTTAAATTGGACTTTGTCAAAAAGACGATACCCAAATACGTACTTTTCTGCTTGATTGGACTTACGGATGCCTCCCGTGAGAATGGCCGCTTTGTGCAGCTGGCGGTTGTGATGTCTCACCGGACGAATCGTGCAAATCTTATCGATTTGCGCAATTTCCGGGAGGTATCCAACGTTGAAGCCGCGCTTCCCCTGCGCGATTGCCAGAGCATCATTAGTGTGGCTCTTTGGAAGCACAAGCAACTTCTCTCGGGTTGCCTTTGTGATATAGCCTCTCGTTTTGACAACGGGGATAGGCAACTCAGAGCAGAGCATCTGCATTAAAGTCTTCCGCATGATGCCCATGAATGTGGCATCCCGTGTGGAGCGACGCTTACGCTTTTTGAAGTCCTTCGCCGTAATCAACCCCTTGTGGAGTTTCTCGTGACAACTCTCGCAAAGGGTAACTTGGTTGTCCGGGGCGTCGCCGCCTACCTTCCTGCTCTCCAGATGGTGGACGTGAAGCCGGACCTCTTTTTTTCTTGGTTGCGTGTGCTCCGCAGCACTGACAGGTGTAATCATCTCTCCAAAGCACGTATTGCCGTACATTGTAGTGACCATACATCTCGCCCTTCTGGTAATCCTCACCTTGCGGAACGGGCTTTCCATCCGCAATGGCTTTCAGCAGCTGCAGGTCGAACTCGGCGGTCTCTATGACCACTTTGCTCACGGGCAGGATGCGGCAAACCCTCTTGATTGAGGTGATGTGCTCTTGGATTTTGACCTCCACAGAAGGCGCCAACCATCCCTTGTGCTTGCTGCGGACTCGGTTATCG
>CDZP01034106.1_pt1 | contig 86945 bp, 81 predicted proteins | sample 554941 | NCBI WGS metagenome assembly CDZP01 (sample SAMEA3182064, study PRJEB8094) | gut metagenome | biome: human; feature: gut; material: Stool; isolation source: human stools | place: Canada | collected 2013-01-28
TGTCGGTCGAATATCATCAGGCTGCTTTTTCCCTTTAGATACCCCATGATCTGCGATACGCTATACTTTGGAGGGATACTGATTAGCATATGGATATGATCCGGACACGCATTTGCTTCTATAATCTCTACTCCCTTTTGTTGGCATAATTTTCTTATGATTACACCTATGTCCGCTCGAATTTCCCGATAGATTTCCATCCTTCGATACTTAGGCGCAAATACTACATGGTATTGACACCGCCAACTGGTATGTTCTAAACTACTGATATCTGGATTTTTCATGAATCAGTCTCCTTGTTTTTGTGAATTTGGTCGGCAAACCTTTCATTCACTCTAACTTGGAGACTTTTTCTTGTCTACTCCGCCCCTCGCTATAAGCTCTTTTTCTCCCCCGGCATAGCCGGGGGTTGCCTTTGTCAAGACAGTCAACGCAAAAAAGTGCCTGAGATTTGAAATCTCAGGCACTTTTTCATCTTTTACACACCGCCGAACCGGAACACCACGCCTACCGCTGCAGAAAGGCCGATGAACACAATGGGATGCCACTTTTTCGTGAACTTCACCCAGTTAGTCAGCACCAGCAGCACCGCCGCCAGCGCCAGACCCATCCAGCTTACCGTACCGTCCCAGGAAAACCGCATAAAAAGAGAATCCGGGATTGCAGTGCTGGTGACGCGCAGAAGCACCTGCAAAACAACGCCGGCACAAGCCGCACCGATCAGGCCGCTGGAGGCGGGCCGCAGGCCGTAAAAGGCGTTCTCCACATAGTTACTGTTCCTGAACTTGGTCAGCATGGCCGCCACGATCAAGATGACGATGATAGAGGGCGTCACCTCACCGATGGTGGCGATGACCGCTCCGGGGATGCCCGCCACGGTGAAGCCCACATAGGTGGCCATGTTGATGCCGATGGGGCCGGGAGTGGACTCGGAGACTGCCAGCATATTCATCAGGTCCGTCTGGCTGTACCAGCCAGTAGCAAGGCCGATGTTTTTCAGGAAGGGCACGGTGGCCATACCGCCGCCCACGGCGAACAGCCCCGTCTTGAAAAATTCCCAGAAAAGACGCAGATAGGTCATTTCGCAGCCCTCCCTTCCAGGTTTTTCAGCAAAATCCCCGCCACAGCGGAGACCACCACAAACCACACCGGAGAAATATGCAGGAACAAGCTTCCCGCCATGACGATCAGGAAAATGGTCGCCGTCCGCTTATCCACCACAGATTTTTTCAGCAGCTTCAGCACGGCGTTGAAGATCAGGACACACACGCATACCTGGATCCCGGCAAAGGCGTTCTGTACCCAGGCCAAATGGGAGAAATTCGTGATCAATCCCGCCAGGATCGAAATAATGACCAAAGAAGGAAACACCACGCCCAGCGTGGCCACGATGCCTCCTAACCAGCCCCGGTGCTTCTGACCGATAAAGGTAGCGGTGTTGACGGCGATGACGCCGGGGGTGCACTGGCCGATGGCGAAGTAATCCATCAGTTCCTCCTCTGTAGCCCAGCCCTTATGCTCCACCACCTCCCGCTGGAGAATGGGCAGCATGGCATATCCTCCACCGAAGGTCATCACGCCCACCTTGGCAAAGGTTCCGAACAAATCCAGATATTCGTTCATTCAGTTCTCCTCTTTCCAACATCAAATCGGAATTTTATTATACTCTTTCTGAGCAAAAAAACAAGCCCGGCCCCCATGTGATACTTCACAAAGGGACCGGGACAAGGAAGGCCGAAAATCAGGGAAGCTGAATATGCGTCCGCTTCAGGGACCGCCGCAGAGCCACGCACAGCGGGGGTGCCAGGATGATGGCCACCGCGCCGTTGAACAGGGAAGCGGGGATCTTCAGAGGCAGAGCCGCCGCCGCCACGGAAGCGGTGAGACCACCCATCAGCAGGCCGTCATACGCAAAGGACTTGAAGAAATAGAGAATGTAGTAGGCCACGCAGCCCAGAGCCGCAGAGACGGTGCAGCGCCCGTAAGCAGGCGTCTCCCGGTCCTTCATGGCCAGACCGGCTACCATACCCATAACGCCCTTGGTGAGGAAGGTGATCCAGCACTCCGGAGCGTAGGCCGGGTTGGTCAGGTCATAGATGGCGGAACCCAAGCCGGAGGCAAAACCGCCCACAGGCCCCAGCAGCAAGCCGGACAGGCAGCACATGATGTTGGCCAGAGTAAAGGAGGTGCGGCCGCCGATGGCGATGGGCATGGTGATCCGCAGATAGTTGCTGACAAACACCAATGCCGTCATCATGCCCAGCATGGTCAGCTTATTGACATTCTTCTCATTCCGATTCATAAAAAGCACTCCTAAGTTGTTTGTTGAAGCTATCATAGCATGTAATTGACTTTGTGGCAAATGCCAGTTCTTATAAATTTGATAAGGTCAGTTTTGACAAGAGCAGTCCCGCGGCTTTTGGGCCGCGGGACTGCTTTGCTTCACTGTTTATGCCTTGGGTTCTTCGGACTCGAACACGGTCTTGGCGCTGGCCGCCAAACCCGCCAAGCCCTGCAATTCGCTGGGGATGATGATCTTGGTGGCCTTGCCGTCCGCCACCTTGGTCATGGTCTCCAACGCCTTCAGTTTCACCACCTGATCGTTGGGCGCAGCCTCGTTCAGCAGCTTCAGGGCATCCGCCGTGGCCTGCTGGACCTTCATAATGGCCTCGCTCTCTGCCTCGGCCGCCAGAATTTTCGCGGTCTTTTCCGCCTCGGCCTCCATGATCTTCGCCTGCTTGGCGGCGTCGGCCCGCAGGATGGCAGACTGCTTCTCGCCCTCCGCCACCAGAATCTGGCTCTGCTTCTGGCCCTCGGCCTGAAGGATGGATTCACGGCGCTCCCGCTCCGCCTTCATCTGCTTTTCCATGGCGTTCTGGATCTCCTTGGGCGGGATGATGTTTTTCAGCTCCACCCGGTTAACTTTGATGCCCCAGGGGTCCGTGGCCTCGTCCAGAATGGAGCGCATCCGGGAGTTGATGGTATCACGGCTGGTAAGGGACTGGTCCAACTCCATATCGCCGATAATGTTTCGCAGGGTGGTGGCCGTCAGATTCTCGATGGCGTTCATGGGGTGCTCCACACCGTAGGTGTAGAGCTTGGGATCGGTGATCTGGAAGTAGATGACCGTGTCGATCTGCATGGTGACGTTATCCTTGGTGATCACAGGCTGGGGCGCAAAATCCGCCACCTGCTCCTTCAAGCTCACCTTTTTGGCAACGCGCTCGATAAAAGGCACCTTCAGATGCAGGCCCACATTCCAAACGGTGCGGAACGCGCCCAGCCGCTCCACCACATAAGCCCGGGACTGCTGAACAATGACGATATTGCTGACAACCAGGATCAGGAGCAGCGCAACGAGGATAGGAACAATGATCCACTTCATAATGAGTACCTCCACTTTTACAACGGTTTCCAAAGGGCTTGCTGGTTGGCTTCATCTTACCTTATTTTAACCGTCAGCGCAAGCGTCATTTCCGCTTTCGCTCCAAATTGCAAAAAGAAAGAGAAACGCGGACAGTCCAATGGACTGTCCGCGCTCCCCTTTCCAAAACAGAAAGCATGTATAAGAGAAGAGAAAATGGAAATTTACTTTGCAGCAGCCTTCTTCTTGCCGGTGATAGCGTCCATGAAGACAGCGATAGCGCCGTCGCCAGTGACGTTGCAAGCAGTACCGAAGCTATCCTGGGCGATGTACAGAGCGATCATCAAGCCGCACATGGTCTCATCGAAGCCCAGCATGGACTGCAGAATACCCAGAGCAGCCATGACAGCGCCGCCGGGGACGCCGGGGGCAGCAACCATGGTCACGCCCAGCATCAGAATGAAGGGGAACATCTTGCCGAAGCCGATGGACTGATTGGTCATCACCATAACAGCCATAGCGCAGCTGGTCAGGGTGATGGTGGAACCAGACAGGTGAATGGTAGCGCACAGGGGGCACACGAACTCGGCCATACCGTCAGAGACACCGTTATTCTTGGTGCACTGGGTGGTAACAGGGATAGTAGCGGCAGAGGACTGGGTGCCGATAGCGGTGGTGTAAGCGGGCAGCATGTTCTTGATCAGAGCGAAGGGATTCTTCTTGGCAGCGCTGCCGGCCACGGTGTACTGGAACACGATGATGACCCAGTGCAGAACGAGGATCATAGCGAACACCTTGATGAAGGAGCCCATGATCTCCACGATGGTACCGGCATAAGCCAGCTTAGCGAAGATACCGTACACATGGAAGGGCAGCAGGGGGATGACGATGTTGCTGACCAGCTTGTCGATGATCTCAGCAAACTCGTTCATCACGGTCTTCATGGTGTTGCCCTTGATGACAGCCATGCCCAGGCCCAGGATGAAGGCCATCAGCAGAGCGGTCATAACGCCCATGATGGCGGGCATCTCAATGGTGAAGTAGCCGGAGAGCACAGTCTCCTCAGCGTTGGCGGCGTTCTCCATGAACATGCCAGCGTGGACCATGTGGGGATACAGCAGGGAAGCCACAACGAAGGCCAGAGTACCGGAGATGATGGTGGAACCGTAAGCCACACCGGTGGTAGCGGCCAGGGTCTTACCAGCGCCGGCGCCCAGGTCAGCAATACCGGGGGCGACGAAGCCAATGATGATCAGAGGGATCACGAAGTTCAGGAAGTTGCCGAAGATGCTGTTGTAGGTAGCGCCGATGCGGATGATGACCTCACCGAAGGCACCCATACCGGGGGTCACGAAACCGACCACGATACCGAGTACGATGGCGATGACCAGTTTGAGCAACAGGCTCATCTTTTTCTTTTCTTTCATTTCTCTCGTCCGTGTGATCTCACACGGACATCCTCCTTTTCTGATTTTCCTTTTTTCTCTTCTTTTATATCCAGCTGCTGCCGCTTACGCGTCCAGCAGAGAATATCCCTTTGCAGTCAGCTCATCCTTGATCTTCTGCACGTGATCGGCGTTCCGGGTCTCCAGGACCATGGACACCACACATGCGTTGACCTCGGAGTTCACATCCTCACGCTCGTGATGGATGCGGACCACGTTGGCGCCGGTGCCGCCGACAACGTTCAGCAGGTTGGCCAAGCTGCCGGCACGGTCAGCCAGCTTGGTGGTGATGGTAGCGAGACGGCCGCCGTAGGTCAGGCCGCGGGTGATGACGCGGGACAGGGTGGTCACGTCCACGTTGCCGCCGGAAACCACGCACACAGTCTTCTTGGTGGTGTCGACCTTGCCGGACATGCAGGCAGCCACGGGAGTAGCGCCAGCGCCCTCGGCAACAGTCTTCTGGACCTCCAGCAGAGCCAGAATAGCAGCGGCGATCTCGTCCTCGCTGACGGTGACGATCTCGTCCACATACTTCTGGCACATCTCGAAGGTCAGGCTGCCGGGAGTCAGCACATGGATGCCGTCAGCCAGGGTCGCGGCATCGGGCACAGTGGTGACCTTACCAGCCTGACGGGAAGCATACATGGAAGCCACAACGCCGGCCTGCACTCCGATGACCTTGCAGGAGGGCTTGAGCTGCTTGATGGCGAAAGCCACGCCGGAGATCAGACCGCCGCCGCCGATGGGGACCACGACCTGCTCCACTTCGGGGAGCTGCTCCAGAATCTCCAGACCGATGGTGCCCTGACCGGCAATGACATACGGATCATTGAAGGGATGCGCGAAGGTGTAGCCGTGCTCCTTGGAGAGACGCTCGGCCTCGCGGGCGGCGTCATCGTAAACGCCGGGGACCAGAACCACTTCAGCACCGTAGTTGCGGGTAGCCTCCACCTTGGAGATGGGAGCGCCCTCGGGCATGCAGATCACGGACTTGATGCCCAGCTTCGTGGCGGACAGAGCAATGCCCTGAGCATGGTTGCCGGCGGAGCAGGCGATGACGCCGTGAGAAGCTTCCTCCGGAGTCAGGGAACGGATCTTGTTGTAGGCGCCGCGGATCTTGAAAGCGCCGGTGAGCTGCAGGTTCTCAGACTTGATGTAAATGTTTTCGCCCAGCCGATTGGCATTTTCCAGCGGAGTCTTGCGGGCAATGCCCTTCAGAGACTCCTGGGCTTCCTGAATCATCTGTAAAGTTACCATAATAATCCCCCTATTTGTCTATGATTCAAAAACCACAATTAACTATACTGTCATTGTATGACGGACAGCGTTTGTTTTCAATACACATTTCCGCCAAATGTTCTTTCAATAAACACGCATTTTGCACAATATTGGCCTGATTATGGCCCTTTTTGGTTTCATTTTTGGCAAGAATGGCGTTCACTGGCGGACATTTGTGCATCATATCAAAAAGCAGGGGGAAAAGTTCAAGTTACATCGTGCACTTTTTCAAATGCACTTTCTTGATAATGCAGGGAGAATTAGCGGGATTTTAAGGCGGCCGAGCCATCGGCACAGCTGACTGCCGGACAACTCAAGTATGACTGATCCATTATATCAAAAAAACGGCACACTTATGTGTGCCGTTTTTCTGGTGACCCGGCGGGGATTCGAACCCCGGACCCACTGCTTAAAAGGCAGTTGCTCTGCCGACTGAGCTACCGGATCAGAGTAAAACACTTATTACCTATAAATCACAGGCCGAGAGGCCGTATTCATGGTCAATGGCAGGGACGGCTGGACTCGAACCAGCGAATGAGGGAGTCAAAGTCCCTTGCCTTACCACTTGGCTACGCCCCTAAGTGGAAAAAAGAAGGGACCGGGGATACCCCGGCCCCCTCATGTCTGGGGTGGGTGATGGGACTCGAACCCACAACACCTGGAACCACAATCCAGTGCTCTGCCAATTGAACTACACCCACCACATATAAAAACCGTTCAAGCCGACGCCGCCCAGAGAGCTGGTACGCCAGGAGGGACTCGAACCCCCGGCCCACTGCTTAGAAGGCAGTTGCTCTATCCAGCTGAGCTACTGGCGCAAATCTGGAGCAGGTGACGGGAATCGAACCCGCATCCCCAGCTTGGAAGGCTGGTGCCCTGACCATTGTGCTACACCTGCATTGCCCTCCGAGTAAATCGTCAGCTTGGTAAGGATACCACGGAAAGGCTTGATTGTCAAGCACTTGTTGGCAATTTCTTGTGATATTTGAAAGAATTATTCAGCCAGAGAAACGATAAACATTGCTTATGGGTTGGATAGAGGACATTACACACAGCGTTTCATTCGGCTGCCATCGGCTATCCCAGGCTGCGTTTGGTTGCCAAAAATTGCCACGAGAAGCGCTGTATTCCGCGAATTTTAAGTTTACTTAATTTTCGCCATAAGGCAGAGCAGAAAAAACACTTGCGTCACAGCCTTTAGCGCACCGAAATTGTTTGAAGGGACCAGCCGCAGTCCACGATCCCCCGTCTCTCTTTCGCAGACATCTGTTTCTGTTATGAGCGACAGTAAAGTATGCTATACTACATTATTATATTATATCGGATAAGACATCCGCAGCCACGGTATTCTTTTGGAAGGGGTGGGGCTGATATGAAAAAGAGGATCGTTCTGTGTCTGCTGGCGCTGGCGCTGCTGTCCGTGATGACAGGGTGCGGAAAGAAAAAGGACGCAGACCCGCTGACCGTGACGCTGTGGCATGTCTACGGCGGTGAGGTGGATTCCCCACTGAACGGTTTGATTGAGCAGTTCAACAGCACCATCGGCGTGGAACAGAATATCCGGGTGAAGGTAGAGCTGGTCAGCAACAGCGGCAGCATCCATAAAAGCGTGCTGGCCGCCGCCAACAGTGACCCAGGCGCCCCTTCCCTGCCGGATATGTTCGTGTCCTACCCCAAAACGGTGCTGGCTCTCCCGGATCAGGACATGATCGTGGACTACCGGGACTATTTCAGTCCGGAGGAACTGGAAACATTTATCCCCGCCTTTGTGGAGGAGGGACAGATCGGCGGGCGGCAGGCCATTCTGCCCCTGGCCAAATCCACTGAGGTACTGTTCGTCAACCGGACGCTGTTTGACCGCTGGGCAGCCACCTCTGGGGCCAGTTATGACGATCTGACCACCTGGGAAGACATCTACGCCTTAGCGAAGCGGTATGCCGCGGATACTGGGAAGTGCTTTCTTGTCAACGACTATCACTTCAACTACTTTCAGGTAGGGGTGGAGTCGCTGGGGGAGAATTTTTTCCAAAGTGACGGCGTCCGCTTCGGCCCAGCCTTTGAGCGGGCATGGGAGCCTTACGCCCACGCGGCGCTGGAGGGCGGTGTGTGGTTACAGGACGGCTACGCCACGGAATCTCTCCGCACCGGCGATACCATTGTCTCCGTAGCGTCCTCTGCCAGTGTACTCTATTACTCCGACACGGTGACCTATCCCGACAACACCTCGGAGCAGGTGTCTATCACCTCCATGCCCTACCCGGTGTTTGACGGCGGCGAAAAACTGGTCATGCAGCGGGGCGTGGGAATGTGCACGACAAAATCCACCCCGGAGCGGGAAAAAGCGTGTATTACCTTTCTTAAATGGCTGACGTCGCCGGAGCGAAACGTGGAATTTGTCACCAGCCTCGGCTATATGCCGGTGACGTAGGAGGCATTTGATGCCTACCTTCCCGCCGCTGTGGAGCAGCTCAGCAACCCCATGTATGTCTCTCTGTATGAGACCTATCTCAAGATGCAGGAATCCTACACCTTCTATTACGCGCCGCAGATGGAGAACTATCTGGATCTGGAAACACGGTTTGAAAATCTGTCCCGGCTGAAGCTGATGGCTGGCCGTGCCCAATATCAGAAGGGCTCCAGTACGGCGGAGGAGTTGGTTTGGGACACGCTGGACAGCTTTAAGTTAGATTACGGTACATAAGAGAGGGAGCGCCAATGCGGCCAATCAGGGAAGCAATTCAAAAAAAGCGTGCAGCCGGTCCCAGTATGGGGCTGCGGCTGCTGCTGTACCGGTTCATCATGGTGCTGCTGCTGATGGCGGCGATTTTGTCTACCCTGATGGCCACTGGCGTGTTGTCCCATCCCGCGCATCAGCTGTCCGGAACGCTGGATATTCAGCAGAGGAACACCTACGCCGCTCTGGACTCCCAAATGGACGCACTAACAGCGCAAAGCATGGCTATGTCGGAAAAACTGGGAAAGGAACTGGACGTCTTTCTTGCCGCCAAGGGCATCGCCTTTGATGAACTGAACAACAATCCGGATACCATTGCGGAGTTGGAAAAGCGCCTGTATACGCCTTTAAGCAACACTCTGGGCGCAGCCTCGTGCAGTGGGATCTTCTTCGGTCTGAACGTCACCGCCAACACCTCTCTGCCAAATGCAGAGGATTTCCGGGCGGGGTTATACCTCCGCTATTCCGGCTTACAGCCAACGGTGGCCTCCGAGCAGGATGTGATCTGCTTCCGGGGTGCGGCGGAAACGGCCCGGAGCTTGCAGCTTCAAATGCACAACCGCTGGAATCCGGAGCTGAACGCCGCTCTGATCCCCGGCAGCGATCAGGTCACCGCCTATCAGGGGGCCCGACTGGCAGATGGCTGCCTGTGGACAAAACGCACAGAGCTGCCGGACACTTGGGAGCAGGTCATGCTGCTGTGCGTACCCATTTTGGATGGCGGCGGTACCGTAAGGGGCTTTTGCGGTGTAGAGATCAGCGATCTTTATTTCAGTCTTTCCCATAATACAGTCCCCAGCGCCTTCGGCAATATGCTGACGCTGGCAGCCCCCATAGACGGCGACAGCCTGCTTCTCTCCGGGGCCATGCTGGGTGCCACTGACGGCTCCCGCCTGACGGCCAACGGCATTCTGCACATCAGCGACGGAAAATACTACACCACTTACAGCGATGGGAAGAACACCTATCTGGGGCGGCACCAGCTTCTGGATGCTGCCACGTGGGACGGCATCCCCCTTGCCGCTGTGACGCTGGTGCCGGACGGGACCTTCCGCAGCTATGAAAAGGGGTCCCAGATCGCATGGTTCTTAGGAGCGGTTCTCTTTCTGCTGGCCATGCTGGTGGTGGCAACGGTGCTGTCCCGCCAATTCGTAAAGCCCATCAACAAAAGTCTGGCGGCAGTCCGGGGCGGTGCAGAGATGGTCGCTTCCGGTATCCCGGAGATCGACGAGCTGCTTGCCGCCATCCGTGATCGGCCAACGGGAACGCTGCCGCCGGATGTGGAGGCACGGCTGTGGGGCTTTGCAGAGCGGGCCAGTACGCTGACCGGCACGGAACGTACCATCCTGCAATATTATATGGACGGCTATACCGTTAAGGATATCCCGGAGCTGGCGTGTATCAGCGCCAGTACGGTCAAGACCCACAACCGTAACCTCTACCGCAAGCTGGAGGTGGACTCCTTTGACGAGCTGAAGGTATATATCGAATTGTTTGCAAGCTGCGGCCGCAGCAGTGAACTGCTGAACAAGTAAATATTTTAATGAGCAGAGTGCACAATCCGATTTGCAGCGGGTTGTGCACTCTGTCTGCGCCTAAGGGTGATTTTTGAGTTTCCAGGCAAAATTCACCCTTATCGAGGAGATCCCAAAACCTACTATAACTGTTTGGATCAACTATGCAAACGCGTAAAAAATGTGAAGGAGCAGACCGCAGGTACGGTCTTGCACACCGACCAAGGCGCAGTCTACTCCTCCAGAGCTTTCTCAAGGACTCATTCTAATTGTAACATAATTCGCTCAATGTCAAGAGCCGGAACACCTACGGACAACCCAATTATCGAATCTCTGAACGGATGGATGAAGGCCGAATTGATTCTGGATTTTGGTATCAGTAAAGTTTCCAGCCTCAAAAAGACACTGGATCAATATGTCCTATACTTTAACTCCGAACATTTTGCCGCTGCCTTGGATTACAAAACCCCAATCCAGTACAGAACTGAATTGGGGTTCTGATGCTATGACTTTTTATTCGTGTCTACTTTTACTTGACAGATGCACTTCGTAAAGAAGCCTCCCCCTTTTGGTTTTTCACATTCCATTCGTTATCCTGTTAAACAAGACAGAGCGGCTGCAAACCGAAGTTTGCAGCCGCTCTCAGCGTGTCGAAAAGGTTTTCCGCCCCGCTGACCCTATTTTCCGAACTTTATAAAAGTTCTGAAAATGTTTGATTTCAATGGCGCAGGACACCCTTCTTGGGTTTCCCGCGCACACCCTTCCTTTCCATCGAGGGAAAATTACCTCTTTATCGGCAAAACCAGATCGGCTGCAAACCTCGGTTTGCAGCCGATCTGTCTTAATAATAAGCATAATAAGCATCTGAACGTCTGTGTTTGAGGTGTTTTACGCCTTGGATTCGTCAATGTAGCTGTACAGAGTGTACTTGGAGATACCGAAGAACTTGCATACCCGGTCGCCGCTCTTGGTGATGAGGAAGGCTCCGGTCTCATTGAGAAACTGCACCGCCTTGACCTTATCCTCCTTGTTCATCAGGGCCACCGGCTTACCCACCACCTTCACGCTCTGCTCGATCAGCTCATCCAGCAGATCAGAGACATTCCGGGCAATCGGCTCCGGCTCCTTCTCGTCCTTTTCAGTGGCGGTAAACTGCTTGATCGCATTCTCCATGGCCAGCATCAGGGTGATATCGTAGTTGATGCCGAAGATGCCAATGGGGGCACCGTCATCATCTCGGATATAGATGGTGGTGGATTTCAGGATCTTCCCATCCTTGGTCCGGGTCAGATAGGACAGGTGATCGTGGAGCTGTTCGGGGTTCCCCCGCAGGGCTTCCAGAACCACATGGGAGGGCCCGTCCCCCACCTTGCGTCCGGTGACGTGTCCGTTTTCAATGGCAACGATGGACCGTTCCGGGTCATTGGTGGCAAGATCGTGAACCACCACCTCGCAGTTGGGGCCGAATTGACTGGCGATCCCCTTTGCCAGCGTCAAGAGAAATTGCAGCGTAGATGCATTCGGCACGTAAATGCCCTCCTTTTCCGGTCCGCAGCAGAAACGCCCCAAAAAGAACAGGGCAAACTATGGAATACACGGTCTGATCCGTTGCCGCTGACAGGCCTGCCATGATTATTCCATTATTGTATCATAATTTTAATGAGTTTCAACCATTTTTTTGAGACCTAAAAATTTTTAATTTTCTCGTTAGAGTATCTGGGCCGTCAAGCAGATTGCAGCAGGAGCGATATATCCGAAAACAAGTCAGATCTCCCTCCACTCACGAAGTGGCCTTCCGTAAAAAGCAAGGGCACTTCCAAACCTTCCATGCATGGAAAGCCGGGGAAATATCCCTGCTGCGGAGGCCCGATTTTTGGAAAAAACAGCCTTGCGCACAGGTTCCGCAAGAGGAACCAAAAAAAGTTTTAGCTTTACAGCATTTTTTTGAGTTTTTCTGCTTGACAACCGAAGAACACATGCTATGATGGTCTCAGAAAGCTAAATAAATTTTGCCATGAAGTAAAAAGATTTTGGAGGCGAGTATTCCATGAAAGATCAGCTCAAATGGGTCCTCAATCATATGCCGAAGAGTGACGATCAGCATCTGGATGTGATGTCCCTGCCCAATGTGGCCAAGGCCCGCTCCTTCCACGGGTCCTTCCCCCAGTACTCCATCACCCCTCTGGCGCAGCTGGACGGTATGGCACAGTATCTGGGGCTGGCGGGTGTGTATGTGAAGGATGAGTCCTACCGGTTTGGTCTCAACGCCTTCAAGGTGCTGGGCGGCTCCTTCGCCATGGCCCGGTACATCGCCGGCGAGATGGGCCGGGACGTGTCCGAAATGAATTACAGCTACCTGACCAGCGAATCCTTCCGTAAGGAATTCGGTCAGGCCACTTTCTTCACCGCCACCGATGGCAACCATGGCCGCGGCGTGGCATGGGCGGCCAACAAGCTGGGCCAGAAGTCGGTGGTACACATGCCCAAGGGCAGCAGCAAGTCCCGCTTTGACAATATCGCCAAGGAGGGCGCCAAGGTCACCATCGAGGAAGTCAACTACGATGACTGTGTGCGTATGGCTGCTGCGGAAGCCGCACAGACGGAACACGGCGTCATCGTGCAGGATACCGCCTGGGACGGCTACGAGGAGATCCCCTCCTGGATCATGCAGGGCTACGGCACCATGGCCAATGAGGCCGCCGACCAGCTTCGTCAGTGCAGCGTAAACCGTCCCACCCACGTGTTCGTCCAGGCCGGCGTCGGCTCTCTGGCCGGTGCGGTGGTGGGCTTCTTCGCAAACCTGTTCCCCAACGATCCCCCCAAGTTCGTGGTAATGGAGGCCGAGGCGGCTGACTGCCTGTATCAGGGCGCGCTGGCCAATGACGGCAAGCCCCGCATCGTCACCGGTGATCTGAAAACCATCATGGCCGGTCTGGCCTGCGGCGAACCCAACACGATCTCCTGGGACATTCTGCGGAACCATGTGTCCGCCTTCATCTCCTGCCCCGATTGGGTCAGCGCCAAGGGTATGCGGATGCTGAGTTCCCCCGTCAAGGGCGACCCCCGCGTGGTGTCCGGCGAATCCGGCGCCGTGGGCATGGGTGTTCTGGACGCCATCATGTGTGATGACACCTACAAGGAGCTGCGGGACGCTTTGGAGCTGGACCGGCACAGCCGGGTGCTCATGTTCTCCACTGAGGGCAACACCGATCCCGAAAAGTATCGCCGGGTGGTGTGGGATGGCGAGTATCCCACCGACGACACCTCGCAGAAGCCTTACTGAATGCACGGTCCGGAAACGGATACGATCAAGGTTTAAGAAATAAAATTGGAGGTTACTACCATGGATTTTGAGAAGATCAAAGCAGCCGCTCAGGCCTATCAGGCCGATATGACCCGCTTTCTGCGGGACATGATTTCCCACCCCAGCGAAAGCTGCGAGGAGCGTGAGGTCGTTCACTGCATCAAGGCCGAGATGGAAAAGCTGGGCTATGACAAGGTGGAGATCGACGGTCTTGGCAACGTCATCGGCTGGATGGGTGACGGCGACAAGATCATCGCCATCGACTCCCACATCGACACCGTTGGCGTGGGCAACATCGACAACTGGACCCATGACCCCTACCAGGGCTACGAGGATGATCAGGTCATCTACGGTCGCGGCGGCTCCGACCAGGAGGGCGGCATGGCCTCCGCCACCTACGGCGTCAAGATCATGAAGGATCTGGGTCTGATCCCCGCCGGCTATAAGATCATGGTGGTAGGCTCCGTTCAGGAGGAGGACTGCGACGGTATGTGCTGGCAGTACATCGTCAACAAGTACTTCCCCGCCAACGGCATCAAAAAGGAGCAGGTGGAATTCGTTATCTCCACCGAGCCCACCGACGGCGGCATCTACCGCGGCCACCGCGGCCGCATGGAGATCCGTGTGGACGTGAAGGGCGTTTCCTGCCACGGCTCTGCACCCGAGCGTGGTGACAACGCCATTTACAAGATGGCCGACATTCTTCAGGAAGTCCGCGCGCTCAACGAGAACGGTGACGGCCCCTCCAACGAGATCAAGGGCCTCGTGAAGATGCTGAATCCCGCATTCAACCCCGAGCATTACGAGGACGCTCAGTTCCTTGGCCGGGGCACCTGCACCACCTCCCAGATCTTCTACACCTCTCCCTCCCGCTGCGCTGTGGCTGACTCCTGCTCCATCTCCATCGACCGCCGCATGACTGCCGGCGAGACCTGGGACTCCTGCCTGGAGGAGATCCGCCAGCTGCCCAGCGTAAAGAAGTACGGCGACGATGTGAAGGTCTCCATGTATATGTATGACCGGCCCTCCTGGACCGGCGAGGTCTACGAGACCGAGTGCTACTTCCCCACCTGGATCAACAAGGAAAACGCCGCCCACGTGCAGGCTCTGGTGGATGCCCACCATGCGCTGTACGGTGAGGAGCGCATTGGCCCCGACGGCGCGATGCACCTGCGTCACCGTCCCCTGATTGACAAGTGGACCTTCTCCACCAATGGCGTAGCCATTCAGGGGCGTTACGGCATCCCCTGCGTTGGCTTCGGCCCCGGTGCGGAGTCTCAGGCCCACGCCCCCAATGAGATCACCTGGAAGCAGGATCTTGTGACCTGCGCCGCCCTGTACGCCGCCGTGCCCGGTCTGTACAAGGAGGAGAACAAGACTGCCGATGTCTCCCAGTTCCGGGCCGGCAAGACCAACAATGACATTCAGTAATTCGCACAGAAACCGTTTCAGACCGTTTCTTCCAAGCACAAAATATAGATTTATAAAGGAGCCAATTATCATGGACGCTACTCTGCAGAAATATATCGACAAGCTGAACGCCCTGAACTTCAAAGAGATGTACGAGGGTGACTTCTTCCTGACCTGGGACAAGTCCGATGACGAGCTGGAAGCCGTCTTTACCGTGGCGGATGCCCTGCGCTATATGCGCGAGAACAACATCTCCACCAAGATCTTCGAGTCCGGTCTGGGCATTTCCCTGTTCAGGGACAACTCTACCCGCACCCGTTTCTCCTTTGCCTCCGCCTGCAACCTGCTGGGCCTGGAGGTCCAGGATCTGGACGAAGGCAAGAGCCAGATCGCTCACGGCGAGACTGTCCGCGAGACTGCCAACATGATCTCTTTCATGGCTGACGTCATCGGCATCCGTGACGATATGTACATCGGCAAGGGCCACACCTATCAGAAGGAAGTGGCTGAGGCCGTGACCCAGGGCCACAAGGACGGCGTTCTGGAGCAGAAGCCCACCCTGGTCAACCTGCAGTGCGATATTGACCACCCCACCCAGTGCATGGCCGACATGCTGCACATCATTCACCACTTTGGCGGCGTGGAGAACCTGAAGGGCAAGAAGATCGCTATGACCTGGGCTTACAGCCCCTCCTACGGCAAGCCCCTCTCCGTGCCTCAGGGCGTCATCGGCCTGATGAGCCGTTTCGGCATGGACGTGGTGCTGGCTCACCCCGAGGGATACGAGGTCATGCCCGAGGTGGAGGAGGTCGCCAAGGCCAACGCCGCCAAGACCGGCGGTTCCTTCACCAAGACCAACTCCATGGCCGAGGCCTTCAAGGACGCTGATATCGTCTATCCCAAGAGCTGGGCTCCCTTCGCCGCTATGGAGAAGCGCACTAATCTGTACGCTGAGGGCGACGCCGACGGCATCAAGGCTCTGGAGAAGGAACTGCTGGCCCAGAACGCCGATCACAAGGATTGGTGCTGCACCGAGGAACTGATGAAGACCACCAAGGACGGTAAGGCCCTGTATCTCCACTGCCTCCCTGCCGACATCAACGATGTTTCCTGCAAGGACGGCGAGGTAGAGGCCTCCGTGTTTGACCGCTACCGCACCCCCCTGTATAAGGAAGCTTCCTACAAGCCCTATATCATCGCCGCCATGATCTTCCTGGCTAAGGTGAAGGATCCTCAGGCCACGCTGAAGGCTCTGGAGGAGCGCGGGATCGCCCGTTGGTTCCAGAAGTAAATCTTCTCAGAACACGCTGTATTTTACAGGCTTTCCGCCTGACATCCCTTTTCCATTCCGGAGGCCCGTCTGCATAGGTCAACCTGCCTGTATCTGTGCGGACGGGCTCCATCATTTTCACCAGCGGCACCCCCGCAACACGGGGCATCTATTGCCGTTTTTGCTCCAAAATGTATAGAATCTAAACAAATTGAGGTGTTTTTCATGGGTAAGCGTATTGTGATCGCGCTGGGCGGCAATGCTCTGGGCAGCAATCTCCCTGAGCAGATGATCGCCGTAAAGCAGACTGCCAAGGCCATCGTCGACCTGATTGAAGAAGGACATGAGGTCATCATCGCCCACGGAAACGGCCCCCAGGTGGGCATGATCCAGAAAGCCATGGCCGAGCTGACCCGCTCCGAGCCGGAAAAGTACATTCCCTGTCCCCTGTCCGTATGCGTGGCCATGAGCCAGGGCTACATTGGTTATGACCTGCAAAACGCGCTGCGGGAAGAACTGCTGGACCGCGGCATCCAAAAGGGTGTAGCCACCGTGCTTACTCAGGTTGAGGTGGACCCGAATGATGAGGCGTTCCACAACCCCACCAAACCCATCGGTGCTTTCATGACCAAGGAGGAAGCCGACAAGATGGTGTCCGAACGCGGCTACAACGTCATCGAAGATGCCGGCCGCGGATACCGCCGGGTGGTCGCCTCTCCCAGACCTCAGTCGATCATTGAGATCCAGTCCATCCGTGATATGGTAGAGGCTGGGCTGGTGGTGGTGGCCTGCGGCGGCGGCGGAATTCCCGTCTACAAGACTGAGGGGCACCATCTGAAGGGCGCCGCCGCTGTTATCGACAAGGACTTCGCCTCCTGCGTACTGGCTCAGCAGGTGGAAGCCGACACCCTTATCATCCTCACTGCCGTAGAAAAGGTTGCTATCAACTTCGGCAAGCCCGATGAAAAGTGGCTGGATTCCCTGACTCCTGACGAGGCCCGCAAGTACATCGGTGAGGGCCACTTCGCCCCCGGCTCCATGCTGCCCAAGGTGGAGGCCGCCGTGGAGTTTGCCGAAAGTGCCCCTGGCCGCTCCGCCCTCATCACTCTGCTGGAAAAGGCCAAGGACGGCGTAGCCGGCAAAACCGGCACCGCCATCCACCAGTAAACGCGCACAAAACCGAGGCTGTTGCAGCAACAGCCTCGGTTTTTATCAAAAACTGCGGGCACTTCTGGTCAATTTCGTCCCGAAATTCCTTTTGCCAAAATTTTGTGTTAATACTTGTATTTCCCTGTTTATGCGGCTATAATACAAATTAGAGATGTTGAGAGAAGCGTATGACGGGAGCGTCATGCGCTTTTATTATTACGTGTAAGGAGAGAATCATATGAAACGCCCACTTTTGCTTGCGCACCGCGGTTTTTCCGGCAATTACCCGGAGAACAGCCCTTTGGCCTTCCAGATGGCAGTGGAAAAGACCGCTGCCGACGGTTTTGAAAGCGACGTCCACATCACCAAAGACGGCAAGCTGGTGATTTTTCATGATGCCTCTGTGGAGCGCACCTCCAACGGCACCGGCTTCATCAAGGACATGACCTATGATGAGCTGCTCTCGCTGGATATCGGTGCTTGGAAGTCTCCGGAATTTGCAGGTCAGCATATCTGGACCTTTGGCCAGCTGCTGGACTTCTGTAAGGAGACCAAGATGCTGCTGAACATGGAACTGAAAAACTACGAGGTGTTTTACGAGAACCTGGAGCAATGGGTGATCGACGAGATCTGCAAACGCCAGATGCAGGAGCAGGTGTTCGTTTCCTCCTTCAACCATATCTCCATGCAGCATTTCAAGGAGCTGTGCCCGGACATTGAAACCGGCCTTCTGTATGATAAGCCCTATCTGGACATGGAACATTATGTCCAGCGCTCCAATGCCGACAATATGCATCCCCGGTATATGCTTCTGCAATATCAGCCGGAGCTGATGGAGTTGTTTCACGGCCGGGGCATGAAGGTCAACACCTGGACGGTAAATGACGAGGAGAACATGAAAGATATGATCGCCCGGGGCGTAGACTGCATCATCTCCAACCACCCCGATGTGCTGTGCCGCGTAGCGGATGATGTCTGCGACTGAAAAACACTCCCGCATTGCATTTTGCAATGCGGGAGCTCTTCTTGATCCCAGATTTATCTTTATAACGAAAAACACCTGAAATCGTTCGGATTTCAGGTGTTTTTCTGGAGCTGCTGACCAGATTTGAACTGGTGACCTCATCCTTACCAAGAGATTTTTGGCGTTTTTTATAATAATTTCCGTTTGTTTTTAGTCGTTTCTATTCCGAACAACATCGTTTCCAGAACTTTTGCGAAGTGCAGTCTCCGTTGTTTCCACGCTTGTCTGTGGTGAAACTGTGGTCAACCAGCGATTTGTGTAGACAGTGCCTGCGCAAATCGCATCGACTCAGCGTCACAGATAACACCGCAGTTTCTTCGAAAGTCGATATAGTCATCAGGAGGTTGGTATCACAATTTGATACCAACCTCTTTGCCAAAACAGGCGTAATAGCCCATTCATATTTTGGGCCGCTGTAATCAATAAGAGTTAGTTCTCCATCACAGAATTCTCCGCCGACTGCTCCAACATGAGGAAACGATCAAAGTCGCTCTCGTAGAGTCGATCCTGAATAATTCGATATTTCTCAAACTCTGTTTCGGCATGAAGCTTTGCCTGCTCCGCGCTGATTTTACCGGGTCCCGTCAGCAGTTCGTTTCCGTTAAACTCCAAGAACCCGTCCAGACGCTTCGCCCAATCCTCCATACTCATAGGAATTTTGCGTTCAGCCTAAAGCTCGGCATAGTCCAAATAGAGAGACACGATCCGTTCCAGATATGACATTTCCTTTTCGCTCAAATAGTTCTTGGCTACGGTCACATCAGCCTTTACGATTTTTCCGTCTGGTGCATTTTCCCAGGTTGCCAGCCCCATGTGTTCCTTCGCCGCATCAGCCCGCTCCACGATCAACTCTGCCGCTGTGTGGCGATGAACGGCATAATGCAGCTTGTTCTGCACGGTCTGGAAAAACAGACGAGTGGTCCTTGCATCCTTGTCGTAGTCGAAATCTGTAGCGTAGAAGTCCGTGACCTTTTGATCGAATTTCCGCTCAGCCAGCCGGATTTCACGGATGTACTGGAGCTGACGCTCAAAGTATTCATCTGTGAACATATGTCCTTTTTTCAGGCGTTCCTTATCCATGGTCCAGCCTTGGATGGTATGGTCTTTCACGATCTGCCTCGCCCATTTGCGAAACTACACCGCACGGGGATTATTGACCTTAAATCCAACAGCGATGATCATTTGAAGCGTGTAATGCTTCAGTTCTCTCGTTGGTGTCGATGCGCAGATACCGGCAGCCATGCTCCCGGGCGTACTGCTCGTAAAATGCGGCGAAGGCGCGGCCAAGGCCCCGTTTTCCGGCCTGCGGATCGACGGCCAGCGTGTGCAGGACCATGATCTGGTCATCCGGCGCGTCGTACTGCCACGGAGCGCCCGCGTAAACGTCCGCCTGAAGCCGGTTGAAGATGCCGGTGCCCACCACGGCGCCGTCCGCCTCCTCCACGAACAGGTCGCCCCGCTCCAGCGCCGCCTCAGCGGTGGAGCGCACGGGGTACACGCCCCGCACCCAGCCCACCTGCGCGGGGCCGGCCTCCTCTGCGTCGTGGACGTGCTCATAGACCCGGACCACGGCATCCAGATCTGCGGCATCGGCCTTCCGAATGGTGATCTCCATGAAAAACACTCCTTTGCGTCTTTGCGTCGGCCCGGCGGCGCTCCGCCGGTCACTGGCAGCGCTTCTGATACTCCGATGGGGACATCCCCACGCTTTTTTTGAACGCGCTGCTGAAATAGGTGATGTCCCGGTAGCCCACGGACTCCGCCACCTCGTAGACCTTTACGCGGCAGTCCCGCAGAAGCTCCGTGGCCTTGTGCATCCGGTAGTTGGTGAGATAGGCCGAGAGCGTGTAGGACGTCTCCTTCTTGAAAACATGGCTCAGATGCCCGTCGCTGACGCCCAGACTGCGGGCCACGGACGAGACGCTGATATCCGGGTCGTTGTAATGCTCGGAAAGATAGGTCAGCGCCTCCCGGACGTATTTGCTCTTTTCCGGCCCCTGCCCCTCCGGCAGGACCGGGGCGGCGGGAGCCGCCGGGGCTGCGGCCTGGGCGCGGCTGCGGATGCGGGCGATGGTCTCCTCCAGCTCCCCGTCGTGAAAGGGCTTGAGCAGGTAGTCCGCAGCGCCCAGCTTCAGCGCCGACTGGGCGTAGGAAAAGTCGCTGTACGCGGTGAGAAAGACCACGTGGGCCCGGTTCCCCTCCTCCCGCAGGCGGCGGAGCATCTCGATGCCGTCCAGCTTGGGCATGCGGATGTCGGTGACGATCAGGTCCGGGCGGTAGCGGCGGATGACCTCCAGCCCCTCCTCGCCGTTGGCGGCCTCGCCCACCACGGCGCAGCCCGCCCCGGCCCAGTCCACCGTCAGCACGATACCCTTGCGGACCAGCTCCTCGTCCTCCACGACGACGACCTTCAGCATGGCGGTTCCTCTCCTTTCCTGAAAACCGGAAGTGTGATGCGGATGCACGCGCCCTCGCCCTGCACGGGGACGAAGCGGACGCCCCGGTCCGGTCCGTACCGGATGCGCAGGATGGCGTCCACATTGTGCAGGCCGAAGTGCCCGCCGGGCCGGGGCGCGCCGTCCCGATACTGGGCCAGGACCTCCTCCGGCACGCCGCAGCCATTGTCCCGGACGGTGAGGATCAGGTCCTCCTCCGTGCGGTAGGCGCTGATGCGGATCTCGCCGCCGGAGCGGTCCCGGAAGCCGTGCAGAATGGCGTTTTCCACCAGCGGCTGGAGCATCAGCTTCGGCACCGGCACGTCCCGCAGCGGCTCGTCCACCTCCACCGTCAGGGCGAACGCGCCGGAAAAGCGGATGTTCTGGATCTCCACGTACCGCTCCACAAGGCGCAGCTCCTGCCGCAGAGGGACCAGCTCATCGGCGGAGATGCTGCTGCGCAGGATGTCGGCAAGGTCGGCGGAGATGGTGGCGATCTCCGGGGCCTGATGGATCTTGCCCATCCACTTGATGGTGTCCAGCGTGTTGTACAGGAAGTGGGGGTTGAGCTGGGCCTGCATCATGCGGATCTGAGCCTCGTTCAGCTCCCGCTGCTGGCGCAGGGAGTCCTTCAGATTCTGCCGCAGGCGCTGGGCCATCCGGTTGAACCGACCGGAGAGCTGGCCCATCTCGTCGATGCGGCGGTTGTCCAGCTGGACGTTCAGGTTGCCCTCCTCCACCTCGCGCATGGCGCTGTTGAGGGCGCGGATCGGCTCAAAGAGCTGGCGGCTGAAGCGCATGGACGCCAGCACGCACAGCCCCAGGCACAGCAGCAGGGAAAGCCCCGCCACCAGATACATCAGTTCGGCGGTGCCCTCGGTCATGGGCTTGGGCTGCTGGAGCACCAGACAGAAGCCGGAGCGCGGCTCCTGCCGGACGAAGTAATCATAAGCGCCGTGGCTGTCGGAGAGGGCCTGTCCGGCCAGAAGCTGGCTGCGCAGGCGGGCGGCCAGCGTCTTGGCGGGGAGGTCGGACGAGGCGTACACCTGATCCCAGAAGGGGTCCAGCAGCAGAAGGCGGCTGGTGGCGGTGTGCTGCCCGTCGAAAAGCGCGGTGAGCTGGGCGGCGGTGACGTCCGCCACCACGTATCCCAGCGGAACGCTGCCCCGCCGGACGGCGCAGGCCGCCTGAATGCAGGCGGAGCTTTTGGACGATGCGCCGCGGTAGACCACGCCGCCGTCCGCCGCCGCGGCCAGCAGCCCCCAGCGGGGGGAGAGGGAGCCGGAGGCGGGCTGGCTGGAGGTGGAGTAGAGCTGGCGGCCGTCCGCGCCGTAAACGGAGAGACTGGCCCCGCCGAGGACCGGCGCGGCCGCGCGGTACAAAACGGAGTAGACGCGCTGCTCGTCCAGCTCGGAGCGGTCCAGCGCCGCCGCCACCGCCGGCTCGGCGCAGAGCTTTTCCATGACGGTCTCGCAGTCGGACAACAGCCCGCTCAGCTCGCCGGACATGGCGTCAAGCTGCGTCTCGGCGGCGTCCGCCGCGCTGCGGGTCAGCGAAAGGCGGAAGATGTTGAGCATCAGCAGCGTGCAGATCAGCAGGGGCAGGATGCCGATGGCCAGAAAGCTGGTGAGCAGCTTCTGGCGGAAGGAGGCGTTTTTCATGACGGCGCGTCCTCCCGCAGAAGCTCCGGCCAGCGGGCGGAGAAGGCGTCCTTCAGCTCCGCCGCCCAGCGGACGGGATAGTCGATGAGCGCCAGCTCGTCCGCAGGGGGCAGCGCGTCGCCGTCGGACACGTCCGTGCGGACGCTGCGGCGGGAGAACTGGCTGACCACCAGCTCCTGCACGTCCCGGCTCTGGGCAAAGTCCAAGAAGGCCCGGGCGTTGTCCGGATGGGGTGCGCCCGCGATCAGGGCGCTGCCGTCCGGCACGGCGCTGGTCCCCTCCTCGGGGTAGACGATGGCGATATCCGCTCCCTGAGCCTGACGCTTCAGGGCGGTCTCCTCCAGCGTCACGCCCACGCGGCAGCTTCCGCCGGCCACCGCGGCCACCACGTCGCCGGAGTCCGGCAGGACCCGGCCCTCCAGCTGGACGGCAAGGCGGTCCAGCTGGTCCCAGTCGTCGCCGGGGATGGCGCAGAGCATGGTGGCCGCCGCCGTGTAGCTGGAGCCGGACACAGTGGGGTCCGCCAGCGCGATGGAGCCGGACCACCGGCCGCTTAGCAGGCTCTCCCACCCGGTCAGCTCGCCGGGGGAGACCAGCTTGGTGTTGTAGATCAGCACCACGGGGAGGGAGGAAAAGGGCGTCCACAGGTCGTCCGCCGGGCGCAGGCCCGGGCGGATCAGGTCCGCCTCGGCGCAGGCGTAGGGCTGAAAGTAGCGCTCATAGGCCGTCAGGCTCTCCACGCCGCCGCCGAAGATCACGTCGCACACCGGCGCGTCCGCCTCGCCCGCGATGCGGGCAAGCAGCTCGTTGGTGCCGCCGGTGACCACCTCGGCCCAGATGCCGGTGCGGGCTTCAAACTCCTTGACAATGGGGCCGTAAACCTCCTCCTTATGAGAGGTGTAGATCACGACCCGGTCGCTCTCCGCCGGGGCCAGCGCCGCCGCAGACTGGCCCGGGGAGCCGGCACAGCCGGTGAGCAGCAGCGCGGTCAGCGCGAGGATCAGGCATCGTCTGCCCATGGCGCGTCCTCCTTTCGGGTTGGATTGAGCGGTCAGACCAGCTCCAAAAGCTCCGGCAGGGACCGGATTTCGTGGTCCGCAAGGCCCTCCGCCGCAGCGGCGGGGCCGAGGGCGGCGCTGGAAAAGCCGCCGCAGCGGGCGGCGCGGACGCCTGCGGCGGCGTCCTCTACCACCAGCGCTTCCGCCGGGGAGACGCCCAGCGCCTGCGCGGCCTTTAAAAACACCTCCGGGTCCGGCTTGGACCGGGCGATCTGCGTCCCGTCCACCACGGCGTGGAAATACGGCGTCAGGCCGGTGCGCTCCAGAATGAAGCGGGCATTTTTGCTGGAGCTGGCCACCGCCAGCAAAAGCCCACGCTCCCGCAGGGCCTTGAGCGTGACTGTTGTATCCGGGGCGACGTCCGCCGGGGTCATTTCAGCGATGAGGGCGCGGTAGCGCTCGTTCTTCTCCGCGGCGAGGGCTTCCTTCTCCGCCGGGGTGAAGCTGCGGCCGCAGCCCTCCAGCACGATGTCCAGCGCCTCCATCCGGGAGACGCCACGCAGCCGCGCCGCGGCGCGCCCGTCAAAGGGGATGCCGAGACGGACCGCCAGCGCACGCCACGCCTTGTCGTGGGCCTGATCCGTGCGGACCAGCACGCCGTCCAGATCAAAGATCACTGCGCGCATGAGAGGATCGCCTCCAATTCGTTGCACACGTCCCGGCAGGATCGGGGCGCTTCCCGGACCGCGGCGGCGCGGGAGTCCGCCAGCGTCCGGCGCAGCGCACCGTCCGCCTGCTCCATGAGATAGCACCGGCCCGCCATGTCCAGCATGGCCTGATCGTTCCAGTTGTCGCCGAAGGCCGCCGTCTCCTCCGGCGAAACGCCCAGTGCGCCGCACATCTCCGCAAGGCCGGTGCCCTTGGTGGCGATGGAGAAGTCCAGCCACACAAGGCCCGCCACCGCCATGTGGAACGGCTCACCCCAGCGGGGGGCGAGGAGCGCGGCGGGGCCGGCCATCCCGTTGGGACAGTAGGCCGCGATCTTCACGATCTCCTCCGGCACGTCCTCGGGCCGGTCCACCATGGTCACGAGATTCCCGTGGTTCACGGCCATCTCGTGGACCAGCTCCGGGCCGCAGCCGCACAGATAGTTGAGGTTCTGCCCCTCGATGATGACGTCGCAGCCGGGAATGTCCATGATGGCGCGGGACAGGGCCAGCGCCTCCTGACGGGGCAGGAGCGTCTTGCTCAGGAGGGGCGCGCCCTCCTCCGTTCCGGGGCCGTACAGCACGGCGCCGTTTTCACACAGAAAGCACATCTCGTCCGCCACGGGGGCGAACAGCGTGCGCATGGAGTGGTACTGCCGGCCGGAGGCGGGACAGAACAGGATATTCCGCTCCCGCAGGCGGCGGATCAGGGGAAACAGCCGCTGGGGCATGACGGTCTCGTCATAGGGCAGCAGCGTGCCGTCGATATCGGATGCAATGAGACGGATCATAAAACGCTCCTTTTGGGGATCAGGATGGAAAACGGAGAAAAGAGGCCCCGGCAGGGGGCCTCTTTCCCGACAGCGCCCGGCCGAGGGACCGGGGCGGATTTACTTCACGCTCAAAGAGCCTTGCGCGATCATCCGGCGGTTCCTACGACTGAATAATACCACGCCGTCGCCCTGAAAGTCCAGACGGATTTTCTGGCCGATGCGGTAGAGCACGCCGCCGAACACCACGCCGGTGAGCAGGAAGCTGCCCACCCGGACCTTCACCGTGGTCTCCATGCCGGTGGGCATGGCGGAGTAGATCTCGCCTTCGATGGCGCCGGAATCGCTCAAACGCAGGAACTCCGGCCGCACGCCGAGAACAAAGTCCCCGTCGGTCAGGGCCGCCTCGTCGCCGAAGTCCTCCGTCTCGTTGACGCGGGCCACGTGATAGCGGAACAGCACGTCCTTGTTGCCCTTTTCCACGCTCTTCTTGTCCAGCGCCCGGGCGTTTTCCGCGTCTCTGCGGGCCTTGTCCTCCGCGTCCGCGCGCTCGTACCACGCGGCCACGTCCAGCGGCTCCTTGGGACGGAAGGAGAGCTGCATTCCGTCCAGCGCGGAGAGGGTCAGCGTTCCGTCGGACTGCTGGGCGCCGCTGGCGTCGATGAAGTTGATGGCGGGGTTGCCCACGAAGTCCGCCACGAACACGTTATTGGGCTTGGCGTACACGTCCAGCGGCGCGTCGTACTGCTGGAGGACGCCGTTTTCGATCAGGCAGATCTTGGTGGCCAGCGTCATGGCCTCCATCTGATCGTGGGTGACGTAGATAAAGGTGGAGCCGGTGTCGATGTGCAGGCGCTGAAGCTCGGAGCGCATCTCAAGGCGCAGCTTCGCGTCCAGATTGCTCAGCGGCTCGTCCATGAACAGCACCGTCGGCTCCGGAGCCAGCGTCCGGGCGATGGCCACGCGCTGCTGCTGGCCGCCGGACAGCTCGGAGGGATAGCGGTCCATGAACATGCCGATCTTCACGATCCGGGCCACGCGGCGCACGGACAGGTCGATCTCCTCCGGCGTCAGCTTGCGCACGGTGGTGACGGGCTTGCCGTCCTTTTCGTACTCAAAGCGGTCGTTGAGCGTGCAGCCGGCGGCGGCGGCCTTGTCCCGGGCGGACTTGAGCGCGGCCTCCAGCTCCGGGCGGCGGGCCTGCGCCACGGTGCCCGGCTCCATGGACTCGTGGAGCTTGTAGCTCATCAGGGTCTTGGCGGCGTAGATGGAAATCTCATAGCGGTCGATCAGCTTGATCTGGGCCTTGTTCACGTCCAGCTTGCCCTTTTTGTCCACGCACTCCACGATGGTCTTTACCACGTCGTCCGGCTTCTGCAGGACGCGCAGCAGCGTTGCGGCGCGGCTGGCGTCCGGGTCGAACTTGGGCAGCTCTTCCTTGATATTGGAAAGGCCGAAGGAGATGTTCTGGTAGACGGTCATGTTGGGCCAGAGGGCGTAGTTCTGGAACAGGAAGCCCACCTTGCGCTTGTTGGGCGGGATATTGATGCCGGCCTCGCTGTCATACACGACCCGGCCGCCGATGGTGATGCGGCCGCTGGTGGGAGTCTCCAGTCCCGCGATCATGCGCAGGGTGGTGGTCTTGCCGCAGCCGGAGGGCCCCAGCAGCGTGACGAAGGCGTTGTCGTCGATAACCAGATTCAGGTCGTCCACAGCGTAGAATTTATCCCAGCGTTTGGTTACGTGGGTCAATACGATCTCAGGCATGATTTAACCTCCTATTCCCTTATCAAGGCTTGCGCCGGTGACCTTGTTGACGAGGGTGTTGCAAATCAGAATGGTGACGATCAGGATCAGGTTGATGCCGCTGGAGAAGGCGTACAGACCCATTTCGTCGAAATAGTCCAGCGTGGTGGAGAGGATGAAGCCCTGAACGCACAGCAGCATGAACAGGCTCAGCTCGCGCAGGCAGGTCATGAACGGCAGCAGATAGCCGCTGATGATGGAGGACTTTTGAATGGGGATGATGATGCGGGTCATCCGCTTGCTCCACGGAATGTCCTGAATGATGGCGGCCTCTTCGATCTCGCCGGAGAGCTGGAGCATGGAGTTCAGGCTGGCCCGGCTGGCGAAGGGGATATATTTAATGGTGCCGACGATGATGAGCAGCGTGTACGTATTGAAGAGGTTAACGTACCGATTGGAAAAGAGAACGAAGAACGCCACGCCCACGGCGATGGAGGGCATCAGATACGGCAGGAAGGCCACCGCGTTGACGTAGTTCGCCCATCGGCTCCGCCTCGTCTTGGATACGGCGTAGCCGATCATGGTGCCGATGGTGCCGGCCAGCAGGGAGCAGCACACGGACACCAGGATCGTTCCGCGGAAGGCGTGCCAGATGGTCTCGTTGTGCAGGATGCCCTTCTGGCCGTACATTCCGTTTTCCGTGATGTTCTCGTCCGTCGTCCACCATTTGACGGTCAGGTTGTCGGCGTCTCCGGTGTATAGGAAGCTGTAATCGCCCGGGTTGGGCAGGAACGTTTCAAATGCAAAGGAGACGATGGGGAAGATGCTGGTGAAAAAGGTGATGACGATCAGCACGGCGGCGATGATGTGCTTGCCCGCCCGGCCCAGATTGATCTTGGAGGTCTGGCCGGACTTGCCGGTGACGGTGGTGTAGTTCTTCCGGCTGCGCAGGCTCATCTGATTCAGGAACATGATGGCCACGCCGAAGATCATCATGATGATGGCGAGGATACTGGCCTCGCCGGTATACTTGGAGTTCAAAGAGACGTACTTGGTGGCGAGGGTGGTCAGGCCCAGATAGTGGGGCACGGGATAGGAGCCCATGGAGCTGCCGAACACCAGCAGGATGGTGGAGAGGATGGCGGGCTTGACCATGGGCAGCGTGATCTTGAACATGGTCTTCCACTTGGGCGTGTCCAGGATCGTGGCGGCCTCCTCAAGGTTGGCGTCCATGTTGCGGAAGATTCCACCGATAAGGATGTAGGCAAAGGGAGCGTAGTGCAGGCCCAGCACCACAAGGCTGGGGAACAGGCCCTTGCACCACCACAGCGGCATCTGCACGCCCAGCGTGGCGGCCAGCAGGCCGTTGGACGTGCCGGTGACGGCGTTGGAGTTGAACAGGTTCTGCCACACCACGGCCAGCGTCCACTGGGGCATGATGTAGGGGAAGATGAAGATGGAGCTGAGGTATTTGCGGCAGGACAGGTTCGTGCGCGTAATGAGGAAGGCGAACAGCCCGCCGAACACGATGGCCACCACGCAGGTGCCCACCGCCAGCAGCACCGTGTTGATGAGCGGCATCCACAGGTTGCTCATGGCAAGGCGGCTGGTGAAAAGGTCGATGTAGTTGACGAGGGTATAGCCGCTGGCCTGACCCGTCAGGTGGGCGTCGATGGTGCCCGCGTGGATCTTGAAGGTATCCTGCACGATGGCGACGATGGGGGCGACGGTGGTCACCGTCAGCACGATGCCCATAATGAGCAGGATGACATTATGGGGCTTTGAGAAGTAGGTTTTGATCCTGTTGAGCTGGATCGTGGACCTGCCGGTGCTCACAGTAGACGACTGGTTCATAGATGACCATTCCTTTCCCAGACTTGTGCGGGCCGCGGCAGGACCGCTCCCACAGGACCGCCAGCGGCGGTGTGCGAACCAAAAAACGCTGGATTTTTCTGGATTTTTGGAGAAAAAGCGCCCCTGACGGTCATGAAAGCACCCGTCAGGGGCGTTTTTACGCGTGAGTCAGCGTACCGCGCCGGACGATCAGCCCGCGCTGTACTTGGTCAGCAGCTCGATCCAGCTGCCCACGGTGAAAGCCACGGAGCTGCAGTACTCGGGATCCTCGAGCACCAGCTTGCCCTGATTGGTCCACCACTCATAGCCGTGGTCGTCCTTGGCGGGGAAGGTGTCCACGCCATCCACGTAGCCGCCCTTCTGGTGGCCGTAGGTCGCCTCGATGGCCTCAGCGACGGTGGGGTTGGAGGAGTAGCCGCCCATGTCCTTGCCCCAAGCGGAGAAGCCGTCCTCGGTGCAGGTCATGTAAGCGATGAAGGCGCAGGCGGTCCAGGGCAGGGGAGAGTTGTCGGTGACGAACAGATAGTGGCAGTAGCCGAAGCCGCCGATGCCGGTGTAGCCGTCCTGATAAGCGGCCACGTTCACGTTGTTCACGGAGACGGTGGCGGACTCCTCAACGGAGCGGAGCTTGGAGTACACCAGCAGGCCGAACTGATCCGTGGCGGACTTGTCGACCAGCGTGTTGCAGATGGGGCCGTCATCTGTCTGGGCGTTGTAGCTCTCGACCCACAGCTTGATCCACGCCAGAGCGTACTTGCCGTTCTCACCAAGGCCCAGATCGCTGGCCTCGGAAGCCATGGCGTCGATGGTGGGCTGGAAGTAGGCCTGCTCGTCGGCGGACAGCGCGTCAAACGCCTCCTTCAGCCAGCCGGCGTAAGTATCCTCCGTGAGCATGTACAGGAAGTTCTTGCCCACGATCTCGGAGTCGATGTCCATGTACAGGCCGTGCTCGCCCTCGGCCACGAAGTCCCAGCAGTTGTCATAGGTCTTGGAGCCGGTGTTGTTGTACATAAAGACCTTGTTCAGGGTCTGCAGGGGCAGGAAGCCGGTGTACGCGTCGGCGGTGGTGCCGTTGGCGTCGGCCCAGTCCTTGGGGATGAAGGTATCCAGCACGCCGGGCTGGACCATCTTGCTCTCGATCTGGTTGCCGTCCTGGATCAGGGTCATGGCATAGGTGCCGGTGGGCTTGAGCGCGTCGGCGGTGAGCTGATCGAAGATCTTGTTGTTCTTGGGCTGCTGCCAGTCGTACTCCATGTTATAGCTGGGGTCGATGGACTGCAGATACTCGATGAACAGAGGCAGAGCGGTCTTGCCGCGGCTGGAGTTGCCCACGCCGTAGAACGTGGCGCCGTTGGATTCCTCGATGGCCTTCTTGGCCAGCTCCTCCAGCGTCATGCCCTCGGCCTCGGCGATGATCTTCTGGGTGGCGGTCAGCTCGGCGGAAGGCTCGGCCGGAGCGGCGGAGCCGGAGCCGGAAGCGGAACCGGCGCTTGCGGCGGGAGCGCCGGAGCCGCCGCAGCCGGTCAGCAGGGCCGACGTCATGGCGAGGGCCAGCGTCAGTGCAAGAAACCTCTTCTTCATAGGGTGATGTCCTCCTCCAAAATATTTTTTGGTGTTGCGTAACAGAAACTTACTTTGCGTCAGCTTCCAGTTCTATTTTACAGGCCGGAACTGAAAATATCCACTGGACAAATCTGCTGTTATTTGTGAAATCCCAATATTTTTGCACAAACTGCACATCAAACCCGCCGCGCCCGCCGCGCCGGGTGAGCGACCTGCACAGCCGCGCTGCCAAAAAAACGGCGGTGCGGACGGGAAAATTGTGGATTCTGCTGGTGCGGGAGAAAAATTTACGTAAATCCGATGGTGGGAAACGGAACCTTTCAAGCGGCGCGGGCGGGACGGCGGCGCTGGGAATTTGAAAAAAGTCAAGAATTAAATGCGCACAATTTTTCACTTCTTGTTTTGTCTAATTTTGACAATCCAACATGGCCGCCGTCATATCCCATGGTCGGCAGCCTGTGTATTTTCCTGTTCAGTTCTCCGTGTTCCGCTCTGCTCACGCCCTCTCCCCTCGAATGTCTGCTGTGCTGTTTCTTCCTGTTACGCGCTCAGTCCGATCTCTCGCAGGCACTCCCGGAACATGACCTCACTGCTCTTGTACCCTAAGATTTTTCGAGGATAGTTGTTAATTCATTCCTCCGTGGCCGCGATCTCCGCCGCGCTGACCTTGGAGAAATCTGTGCCTTTCGGATGCCGCCGCCTGATCATGCTGTTGGCGTTCTCGTTGCTGCCACTCTCCCACGAGGAATACGGATGGCAGTAGTATGGTTGCCGCGCTGGCGCACAGGCCGTCGATCTTCGCCGTCACCGCCGCCGGGTGCTGTTCAAGCTGGTTGCCGATGGCCTGCGCTGCGAACACGTCGCCGCCGCCGCTGTTGATGCGCACCGTGATCTCGTCCAGCGCTCCCAGACCGGCCAGTTCCTCCGCAAACTGCTTCGGGGTCACCTCGTCGCCCCACCAGCTCGTCTGCGAAATGTCGCCGTAAAGCAGCAGCTCCACCTTGTTTCCTGCCTGATTGCAGAATTTCCAGAATTTCTTGTTTTCGGGCATTTCTGTTTTCCTCCTATTCTCCCGCCGTCTGCGCTTTTCCGATCTCGTCCACCTCGCGCTTGCGCTTGGCCTCTGTCATGTGCAGTTTGATGTTGCGGTTGTAGTCCCCGCCGGTCATTTGCGCCGTCTCCTCCTACGCCGTGCTGAAACCGGCATCCACCCGCTTGATGGCGGCATCCACCTCCTGCACGGGATTCAGGTTCGTCCGTGCCGGGCCGTTCCACGCGCAGGCCGTGTACGCCTTGCGCCGCGCCGGGTCGGTGAAAAAGCCCAGCGCGTGGATACGCCCACGGGCGACCGCCTCTGCAAACCACTCCTCATAGACCGGCTGGCAAAAATCGTCCGTGAACCAATCCCGCTGCATACTACAGGTGCGCCAGAACTCGTTGAGTGCGCCGCGAGCCGCCGAATAGCTGGTGGTGAACTGCTTCATCATCACTTCCGGCGGTATCTCCAGCCCCGCGCCGATCAGGCGGATGGTGGCGTTCGTGAAGTCGTCGTACCCGGTGTTCGGGTGCTTCGGGTCTGCAAACTGCACCTCTTCGCCGGGGTTCAGGTCAATGATGGCCCCCGGCCCCAGCTCGATGCTGCTCTGGTCGGCGTTGTCGATCAGCTCCTCCGCCGGTATCATTTCTCCAAACGGTCTGCCGTCCGACGGGTTTTGTGACTTCACGAACACCGTGAACATGGCGCTGATCACCGCCGCCGTGATCTCCGCGTCCGTGTAGCGTCCAAGCTGTTTCAGGCTCTCCAGCACAGGGGCCAGCAGGGGAACGCCCCGCCGCTGGCCGATGCGCTCGCGGCTCATGATGTGCAGCACGTTCCGCCGCCCGGTTGTATCGCCGTGGGCTTCCACTCTTTGCCACGTCAGCCCCGCCGCGTCCACGGCGCTGTTGCTGCCCAGCGGATGCCGGTTGCATATCCAGTATGCCGTCACCATGCCGTCCGCTGCCGTCCGCGTCGGTCTCCACGCCCTGTACGATGCTCTGTACCTCGTAGCCCTGCACCGTGCAGGGCATCAGCCTGTCAAAGCCGTCCGGGCTGCATACTCGGTCTGCCTCGATCAGCCGCACACGCAGGTCATACGGCGCTCCCGCCTGATGCTTCATAGGTAGCAGGGCAATGGTGTCGCCGTTCATCAGGTAACTCAAAAAGGCGAGCTGCTGGAGCGATAGAAGTTGTCCATCCTCTCCGCGTCGCATACCGGCGTGTCCGCCCACAGGGCGAACTCCCGCACGAACTGCGCTTGCAGCTTCTCCACCGCCGTCTCGTCCAGTCCCAGATAGTCGCTGTCAAGCTGCGGCGCAGGCATCAATCCACCCGCCACCACGTTCGTCCGCATGGTTTTCAGCGCCGCCGTTGCCGTTGGGATACCCATGTAAGCGTCTCGGCTCCGCTGCTGCAGAATGTCGATGTTGTCCTCGATGTCCTCCTTGGCGCTGCCGCCGTGGTACATCCAGCCTCTCATGCTCTTTTTCGTCAGGTTGGCTCCGTAGCTGCCGTACCCGCTTTTGATCACGCTCAGTGCGACCCTCGCCGCCGCCCGCTTCGCCGCGTGGACGGGAGCCATGGTCATGATCGCCCGGTCAAGGATATTCGGTTTCTTCATGTGCCCCCTCCTCATACGTCGCGGGCCACGGCACGATAGGCGCGGTTTCGTCCGCCGTGCTTATGTCTCTTGCCCAAGCCGCTCGCCTCCTCCTTTTCCATGCAAATAGATAAAAAAATAAATGCGGGAAAACTCTTTTCGAGTTCTCTCGCATTTATTCTAATTATTCAGCCATAAAGGTGAACACAGCGAAAGTGAAAAATTTCATGACACCTCGACAACTGAATAGCAACGCAATATTCTGCGCTGCTGAAGACAATAAAAACACCCGAGGCTGGTTATCTTAACCTGCCTCGAGTGTTTCTCATTTCCCGTATTTCTCTTTTAGGCTCTGGTGTCCCTGTTGGTCGCGGCGGCGCAGCTCCTCTGCCGAAAAGATCTTCCACTGGGGCCCCTCATCGTTCAGGTTCAGATGCGCGTAAGATTCCGGATAATACCGCTCCGGGTCAAAAGTAAAGTCCTTTGCAACAAGCCGCTGCCACATGCTCGGCTCATCAGGCAGGTCGATCTTGTCCACCTCGTAGCTCGTCAGCTCATGGGTAGTGTCGATCTTTCGCAGGAATTCCTCTGCGGTCAATTTCCCCTGAACATATTCCTCCCGTGCCAGCCGAGCATTCTCGCTCCACTGGTCGTACTGCTCGTAGTCCATGTGCATCAGGTTGGAACGGTCAGAAGGTGCCGCGTCGATCCACCGCAGCAGGCGGGAATACATTCTGTCCCGCAGCTTTTTACAGATCAGGAGCGCCTCATCCTCCGAAGTCTTATCCAGCCTTGCCAGATTCGCGCCACGCTGTTTGCAGCTCTGCCCATCGGTCACCCGGTCACAGTACCGGGTGGCCTTTTTCGTTTTCGGGATGAAATAGCCCCAGCAGTAGTCACATCGGCAGACCCGCTGGTTGTCCTGCTCGAAGTAGAGCGCCAGCACCAGCATCCGCAGCTCCATCAGGCTGCGAAGCCGAAACGACCGTGGTTCTTCCAACTGCGGCAGCTTTGCCGGATCGCAGATCCGCGCAATGTCGGCATAAGCCGCCCGCAGGTTTTCATACTGCTCCGCCGGTGTCATTCCTGCTGTGCTGTCAAATGCGACCTCCATGATATTCCGAAGATAATTCTGTACACGCAACGGTTCCTCCATCACCCGCAGGATCTCCTGTCCAGCAGCCAGCAGAAACATCGCCGTGCCGTCATCCTCTGCCTGCAAAGTCCGGTGCAGAATGTCCGTCACAACAAATCCGCTCACAGGATCGATCTCACACAAATCTGGTGTCAGCAAAATCGCCTCCGCAGCAAAGTCCTCTAAGTCGCTCACAGGAATATCGATCCGCTCCTCAAACAGAGGATGCTCGTTCCGCAGCCACCGCACCACTTTGCGGTAGCCGGCATAGTCCAGTTCAGAAAAGGCGATCAAGGTCTCCGCGGGAGTCAGTTCAGGCATCTGCGTGATTGACCCATCATCACAAAGCGGGATGGAATAACGTCCATCGCCCACCTCCATCAAGTACAATTCCGAAGCCATGCCGATACCTCCTCAAAGATCACTTCCTGATGTAAGCCGCCTTGAAATTATTCTAACATAAAGTTGAACACAGCGAAAGTGAAAAGTTTCATGACACCTCGACAACTGAATACCCGCAGCCGGAGTGCATACACCGTGAGGGAAGCAGCGCCAAGATCCGCAAGGGGGAGCGTGCCGACACGGGACAACGCCGCAGAAAGTCTGGGGCAGGAAGGTGTACGGTGTGCGGCCAATCAAAATCAAAACAAAAAAGAAAGGAAAATCAAAAATGAAATCATCTGTCTACAAAAGCTACGATGAACTGCCGCTGTTCCTCAACTCAGATCTTGTTGCAAAAACACTCGGTATCGCTCCGTCCAGTGCATATGAACTCATGCACAAAAAAGATTTTCCCACTCTGTATATCGGCAACCGTATGGTCGTTCCGAAAGAAAAGTTCATCCAGTGGGTGGAGGAGCACACGAAGGGCGGTGCCATTACATGAGAAGAACGAAACCTCCCGTTGGATGGGAGCATGTGAAAAACTGCTTCCCCGTCCCCAACGAGCTTCTCGATTTCGATTTGCCCGGTGGATCAATCGCTGTCTACATCTTCCTGCTGCGTCATGCAGACCGAAGGACTGGCCAGTGTCATCCAAGTACTGCGACTATGGCTAAAAATCTTCACTACTGCCGAAACACCGTCGCAAGCTATGTCCGACTGCTGGAGGAACGCGGGCTCATCGTCACGGAGCATACTAAAATCATCACAAAGAACGGCATCAAGAAAAATGGAAATCTGCTCTACACGATAATTCCCTTACAGAAAGTCATGGAACAGCACTACGAGCAGCAGTTCAATGCATTAGAGCGTACAACAGAGCGGCGGAAGACGCAGGCAAAGCTGGCAGAACAGCTCGGCGCATAAAAACGAAGTGTGCTTTTTTCCGCACTCTGTAATCACGGTCGGCCAAAACCGTGAAGCCTATCAACGCGGTGAGAGGAACAGCAATGGGATCACGCAGCCCAGCGGGGCCGCGGCGCCTCGTGACAGCGACGCGCATCATGCGCATCGCTGTCACGAAGGCTCTCTGCGCTCTTCGGGAGCACACCCGACCAAGGCCAAAAAGCGGCAAAGTACGCCGTTCTGATACCCGGCCCGGGGAGGTTTGCGAACGTGCGGAACGCTCCGAGGGTAGTGATAGCGCCCCCATCCAAAACGCCCCGTGTTTCGCCGTGTAAGCCGCTGTGTGCGCGGTTAGGGGCTGGGGTGGCGTGTGTACCCGCCGCAGTCCCTTGAACCGAACGTTGCGGCGTTTGTGTGCGATGTGCGAAAAGTCCAGGTAAATTCTGCTCCGGCGAAGGGAAACTGAGCCTTTGGGGATGGGTTTTCCCTCCCGGCCAAGTCCCGTTTCGGAGATTTTCGCCCCCTATTTACCCGTTCGATAAAAGCACAAGATAAAGGGCCGCAGTCGCTTATGCGTGCGGCCCGCCCACAAAGCCCCGCAGTGCGGGGCTTTTCAGGGAAACGCAAACCGCAGTCGGTTTGGCGGTTTTGCAAAATAATCGCAGTCGGTCATCCGGCAAAGTCCCGTGTTTGCAGGGCTTTGCGGCGATTTTGACCGACGTCACAGAAAGGAAAGAAGAAAAATGGATGATAACAAGAAAAGTACCACGATCCGGCTGCGCCCCAGCGTGATCAGCCGCATGGATGGCTGGCTGGAAGCAGACAACTGTCAAAGCCGCAGTGAATTTGTGGATAAGGCTCTGCGGTTTTACATGGGCTATCTCGGCACGGAGGACAACACGACCTACATCTCTCGGGCCATCCTCACAGCCATTCAAGGTACGCTGGACGACAACAACAATCGGCTCTGCCGCATTCTCTTCAAGTGCGCGGTGGAGCTGAATATGCTGTGCCACACCATCGCCGCCCACTTCCGTGCCGATCCCATTCACACACGGGAGCTGCGAGCCTACGCCGTGGATGAGGTGAAACGCACCAACGGTCAGGTGAGTTTTGAGAGCGCGGTGCGGAGTCAGCGGCGCATAGAGCCGGATGACACATGGCCCGGATCGTACTGATTTCCCCCTACCTCAAGGGCGGACAGAACGCGGCAAAGCTGGCCCAGCGCACACGCTATGTCGCTACCCGTCCCGGCGTGGAGCTGCTGGCGGATGAGCGCAGTACACTCCCCGCCACAAAAAAGGGCTGCTCGATGCGGATGCACACGTGAACAGGTTTAGAAACGTATTTTTTGCGCCGCTATAGTCAAAGAAACATTTCGGAAAACAGTAGCTTTGTGCGCCGGGTTGTGGTATGTGTTGTGGTTGCCAAAAAGGAGGTGCCGCAATGTACGACTACATGAAAGCCCTGCAAAAGCGTTTCGACCGTCAGGAACACAGCGAATTAGACACCCAGATCGAATACGCTCAAGCGGAACTGCGGCGGGACATGGACGCCGCGGGGTGCAGAAAGCTGCTGCGGCTGTTGGACGCGCAAAACACACTGCTGGCTGAGTCCACGCTGATGAGCTTCACGGCGGGATTCAAACTGGCGTGGGGCATGGCGAAAGAGCTGGAGGCAGATGGGCTCTATTCCTTCGAGAAAGAGGAAGAAGATCACATCTGCCATCCGGCGGAACAGGAGGACTAAATGGCGAAACGAAGACCGTCTGGCGACGGGATGGTGCGTAAGCGGGAGGACGGCCGCTGGGAAGGCCGCATCGTGGTGGGCCATAAAAAAAGCGGTGACTCCATCTTCCGGTACATCTCCGCGCCCACGCAAAAGGAACTGTCCGCCAAACTGCGGCAGCTCACCGAAGCCTATAAAGGTGTTGATCTGACCGAAGAAAGCAATATGGCCCTCTCTGTCTGGCTGGACAAATGGCTGGACGAGTACATGGCCGCTGCGCTTCGTCCCACCACCCTGAACGGCTATCGCCGCTCTCTGGAACTCCATGTCAAACCCTATCTCGGAAACAAAACTCTCTCAAAAATCACTGCCGTCGACCTGCGGTCGCTCTACCGCTCCTTACAGGAAACCAGGCGGGTACATTCCAGAGATGGACAATCCCCCGGCCTTTCCGCCAGAACGGTCCACGGCATCCACACCACCCTGCACCACGCTCTGAAAACGGCTATGGAGCAGAATCTGATCCCCAACAATCCCGCGGCAGAAGTTGACCCGCCCAAATTTATTGGCGCTCCCATGAAAGTCTTGACCGAAGCGCAGTTGGACACTTTCATGGCGGCCATCGAAAAGGATGAATTCTGGCATGATTTCTTCTATACCGCAGTTACCACAGGTCTGCGCCGGGGTGAGATCTGCGCACTGCGGTGGGAGGATTTTGACGCAAAACAGGAAACGCTCCATGTGCGGCGCACCCTCCACAAAGAAAAAGGCAAACCGCTTATCACAGGCGATACCAAGACTTATGCGGGAACACGGAAGATCGTCCTGCCGCCCAGCACGGCACAACTCCTGCGGGAGCGAAAGAAAACAGCGCCGACCGAATGGATATTCCCTAATCCCTTTGATCCAGAGCAGCCTATCGCCCCCGGCACAGCATACAACCGCCTGAAAGCACTACTGAAAGAAACTGGACTGCCGGACATCCGCTTTCACGATCTACGCCACACCTTCGCCACCCATGCCCTATCCTCCGGTGTGGATGCCAAGACACTGGCCGGTATCCTTGGCCACACGAAGGCCAGCTTCACGCTGGACACCTACACGCACACCACCGGAGATATGCAGAAGCGGGCCGCTGAGATCGTGGGCGGTTTCCTGACCGACTACCTTGGAGAGGAGATGAATCCTTGGCAAAGCAGAGAAAACATGGCAGCGGCACCGTCCGTCTGAGAAGCGATGGCCGCTGGGAGGGCCGCGTTGTCATCGGCTACGATGACAGCGGACTGCCCAAAACTAAAAATGTGCTGGCCAAAACAAAGGCCGAATGTGAGAAAAAACTCAAAAGTTTGATTGCCGCACAAAAAGGATCTGAGCCACAACCACCCCGGCAGACCATGACAGCCGCCCAATGGCTGGACTTTTGGTATCAGACCTACAAAAAGCCAAATCTTCGCCCCAACACCCAGATGTCCTATGAACGGCGGATCTATCAGCACATCATCCCAAACTTGGGCCCCATTCCACTGAACAAACTTACCACCGGAGATATCCAGCAGTTCTATACCGGGCTTAAACAAAATGGCCGTCTGCTCCGGCAGGAACAGTACGGCGAGGGACTTTCCGACCAAACTGTCCGCGGCATCCACACCACCTTCCACGCGGCGCTGGACAAGGCAGTCTCTGAGAAGATCATCCCCAAAAATCCCTCCGACTTCTGCCGTCTCCCCTCTGCCAAGGCCAGAGAGATGCAGGTTCTCTTCCCAGAGGAGATCCAACGGCTGCTTATCCAGGCCAAAGAGGACGGCTGTTTCGAACTGCTCCTGTTGGAACTGTCCACCGGCCTGCGCCGTGGTGAGATCTGCGCCCTCCAATGGGATGACCTAAACTTCAACACCGGAGAACTTCAGGTAAAGCGGCAGGTACACCGGGTCAAGGGAGAATTGGTAGTGTCCGAGCCGAAAACAAAGGCGTCCAACCGGAGCGTCATCCTCCCGCCCCCTGTTCTGATGGTGCTGAGCAACTACAAAACCGAAATAAATTCTGTATGGCTGTTCCCCTCCCCGCTGAACAATAACTCGCCCAGAGATCCCGCTGCTGTCCGCAAGCGGCTGACCACCATACTGGAGCGGGCAGACTGTAAGCGTGTCAGATTTCATGATCTGCGACACACATTCGCCACCGCATCTCTGGAACACGGCATGGACATCAAGACTCTCTCTACCATTATCGGTCATGTCTCTACCGCAACAACTCTGAATGTTTACGCTCATGTCACAGACGAGATGAGGAAAATCGCTGCGGCGAAAATCGACCGAGGGATCGCCAAATCAGAATCCCTCCAAGATATAGACACAGCGCCAAGAAAACCGGCTCCATCTACCTTCCTGCCCCACAAAGGGCAGCGCCGCAAACCCGGCACTGGCTGCGTCAGCCAGATCAACGAAAAGCTGTGGGAAGGACGGTATTCTCCCAAACTTCCCAACGGTGCCCGCCTCGCCCGAAATGTCTACGCCCACAGCGAGAAAGAATGCGAACAGAAACTGGCAGAACTGATTGTCCAAACGAAAGCAGAAATTGCCGCCCAGCTGCAGCAGCCCCAAGCCCCGGCATGAATCACGCAAAGAAGAAACGCGGAGTTCCCGATGCCATGTCGGGAACTTCGATTCGTTCTGTCTGTGGTATTTTATGTGGTCAGCGAAAATCCGCAAAACCGCATCGGTTCCAAAAGTTGCAGAAGTCAAAAGAAAACACCCGAAATCCGAAGATTTCAGGTGTTGTTCTGGAGCTGCTGACCAGATTTGAACTGGTGACCTCATCCTTACCAACCACCGTAGAGCCTTCCAGCCCTTGCTGTATAAGGCTTTGCGGCGTTTTTTTGTCCAGAAAGGAAGAGGTCGCAGCCTGTTTGTTCCATTGTTTCCGTCCGCTCATTTCCCCGTGTGGGTCACGGTGTGGGTCAAGCGGACACCTCCGCGTCAAAGAAACCACGGACAGGCTTCGCCGTCATATTTCGTTTTGCCATTTCTCGCTCGTAATTGATTCGGGTAATTTCCTCAATGAAAGCTTTCTGCTCTTCGCTGGCTTTCGACCATGACACGCCGAATTTCCGGCACATCGCAAAAAAGATATGATACCACAATCTATCTTCTTCCGTTTCGTGGGTGAAGTACCACTTCGCGTCTTCCACTGTCAGCCCTCCTCAAAATATGATACAAAAATGTCTCTGGCAGCCTCATCACAAATCAAATATCGCGGAGCCGCGCCTCTTTTGCGCCCAGGGATCAGCAATGCCCCGAAATCCCGCTCATAATGTCTTGCCAACTCCGGTGTCTTTGCATCCAAGGTTACATCGCCGTTGAAGCCCGCATCCACAGACAGCTTGATGCCATAGGCGATCAAAGCCCGACCGATGCCGCGATACTTCGGGCGCTCGCAAAGTGTCGGATTGCTCTGTGCCTGACTCTCCATATAGACAATATGGACGGTGACCACATCTTCGCTGATCTCATAAACTCCCAAGGCCACCAATTCACCAACCTGTGTTTTTAGTCCATAGATTTCAAAATTTGCCTTTTGAGATATACTCGCTGGTCCAATCCGTCTGCCACCGCGGTTCTCTTGTCGTTGTCGCGGCATCTTACTGTGTCATCGGTTCAATAACTATGGGCACCTGCTGATTGGTGGCATCATAAACAAACGGTCGAAACTGCACAGTCCTCACCTCTTAAATAGCATACCACAGTTTCTGCAAAAAATGAAGTGGCAAATTGAAGCTGTCGCAGTTATGCTTCTCGTTCAAAAAACGCACCGCTGTAAATAAAGAATACTCCCCCGCATTTGTGATCTCTTTCTAAAATAGAAAACCACAAATTAATACATCCCTCCATCTTTATCTACTTACAGCCGCTCCATATCTTTTGCAAACTCGTTCATACGGACATCCGCGTTAAAAAAATGGAAATCCCAGATTTTGTATTTGTTGTCATCCACAAAGATTTTTGTTGCGACTGCCTTATCCTCGATTTCAAGCAAGAAGTCCTCTTTCCACTTCCCCTCAGCAATGAGGTGCGTTCCTTTTGGTTCAATGAACACTTGCAACTGCTCATAGCCACCTCGTTCTGCTTATCTGACTTGTGTATTATAGTGACTTCAAACCCATAAGAAAAATGCTTTGTTGATATGTACGGTATATGATTTTGTTATCGACTCATATACCCAAACAGCGCCAAACAGGACAAACGGCCGCCCTTAAAAGAGTGACCGTTTGTCCTGTTTGAAATAGAGAGTAGAAAAAGCAGGTATCTATAAAAAACATCTCATAACTGTTATTTTGAGCGTCAAGATTGCGGTGCAGAATGTAGGATATTCCACGCCTGCACCGCAATTTCCGGGAGGAGTTCATAGCTAAGCATCAAATCTCCATTTTTCATTGCCATCGTATCCGCTGTATCCGGAATGTAGGTAAGGTCATGGTCACCACACTTATGGGGCGCACAGCGGACTGCTACTTCCCATGCGGCGTTTTCCAACGCCTGTGCCTCCGGGAACTGGCGATACTGTTCACGGCAACGGAACTGTTCCCGCACCGTTCCCACTATCCCCAGAAGTCCGCCGACTGCGGCGGCAACACCACAAAGTCGAAGCGCTCCCTCACCGCTATAAAACACGATGGAACCTACCAGTCCTAAAAGGAAGATGGCTACAAAAGGGAAAATGGCTTTTGCAGACACGCCACCTAAATCTCTTTGGAGCTGTTCGTGGGCACAAGCAGTGCATACATGAAATTCCGCTGGAGCACCTACAGCCTGTACCCGCTTTTCTCCGCTCGGCTCGCGAAGGTGCAATGTATGAATCGTCAGTGCCCGAAAATGATACTGTGCCGCTGCACCGCATTGAATACAAGCATACTTTTTCATAATTCACCACATGGGGGCGCACTATTATCGGTGCGCCCCCATTTTTGCGCTGTTACAGAAGCGAACCCAGTGTGGAGAGCAGCAAGCTGCCGATAATCAAAATGATTGCACCGCCAAGTCGAGAAGAAATTTGGGCGAAGGGCATCAATTCCATGCGGTCAGCCGCGGAAAGGACTGCCACATCGCCGGTACCGCCCATGTTTGCCATACAGAGACCTGCGGTGATACCGGCCTCCACCGGATAGAATCCGACCCACTTGCCAACGATGGCCGCACCGAAGAACGCGCCGACACAGGTGACAAGGCACAAAATGAGGTACGTCAAGCTGAAGCTCTCAATAACCGTATCAAGGCTCAGGTAGCACAGGCCGATGCCGACCAGCAACGTGGTGGTCAGGTTCTTCATCACGAACTGGAACCACTGGTAGCAGGCCACCTCAATATTCTCTGGCAGGAGGTTGCAGATCTTGCAGATGGCCACAGTGATAATCATCCATGCGTAAGCGTGGATGCTGACACTCGGAACAAACTTCGACCAGATTTTAGCCACGATGAAACCCCAGGCGAAGAACGAATTTGAAACAAACAAACCGATACCGAGGTTCTTCACATCGATCTTGTCACGTTTGGCCTGCATCTCAGGACTGATTTCCAATTCCTTTGGATCTACGGTGCCAGTCTGCATCAATGCTCCCTGACCATTCCAGCTCTTACTGGCAATGACCTTGACAACAATGCCGGCAAATACAATAGAAATGGCGTTACCGATAGCGACAGCCGGCGTCATCACAGAGATTGCCTCTGCCGCGGTCATGGTGTTGGAGCTCTCAAAAATCTTTGACAGAGGAACCGCACCAGCACCCATACCGCCGCCCATGATAGGAAGAGCAATGAGCAACAGAGCTTTGATGGTGCCATAGCCCATGATGGTGGCAGTTCCCATACAGAGGGCAAAGGAGAGAATCAGACCGCCAAAGATGGCTGGGAAGTAACGTGCTGCTGCTTTTTTCAGTAAGGTGCTGTTCATGCCAAGGATTGATCCAGTAATTAGTGCAGCGATATAAAAATCAAGGAAAGCGCCGGTTGGTTTAAAAAAAGATGTAATATTGCCTACCAAATCATAATTGCAGGCCATATTGTAAATCTTGGTGCCGTCATCCAGCGTTTTTGTCAGTGCCGGCAGTAGGTTGAAGTAGTTTAGCAGTGCTGTACCGAACAGGACAACAATGGCACCGCCGCCTAAATAGGAACGGATAATAGGCGTCTTTTCACCGATCTCATAGAGAATCGTGCCCAGCACGATCATGAACGCGAAGCAACCAGACATGCCCTTTGGTAGACTGCCTGTATAAGTAGCGAGCAGAATTACAACGGCAAAAACAGCAAAATAATACCATGGAAGATTAAACAGCTTATAGGTTTCCTTTTTTTCTGACATGGTGATCCCTCCCAAAAGGATTTGATTTTTCAGGAAATCTGGTATATGCTTATTTAAATACGGGCCACGCCGCTCTTGCGTGCAGCCTCGGCCACAGCCTTTGCCACGGCGGAACCCACTCTGGGATCAAAAGCAGCGGGGATGATGTAATCCTCGGAGAGCTGATCGCCCACAAGCGCCGCCAGTGCTTCCGCCGCCGCAACTTTCATCTCCTCGTTAATATCACTGGCCCGCACATCAAAGGCTCCGCGGAAGATGCCGGGGAAGGCCAGCACATTGTTGATCTGGTTGGGATAATCACTGCGGCCAGTGGAAATGACCTTGGCACCGCCCGCTTTAGCCGCATCCGGGAAAATTTCCGGTGTTGGATTGGCACAGGCGAAGATGATGGCATCCTTGTTCATGGTCTTGACCATTTCAGTGGTGACGGTGTTCGGTGCGCTGACGCCGATAAATACATCCGCACCTACCAGCATATCCGCAAGAGAACCTGCCTTATGGTCAAGGTTCGTAACCTCTGCCATTTCCGCCTTGATCCAGTTCAACCCTTCACGGCCCTTGTAAATTGCGCCCTTGCGGTCGCACATTGTAATATCCTTGAACCCGGCGGAAAGCAACAACTTCGTAATGGCGATGGCTGCCGCTCCTGCACCGGAAGTAACAATCCGCACATCTTCTTTCTTTTTGCCGACTACCTTCAGGGCATTGGTCAGACCCGCCAGCGTAATAACAGCAGTGCCGTGCTGGTCATCGTGGAAAATAGGGATATCACACTTTTCTTTCAATTTGCGCTCAATTTCAAAGCAACGGGGTGCCGCAATATCTTCAAGGTTAATACCGCCAAAAGAGCCAGAGATATTGTAGACGGTTTCCACAAATTCATCTACGTCCTTTGTTTTGACACAGATGGGAAATGCGTCTACATCGCCAAATGCCTTGAACAGCACACATTTACCCTCCATAACAGGCATACCGGCTTCAGGGCCAATATCACCTAACCCCAGAACAGCGCTGCCATCCGTAATAACAGCCGCCATATTCCAACGCCGGGTCAGTTCATAGCTCTTAGTGGGATCTTTTTGAATTTCCAAGCAGGGCTGCGCCACGCCGGGCGTGTAAGCTAAAGAGAGGTCATCCTTTGTTTTGACAGGAACACGGGTCACCATTTCGATCTTGCCCTTCCATTCACCGTGCAGTCTCAAAGATTCTTTTGCATAATCCATTGTTTATCACTCCGTTACCGGCATTTCCTGCCGTTTTTTGATAAAAAAATTATATCCGCTTGTTCTGCATTTGTGAAATACGAAGAAAACATTCTCCATATATAAAATTTACATAACCGTTTTCCACAAAGGGGGGTCCTGATATGAACATCAGCTATGACAGCTACCGTGTTTTTTACTATGCCGCAAAGTATAAGAGTTTTTCGCGAGCTGCCGCTGCGCTCTATAATAACCAACCAAATGTTACCCGAATCATCAAGCGATTGGAATCTGAACTGCATTGCGCCCTGTTTTTTCGTTCATCACTGGGAGTACGCCTAACGCCGGAGGGTGAGAAGCTCTATACGCATATTGCAGTTGCCTTTGAAAGCATTGAAGCTGGTGAGGATGAGTTGCTTTCCGATCAAAGTTTGCATGGCGGTATTGTACATATTGCCGCCAGCGGACTTGCGTTACAGGGATGCCTTCTGCGAGTTCTTGCCCGATACCGCAAGGAATACCCTCTTGTTCACATTTACCTGACAAACAATTCAACGCCACAAGGCCTTACTGCCGTACAAAACGGATTTGCTGATTTTGCGGTTGTGTCCGAAGGGGCTGTGGTTCCGGATTCACTTGAAAAGCAGCGGGTGGGAGAAATTCAGGAGATTCCGATCTGCGGAACTGCCTTTCCCGAACTGACGCAGGGGCCTGTAACGCTTGCCAAGCTCACGGAGTATCCCATTGTGTGCCTTGCGACGGGAACCTCCTCCCACGATTTTTATTCTGAGTTCTTTCTCCGCTGCAAGCTGCCTTTTAGCCCGGATGTGGAAGTCGAAACCATCGATCAGGTTCCCCCTGTTGTTCGCAGCAATCTCGGCATTGGTTTTGTCCCCCGCGAAATGCTTTACGGTTCACCAGAATTTACTGGAATTTACCCCATCACACTGGAAGAGCCGATCACTCCCCGCAGCATTTACCTGTTCCAGCGGAAAAATCAGCCCTTGAGCATTGCCGCAAAGCACTTGCGGCAAATGTTATTGGCTCCAACAGAGGAATCTGACAACTGATATAAGCAAAAAGGCACCGTCTACACATACAGATTTCATCTTTTGGGTATGCAAAATCGTACAACCGTTTGTAGATGTGGTCTCATTCCACGTAGATTAAGTAGTGATTAGACTTAATTGGCCCACCTTGACACCCCTTCCAATTTGTCCTATAGTGATGATAGGCGAAAGCCAAATCTCGCGGCTTTCCGGTGAGGTCCACACCCCGGTGTGACCTCAGGCGTTCATGGACCCCGTAGGGCATTATGACCACCCTGTACGCAGGAAGTTCCATGAAGGTCGACAGTTTTTGGCGCTGTACCGGCAGCGCGGGTGTGTACCTTTCCGTTGAAAGCGGAAAGGACACAAAATGAACGACTATGTCGTTATCGTCTACAATGGTGAGCAAGTATCAGTGCCAAAGGAGGTCGCGGACTTCCTTGAGCAGGATCGGAAACGGCAGCAGGCGCAGGACAAACAGGACACAAGGCACCTGAGTAAAAGTGAGTTTGAAACGGTGCCGTCCGGTTCGGATTGCGTCAGGCGTCCCGTGGAGGATGCGGCGCTCAGGAACCTCCAGCTTGAAAATCTGCGGAAGGCCATTGCGGAACTGGATGTGCAAGGTCAAAACCTGCTCTCCCTCCGATACAGCGATGCGCTGACGATGGATGAGATCGGTCAGATCTACGGCATCTCCAAAATGGCGGTATCAAAGCGACTGAAAAAGCTGCACGAAAAGCTGGGAAGCTCTGTCTCATGACAGGGCTTCCCAGCTTTTTTGAAATTTTTTTCTGTCCTCTGGTTTACAAACGCGCTCTGAGTGTCCTTATAGGTGAGAGACAAATTTTCCGACTGAGTTGGCCGCAGTCATGATCGTCTCACCTGAACACAAGGAGCGTGTATGACCATGAATCCATTTGAACAAAGCACACAGCAGCTTCTGCGCTTCCTGACCTCCCACGCTGAGTGGGAGGTCATTGACTACATCCGGCAGGAAATACAGCATGACGCACCGGACAGTGTCCCGACCGCAGAGGAACTGCTCACTTTCTTCCAATCCCCGGATGCGCCGACTGAGCTGGACACCTACCAGCAAATGTTGGTGACCGATAAGCTGTTGGAGTACGCGGAGATCAGTCTGCGCACCCTCTGCGACCTGATCCGCTATCAGCAGCTCAAGGAATTGGGCGTTGTCCATTCCGCAAAGGAGTTCATTCAACTCTTCCATCCCGACGAACAGGAGGACACACCATGAATCAATTTCCCAGTAAAAACTATTTTACACTGCCGAACGAAATTTTTTCGCTGGGGCTGGGCGCAGGTGAGATCGCGGTCTACGCCTACCTCCGCTGTCTTGAGAACCCCAGCACCTATCAGTGCTGGCCCAGCTACGCCACGATCGGAAAAGCTATTGGCCGTACTAAAAATACGGTCATGCAGTATGTCGATGCGCTCTCGGAGAAAGGACTCATCTCCACAGAGCCAACCTCTGTCCTGACAAAATCCAGGATCAAAAAGAACGGCAATCTGCGCTATACCATCAGGCCCATCCATGAGGCCGTTGAAATTTTTCACACACGTCAACTGTCTGCGGTTGAACGAACAACAGAGCGGCGGCAAATTCATCGCAAGCTGTCCGCGGTGAATTTGTTGCCCGGTGCATAAGGAAAGGAAAAACAGAATGAAGCATTCCATCTACACAAGCTATGATGAGCTTCCGCTGATGCTCTCCGTGACAGAAGTTGCCGCAGTGCTTGGGATCTCCCGTGCCGGTGCCTATGAATTGGTGCATGGCAACGAATTCCCCGCGCTCAAAATCGGCAGCCGGATCGTTGTTCCAAAGGATAAGTTTCTCGCATGGATCGACGCGAACAGCGGTTCAAAAAACGCACCGCTGTAACTAAAGAACAGACGCTCAATTTTCTGTACGCCAACGAAGCGGCTGAGCAAAACCGCGAAGCCCATCAATGCGGCAAGAGAAACAGCAATGGGATCACGCAGCCCAGCGGGGCCGCGACGCCTCGGAACAGCGACGCGCATAAGCGCATCGCTGTTCCGCAGGCTCTCTACGTTCTTCGAGAGCACACCCGACCAAGGCCAAAAAGCGGCAAAGTACGCCGTTCTGATACCCGGCCGCGCAGGGTTTCCGAACCGCGCAAAACGCTCCGAGGGTAGTGATACCACCCCCCGTCCGAAACGCCCGTGTTTCGCCGTGTAAGCCGCTGTGTGCGCGGTTAGGGGGACGGTTGGCGTGTGTACCCGCTTTCACCTGCGAAAGCAAACGTGAGCCGTTTGTGCGAGTGTGATTTGAAACCGCGCTGGAGAGGACTTTCCCACGCCGTATGGGACGTAACTTCGGCAGATTGGGCGGTTATCGGAGGATTTTATTTATAGCAGGATAAAGGACTGGCGTCGGAACCGACGCTCTGCCCAATCACTTCTGCCCGCAGTGCGGGCAGTTGACGGGGGTTTCAGCGCAGGCGGTTGTGGCGCCTTTTGACGGAAATTTCAGAACGGCTGGCGTCTTTGTTCCCGCAAGCGCAGGTGTTTCAACGAAAACAAGCGTGCCTTACGGCAGATTGGAGGGAATTATGAGCAAAAATGAAAACAGGCTGAACTTCCGCATGACGGATGAAACAGCTACCAAAATAGAGCGGTGGTATCAGGTAGATAACTGCCGCAGCAAAAACGAATTCATCGAAAAGGCGGTGAACTGCTACGCGGATATGCTCGCCGCAGGCGAAAGTACCGCGCTGCCCCGTGCGGTGCAGTCCGCCATCGACAGTCGGCTGAAGCTCTTCGAGGATCGTATCGCGTCGCTGCTCTACAAGCAGGCGGTGGAGATGGACATGGCAATGTCCATCCTCCTGCAAAGTCTCAATGTGAGCGCGGAAGTGCTGCGGCAGGAACGGGCCAAAAGCATCGCCGCCGTCAAGCGCACCAACGGTCAGCTGCGGTTGGAACAGAAGCTCCGTGAGCTGGAGAGCGAAGCATGGCAAGGCTGATTGTCAAAAGCCCGTACATCAAGTGCGGCGGTGGGAAAAGTGCTGGCGGCTACCTGAAGTACATTGCAACGCGGGAGCGAGTAGAGATCATCCCGGATGACCGTCCGCCCACCCAAAAGCAGACGCAGCTCATCGCAAAGCTGGTGAAGGATTTTCCTGACGCAAAAGAACTGATGGAGTACGAGGACTACCTCTCACACCCGACAAAAGCAACAGCGTCCGCACTCATCACGCTGACGCTGGAATCGAATTGGGACAGGCTCTCGTCGATGGATGGCTACGCCAAGTACATCGCCCTGCGGCCGAGAGCGGAGCGGCTGGGTGAACACGGCCTGTTCGGTGACGATGACGATGTGGATTTGAGCAGAGTCATGGATGAACTGGATCACTACACCGGCAACGTGTGGACGCACATCATCTCCCTCCACCGGGAGGACGCGGAGCGGTTGGGGTATGACCATGCGGACGCATGGCGCACATTGCTGCGTACCCACCGCAATGACATCGCCGCGGCGATGAAGATACCGCCGGAGGATTTCCGCTGGTACGCGGCCTTCCACGATGAGGGCAACCATCCTCACGTCCACATGATGGCGTGGTCGGTGAAGCCGAATCAGGCATACCTGTCCAAAGATGGGATACGGCAGATCAAGTCCACGCTCACCAACCAGATCTTCCATCAGGAGCTGCTGCACGTCTATGAGCAGAAAAGCAAATCTCGTGATGAGTTGGTGGCAGAGGCGCGGAAAGCCATGCTGGAACTGGCGAAGGCCATGCGGGAGATGACCTGCATCCACCCAGAGGCGGAGCAGATGATCTGGAATCTGTCGCGGCAGTTCGGTCAAGTCGGCGGCAAGAAAACCTACGGCTATCTGCCAAAGCCAATGAAAAAGCTGGTGGACGAGATCGTCGACCAAATGGCGCGGCTGCCCACCGTGGATGCGTGCTACCAGACATGGTGGGAACTGCAATGTCAAGTGGAGGATTACTACTCCGAGGGGGAAAAGAGGATACGCCCGCCGCTGTCTCAGCAAAAGGAATTTCGCCAGATCAAGAACGCCGTCATCCGTGAGGCGGAGCATATCCGCATGAACAGAATTTCCTTTGAGGATGAGGAAATGCAGGATGACGGCGAACAGATCAGCACCTACGCCATGAGCTATGCGTGTCAGGATCTGCAAAGCATAGCGAATGATGACAGTTTCCCTCTGAAGGAGCGTGACGAGGCGGCGGAGCAGCTGGAACAGCTTGCGGATACAGGCGATGCCTACGCCCAATACGTCATCGGCACGGCGTACCGTGACGGCGGGCTGCTGATCCCCGACATGGTCAAAGCGAAAAAGCTGTTGGAACGCGCCGCCGAGCAGGACTTGGACGTGGCACAGTACGCCCTCGGAAAGCTGTATCTCTCTGATGATGCAGATGTGCACGATCCTGCCAAGGGCATCTACTGGCTGAAACGCTCGGCGGACAACGGCAACGATTTCGCCGCTTACCGGTTGGGAAAGGAGTATCTCAGCGGCAAAAATACGATAAAAGATGCCGAAACAGCAGTGTCATATTTGCGGCAGGCCGCGGATAACGGCAGCGCCTACGCACAGTACCTCTTGGGAAAGCTGACCCTCATGGGCGAGGGTGTTCCCAAGGACCCAGACACCGCCTACGAATGGTTCGCGGCGGCGCGGGGTAACGGCCATGCCTACGCAGAATTTTTCATGAAACGCATGGAGTGCGGCGAACAGGAGCCGCCCTCCGTCCTGCTGGCCTCTACCCGGCTGCTCTACCACATGGGCAATATCTTTCGGGACAACGCCCCGGCTCCCGCTGCCAACGGTGTCCAAATCGACCGCAAGCGGCTGGCGCAGCTGCGGCAAAAGCGCGTCGCCCTCGGCCACAAGTCGGATGATCACGAGCTGGAACAGCAACAGGGATTTTCAATGAAATTCCATATGTAAAGTGGGCAGAGGTGTTCAGTTTTTGCGCCGCAATAGTCAAAGAAACATTTGCAAAAACAGTAGCTTTGTGCGCCGGGTTGTGGTATGTGTTGTGGTTGCCAAAAAGGAGGTGCCGCAATGTACGACTACATGAAAGCCCTGCAAAAGCGTTTCGACCGTCAGGAACACAGTGAATTGGACAAGCAGGTCGAATACGCCCAAGCGGAACTGCGGCGGGACATGGACACCGCAGGGCGCAGAAAGCTGCTCCGCCTGCTGGATGCGCAAAACACATTGCTGGTTGAATCCCAGCTGATGAGCTTCACGGCGGGCTTCAAGCTGGCGTGGGGCATGGCGAAAGAGCTGGAGGCAGATGGGCTCTATTCCTTCGAGAAAGAGGAAGAAGAGCACATCTGCCATCCGGCGGAACAGGAGGACTAAATGGCGAAAAAACGTGCAAACGGCGAAGGCAACATTCGCAAGCGCGCAGACGGTCGCTGGGAGGGTCGCTACACAGCGGGCTATCACCCCGAAACCGGAAAACGCATCATCAAAAACGTGCTGGGTAAGACGCAGGCGGAATGCAAGGCGAAGCTCAGTGCCGCAATGGAGGCTACCAGAGGAATCGATGTCAGCCGTGCTGATGAGTACACGGTAGCAACTTGGCTGCGTAGCTGGTATGAGATCTACGCAAAACCGAATATCCGCATCTCAACAGCAAACCGCTATCAACTGATGGTCGAGCAATACACGATTCCCCGCATCGGCAGCATCAAACTGACAAAGTTGACTGCCCATGACTTACAAAAGCTCTACAAGGATCTGATGGAAAACGGTCGTATCGACCGCAAGAGCGGTCACGGCAACCCTGGACTCAGCAGTACCACAGTTCGGAGTCTGCATCTCATGCTGCACAGCGCCTTGGAACGGGCGGTCAAGGAGCGCCTGATCCTGCGGAACCCGACCGAGGACTGCATCGCGCCGAAGGTGCAAAAAATCGAAATGCAGATTCTTCCACCTGAGCACATCAAGGATTATCTGGAAGCCGCTGACAGGAGAGGTCTGCTCCCCATGTTCTATCTGGAGCTGGTCACGGGCTTGCGGAAGGGCGAGATCACGGCGCTTCTCTGGAGCGACCTCGACACCCTAAACAAAACCATCTCCGTCAGCAAACAATATGTAAAGAATCCCAATGGCGAACTGACGCTCTCCCGTCCCAAAACGGAAACCTCAGTTAGAAAAATATCCATTCCTCAAGATGCCATCGATCTCCTGATAGCAGAGCATAGCAAGCATCCTGAGAATCCCTACATGTTCCCCTCGCCGGCAACCGGTGAGATGTACTACCCAGACTCCGTCGTAAACCTGCACAAGAAGATCCTAAAGGACGCTGGACTGCCGCACATCAGATTTCACGACCTCAGACATACCTTCGCAACGCTGGCACTGCAAAATGGAGTGGACGTCAAAACCGTCAGCAGTATGCTCGGCCACTATGACGCCGGATTTACACTCCGCACCTACACCCACGCTACGAGGCAGAAGCAAGACGAGGCCGCACAGACCATGGGCAGTTTTATGGCACAGGTCATGTAAGCAGAAAAAAGGCGCAAAAATACCGGAGAGAAGGCAAAAGCCTCCTCTCCGGTGCTCTTTAAATCTTTCTACGCATTTCGTTGTGTGGGTCACGGTGTGGGGCAGGCAGTTGACCCACATTTTGACCCACACCTAAAAGTACATTTTTATAACGAAAAACACCCAAAATCCGAAGATTTCAGGTGTTTTTGGAGCTGCTGACCAGATTCGAACTGGTGACCTCATCCTTACCAAGCCTCAAATTTAATGTCACATAAACCGCTATAGTTGCATTGAAATAAGTTCCATGCACTATCACGCCCCTTTTTCAATGCTCTTTATTGCACCAAGCGCACGGAACGATTTCTTCAATACCATCATATTCCTTGATTCGTTTAGCAGGGTTTTTAGCATCTAAACGCTTCTAACTTACCATTTAGCACGGGATACAATTTAGCTGATGTATCCGGCTCAAGGAGGTTTCCTACATGAAAAATTATCAACTTGAACTCAGGCAGATCGTGGATTATCCACGATGCCGAATCTATCGAGAATTTATACAAACTCTGATTGCAGACCGGGGCATTCGCACAGGCGGATGCTCCAGTCTTTTTTATTATACCGTTCTTTGCTCCTATGTCAACTTCAGGACCTCTTACCGACGCATAGATGGAATTTCATATACGGTCTATCCTGGTGAATGGGTTTGCTCTATCACCGATATTGCAGAATGGTTTCGCGTGCGTTTCCATTATCAGGCATTTGCGATCCTAAAATCCTTGCAGGATCGGCAGCTCATTACATTTACCCGCCTTGGTCGCGGGCATATTGTAAAGTTCTCCATTACAGACTGGCGGCGCAACAACACCGCGCTCGATTATAACTGCCCCTGCCAAAAAGATTCAGGCTTTTTCTTCATCCCTGTTTCAACAGCCACAGAATTGATTTCCGCGGGACGCGCATCTGAGATGGATGTCCTTCTGGATCTTTGGATCTCCGCAATTTACAAGGATCAGCAGGTGCGCGGCTCTGAAATCGGACCAGTTGCGTACTTCAGGAACGGCACGGGGAATCCGCTTGTCAATTATACCGATTTGTCTGCACGTTGGGGGATCTCCCGTTCCAGTGTAGGCCGGATCCTCAAAAAGCTGTCCGAACTCGATCACCTCTCGCTGCTGACCTTCCCTGGTCGCAGCGGAACAGTGATCTATCTGAAAAATTATCTTTCCACCATGTTCCAAATTTCAGATGTCATGATAGACAAGGAGGAAGTCGCTATGTGTCTGAATCTTCGCGTATCCGTACCAGATACCACTCCGCCAGAGGCCAGTACAATTTCCGATGAGCAAATCAGCGTTTCAACGGAACTCTCCAGCGTTTCAAAACCGCACATGCTGTTCTTCATCCGAAAAGTGCTGCAAGCCCTTGAGACACAGGGGATTCCCTGCCTTTCATGCTCCAAATCCAAATATATGTTATATCCATTATCCGACGACTGCACGGTAGGAATAGAAGAAGGCACTATCTTTGCGGGCCTGACGATCTGCTGCGGTGCCAGCAACCCATTGTATCGTTTTGAACTGTCGATTACCCCAAGCGCCGAAGTGGAAGGAGTGTGCGATCATGGCAAAAACGAAGTTTGAAAAGCGGCCGGAGGAGGATACCCGCTATCACGACACCTGGAAACTGCTCAAAAAATATCGGGATGTGATATGGAGCCTGGAGGTTTCGGTCCAGCAAGTGAAGAATCAGTTTCGCATTGATTACGATTGCAGCATTGAAGACTTTTTGGAGTCCATCTATATGGCGGGGGCAGATCTCGGTGGCACGGACATTGAAAATCATGCCAGGTGCATTGAGCGAAGTTACAAAATGCTGACCCTGATTGAAAATTCCGTCAATCTTCTCCGCACACGTCACCAGAGCGGCGAGGTGTACTACTGGATCTTGTACTACTCGTTTTTATCTCCGCAGAAGCTGAAAAATGTGGAGGAGATCATTGAAGCGCTCCACCCGCATATCCGGGATATCAGCTTCAGCACCTATTACCGCCTGCGGAAAGAGGCTGTAACAGCGTTGAGTTCTGTTCTCTGGGGGTTTTCCGAGCAGGATACCTTGAAAATACTGGATTTGTTTTTCCCGCCGGATACATGAGAGTATTTTGGGTAGAAATTGGGAGAAAATTGGAAGGGTTTTGCTATTGAACGCAAAATCGCCGTATGTTAAACTAAGTATGCTCAAAACTATAAACAAACCAAAAGCAGCCGCAGGAGGACGCCATTTTTGATGCGCGTCTTTTTTTCTGCCCTTATGCGGTCAATGAAACAGCATCCGGCTTTCGCTGGGTGCTGTTTCCTGCTTTTGGGCAACACAAGGAGGTAATGCTTTTGAAGCACAAGTGTCCGTCTCCCCGTATTGGGAAAAAGCCGCGTGGCAATATCGGCCGTTGGCTGTATGCAGCGTTTCTGACCGCCACGCTATCCGCGTCTCTCTGTCAGCCAGCTTCTGCCGCAACCGTGTGGGAGAAGGCCAATGAGATCATGCGGGATGTCTATACGCAGATCCTCGGCATCTCCACGATTGCAGCCATCGTTACGGCCGCAGTCGCACTGCTGATGATGAATTTCTCCCGCAGCGGCCGAACCGTCGATGAAAGCCGGGCATGGCTCAAGCGAATCATTATCACTTGGGCCGTGCTGAATGGTCTTGGCTTCATTATGAGCTATGTTACGCCCTTCTTCAGCGGCGGGCAGTGGACCGCCCCGTAAAAGCTATGGGAATTTTAGACGGTATTGTAGAGTGGATCGCTGAGCAGATCATGTACGGTCTGGATCTGATCAACACCTCTGTTTTGGGGGCATTGGGCTGTGACATGAACACATTTCTGCGATATTTTCCCGCAGCGGAAACCATGTATAGCCTTCTGGTGGCACTTGCCATCGGACTGATCCTGTTGGGCTGGGTCTGGAATCTGTTCAAGAACTACGGACTGGGCCTGGGCGTGGACGCAGAGGATCCGGTCAAGCTGACCGCCAAGGCGATTCTGTTCATTGTGCTTGCGTACTATGCAGATGAAATCGTAAACATTGCGCTGACGATAGGCGGAACGCCTTATGCGTGGATACTGTCCTCAGAGCTTCCTTCTTTGGACTTTGCCAGCTTCAATTCTGTTCTGCTGACCATCATCGGCGTCTGTGCCAACGGCGGCGTTGCGCTGATCGTTCTGATTCTGACACTGATTCTTGCGTGGAACTACATTAAGCTGCTGTTTGAAGCGGCAGAACGATATGTACTGCTGGGCGTTCTGGTCTATACCGCACCGGTAGCCTTTGCCATGGGCGCATCGCAATCCACCGCAAATATTTTTAAGAGCTGGTGCCGGATGTTCGGCGGGCAGATATTCCTGCTGCTGATGAACGCATGGTGTCTTCGGCTGTTTATCACGATGGTCGGCACATTCATCTCAAATCCGCTTTCCATATAGGAGGTCATTACCACGAAGAAATATCATAGAATCATTCCGCTGCTGGGCACCGTTCTTTTGCTTGCGCTCACCTTGGCGGTACCTGCGTTTGCTCTGGAGGAAAGCGATGTTGAAGCCGCAGTCAGCAGTTCCAGCCGTGAGGCCGTGACGGGGAATGTCCTGGTCTGGTTTCTCTGCGCGGTTGGCTTTCTCAAAGTCTCGCAGAAAATCGACAGCTTCATGGCAAGCATCGGTGTCAACGTGGGGCATACTGGCGGCTCCATGCTGGGTGAGGCGATGGTGGCATTCAAGGGTGTCTCCCTCGCTGCCGGCATGGCTGGAAAAGCTGTCGGGAACTTTGCCGACAGAGCCTCCAGCCGCGCAGGCGCCGCCGCATCCGGCTCTTCCGGCTTTCTGCAAGGCGGTCTGGCCGGCGTTGTCAGTCGGAAAATCACCAATGACGCCGTAAGAACCGCAACGCAAACAACGCAGAAAGCATCCTCGGCCACCACATCCGCTGCGCATCAGGCCACGGAGCGTACTGTAAATGCCGAGCGGCAGGCAGCAAGCGTTGTTCATCAGGCAAAGCAGACGCGCAGCGAAAGCGCTTCTCAAAAGTCGCAGATGGGCGTGACCCATCAGCAAGTCGCTTCCAGTACCCGAACCACCTCGGTTTCCTCACTCCGCAGGGAGTCGCAGCATTCCGTTGGCCTCGGTGGGCGTATTTTTACCAATTCCATGCTGGAGGGCGGACGTTTTGCCAACGATGTGATCGGTATGGTCGCAGCCGGAGACCTGCACTCCACCGGCTCCATCACCGGAGAGTTTGCGTCACAGGCGCTGTCCTCCTATATGGGCATTACCGCTCAGGGAGACGCCGCACCGCAAATATCCTATTCCGACGTTGAGATCGGCGGCGGGCGCATCACCGGCACAGAGTATTCTCCGGAGCATCCGGAGGGCATTTCCTTTGGAATGTACCATACCGGGCAATACGCGGCGCCGGACGGTGAACACCAAAAGGTTTTTTCTGCCGATGGCGTCCAATGGTACAAGCAGTATGCCGCCGACACCGTGATAAAGACACCCTTTACCGCACCAGACGGCGAGATCGACTATCACAAGGAGATCGTCAAAAAAATGCCCGATCCGCCGAAGCGGAAAGACCGGATGTAAGGGAGGCTGTCTATGAAACCGGAAGAATTTGAGGTTTATGTGATTCCTCCCAACTTTATGGAGGGCGGCACACTCTTCGGCGGTCTTTTGAAAACCCGCAATACGATTGAGGCGGTCATCCTTGGCCTCGCGGTTGGTGTGCCGGTTTTGCACCTTCCGTTTTCCCTCACCGTCCGCGTTGTGATTTTATGCCTGACAGCTCTTCCGCTGGTGCTTCTCGCTTTGATTGGCGTATCCGGCATGAGCCTGTCCGCTTTTATCCGCCTGTTCTTTTGCTTTCTGCACAACCGCAGAATCCTTTCACGCGATGGGACGCAGGGCGGCAAAAACGGAAAAACGCTGCTGCCCAGCTGGGCGCAGCAGCGGAAAAGCGACTGCGAAGCAGAAGATCCTCCGCTCCCCAAAAGCCGCAGCCGATTTTCTGTTGATCTGAAGCAGCGCAGCGTGACGCAGTTCAAGACCTTCTTGCAGGAGGAAGAAGCCGTTCATCCGCTCAATGCCCTGGCGGACTATATCCCTATTGAGAAGATTGAGCACGGCGTCATTTATACAAGAGATCACCGCTATGTCAAGGTTGTAGAGGTGGTTCCCGTCAACTTCCTGCTGCGCAGCGCGAGAGAGCAGCGCAGTATCATTTACTCTTTCATTTCCTATCTGAAAATTGCCCCGGTCAAGGTGCAATTCAAGGCATTGACAAAGCGTGCGGACATTAACCGGCACCTGGATACCGTCCGCAGGGAGCTGGAGCATGAGCAGGATCCGCGCTGCCGTGTCCTGCAGGAAGACTACCTGAAGCTCATTCGGCAGCTTGGCTCCCGTGAGGCAATCACAAGGCGCTTTTTCCTCATTTTCGAGTATGAGCCGCTGCCCGGCACCAAACGCGGCCATGAGGAAGAGGATGCAATCGCTTCCCTACAAACGGCCGCACGCACGGCGGCAAATTATCTGCGGCAGTGCGGCAACGAGGTCATTTCCCCTGAGAACGAGGACGACGCCACGGCGGAGATTCTTTATAACATTCTCTGCCGCAGGGCCAGCAGTGAGCCGTTCTACCAGCGGGTAAAGTCCGTTCTGGCAGACTACATGGCCTCCGGACGGGACATCAATACAATTCCCGTCAATGAGTTTTATGCGCCTGACCGAATCGACCTCAGCCATGGGAGTTATCTCTGTATAGACGGACTATACTATGCTTATCTTCTGGTCCCCTCGGACGGCTATAAAGCACGGGTGCCTGCTGGCTGGCTCAGTCTATTGGTCAACGCAGGTGACGGGATCGATCTGGACGTATTCCTGACGCGGCAGCCAAAGGATCGCATGATCCGAAAGCTTGGACAGCAGCTACGCATCAACCGCAGCAAAATCAAAGAGGCCAGCGATACCAATGCAGACTTTGATGATCTGGATGGCGCCATTCGCAGCGGCTATTTTCTCAAAGACGGTCTTTCCAATAATGAGGATTTTTATTATCTAAACCTGCTCATCACTGTCACAGCCGACAGTGTGGATGACCTTGAATGGAAGGTCGCGGAAATGAAAAAGCTCCTGCTTTCGCAGGACATGGATGTTCAAACCTGTTCCTTTTGTCAGGAGCAGGCTTTTTTGTCCTCTCTGCCCTTGGTCTCACTGGAACGCCAGCTCTACGAGCGGTCTAAGCGCAATGTCCTTACCTCCGGCGCGGCCAGCTGCTATCCATTTACAAGCTATGAGATGTGTGATGACAACGGCATTCTTCTCGGCGTCAACAAGCACAACAATTCTCTCATCATTGTGGACATTTTCGATTCCCGCGTCTACAAAAACGCCAACATTTCCATTCTTGGGACCAGCGGTGCCGGCAAGACCTTTACGATGCAGCTCATGGCCCTGCGTATGCGGCGCAAAGGCATACAAGTATTTATCGTGGCTCCCTTGAAGGGCCACGAGTTTCACCGGGCCTGTTCCAACATCGGCGGACAGTTTATCTCCATATCTCCGGCTTCTCAAAACTGCATCAACATCATGGAGATCCGCAAGGCAGATAAGTCCGTGGACGATCTGCTGGACGGCCCCGGCGTAGAAAAATCTCTGCTGGCGGCCAAAATTCAGCGGCTGCATACATTTTTCAGTCTCTTGATCCCGGATATGTCCCATGAAGAGCGGCAGCTTTTAGATGATGCCATGATCTGTACCTACGGGACAAAGGGCATCACGCATGATAACGCTTCTCTGGAGCAGCCGGAACATCCCGGGCACTATAAAGAAATGCCGATACTGGGCGACCTGTACGAAATTCTCGCCGCTTCTCCCGAAACCAAGCGCCTTGCAAACATCCTGAACCGGCTGGTCAACGGCTCTGCCCGCTCCTTCAACCAGCAAACCAATGTGGCGCTGGACAACAAGTACATCGTTCTCGATATTTCTGAGCTGACCGGAGACCTACTGACTGTGGGAATGTTCGTAGCCCTCGATTTCGTATGGGACAAGGCAAAAGAAAACCGCACAGCAGAAAAGGCTATCTTTGTAGACGAGTGCTGGCAGCTCATTGGTGCCAGCAGCAACCGGCAGGCCGCCGAATCCGTTCTGGAGCTTGCTAAGACGATCCGCGGCTATGGCGGCAGTCTCGTCTGCGCCACACAGGACCTCAATGACTTTTTCGCTCTGGATGACGGTAAATACGGCAAGGGCATCATCAATAACAGCAAAACGAAGATTCTGCTGAATTTGGAGGAGGAAGAAGCCCAGCGTGTCCAAGGTGTCCTGCACCTTTCCGAAGCTGAGCTGATGGAAATTACGCACTTCGAACGCGGCAGCGCCCTTATCAGCACCAATAACAATAATATCGCCGTGGAGATCAAATGCAGCCAAATGGAAAAGGATCTGATCACCACGGACCGCCGGGAATTGGCAGAGCTTGCTCAGCGTGCCGCGACAAAGCAAAATCCAAGCTAATCCGTACACAATACGGCTTTAAGACGCATAAGGCCCTAAGACGGCCAACAGTGCGGCAATTATACGGTTTTAATACGCATACGAGGAGATGTTGCGATGAAAACGAGGGAACAAATCTACGGTCAGGAAGCAGCCGGTATTTTGCGGGATGTTTCCATGTACCACGCTCTGACAGAAACGCAGCTCTTGAAGCTCTATCCGCATAAGGAAAGCAAAATCAGAAATTTGCTTTCCTATCTGCAAAAACAGGACCGTATGGTGCTGTGCGGCGAGTATTACCGCATCCCCTCCGAGATGGAGGATAGCATTGATCTCGGGCTTTCAAAGGCCGTTTGGGTCCTTGCCGATTTTATGGAGCAGGTGGAATATCATTCTGTCAGCGACTATCCCGCCAAAATCATCTTTTTTGCGGATGATGAGGTTTACGAGATCATTTATGTGGAACCGGGCAAAGAGCAGCTTATCAACCAAATGCTTTCCACTGTAAAGGAAGTTCCGCCCAAATATATCATTTTGGTAGAGCATCCGGAACAGATTGCAGCGATCCACACCCCAAACACCGGCGGATACTGCACGGTCTCCTCAAGTGGGGAGGTGCAGTATTATCAAATCGAATAAGGAGTTTTTTCTTGAATAGAGCCATTATATCACAGAGGATCACATCCATTCTGGCTGAGATTGAACGGTTAAATAACGCTCTCTATGCCATGAACACGACCGATATTCAGCGCTATCCCGACAACTACGAGGTGCTGTCTACGGACGCGGCGCTGCGAGCCGAGCGGATCACCTGCCGGCTGCGCCATCTGATTTACGCGACTACCAGCATCAAAAAAGAGGACTATCTGCGTTCTGCCGAAACCATGCAGGGCATCGAGATCCACGAGCATGGCGGTATTCTGGAGATCAAGCTGCCTTGCCTTTTGCCAAAGCGCAGGCAGCGCCAGAGTACGGAGTTTCTGTTGGACCCGTTCACCACCGCGCTCTCCGATTATGCCGCTCACCACACAATGCCGCAGTTCCGGCATTGTGTGGTCTGCTTTTCCCATATCTATGCGCAGGAACTGCCGGAGCGCCGCATCCGTGATTATGACAATCTGGAGCTAAAGCAGTTTCTGGATGTCGCGGCCTCTTTTATCTTGACGGATGACAGTGGGCTGCTGTGTGATGCCTACAACACCACGGAGCTGGGGAATGAGGATTGCACAAGGCTCTTTCTCATGGACTGCGCACGATTCCCTGCCTGGCTTGCAGAGCGCCAGAACAGCGTAAAAACCATATCGGATTTTTAGCGGTTTTCAGGCCGACTTTTCCCGAGGTGTAAAAAGCTGGCCGCACATACTGGAAATCCTGCCTTTTTTCAAGTCATGCAGCTCCAAAAATTACCCAAGCTATAAAGCCCTACGGTAAAATTTCGTACAAGGAGACAGTGCGGCTCATGCCTCGCCCCCCCGCCGACTACCGGCGCAAAACACGCTCTCGTATCTGCTTTTGACATTGACCGCTCTCTGCGGCGAATACCCCATCAGCCAAATCAGCCGTCTGCCGGGTGGTCCCGCATATCTCGAAAGCATGGTCACTTCTCTCCGACAAAGCGGACTTCTTCACACCTTCTCCAAAGACGGCCTGCGCGGTCTTCGGCTCACCTCACCAGCCAAACGGCTGCTGTTGGCCGATGCCCCCCAATGGTTTTCAGACTATCTAACCGGCAGCTCTGAGCCGAACAAACTCAAAAGTGAGCTGTCAAGGCGGCTTCGGCTCCACCGGATGGCCGAAATTCTGACCATCATGCACAACGCCGACATTCCTGCCTTTCCGTGGGAAAAGGCCCCTTTTTCCGCTATGGTCGGTCAGAACGCAGAGTCTCCCGCCTATTACACCTCCAGAGAGATCAAGGAGATCGGCCCACAAGGGACGAAAATCAGAAGTTCGCGCGCAACCGGCATCCTGCTGACGGATGGCGGTATTTTTTTGACCTATAACACAGCCAAAGCGCAGATGAAATGGGAATATAAAGCCGAGCTGCGGTTCAAGGCTCTGCTGCAAACCGAAGGGGTCATGCCGGACACGGAGATCTCCGGGATCGTGTTCGGCTCCGCTATGGAACAGCTGCCTGTTCTGATGCAGACGGACGCACGCAGCTACTTTCTGCTGGACGGCAGCTTTCCTCATTTCTACTATCTGACCAATGACCGTTATGGCGAAGCGATCCTCCGCCTTTTGTGCGACGCACAGTATTGCAGGACGCTCGATGCGATCCTTGCAGACGGCCTCTATGAGCGGATACCAAATTGGCTCGTGGAGAATGACGCCATCGATAGTGCCGGGAATCCCGTCCTGTTCGCCTACACCTGCGATTTCCCCCGTGTCCGACGCTTCGATACCGCGCTGGAGCTGCACGGAATGACGGGGACATTGATCTGTTTTGATTATCAGGAGGATGCCTTGCGGGAGATCTGCGGGCATCGTGTAACGCTGCAAAGTATTGATTTTCAACAGTTTGAAAGGAGTTTGCCCTATTCCTAAAAAGAAGCTGATCCAGCTTTTTATTATCATCCCAATCACCGTGCTGGCGCTGCTCTATGGAAGCGGCTACCTCTCGCAGCTTTTTTCCAATTACCATGCATGGCAGGCGGCCAGTGCCGTGTTCGGGACTTCTCCCGCATTTCCAGACACCGGATTCTTCGCCTGTCTTGCGGCAGCCTTCCACTTTCCGTATGGGCTGTATGGTCTTGGCCTCTGCATTGGAGGGCTGGCGTTGTTGGTCCTCATGGTCATGCGAATGGGATACAGTGAGGGCGGCGAATATGACCGGCGGCGCAATCTGGTCTATTCCGACAAGGGGACCTACGGCACCGCAGGCTTTATGTCCCGTAAGGAGCTGACCGAGGTGATTGACCTTGTCCCGGATATTCGCAAGCATTCCGGTACGATCCTCGGCGAATTGGAGCATCAGGTCATTTGTGCTCCCCCAAAGACTCGTTTTAATGGAAACCTCGCCGTTTACGGCGCCAGCGGTTCCAAAAAAACAAGAGCATTTTGTGTCAACATGATCCTTCAGTGCGCCGCGCGGAAGACAAGTCTTGTGATCTGCGACCCCAAATCCGAGCTTTATGAAAAGACCAGCGAGTATCTGCGGGATCAGGGCTATACCGTCCGTGTGTTCAATCTGGTCACACCGTCAGCCTCCGATTCATGGAATTGTCTTGCGGAGGTCGGCGGTCAGGAATTGATGGCTCAGCTTTTCTGCGATGTCATCATCAAGAATACCGGCGGCGAAGAACGCGACCACTTCTGGGACAGCGCCGAGATGAATCTGCTCAAGGCGCTGGTTCTCTATGTTTCCATCAGCTACCCCAAGGAAAAGCAGAACATCGGTGAGGTGTACCAATTACTCACCGCCAGCTCCGAACAAGATCTGAAGGCGCTCTTTGATGTTCTTCCCCTCACGCACCCCGCCAAAGCACCCTACAACATTTTCAAGCAGGCGTCAGAGGGTGTGCGCGGCGGTGTCATCATTGGTCTCGGCTCCAGATTGCAGGTTTTCCAAAATAAAGATATTCGCAGCATCACGGCCTATAACGAGATCGATCTGGAGTTGCCGGGAAAACAGCCTTGTGCCTATTACTGCATCACCAGCGACCAGGACAGCACCTTTGATTTTCTCTCCTCCCTGTTCCTTTCCTTCGTGTTTATCCGTCTGGTTCGTTATGCGGATGAGCATTGTCCCGGCGGGGTGCTTCCGGTCCCTGTTCATATACTCGGTGAAGAACTGTGTGCCTGCGGCGTCATTCCCGACCTGTCAAGAAAGATTTCGGTCATCCGCTCCCGAAACCTATCCATGTCTTGTGTGTTTCAGAATTTAGCCGGCCTTCAAAACCGCTATCCCTATAACCAATGGCAGGAAATTCTGGGCAACTGCGATGTGCAGCTTTTTCTTGGCTGTACGGATGCCCTGACCGCAGAATTCATTTCTGACCGAACCGGCGAGGTCAGTATCTCTGTCACCAGCAAAGCCAAACAGCTTGGAACATGGCGTGTATCCAACTACACGCCGGAATATCGGGAGACCAGCGGCGTCGGCCGGCGCAAGCTGATGACCATGGACGAGGTTCTGCGTATGGACGTCGATAAAGCCCTGATCATCATTCGCGGCAAAAATGTACTGGAGGTAGATAAATACGATTATTCCAAGCATCCCGAGGCAAAGAAGCTGCGGCCGAGCAAGGCCGCCTCCCATATCCCCGCATGGCAGACAAGGAAGCCGCGGAAAAAGCAAGCGTCACCGGCGCCGCCATCTCAGGCAGCGGCTAAGAAGCCGACGCAAAAGAAAAAGCCTGCATCGACAGAAAAAGTCGTTACAGTAACCAAAGAATCCATTATGAAGAAAAAGGAGGGCACTTAATGCCTAAGAAAAAAACACTCCCACCCCCTGATGATTTTTCTCCGGAGATTCCGGAAACCGCTCCTGCCGAGGAGCTTCCCGAGCAGCAGGCAGAAGCAGTCAGCGAAAACACCGCTGAGACATCGCCGACAGATCTCCCGGAAGCAGACGTTGTCTCCGATGATCTGAACAGCGAAGCCGATATTGGAGAGAATGCGCCGGATGCCGAATACGGCGCGGATACCGAAGACCCTGCTCTCATCCCTGATGAAGTGACAGCGGATTCGGAGTATGACAGCATTTTAAGGGAGCTGAACAGCAGCACGCCCATGCCTCTCGACGTCGGCGATAGCGGTGAGGCTCCTCTTGACGCGCTTTTACCGGAGGAAGACACAGAAAGTGCTCCCCTCATTGAAGAACATCCGGAAACCACGGACGATGAATCCGCTCCGCCGCCCGCTGAGCCCTCCGTATCTGCCGGACGCCGCGATTCTTATATTCTGACCGTTGACGCCAAAGATCGCATCGAAACGGAGGATGAACGCCGCGAGATCATCTGGCATGAGATCAAGACCTCGTATGTCACCGGGCGCATTTTGACCGGAATCCTGAGTGGCGTGGAGCAAACGCCCTCCGGCATCACCGTTGTTGTCCTTGACTACAAGGGCTTTCGTGTTGCGATCCCACTGAAAGAAATGATGCTCTATTCCGGGCCCGTTCCGCATGGCGCAAAATACAAGCCATTTATGGAGCGGATGAACGGTATTCTTTCGACCATGCTCACCGCTGAGATCGATTTCATTGTCCGCGGCCTGAATCATAACGAGCGCAGCGCTGTGGCAAGCCGTAAGGCAGCCATGCTTCGCAAGCGGCAGACCTTCTATCTGGACACCAATGAGGACGGCGAGCCCTTGGTCTATGAAGGGCGGGTCGTACAAGCCCGTGTCATCGGTGTCGCGGAAAAGTCTCTGCGGGTAGATGTATTCGGCGTGGAGTGCACGATCTTTGCGAGAGATCTGTCTAACACATGGTTCGGCGATGCCCACGAATATTACAGTGTCGGCGACCGGGTCCTTGTCCGTGTACTTACCATTGACCGCAGCGACATCAACCGCATTTCTATCACAGCGGACATCCGCAGCGTTTTGTCCGATGCCAATCAGAGCAATCTGGATAAGTGTGTTCTGCAGGGCAAATATGCCGGCCGAGTGACCGATGTGCGCCACGGCGTTGTGTTCATCCGTCTCAATAACGGCGTCAACGCAATTGCCCACACCTGCTATGACCGGCGAATGCCCGGAAAAAAAGACACTGTCAGCTTTGCCGTCACCCGTCTGGACGAGGAACGCGGCATCGCCGTCGGGATCATCACCAGAATCATCAAACAGAATTTGTAAAAAAGGAGAGGCCGCCATGAAGAACTTATCAAAGCTGGCCCTTTGCCTGCTGCTTGCCATGTCGCTGACAGTCAGCGCCTTTGCCGCTCAGATCCCAGATTCGCTGGTAGTGGAAAATCTGAACGGACAGCAGCGGCTTGTAAAAACCTACACGCTTTCCCCGGAGGTTGACCCAGATAAGCTGAAGGAAGAGGACTTTTCCTATGACGGCTTTCTTTATACCTGGGCTTACACTACCAAGGTGGAACACCCGTATCTGGAAAGCAAAACTGTAACGGAAACCGTCACGGTCAACACAGCCAAAAATGACCTTGCGCAGATCCTCGCAGAGCTTTCGCCCAGTATGCCCTATGAAAAAGACGGCTTCTCCGGCGAGTTGGCGCTGGATCATACCACGCTTTCCACAGAGGCGTCCGGCTACACCACCAAATACAGCAAAACCACCGAGACGAAGGTAATCGGCAATCTGGACCGCAACGACATGTCTTATGTGCCGGCCACGACCGTCAAAAATGGGAAAACGCTCACCCTTGCCAATGTGGAATGGCAGGTCACCGGCACGGCGCTCGTCGGCGAGGCGCTGGTTCCCGCCCAGTATCAGGCGGTCGCCACCTATTCCGCCTCCAGCAGCTATCAGGCTGCCACAGGCTATGTCACCACGGCGGAATATCACGGAACCGTTACTTCGGAAGGCGTGGACAGCATCACTTATACCGTGGTTTACACCGGAAGTGAGATCGTCCCCGTAAAAACACATATCTGGGATAACGACAGCCTTGCCGCTCCGCTGCTGATCATCGCTGCCGTGCTGCTCTGCGCGGGCATCGCCGCCGCTGCACTCATCCTGCTGCGCCGCCGCAAAAATGTCTATGTGTATGTTCCGGACAGCAAGCCCCGAGAGTACCGGCTGATTGCCAAGTTCCGTGTGGAGCCTGACAGCGAGGTTCCCGCTATCGATGCAGGCTCTCTCGCACTGAATCCGGGAGATACCGTCGCGGTTGAGGTGAAAAAATCCCTTGCCAGACATCTGGCTGGGCGCGAGTTCACCGTTTCTTTCCCGCAGAGTGACCATACTTATATGATCCAGGCCAGCAAGCACAATGACTGGCATGAATTTACCGTTCCCGCTGAAGAAGAACAGGAGGCTCCCGTATGAAGAAGTTTTTCTCATTGACTTTGACTCTGGCTGCCATGCTTTCCGCGATGGCGGTCAGCGCCCAGGCTGCCGATTATTCCTTTGAAACCGATGGCACCCCGGAATACTATCCCTCCTCTTCCTACGAGGATGTCTACGGCTCCCGCTACAATTACGGCGGAAAAAATGTGGTGGACTACCAGATCCCCAAACTGGAATACGGTCAGTTCAGCACCACCCAGACCGGCGTGATGGAGAAAATCATGCTGCCCGGACTTCAGGGTGCCGCCGCAACCGGCAGCGGCATTTACGGAATTTCTTCCGGCGGCGGGGCTGTCGAGATCCCCGGTTTTCTGCAGGGCGGCTCCACAGCTACTCCTGCGACGCCCGCTTTCACGGAGCTGACACAAGATTTTCTGCTTTCCAACGGCGCCGTCGGAAAGATCTCTATTCCTGCAATCGGAGTCAAAAACTATTATCTCTGGGAAGGCGAAACGACTGCCAGCATGAAAAAGGGGCTGGGACATTTCACCGGCACCAACGTCTGGAACGGCAATGTGGCTGTCTGCGGTCATAATCGCGGCGCCAAATATGTGATCGGCAGCATCAAGGATCTGGATGTGGGCGACAAAATCACCTATACCACATCCATGGGTACCCGCACCTATCTGGTGGAGACTGTGACCAAAATCAGCAGCAGCGATTGGAGTTATTTATCCTCGACCGCGGATAACCGGATCACACTCTTCACCTGCGTTGCTGGAGACCCCAGCCAGCGCTGGTGTGTGCAGGCAGTTCAGGCATCTTAAAATTTTCTGTTGAAAAAGTCACCTTATGATCGTAAAAGGGAGTAGATCAAAAAACAGGAGGACTTTTTATGAAGAAGCAAATTTTCACCATGCTTACAGGTCTTCTCATCGGCGCGGCGCTGACCGGCGGCTCTGCCGCGGTCGCAGCCGGGATCATGGCGGAGCGCAGTCACCATCGCGTTGTCGTAGACGGAAAAGAAGTGCAGATGGAAGCCTATGTCATTAACGGCAACAACTACGTCAAGCTCCGGGACATGGGCAAGACAGTGGGATTTGAGGTCTTTTGGGACAGCGTTAACGGCTGTGTGCAGGTGGAAAGCAACAAGCCCTACACCGGCGAAGCACCTGCAAAGGCAGAACCGGATAAACCGGAATCGTATCCAGAACCCACAGCCCCTGCCAATGATGCCGATGTAGGCGCCATGAAGCAGGATATCGTAGACCGTACCAACACACTCCGAAAGGAAAACGGCATTGCAGCCCTGACCACCAGCGACAAGCTCATGCAGGCGGCGCAGGTGCGGGCTGACGAAATGGCTGCCAGCGGCGCATATTCCCACACTCGCCCGGACGGGAGAAAATACACCACGGTCACAGACTGCAAATATGTCGGGGAGAACATCCAGTTGATCGGCGAATGGCAGATGCCCAATATATCCCTCCCGGCCGCTGCGGTCGATGGCTGGCAAAACAGTGCGGCGCATCTGGAAAATATGCTCAATACGAGATATGGAGAGATCGGCATCGGCCTTTCGCAAGGAACGGTCATGGGAGAGCCTTATTGGTACTGCGTCCAGCTATTCCTCTGTGACGGCTATACCATCGACTGGGTGGACGCTCCGGCAGTCAAGTGAGGATATCCCAGCGCTCAAGCAGTTTTGTGACGAACAGCTTACAGACAAATAAAGCATGGCATACCACACGAGCAGACCGGAGAAATCCGGTCTGCTTTTCTATTACAAAATCGAAAGGAAACCATTGCTATGAAAACATGGAAAACACGGATATTGTCAGCGATGTTGGCTCTCTTGACTTTGCTGACCCTGCTGCCCACCTCCGCGCTGGCAGCGTCCGGCAGCGGAACGGGCATCAAAGCAACTACTGACCCCAATCTCTGGTCCACCCGCCTGACCTCCACCGGTCAGTCGTATTCTTACCGCCCGCCCACGGCAGCAGGCAAGCAGCTTTACTGCATGGATCTCGGCTATTCCTATCGGTACGGAACTGCTTCTTTCCTCAACAGCTACACCTACAAAAGCGCCACCGGCGCGGACAGTGATGCCCTGTGGGATGCCGCTGTCGCAGGTACGGGTCTTGGCGAGATGGACGCCGCCACTAAGGAGAATGTAAAGTGGATGATGACCTATATTGCGGACTACAAGGGCGACATCCCCGGCAGCCTCTTCATGGCGCTCCAAACGTATATCTGGGATCATCAGAGCAACAAATCCGCAGGCGGCGATACCTCTGGTGACATTGATGCCGGTGGTTTTGCCAACGCCGACACCTATGAAACCTATCTTGGTTATGTGGATTGGCTCTTGGCGCAGAAGGCCAAGGAGGACGCGGAGTTCCAGCAGCAGATCGAGAAATACACCGCCCAGGGAGCGGTCGCTACGGTCGTTGAGGACGAGTCCGCAAAGTGGGCGGTCTACGCCAAATCCAGCGTGTCTGGCCGCCAGAGCTTTTTTGCCTACTATGCGCCAAGAAAGCTCTCTTTTGAGGTGCAGCCGGGAAAACCGGATCGTCCGCCCGCCGGCGATGCGGATATCACGCTGAAGAAGGTCGCCGCAGGTACCACCCGTGGTTTAGATGGTGCCCGCTTTCTGATTTATCGGGACGGTCAGATCGTCGGCAGCGACGTGTCGAAAAACGGCGGCATCATTGAGGTAAAGGACGTCACCAAGGGCCTGTGGACATTCGTGGAGGTGGAAGCTCCGGAGGGGTATGCCCTGGACCCCACCCCTCACAGCGTCTATGTTGACACGACCGATGGCGATAAGCAGTATACCGTGACCGCCGAAAACCACGCTCTGCCCGACATGAAGATCACCAAGCGGGACGCCATGAGCGGCAAACCCATTGCCGGTACGGTGTTCTCCATTAAGTCTGTCACCGGCAATTATTCCACCTCCGTCACAACTGGTGTGGATGGCTCCGCCACTCTCTCATCTATCCCCGCTGATGTTTATGTGGTGCGAGAGGAATCTGTGCCGGAACCGTACATCGTGTCCAATACCGAGCAGACCGTGGCGCTGCGCCCCGGCAAAACCAGCGAGGTTACCTTCGTTGACTATGTAAAACCCGGTTTGGAGATCCTAAAGAAGAACATCGCCAACGGAGAGCCTATCGAGGGCGTCACTTTCCGTATCGAGCAGATCGACGGCAGCTTTTCAACCAGCGCCACCACGGACGGCGCGGGGCGCATCTTCCTCGCTTCCATCCCCGTGGGCAGCTATCGCGTCACGGAGAAAAATGTGCCTTCCCATGTCATTCTCTCTGAGATCCCCCAGGAGATCCATCTGGAAGCAGGCTGCACCAGAACGGTGACCTTCTTCAACGCCGTCAAGCCCTCCTTGACGATCCTGAAGCGGAACAGCGTCACCGGCGATCCTCTCTCCAATGCCAAATTCCATATCTATTACGGTTCGGACAATACCACCACCGGCGAGATCAACGACCTCGGCGTGTTCACAACGGATGAGATCGGAAAAATCACCCTCACCGATGTAAACCGTGGCTGGTACAAGCTGGTGGAGGAGTCCGCTCCCAAGGGCTTCGGCATTCAGGGCAGCGGGGTCACCGAGTTCTATCTGGAAGCCAACACCTCCAAGACCGTAACGGTGGACAATGTGCCTCACAGTGCCCTCGTTGTGTATAAGTATGACGCCAAAACCGGAAAAGGACTGGAGGGCTGCCGCTTTGAACTGCGTTATCTCAGCGGCAATACCAGCGGAACAGGCGGTACGGTCATTGGGACTTATGTGACCGGCCCCAACGGGGCATTCACCGTGACAAACCTTAAAAAAGGCACTTATGTCTGTCAGGAACTCGAAAGCGACGGAAATCACATCATCGACCGTGAACCCCAAACGGTGTGGATCTCCGGTGAGGATCAGGATGTGGTGACGCTCCGCTTCGGCAATGCCCCGCTGGGAAGTTTGCTCATTACAAAGCTGAGCGACGACAGCAAGCACGAACCGCTCTCCGGCGTAGAGTTCCTGTTGACCGACAGCAGCGGCAATTATCTCGGCAACGACAACGGCCGCTTCGCCACCAATGCCGCGGGCGAAATTCTGGTGGATGGTCTGGAACCCGGCATGACGGTCATTGCCCGTGAAGTCCGGGCAAAAACGGGCTACCTGATGGATAACAGCCCCCAGCACGCGCTCATCAAGAGCGGCGAAACGGCGCATTTACAGTTTTTGAACCAGCCTGCCGGTAATCTCATCATCCGCAAGGTCAGCTCCGGCCCCAACGGGGAGCCGCTGGAGGGCGTCGAGTTTAAGATCACCTACGCGGATGGCAGCTTTGTCCCAGACGCCAACGGCGAACTGTCCAGCAACGGCATTTATTACACCAATAAATCTGGTGAGATCCGCATTTCCGGCGTCGTCGGCACCGTGGTAGCAACGGAAACCAAGACGATTCCGGGGTTCACCATTGACGAAGCGACCCGCACACAGACCGTGGTTGTTAACCCAAACGACACGCAGACACTGACCTTTTACAACAAACCCACTACAACGTTGATTCTCCAGAAATACATTTCCGGCACGAAAAATGAACCGCTTGCCGGGGTACAGTTCCTTGTGACCGACTCCTCCGGTGCGGTAGTCGGCCCCAACAACGGCTACTATACCACCGACGCTGCAGGCCAGATCGTCATTGAGGGTCTGACCGACGGCATGACTGTTACCGCAAAAGAGGTCAAATCTGTGGATGGTTTCGTGCTGGACGGGACGCCGCAGAGCATTAAGATCGACCAGAGCCAGTCTCCCCAGCGCATGACCTTCTGGAATGAGCGACAGGGCGCGCTCATCATCAACAAGCTGTCCTCTCTGGACCGCAAGACGCCGCTGAAAGGCGTTACCTTCAAAATCACTACGGCTACCGGCGAGTTCGTCCCCGACGAAAATGGAAAAATCAGCTCCAACGGTCTGTACTATACCGACGAAAACGGGCAGATCATTCTCAAGGGCGTCACCGGCACACTGGTGGTGACGGAGGTTGAGACAATCCCCGGCTACACCATCGAAGAAAACACCCGCACCCAGACCGTGGTGGTCAACCCCGACGATACGCAGTCCTTGTACTTTTATAACGCCCCCATTGGCGGCGTGGAGATCATCAAGGTCAACGAGGATGACCACAGTGAGCGCATCCCCAATACGACCTTTGAGATCCGCAAGGTGGACGATGCCTTGGTGGATACCGTTACGACGGACAAAAATGGCCGTGTGTTCGTGGCTCTGGAGGATGGCAGCTACTATGCAAAAGAGGTCACATCGAACAAATCGTTCCGACTGGATAATACGCCCCATTACTTTGAGGTCAAGGGCGGCAAAACCACCACGCTGACCGTCAAGAACAAGGCGCTGTCCGGCATCCTCATCCACAAAATCGACAGTACCACTGGCGAGGGCATCTATGGCGTAACCTTCCTGCTCTATGACGGCAATAAGAATCCCATGGGACAGTATGAATCCGATCAGGACGGCTATGTTTACATCACGGACCTTGAAAAGTCCGGCCGCTACTATATCCGTGAGCTGGAAAACGAGGGCTACCATGTGGACAAGCAGCTCAAGACCGTCTATGTAACGGCAGGCAAAACCATTGAGATCGAGTGGGAGAACGAGCCTGTTACCGGCCAGATCCAGATTTACAAGTACGCCGCTGAGTACAACGAGGTCACCGGCACCGCGCCCGGGACTCCCCTCAAGGGCGCTGTTTACGAGATCGTCAATGCCCGCAGCGGCAAGGTGGTGGACTACATCACAACGGATGCCCGGGGCGTTGCGGCCAGCAAGCCGCTGCCGCTGACCCGCTATCAGATCCGAGAGGTCACAGCGCCCGCCTATTGGCAGCTCGACCCTACCGTGCATGATGTGACGCTGGAATATCCCGGTCAGATCATCAAGCTCTCTGCCTATGATAAGCCCTCCAGCCTCGGCGTCAGCATCACCAAGCGCGGCAACGCGCAGGTCATGGCGGGCCAGTCCATGCGCTACGATCTGACGGTGGCCAACACCTCCAACGTGCCGCTGGAGTCCTTCTTCTGGCACGATAAAATTCCCTACGATGTGGCGCGTCCCACGACGCTGACCACCGGCACCTACAGCGCACGGCTCAATTATCGCATTCTCTATAAGACCAATTACAACGCGAGCTATCAGGTGCTGGCGAGCAACCTGCTCACCGGCAACAACTACAGCTTTGCCCTCAACGCCATTCCCATGCAGGCGGGTGAGGTCGTGACCGACATCTATTTTGACTTCGGGAAGGTGCCGGTCGGCTTCCAGTCTACTGCTAATCCCACGCTGAGCGTGATGGTCAACGGAAATGCGGTCAACGGCTACTATATGGTCAACCGCGCCGATGTGGGCGGCAAATATCAAGGCACCTGGCAGACCGCAACGGCAAGCTGGGTAACGATCATCCGCCGCCTCTGGAATACACCCACACTCCCCAAGACTGGCTACTAAATCCAATTCTTTTCAGGGAAAGCACCCTATCCGGGGTGCTTTCCCAATTTTAATATAAGGGGTTGAACTATGAAATACAAAAAAGGATTTTCTGCCGTTCTTTTGACGCTGATCATCAGCACGCTGCTGCCCATTTCCGCCTTTGCCGCCTCTGACAGTTTTTCTGATGTACCGGAGGCATCCCCGTTTTATGAAAGCGTCACTTACCTTGCCAGTCATGGCATTACTTACGGTAAAGGAAACAACCGGTATGCACCGGGCACACCTATTACGGTGCGCCAATGGGCAACGATGCTCTGCCGGGTTCTTGATAAAGAAGATGTCCTTGCCGATCCTGCCGGCTATGGCGGTGATGCCTGTATCAAACAAGGCTATGCAGATGGATGGCTGAATCTGACGGCTATTGCAGCACCAGATTCGCGGCTATGCCGCTATGCCATCTATGAAAGTGGCTTTGCTGCCTTTGACATTGCCTTTTACAGTTCTCAACTCTACCCGGATAAGGAGGCTCTGTCTCCGCAGGACAATGTCCTCCTTGCTGCCAAGAGCTTTGGCTTATGCAAAGACACCTGTGCGGGGACAGACATCATCACCCGAGGCGAGGCTGCGGATCTTCTCTATGCTCTTTTGACCAGGGAATTTACCGTTGCGCTACCGCCCATCCTGGAAAGACTTCCTCTGAACAATAAAGAGGGCGTCCATCTGAATAGTTATCTGCTGGAACTCCAAAAGATCCCGGAGCCGATCCGTCAGGTATTTGCAGAAAAGGGCTGGCAGTATATGATTGATTGCGAATATCTCGCAAGCATAAGTGATCAAAGGAATCTGAATTGCATCGGTGTAACGGACTATGAAAATCGCCAAATCGTTGTATCCTCAGCAGAAGCTACCGTTCACGAATTTGGTCACTTTCTGGATAAGCTGATGGGCTTCCCGTCTCAGACGGAAGGCTTTTATAAGGAGGAGTCCGGAACCGCAGCAGCCCTGCTCCGTCCGTATGCGCTTACCAGCGAGCGGGAGTATTTTGCAGACTGCTTTGTGTACTGGCTCACTTACCGTGATAACAGCAAAAAAATGGCGGCGCTTTGCAGCGCCGCACCAAAAACATACGCATATCTTTTGACATTGGAAATTCAAAATTGGCAGCCGGCTGCATAGGCCTTCCTGCCTGGCTGCGGCTGTTTGAAACCCCACAACACTATTATTATACTGTACCGTGTCCTGCATCGTCAATCAAATTAACGGCAATCCGTCTAAAATCAGATGGATGCACAGTTTGCATTATGGCTATTTCATACAATTTGTGGATTGCAAACCAATAGAAAATCTGCTATTTTATAAACACAGAAAGAAAGGTGAGTCCGATGTACCAGTAAACCTCAAATCTGTAGAAATCGGAGGTAACCAGTGATGGTAGAGCCCAAGACTTACATAGAATGACCCTTGACTGCGAAACACGAAATCAGTCAAGGGTCATTCTTATATGCTGGCTCCTGCGTGCAGCAGGAGCTTTTTTCATGTCTGCGGGAAACCTCATTTATCGGCGCGCAGAAGTGCCTGCGTCTTGAGCAGCGCACTCATCAAGGCACGGTGATCTTCCCATTCTTCCCACCAGAACGGTTTTAAGGCAAGCAGCGTTTGTTCGGCCCATAGCAGTTCTGCTTTTTGTAAGCAACCCTGCTCCAATCCGACTTGAAATCGTGCAAGCTCCTCTCTGACGAGGCCTGACGCGGAGCCGCGGTTTAAGTAGCTGCTAAGAAAGCCACCCAAAACAGCGGCCTCTTCCTGCGTATAAAACAATGCTATCCCCCCTATTACACACGAAAGGTATTCTACCACAGGCAGCGCTGATTGAGAAGTGTGGATTTTTGAAAGCCCCTGATCCGCCTTGCAAAAACGGCCCGCCGCAAGCGCAAGCACCACCTTTAGACTGGAAAGGATACGAACATGAGCGAACACAACCATACCGGACTGGATGAGGCAGCTTCTGTTGCATCCAATACCTTGCAGGCAGTACGGACTGGCAAGGCCATTTCCACCGCGGCAAAGGGCGCTGCGGCAAGTGGGCCCTATGGAGCTGCCATAGGAGCGGCATTGTCCGCACGAAAGAACATCGGAAAAATAGCGGCGGCCGCGCTGGTGTTACTGGCGCTGCCGCTGCTTTTTATTTTGCTTCTGCCGGGGCTTGCCTTCGGAAGCCTGACCGACAGCGGAGCATCCGGAACATCCGGACAGCCGATTCTCAATGACAATGCGGCTATTACGGAAAACATGAACCAAGCCACCTTTGCAATCAACCAAATTCTCGGAGAAGGTATTGAGAATGTGAAGGAACGCATCGCCAGTGATTTTGCCGGGACCGATGGGGACCACTATGAAATAATCAATCCCTATGAGGGGAACCCTATCAACAACACCAACCTCTTCATCTCGCAATACTGCGCGGCGAAAGAATTGGACTTTGCCTCCATCGCCCTTGCCGATATGGAGCAGATCCTGCGTGCTGGTCTTACGCACCTTTACAGTTTCAGTCGGACACGGGAAGTACGTACCATCCCTGCGGAAGAGGATGGCGCAGATGACACAACAGAAATATGGTACATCTACACGATTCGCTATAACGGCGAAGCCTACTTTGCTGATACCATCTTCGCACTGACCGACAAGCAAAAAGAGTTGGCGGAGAATTACGCCGAAAACCTCAGCCTGTTTCTTGGTGATGGTCTGTTTCAATATGCTCCTTCTACCAACACCATTACGGCTCTTGGCAATGTGCGCTTCACCGATGGCGCAACAGATGTCGTTTATTTCAACCAATTGGATGAACGCTATGCCAATCAGCCTTATGGCACCGATCCTATCGGGGGTTATGGCTGCGGGCCAACTTCCATGGCTATTGTGGTTTCCTCGCTGACCAGCGAGACAGTTGACCCGGCTCAAATGGCGCGGTGGGCCTATGAGCATGGCTATTGGTGCAGCAAAAGCGGCTCCTACCACACTTTGATCCCCGGCGCAGCACAGGCGTGGGGACTTTCCGTTGAAGGGTGTACCGCTTCGGAACCGCAGCGCATTCTAGATGCCCTGGCAGACGGAAAGCTGGTCGTGGCCCTGATGACCAAAGGGCATTTTACGAAGTCCGGACATTTTATCGTGCTGCGGGGCGTGCAGGATGAAAAGATCCTCGTGGCTGATCCCGCCAGCTACCGCCGCAGTCAAAAAGCGTGGGACTTGTCCATCATTTTGAACGAAGCCAGCAGACGAGCGGGCGCCGGTGGGCCGTTCTGGATCATTGGGTGAAGCTGCTGACAAATAGTAAGAGGCACCTCAGAGATGAGGTGCCTCTCTAACAATGCCACGATGAAATAACCTAATCAGCGTTCATTTTCGTTCAGGATTTCCAGCATCTCTTTTGGCGTCACTACATAGGGCTTGACCGGGAAATGCTTAATGTTGCCCGTTACGAGATAAGCATCGGTAGTTTCTCTCGCCTCCATAACCACCTCATAGAAAATTGCATCATCGGGATCGGGGACATAGTCCTCAATCGTGGCAGCATCCAAAAAGATACCTCGCTTAATTAAGCCTGTCAGCGCAATTTCAATGTCCCGGCGGTCAAACTTAAATTTAGGGCGGTGAAGAACATCGTTGTATTCATCCAGAATGTCCTCATGCAGCAGAGGAATCACACGCCCCGCAAGAGCTTCTTGCAGAATCATACCGGGAACGGAGGAAATGTTAAACAGAGCGGAAACCACTACATTCGTATCAAGTACAACATAGTATTTCATGGTTACGCTCCGTTTCGAGCATTTCTTGACGCACGGTCAGCCCGGGACGCCGCGATCTCAGCATTGATCTCATCCAGCGACATATCGGCCGTGCCGTTCTGCTGTGCGGCTTCACTCAGACTTTTCACGGCACGGATCGCCCGGTCAGCTCTGTATTCCTGCTTGGGCAGCGTCATGGAAAAGGGAACGCCATTTACCACGACAGAGCGCTTCAAAAACATTCGGATAGCGGTAGGAAGGTCGATGCCGAGTTCATCGTAGACAGCGGCAGCCTTAGCGCGGAGATCTTCGTCAACACGCACCTGCATAACACTTGTAGCCATAAAAGCACTCCTTTCAAATATGATTGTATTGGTTTGCAATACAATCATATTCTATTATACGCAAAAAGTCAAGCGTTAGTCCTTGCGTATTCCCTAATGCGTTTTAATGCGCACAAAAGAAGCAGACTATGCAGGGAAAGCCGTGTGCAGCCGCTTCGGCTATTTATAAAATGCGGTCTTCTTGAATCAGCAGAATATCATCCCGCCCCTCAGCCTGGTCGAGCATCCGCTGCGTGAAGCCGCTCTTGGAAAACAGACCGTACAGTATCTTATACCCGGGGAAAGCCGTGCGCAGTTCCGCGGACTTTTTTACCTTCTCCTCCAGTTCATAATAGACCGTTGCATCCACCGGCTTATTGTGGTACTTGCACTCCCCGGCGAATACCTGCTTCTTCTGGTGATCCACCGCCATCACATCGATCTCCGTATCGCCGTTGATGTCGTTGAGCCAGTAGGAGCCGATGCGGGACGGCACGAAGTCCACTTCCTTGTTCCGGCACAGGGACGCAAAGATATCCTTGCAGATGTCCTCATAGGAGAAGGCAACGAATTTCTGAATAAAGTCCTTCTCCAACTCGTCCAGAACGATCTGCTGATTGTCCAGTTCCAGTTCTCCCTTGTAGGGATAGACATAACGGAACCAGAAGCGGATGAAATTATCTGAAATGAAGTAGAGACCCTTTCGGGACTTCTCCGGATTTTTCTCCGTGACCGGCGATGCCTTTTTCAGAAAGTCCAGATCGATCAGCGTGGAGAGGTAGGGCGTCAGCGAGGATGTTTCCATGCCCAGGGCGCCCGCAATTTTGCCCAGCTTGTGATTACCGTCCGCAATAGCGCGAATGATGGAGAAATAGCTGTTGGCGGACTGTACCTCGTCTTTCAGTAGGAAGTTCGGCTCCTCATAGAGAAATCCGTTCTTGGACAGTACAACTTCCTGAATCTGACGGTAGAGGTCTTCCCCGGGCTCAAAAAACTCCAGATACTTCGGGACGCCGCCCGTTACGGAATACTGCTCCACCGCCTGAGAGAACGGCTGCCCCTGCACGGCATAGAGGTCTGTAAACGGCAGCGGCTTCAAGCGAATCTGCGCGCTGCGCCGGCCATAGAGCGGGCTGTCGTGAGAAAGGGCGTGCTTCTGCATCATGCTGATCAGCGACCCGCAGAGGATCAGCATAACATTACTGTCCTTCAGGATCTCGTCCCAGGCATTTTGCAGAATGGACGGAAAGGCCGCGTTCGTCTTAACCAAATACGGAAACTCGTCAATGACCAGCACCTTCTTTTCCTCCGGCCGGTAGTTGGCGATCTCCCGGAACAGATCCAACCAGTCCGTGAAGGTGACCCGCTGCAGCATGGAATTTCCAGTGACCCGGGCTACCACGCCGGCAAGACGCTTCATGCTCTGGGACTCCACTTCCTCCGTCGCAAGGAAATAAAATGCCTGCTTATCTTTGATGAATTCTTTGATCAGGGTCGTCTTTCCGATACGGCGCCGTCCGTAGATCACAACAAAGCTGCCATCCCGGCGGAATTCCTTTTCCAGCGTATTCAATTCTTCTTTTCGTCCGATAAAGTTCACCTGTGCCACCTCCAGCATCTACGATTCATTTATGATAAATCGTATTATGATAATCTTGTTTATATTATATGCAGTTTTCTGAAACTGTCAAGCGGTCTGCTAAGAGCGGGCCGCTTTTTCTATTCTTTACAAAAAGTTCAAATTTCAAGGGGACGATACCCCCCTTGAGCGGCGCGTAATACTACGAGGGATTTTTAAGGAGGCTCCCATGGATCAAATCAAACGAAACCTGTATGAACTGCTGTTCAGCTGCAAAGGAAACTGGCGTAACGCCATTTATGTCCCCTGTGGGCCGTGCCCACATCCCTGCAAGGTTGACCGCTCCGGCTGTCTCGTGGCGATCCGACAGGATGGCGCGCCATTGCTCGTCGGCGTTCGGGAGTTTAAAGAAGAAACCGGAGAGCGGATTGATCCGGGCGATTGCATCGGAACGCTCAGCAAGGACGCCTTCTCATCCCTCTTTTCCAACTACCTGCTTTGGGAAATGAGCAGTTCCGAGCAGTGTCCGATGGAATACCTCACAGATTCATCACCTTGCACCCTCGTTCCAAAATATCAGAAACAGAAAGGAGATTGACATGAAACGAATCAACATCACCTGCCCTGTCTGCGGTTCCAAGGCATACCTTCGTCCGGCCAGCGTGGTCTACGGTGACAAGGCCCCGGACCCGGATGCCAAATACTATGTCTGCGGACGGTATCCCGCCTGTGACTGCTATGTGGCCGCGCACCGGAAAACGATGCTGCCCATGGGGACGCTGGCGGATAAGGCCTTGCGGAAAAAGCGGCACGATGCGCATGTGGCCCTGGACAGTCTCTGGAAGAATGGCATCATGAGCCGAAAAGAAGCCTACCGCCTGCTGCAGCTGTCTATGGGGCTTCCCGCCGAGGATGCGCATATCGCTAAATTCTCCGCCGCGCGCTGTGATGAGGTCATTGCGCTCAGCCGCAGGTTTCGCGCCGCCGCAGCAAGAGCGGCATAGCAAAATCAAACACAGAAAGAAGGGAAATCATGAGTATGGAATTTACCTTGAACGATCTCCAGCGCCAGAGAGTGGAGGATCACCTCGCACTGGTGGAACAGGTGCTTCGCCGCAGCATCAAGACCAATGAGACGGTGGACGGCATGGGGTATGATGATCTATATCAGGAAGGCTGCATCGCCCTTTGCCGCGCGTCGGTTTCATACCGGGAGGAAATGGGGGCATTTCCTGCTTACGCCAGAACCGTTATCCGAAATTATTTGCTGGATCGCTGCCGTGAGATCCAATCCGCGCGAAAAAATCTGCCGTTGTTGTCGCTGGACGCTTTTGCCGAGATGGGGGTGCCAGAGCCGGTCAGCCCTTTTCATACGGAGGATCTGATCTCTGACGTTTCCTCCTCTACCCTGCTCTCCCATTTCAGGAACCGCTACCACGGCACCGCCCGGCTTGGGATCGAAGCGATGGAGCTGCGGGTCAGAGGCTACAGCTGTGCGGATATCGCCAAGCTATATCAAAAGAAACCAAACTACATCGGAGCCTGCATCTCACGGGCGGCGGAAAAGCTGCGCCGGGAGCGGCTCGTGCGGGAGTTCTACATCGCCTGCACGGAACAGGATCTCAAGAGTGCATAAGGAGGAAATTCGTATGGCAGAAAAAACACTTTATACGGCATTGGGACATTTCCGCTGCCGGCACGATAAGGGGCGGCGTTATCCGGTCATCCTCATGGATCACCATGAGTTTGGAATGGACCCGCAGGAGATGGTGCTTTGGACGACCCTGTGCTGGCGGCTGACAGAACGGCAGCGTGCAGAGGACCTTTATGAACAGCTCTCCAACGGAATGGAGCTTTTCCCCCGGCGCAGCTTTTCAGACTGCCTTGACCGACTCGTAACACGGGGACTTGTTGCCAAGGGCAGCGGCACGACGGATTTTGACGCGCTTTATGACCTTCTCGGCGGGCTTTATGTTGTTCCCATTTCAAGCAGTTTTCCCCTAAAGGTGGTGACCTTTCTGAAACTGCTGCGCAGCGGGACCGCTCCTGGGTCGGCTTCAGCGCTCTTTCGGCGGGATCGGCGCACAGAGCCGGAACGGCACATTATGGCCCTCAGCCGCTGTGCGCCGCTTTCCACGGCGGAACTGGTTCGATGCGCGGAACGCGATATTTCGGCTACCGTCGGCAGTCAGCAGACACTTGCGCTGCTGTATGGAGATCAGGAGACGACCAGCGACAACATCGTATCGGAAATGCGGACTGCCGCAGCTTGTCAGTCTGTGACAGCGGCGGTTGCCAATCTCTATCTTCGCAAGCAGGTCATCTTTGAGAGGGCCTGTGCATGAGCGGGTTTGAAAACTGGCCTGCTCCGATCCTGCGGCGGTGGCTCTTATCTGCCGCCGCAGGGCCGGTCATTTTCCTGATAGGGCTGGCAGGCCGCATTGTCCTGCACGACCCAACGCTTCTGACGCTCAGCATCCTACTGTCCGGCTGTATCGTCGCCCGATGTATTTTACTGTTTCGCACGATCCGTCAGGAGGCCTATGAAACGGTGGAGGGCGTGTGTGTCGCTATCAGGCGAGCGCCCCTGGGCGGTCACCAGCGTATCCGGCTGATGGATGAATCCGGCACTGCACATGACCTCCTGCTGGCTCGGCATCAAAGATTTCTGATTGGCAGCAGCTACCGCGTCTATCTTCAAAGTTATTTCGGAGCCGAGTTGCCGGAAGCGAGGATACCCCGTGGCGCGCTGCTGGGGCTGGAGGAGCTTGGAGCGTGCCGGGCTGACTCGGAGATAGACTGTCAGCCTGCCGCACCGGAAGGCCCAAATCCAGATATCGTAAAACACCATCTTTAATGATAACACCACCTCTGCACAGAGGTGGTGTTTCTTTCCGTCAAACTTTATCTGCATAGTCAAAAATATCACGGCTGTTCGCCTGTGCCTCTTCGACCGCCACAACAGATCTGATGTAAGTTTTGTAAATCGGTGCAGAAATGTATTCGCTAAGCTGCTCCGCAAGCTCCTTCATTTGTCGGCTAATATTCGCCCGCGGATTAAATCTCGTAAACAAGATATCGAAAACTGGCCGCTTTCTGTTCCTCCATTTTCACTATGTCTGGCAGAATAACGATACAAATAATTCCTGTTATTTTTCCTAAAATACAACACAGAAAACATAGGACTCTTGCGGCTGTCATCCTCTCATGCATGCACTTGTTCCTCCTACTCCGCAAGCAGCCCCACGCCGTGTTCAGACAGGTATTGCAGTAAAATGGCGCCGTTTTTCTGGTTGTCTTCAAAGCGCGCCAGTACCGCTCCATCCCGGCCAATCAGCTGCCGGTTGTTGAATCTGCTGCGCATTCCGGCAATCTCCGAGATTTGAAAGGTGCGCGCTCTGCCAAATGCGGGCCTGCAGAGGATGACGCTGCCCTCCACCTCCATCTTTCTCCGCGCCAGAAACGGGAGGCAGATGCCGGCGCAAAGCAGGACCAGAAAGGAGACAGCAAGCACAGCCGCACTTTCCCCATCCAGTCCCACTGCCGCGGATTCCATTACGCTCCCAATCAAAAGGACAAGGGAAACGAGTATAAACATCGCCCCTGTAATCCGCAGCGTTATCTTGACCCCTTTTCTTTCCTCTACGGTAAAGCTCTGCGGCACCGCGAAGCCCGCCGCCTCATTTGCCTGAGCGGTTTGTGATGCCGCAGTCGTATATGCGGTACGAACCGCACGGTCGGGATCAGTGTATGCAAGGACTCTTCTCCGCGCGGAAACGACGCCCAGAAGCCCGATGGTCATGCCGATGAGCATATTGGGGGCCATGATATGCCAGTTATCCGGCATCCGGATGGATTCCCACGCAAGCCTGGCAACGGGAATCCCGATCAGCGCCGCATCCTTCTGCCAGTCCGGATCGGAGCAGAGAACATACATCCATGAAGCGATCTCTGCAGCAAAGAGGACAAGGATCGAGCTGATGACAATGACCGTCATTGCAAACCGCGTGGAGCGGCGTCCTCGGAACAACCGGTATCCATAGCAGGCCGCAATGCCTGTCAAAAAACCAAGCCAGCCGATAAAATTGCTTGTAAACGTGCTTGCGATAAACCACGGGATGGCGCCGATCATGGCGCCCAGCATCGCCCCGATGACTCCGGTGACCCTATTTCCCTGCGGGGTATCCTCCCATTCACAGGCATAGGACCTGGCATCTGCCGCGGTTTCATTTTCGTATGTGTAGTGACCGTGTTCTTCCATAGTTTCCTCTTTCTATCGTTGTTTTCCGTTCATTGCTGCGGGGCAGGTGTATCCATTTGCGCCGCAGTGATCTCCTTCCACGCCTTGTCCGTACTCTGCCGCATTTTCGCAGGCGCATCCTCCTCCGGCAGACCATAGAGCTGAACCTGAAAGGTTGTCCGGTTCAGCCGATGCACCGTAAATTGCAGAGGGTGTTCCTCTGCCCAGCCGCTGTTGGCCTTTCCATACGCCGTACTCCTGTAGGAAGTAAATGTAAACCGCACGCGGTTTACATTTAGGCAATCAGGGATTGCCTTTTCTTGTTTTTACAGATATTTTGTCAATCCCGCTCGCAAAGCGTCATTTAGAGCATACAACACCGCAAGCGAGGAAATCCACATTGACGCGGAGCTGCCGGCGCATTGGAACGACAGCGCAGGTATGACGGAAAAATCCGGTGTAAACACCGGGTTCTTTCTTATGTTAGTTCAGGGTCACGCCCATTATTGAAACCGATACCCTTGCGTTACGAGAGAATTGAGGTAGGCCATAAATGTTGTGTGCTGTTCAAACTGCATGGGGCGGCCCTTTTCAACCGAATGAAAGGACGCAACCTTATTTGAAGTATCTACCCATACACAATAGCCTTTTGTGTACCCTGCTTCCATGTCTTTCTCCGCACCCACTTACTTACAAATCTGATTGTAATATGCGCCCTTCATTCCGCCGATTCGTTCCGTTGAAAATTCAGATACCGGGTACCCTGAGAGGTCAGCTCCCCTGAGTCTCCTTCCGCCAGCATGCCGTATTCCATGTCGGAGACCTCAAATTCCATCCGGTCGCCGCTCTCCACCTGGAACGTGACATAGTAGCTTGTGAAGGTGTGCATAGTCTCGATTCCTCTATCTACATCCGACCGCTTCGCTACAACAGTGACAGAGACCGTCAGCTTCGGTGATTGGTTGTTTTTATTCCATTCTCCGACCCCTCGGACCAGCGTCACGATCATAAACCCAAACACCAGCACGAACATCAGCGGCACCATGACCTGCATGATGCTGAAGGTCATGCCGAAGCCGGGATCTCCTCCAAAGCCTATCATAAACGGACTCCTCTCTTTACGGAAGCCTGGGACCTCCTGCAGGAGGCCCCAGGCAGATTTTATGTTCGGTTAAGTCATCACACCTGCTGCTCCGGCGCGTCCGCGGAAGCGGCTGCCGCGTCAGGCTGGGCCTGGGGAGCCACCGTCACCTGCACCGGCTGGGAATTGCCCGCCGCCAGCTTGCCGCCCAGGGCACCTGCCAGCAGGCTCTTGAGGTCCAGCCCCATCCCGGCGCTGATGCCCTCGGTGACCTGAGTGGTACCGTTGACGATGTCGCTGAGGAGCTTGGCGCTGTTGCCCTCGCCGTACATGGTGATCTTATCCACCTTGCTGAGGGGCTCCGCCACGTTCTTGGCGATCTCCGGCAAGGCGTTCATGATCATCTCGATCACAGCGGCCTCGCCGTACTTCTTCATGGCCTCCGCCTTCTTGTCGATACCTTCGGCCTCTGCCAGGGCCTTGGCCCGGATGGCTTCGGCTTCCGCCTGACCGACAGCGGCGATACCGGCAGCTTCCTGCTCCTTGGCGAAACGGGCAGCCTCGGCGGCCTTCTTGGCGGCTTCCGCCGCCTGCTCCTGTTCATAGCGGACGGCTTCCGCGTCTTTCTGCCGCTGGTACAGAGCTGCCTGGGCCTCCTGCTCCTTGCGGTAACGGTCGGCGTCGGCAGCGGCGCGGACCTCGGCGTCCAGGGACTGCTTCTTGACCTCGACTTCCTTACTCTTCAGCTCGGCTTCGCGCTCTGTCTTGGCAATCTGGGCATTGACGGTAGCCGTCTCAATAGAGCGCTGCTGCTCCTGCTGCTGGATGGTGTAGGCGGCGTCGGCCTCGGCTCGCTTAGTATCCTCCTGCACCTTCAGTTCAGACTGCTTGATCGCCAGATCATTCTGCTTCTGGGCGATGTGCATGTCCGCCTCCACCTGGGCATCATTGGACGCCTTGGCAGCCTGGGCCTGGGCGATGGCAATATCCCTCTCTGCCTCAGCCTTGGCGATAGCAGCATCCTTCTGGATCTTGCTCATGTTGTCCTGACCAAGCGAGTTGATAAGGCTGTTTTCATCGGTGACACGCTGGATATTGCAGGAGATGATCTGGATGCCCAGCGCGTTCATGTCGGTCTGGGCCTTGGACTGCACCTCGTCGCCGAACTTCTTACGGTCATTGCAGATCTCTTTCAGAGTGATGGTGCCGATGATCTCACGCATGTTGCCCTGCAAGGAATCCACGATAGCCCGGTTGAAGTCGTCCTCCGTCATATTCAGGAAGTTCTTCATAGCCAGCTGGATGCCATCCGGGTCCGTCATCACCCGCACCTTGGCCACGGCGTCCACGTCCACGCCGATGAAGTCCTGGGTGGGAATGTAGCCCTCGGACTTGATATCGATGGAGATCTGGCGGACGATCAGCTTATCCACCCGCTCCAGGAAGGGGATCTTGATGCCGGCTTTACCGATGAGCACCTTGGGGTGCTTCCGCAGGCCGGAGATGATGTACGCCACATCAGGCGGCGCCTTTACGTAGCCAAGCATAAAAATCAAGATTACTGCAACGGCAATGAGGATCACAGGAATGAGTTTCAGTAAGAATTCCATGGGCATCTCCTTTTCTTTTTCTTTATGTAGTTTTTAAGGGATGACAATACTTATGCGGAGTATTCCTCGTCTTCGGGCACCGTACCGCCGCACAGCTCCCGGTAGAACGCGGCGATAGCGGCCATCTCATAAGGCTGCAGGGCCAGGTTGCCCAGCCCCAGCGTCAGGGTACACAGGATGCTCCAGCCGATGAAGCTGAACTGCAGGCAGAACAGCCGCCAGCGGTTCCCCGCCATCATAGCCTTGGACTGTGCGATGGCCTCGCTGGCCGTCAACTCCGGGTGTTCTGCCAGGATATAGTCCGTCATGGCGTAACTATAGCCGGCTACGATGCCGGGAATGACCAGCAAAAGCGTCCACAGCAGGATGTACACCGTTTGGAGCAGCCGAGCCATAGCAACGGTCTTCCAGTTGGGGAAGTAGGAAAACAGCGTTTCAAAGGGCGGCTTTTCTCCGGCGGTCAGGTTCAGGTTGAACCGGGCATAGCCCACTTCGATAACACTGCCCAGAATGAAATACAGGACCCCCAGCACGATTGCCGCTAAGATCAGGTAGATCGCGCCGCCAACCAGAACTGCCCGCAGTCCCGGTGTGATCCCGTCCCCCCAAGAGTAGATGGTCTGTCCGGCATATTGAATATTCGCGTTCAGGCTGCCGCCGGTAAAATTGATCTTAAATTCAGGTCCGCCGGAAGTGGCTCCTCCCAGAATCGCCGCCACCAATCCCACCAGAATGGCCAACGGCCATTTCCCCTGAAGCGCCGCCCTGGCTTCCTGCCTGAAATCTGCTGCGTATTTCATTAGCTCTCCCTTTCCGCCCCATGGGCTCCCCCACTATATTTCTTTTCTGCAAGGACTCTCACTTTTATAGACGGTTCCAATCCTAATTGTCGCAGACGGCCTGTTCTGTCGTGAAATAGACGGGCTGTTTTGTCGGTCATCGCCGGACATCATTGTCCGGCGCCGGTGCGTTTTGTCGCATAAGAGAAGGGGATGGCTCCAGCCATCCCCTTCTTTCCGGTATTCAAGAAACCTCGCCCTCCAGGACGAGTTGTACCATCCGGTCATCAATAATGGCCCGGCGGTTTTGGTATGCGTAGACAAGAGACTGGGTACAGGCCCGGTTAATCAGTCTCGGGATGCCGGATGAGAAAGAGTGGACTGCTTTCATGGCGTCCTCAGAGAAGATTGCGTTGGGGTGTCCAGCAT
>CDZP01012180.1_pt1 | contig 80004 bp, 68 predicted proteins | sample 554941 | NCBI WGS metagenome assembly CDZP01 (sample SAMEA3182064, study PRJEB8094) | gut metagenome | biome: human; feature: gut; material: Stool; isolation source: human stools | place: Canada | collected 2013-01-28
CAGTATACCAGTGAGTCCTACCGCCAGACCATCCGGGAGCACCACATCCACCAAAGCATGAACAGTGCAGGAGGACGCTGCCATGATAATGCACGCTGTGAGAGTATGTGGGCCAGAATGAAGACAGAGCTCCTTTATGACCGCTATGACACAAGGCAGATGACGGTAGAGGAATTAAAGGCGCTCATTTGGAGATACTTCCTCAGCTACTGGAATAACCGGAGGATCTGCTCTGCCAATGGCGGGCTTCCTCCCCTGATAAAACGCAGACAGTATTATGAGGATTTGGAACTGGTAGCATAGTCAGTGATATCCTTGAAATAAATGTGTCAACTAATCTTGACAATATCATTTGGACATACAATATCTTCGTTGTTTGTCATGTATGAAATTGTTTTTTCCCAACTTGTTGCTTTGTGTCCTGAGCCGTGAACAAATATTTTTGTTGCCATAAGTATCTCCTTTGAATTTTATGTTTTATTTTCCTGCCTGCTCAATCATCTTCTTCGCCAACTGCTGGAACAGGTCGGCAGTTTCTTTGTCCATCGGCGCAAGCTGTCCGATCTGTCCGGCTATCATCGCTGTTACATCGTCAATGGAAAGCGGGTTTTGTTTCTGCTCCGCCATAGTGTCCCGCATGGCTTGGAACATAGCGGCGGTCACAGCTTCTCCCGGCTGTTCCCCGTTGTCAATGTCTTTCTTAATGTCCCGCAGGATAGCAAGGAACACATTTTTGATTTTCTCTATCTCCGCTTCATGTTCCCCCATCTTCTGAGCGTTCAAAAGCTGTAAATCCTGCTTTGCTTCCGCCCGGTGTTCCGGGTGTTCTTTCATCAGGTCGGACAGGGAAGCCGTTGCCATCTCGATAAGCTGGTTTCGTGCCATTATCCCCTTTGCCGCCGTGTCCTGAAAATAAATCCGTATCAAATCTATCAGCTTGGGAAAATTCCTGTGTTCCAGTAAGCGATTGAGTATTTGCACATCAACAGCACCCGTCACAAGCCCCCTCACGGCTCCCTCGGACAAGCCTAATTCAGAAATATCGTAGCTTTTGCGGACGCTCACGGTAGACAAGCCCAGTATGTAGTCTGTCGATACCTTAAATTCCTTTGCCACACCTATGAGAATATCACTGCTGACCGTTCTCGTTTCGCCGCTGACAATGCGGCTCAACTGGGAAGCGGAAACGCCTATCTTCTCCGCAAGTTCCTTTTGTGTGATATGGTTTCCGTTGCATAAATCGGAAATCCGCTGTCCGGGTGTTCCGGGTAAAGCCATAGACACGCACCTCCTCCGCATACTTCCATTATACAGGATGATTGCAAAAATGCAATTTCCAAAGTGTAAACTTCATCAAAATGCAATTCTCGCAAAATTCCGGGGATTGCATTTTTTTCGTGTAGACTTAGGATAGTTCATCGATGGACAGCACCTTGAAAACAGAATGACCGTCCGAAAAGGAATACCCCGGCTGGGGAAGCACCGCAAGGAACCGGACTTCGGGACAAAATGTCCCGAAGCTGCGGGGAGCGTGCCAAAGCTGGAAATCCTTTCGGGGAAAACGGCAACGGAAAGCAAAATGGAGGGAACGCATGAGAAATAACCCCTATAAAGACTTGCCGCCGCTGGAACGCAGGCCGGACGGTTCCCTTTACCGCATGACACCGGCACAGAGGAAACAGGCGGCCAGCCTGATACGCCGGGAGTGCTGTTGCTGTGAGGACGGCAACTGCATTGTCCTTGACGATGGGGACACCTGCACCTGCCCGCAGACGGTTTCTTTCTCGGTCTGCTGTAAGTGGTTCCGCTGGGCGGTCTTGCCGCTGGACGGGACGCTGGAAGCGGAGATTTTCCGGGATAAGGACTTGAAACGCTGTGTGGTCTGCGGCGGTGTGTTCGTCCCCAAATCCAACCGGGCAAAATACTGCCCCGGCTGTGCCGCCAGAGTTCACAGGCGGCAGAAAACAGAAAGTGAACGGAAAAGGAGGTCTGCTGTGGACAGTTAGGAGCGAAAAAAGCCTTGATTTATCAGGCTTTGCAAGCCCCAAACCGGGGCAGGTGGTATAAAGTATCGCCCGCCCCGGAAAACGGGCTTCTAACCGTCCACAAAACGAACTATGACAAATACCATCTATATCCATCAGCCGGAAAAGGCGTTCAGCTTCACCCGGCTCCCGAATTTCCTCTTTGAAGCCCCCACATTCAAGCCCCTGTCCAACGAGGCAAAGGTTCTGTACGCCTTTATCCTGCGCCGGACAGAGTTGTCCCGCAAGAATGGGTGGGCGGATGACTGCGGACGGATTTTCCTGTATTACCCCATCTGCGAGGTGGTTGACCTGCTCCACTGTGGGCGGCAGAAAGCGGTGAACACCCTGCGGGAACTGCAATACGCCGGACTGGTGGAAATCCAGAAGCAGGGCTGTGGAAAACCCAACCGCATTTTCCCAAAATCCTATGAAGCGGTTCCAAACACTGACTTCAAGAAATCCCGTTCTGGTACGCCGGAGGACTGAAAACCGTACCCATGAAGTACGGAAACCGCCCCTCTTGAAGTACGAAAACCGGACGGTATATAGAAATACAAAGATTAAAATGATTTATTTATATCCATTCCATTCCTATCGTATCAGAGATAATTCCGGCGGGATTTTCCCTGTGGAAAACCCCGGATAGGAAAGGAATGGGGAAAGGAGCAGAATGGCACAACACGCAATTTTGCGGTTTGAGAAGCACAAGGGCAACCCGGCAAGGCCGCTGGAAGCCCATCACGAAAGACAGAAAGAACAATACGCCAGCAACCCCGACATTGACACAAGCCGGAGTAAATACAACTTCCATATCGTCAAGCCGGAGGGACGCTATTACCACTTCATTCAGAGCCGTATCGAGCAGGCTGGATGCCGGACGAGGAAAGACAGCACACGGTTTGTCGATACGCTGATAACCGCCAGCCCGGAGTTCTTCAAGGGGAAATCCCCAAAAGAGATACAGGCGTTCTTCCAAAGGGCGGCAGATTTCCTCATTGGCCGGGTAGGACGGGAAAATATCGTGTCGGCGGTGGTACACATGGACGAGAAAACGCCCCACCTGCATTTGACCTTTGTTCCGCTGACAAAGGACAACCGCCTGTGCGCTAAGGAGATTATCGGCAACCGGGCAAACCTGACGAAGTGGCAGGACGATTTTCACGCCTATATGGTGGAGAAATATCCCGACTTGGAGCGTGGGGAAAGTGCCAGCAAGACAGGCCGGAAGCATATCCCCACCCGGATTTTCAAACAGGCGGTTTCCCTCTCCCGGCAGGCAAGAGCCATTGAAGCCGCCCTTGACGGCATTAACCCGCTGAACGCCGGAAAGAAAAAAGAGGAAGCCCTCTCCATGCTGAAAAAGTGGTTCCCGCAGATGGAGAACTTCTCCGGGCAACTGAAAAAGTACAAGGTCACAATCAATGACCTGTTGGCGGAGAATGAGAAGCTGGAAGCAAGGGCAAAGGCCAGCGAAAAAGGAAAGATGAAAGATACGATGGAACGGGCAAAGCTGAAAAGCGAACTGGACAATTTACAGCGGCTGGTTGACCGTATCCCGCCGGATATACTGGCGGAACTGAAACGTCAGCAGCGGCACACGGTAAAGGAAAGGTGATAGATATAAGCAGAAATTTTCGCCGCCTTTGTGCGGCATTGTACCTTGAAAACTGAATATGGAGGACACTGGATGGCAAAAAGCGAAAGCGATATTTTCACACCCCGGACAGGGCAGGTCATACAAGCAGAGAACGGCACGCAGTATTTTGTATGTGGGAACAACCGTATAAAAATCTCCGAACACTTCGCCGCAGGCGGGAAGCCCCTCGGTGATCTGATTGTAGATGTGGTGCGGCATACCGCAGAAAAAGCCGCTTCAACCTGATAGCCCATCATTGATAACACGCCCACGCTTATGATATAATTGCCATAGAGCAAAAGTATTGTAAGCGTGGGTTGTTTCTTTAGAAGGAGGATTTTTAACGGTGAAACAACCTTACAATACTACGATTTACAACACGGCGCTTTATATGAGATTGAGCCGGGACGATGAAAACTATGGTGACAGCGTAAGCATTGAAACACAGCGGACAATCCTGCAACAGTACGCAAAGGAACAGGGGCTTCATGTAGTCGGTGAGTATGTGGACGATGGCTGGTCGGGGACGAACTTTGAACGGCCGGATTTTCAGCGCATGATGGACGATATGGAAGCCGGAAAAGTAAACTGCATTGTCACGAAAGACCTGTCCCGTTTCGGGCGGGAACATGTGATGATGGACTACTATCTGGAATTTCTGTTCCCGGAGAAACGGGTTCGCTACATCGCCGTTGCGGAGAATGAGGACACAGAGAAAGGGCTTTCCGATTTTGTCCCGTTCAAAAACCTGTTCAATGAATGGTTTGCGAAAGATACAAGCCGCAAGGTAAAGGCCGCTTTCAAAGCAAAGTTTGCCACAGGACAGCGTATCGGCGCCTATGCTCCCATCGGGTACAGGAAACACCCGGAAATCAAAAACAAGCTGATAATCGACGAGGAAACCCGCTGGATAGTGGAGAAGATTTTTGACCTTGCTATTCATGGCAGAGGGGCGGCCAGTATCACAAGAATACTGATTGCGGAAAAGGTTCCCACACCGGGATTTATCAACTTCCAGCGTGACGGGACTTTTGCAAACATCTATGCGGGTGCGCCGGAGGAAAAAAGCTACGCATGGACGATAGCCCAGGTCAAGAGCATTATGAAAGACGAAACCTATATCGGCCATACCATTCATTACCGGGAAACGAACATTTCCTTTAAGAACAAGCGGAGGGTACGCAAGCCCCAAAGTGAATGGGTGCGGGTGGAGAACACGCAGGAGCCGATTATCAGCGAGCAGGTTTTCCGGCAGGTACAGGAGCAGATAGCAAACCGCCGCAGGAAGTGCAAGGATGGTACAACGCAGATTTTTTCCGGATTGGTAAAATGTGCGGATTGCGGCTGGTCGCTGTCCTATGGGGAGAACAGGCAGAACAGCAAGCCTTACGGCCATTATCATTGTAGCAAGTACGGGCAGGGCACACGCCAATGCTCCATGCACTATATCCGTTATGATGTGCTTTATGCCTATGTCCTCTCCCGTCTGCAATACTGGTCGGGGCTGGTACAGCATGATGAAGAACGGCTCTTGAAGCAGCTGTTAAATGCCACTGATAAGGGACAGGCTGCCGCAAGAAAGAAGCAGGCCGCAGAACTGAAAAAGGCAGAGAAGCGAAAAGCCGAAGTCGATACTTTGTTTGCCCGGATGTATGAGGACTGGGCGGCGGGGCGTATCACGGAATACAACTTCTCTATGCTGTCCGGGAAGTACCAAAGCGAACAGGCTGAACTGGACGAAAAGATTGAACAGCTTCAATCCGCTATCGCCACTGAAAGCCAGAACGCCGTAGACGCAGAAAAATGGATTGCCTTGATGAAAGAGTGCGTCAATCCAACAGAACTGACCGCCGAACTTTTGAATATGCTGATTGAAAAAATCGTTGTCCATGAAGCGGTCAAAGGTGAGGACGGAAGCCGGGAACAGGAGGTAGAAATCTTCTACCGCTTTATCGGCAAAATTGATTGAATGATACCAATATCTTTAACTATGTGATACCGGTCTATCGGTTCCTGACTCCAATCTGCTCATTTCGTTAGCAGACGAACTGGATACTTCAGTAAGTATACTCTTAGGAGAAACCGTACAGGAGCCTTGTGTGAATGAGTTGGATCTCAAGAGTATCTCTGAGAAACTGGAAAGAATTAATCTTCAATTTGCCAAAAGAAGTGAGACGAGGATTCGGACGATCCGCTATCTGCTTTTTGCGTTGTGTGCGGTTATCATAGTTGTATTTCTTGCTTTTGCAGCTATGCAGAGCGAATATTTGAATTGGGATTACAATGATCCGGAGCTGGCAGTTGCAGGGACCATCCTGCATGGCGTTGAATTTTTGTTCGTAAGACTGGCGCCATTCGCCCTTATTGCTTCTATTATCGGGATTATCTTCACCTATAAAAAAAGATAGTTTATCACGCTAAAAAGTGTCCTGTACACCGGATTGATCCCAGTTGTACAGGACATTCTTTATTCTTCTGCAGCTACTTCCATCAGTTCCTCGTAACCGATCAGCGCCGGATCGTGAAGTGCTCTTCCTGGATTTTCTTCCAGCGCGAATTCTCTTTTAAAATAAAGCCGATAGCTGTGACCAGCCAGAAGCCGGGTATTTTTTTCCAGGTTGAAGCGGTATTCTTTTCCGTCAGTCGTACGGAACAGCACCTGCTGGTTTCGAGTGAGGGGCGATTTCTCCCGCTTAACACAGGTGCCTTCCAGGATCAGGTAATTCTCCGTCTTGATGGTATGATATAAAAGAAGGAAGCGGATGATGCAGCACAATCCAAGAAGCAGGCTCATGACCAGCAGGATGGTATCCTTCTGAGACAGGGCATAAACGCATCCAAACAGGACACAGAAAAGGCCGACTGCACAGATGGCAGCCAGCCGGGTAAATAATGGTTTCGGCATAGGGTTCTCCTTTCGGATCAAATCTTCTGGAACAGGATCTTCTGGTTCAGGTACAGGTTGCTGACCGCCTGCAGGATGGGATACTGGGCGTGGGTGATCTGCACGGTATCCGTAAGGGTGCTGCAGGTGTCTTCCGGCGAGGTGTAGAGCTTCTCCAGGATATCCTCTTCCTTCCGGATCAGGATGCCCCGCTCCATACTGAGCAACAGCTCTGCCGTGGACAGGGGCGCTTTTCCGGCAAGAGCCAGGACTTCCCGCTCCGTGGGCGTACATTTTGTCTTGCGAAGGAGCCGTGGGATGTCTTTTAGCTGCACCTGCCCTTTGGTGTAGAGCAGGAATACGCTGGCAAGCCGGGGAAGAAAACGGTCCTCAACGGGCGTGATGGTCAGCGTCCCCAAAAGCCGGTACAGGGCATCCACGGCGCTTACCCCCATCCCTTTTACCAGAAGCCCCCGCAGGAGCAGACGGTTCAGGTAATGGGACAGCGGCAGGGAAATGGACTGGCCGGAGTCTGCACAGTTCTTTTCAAACAGACGCTCCAGTTCCGGATAAGTCAGGATCTGGAAGGCCAGGCAGCTCCACACCAGAAGCTCCTCTTTGGACATCCCGTATTCCTTCTGGTTGTTGATCACATGGGGGACCGGTTTCCCGTTCACATTTACAAACTGAAGACTGCCGACAGCGGTATAGAGCGTAAGCATAAAAGTTCCTCCTTTATATGTTCAGGATAACAGAGCGCACAGCGCTGCATCCTGCTGTAAAAATCTGCGGGCTTTGCTCTGCCAGGCCCGGATATGGTTGGAAGGCACCTGGTAGTGAGCGGACAGCTCCTTGGCCGAGTAACCCTCAAGCTGGAAGCAGAGGGCCTCAATGCCTTTTTGGATGGTGCTGCACTGGGAGGCTTTGAGCGTCTCCAGATAAGCACCTGCCGCCGTATCTTTCAGTGCCAGGGGCGCTGCATCCGGCATTGCTTCCTGCTCCTGGCCAATCTGCAGGGCCGGCATAGCATCCAGCAGGTCTTCCTGCAGCGGGCAGAAAAGATCTTTTCCCCGGATTTCGTGACGCCAGGAGTCATAAATGGCATTGCGGATAGCAGCTGCAGCGTATGGAGTGAAGGGGAACCCTTCCCCGCAGGAGACAGCTGCCCGGCACAGGGCCAGGTATCCGATCTGGCAAAGTTCCTGCCGCTGCTCGCTGGTTAAAGGGCTTCCGTTTGTCATTGAGCGGATGATCTTTGGGACCAGATCCATATGATCTTCCGCCAGCTGCTTCTGGGCGGGTGTCATGGGCTTTACCATCGCATTTCCCTCCCTTCAGCCTGCCGCCTGGAGGCGGGGGCGCTGGTTCGCCAGAAGTTTTTTGGACTCCCGGATCACCTGGTCGCACATATAGTTCCCGAACATCCCGATGTGTGCCTGCTCATCGGAGAGACAGAACTTGTCTGCCAGCCAGTGATAGGCGTCGGGACGGCTTAAGATTCCCCTCAGCCAGATCTGGTCAAAGATCTGGTGTGCCAGCATCCGTTTCTTCCGAAGTTCCTGGTCTGCCAGCGTGCCTTTGGGGATCCGGGTTCCGGGATGGACTCCTACATAGGCGTCGCACCTGGGATAGTTGCTGCATACATAAACCTTGCCGCCGTAGGACTTCTCCCCGTAGACGAAGGAAGCGTCCCGAAGGATGGCAGTGCCGCCGCAGTATGGGCAGCGGATGGATTTCTTCTGTTTCATAGTCTGTTCACCTCAATTTCATACGTATGGCATAAGTACGGCATACGTTTATCATTCTCTACGTATTGCTTACTTATAGTGTAAGGATAAAGGTGACAGATGCCCATAGGATGAGCGCCGAAACTGGTCCCAGATCCGGACCAAATGGCACTTTTCACCATTTTTACGGCCAGTCAGAGTAAAAAATGGCCTTGATCAGTGGAAACAGGCCGCTGTCCGTGAAGCGCTCATAGTTGACCGGTGTGAAGATGAATCCGGCGCAGAAGATACGCACCAGAAACAGGATCACCAGAACCTTGCAGACCAGGTACAGCCGCATGGTGCGGGGCGTCCAGGGCTTTGTGGGGCGGAACTTCCGGTACAGGATATACAGCATGGGGAGAAAGATCAGGGTGGTAAATGCCCTGTCGATCCAGCAGATGATCAGAATCAGATAACTCATGTGATGCTCCTCCTTTCGTTTTCTTACTTATCCCATACGTAGAAGCCCCGCAAAACGCAACTTTACCAGTCATAGCAGGCTGCCTCCTGGAGACGCAGCAGTGCCTCCGGAAGACAAGGGGCTTCAAGCAGCCCCTCTTTCTCCAGATAAAGCCGGTACAGGGAGATAAACTGCTCCATGGTCAATGCGCCGGCGCACTCGGTGGGCTCCGGAAGCCGGGCGAAAAGAAGCCTGGCATCCCTCATGAGGAGGATACAGGGCTTCCCCTCCGGATCCGGATGATACAAAAAGTCCGGCTGTCTGCAATATCCCGGAGTTTTGCAGGAAACGCAGCGCACATATACGCACTGGTGCCAGTTCCCTTCGCAACAGTCCAGGAAATGGCGGATATGCCTGGCATCCGCCGTACAGTGGGTTCGTTCCATATCTGTCACCTTCCATAGAAACAGGCGGCCCAGTAATAGGAACCGCCTGTTAGAGTCAATGTGTGGGTTACTGGTTATCCTTCTGTTTCCGTCTGTGCAGATACAGGACGGTCAGTGCTCCGGCAAGGACAAGAGCGCCTGCCCCGATGCCAAGGTAAAGAAGGATCGGTGCATCATCCCCAGTCTTGACCGGATTAGAAACGGAAGGTGTTTCCGTCGGTTCTTCCGGTACTTCCGGAGGATTTTCGGAGAGATGTACGGTCTGTCCCGCATCGTCAATATCCTTGTGAGAGCAGATCTCCCGCTGTGTCCCGTCTGCATCTACATAGTAGAGGGTTTCAAAGACAACCAGGGATTTTCCTGCAAGGGAGCTGCCGTCTAAGGTAAATACAACCTCTACGGAGCCGCTGCGCTCTTCCGGTGTAAATGCGGTTTCAGCCGTGACCGGATTGCCGTCAAGAAGCAATTCTTCCCCGGTTTCCTGATCCATCAGCACGCCCTTTAAGAGATAGGATGCCCCGGGAATCAGGTTTTCATAGGAAACCGTATCCTTGATGGTTACCTCGCTGTCGGCCAGGATCTCCTGATCCCCGTCCTCCCCGTCTGTGGCAGAGGTGCCGATCTGCGGGAAGTAGATACTTTGCGGATCGGAAGAAATGTCCCTGTGGGACGCAACCACCTGATCTTTATAAAGGATCTCCTCGAAGACCACCAGGGTTTTTCCGGCCAGTGCCTCTGCATTAAAGGTAAAGGTCAGCTCGGTGGTTCCGGAAGTCTCCTCCGGGGTAAATTCTGCTTCAGCCGTCACGGGCTTCTCATCGATCAGCAGCTCTTCGCCGGTTTCCTGATCCATCAGCGTGCCGCGGATCGTGAAGGTTTCCCCGGCAATAAGGTTCGTATATTCGGCTGTATCCGTAATGGATGCTTCCGCCTTTGCAAGTCCGGTCTGGTTTCCAAGCTCCGGATTTGCTGCAGTGGTGCTGACAGAAGGCAGAACCAGTGTCTGCTCCGGTGAACTAAGATCCTGGTGGGAAGCGATTTCTTCCTCCTCATAATACAAGGATTCAAAGACAACCAGTGTCTTGCCTGCCGCTTCCGTGGCGTTGAAAGTGAACTCCACATCCACGGTCCCTTCCGTGCTTTCCGGTGTGAAGGTCAGTTCAGAAGTCACGGTTTCCCCGTCAATCTCCAATGCTTCCCCGGTTTCCTTATCCATCAGGATTCCCTGCAGGGTAAGCTCTTCTCCGGCGGGTACGTTGGAATAGGATACGGTATCAATGAGTGTTACCTCTTCATCTGCGTGAGCCATCTGAAGGCCGGTTTCGGAATCTTTCACCTGAGTACCGATCTCCGGGAAGAAGATGGACTGGTCCTGATCCTCGATATCGGCGTGAACAGCCATTTTCAGGTCATCCTGCCACAGTTCCTCGAAGCAGACCACGGTGGTTCCGCCAAGGCCCGTAGCGTCAAAGGTAAATTCTACTTCCACGCTGCCGGTAGATTTTTTAGCCGTAAAGGTCGTCTCTGCCGTTATTGGTTTGCCGTCGATCTCAAAAGGTTCGCCGGTTTCTTTGTTCATGAGCGTGCCGATCACCCGGTATTCCACGCCTTTTTTCAGCCCTTCATACTCAACCGTATCCACAATCGTTACCTTATCATCCGGTTTTGCCATATGGGAGCCGCTTTCTTTATCCAGTGCAGTGGTGGCAATCTCCACCTTGTCATTGGTCAGCGTTCCCAGGTCGATGGTAACAGAGTCCCGGTATACCTCCACGTCGAAGGATAACAGGTTTCTGCCTTCATTGGCTTCACAGCGCTGCTCTTCGATGGTGTAAGTATCATAGATCAGGGCGCCTTTGGAATCATCCGGCTCGGAGGTGCCAAACCAGATGCCGTCTTCCGCAGTCTCACCCCGGTTGGTATTGGAAGTATGTTTGTTCCACTCTGCGGATGTGCTGGCGTATCCATTCTGGTCGGTCACGATGGTATGGCTCTCGCCGGTTGTTTTAGAAGTAATAGTAAACGGTACGCCTACGAGACGGGACAGATCCCCGTCACTGACTTTAACAAGCTCCAGATCGCCTCGGATGACCTGGTTTTCAATGGATGAGCCGGTTTCGGTCAGTTCCACGATCTTGCCGTCTTCCGTGATGTCAAATTCCAGAGAGATACGGCCCTCATTCAGATACCCTTCCGGTGCTTTTGTCTCATCCACCCGGTAATGGCCGTAAGGCAGGGCATCTTTCGCAGTGGAAGCCAGCCCCTTCTCATCCGTCACAAGCGTCAGGACGACTTCCCCGTTTTCATAGGTTTCCCCGTCCACGATCACCGGATTGGCATTTAAGCTGGTGATGGTAAATTCTGCGCCCTCCAAGGTAGCACCGCCCTGAGCGGAAGCTTCCCCGGTTTCGATGTCACGCTTCTGCACTTTGACGCCGCCCCGGATGATCTGGTTTGAGATGGAACTGTCTTCTCCAGTCAGGTCCACCATTTCCCCGTTCTTAGAGATGGTAAACTCAGCGGAGAGGGTGCCTTCCCCTAAATAACCGGTGGGAGGCGTCACTTCATCTACACGGTAACTGCCGTAAGGCAGAGCGTCCGCAGCAGTGGATGCCAGTCCAGAGGCATCGGTCTTGATGGTCAGGACGACTTCATCCTTCTGATAGGTCTTCCCATCGACCACTACCGGGTTCTCATTTAAAGAGGTGATGGCGAACTCTGCGCCTTCCAGTGTAGCACCGCCCTGGGGAGTGGTGCCGCCGGTTTCCAGATCCCGTTTCTGTACTTTGACACCGCCCCGGATAACAGCATCCGGTACATCCGGCGCCTGGTAAGCAGAGACAGTTTCTTCTGTGCCGCTGCTGGAAATGGGCAGAACGAACACCGTTTCATTGAGCTGGTAGCCCTCCGGTGCTTTGGTTTCCTGGATGGTCACGGTTCCAAGAGGCACGCACAGTGTTTTGCCGTCGCTTGCATAGTAGAACGCATCTCCGCTGACCTTGTATTCCTCCGTAAAAGAAATTCTTCCATCGTCTCCTGTACGGAATACCCAGGTGCGGGCAGGCTCACTGCCGTCTGCAGCCGGATCCGTATCGGAGATGGTGGTGTAGAACTTCACGGTAAACTCCGCATCCTTCAGGCTGGCGGCACCCTGGGGAATGGCATCCTTTAAGTCCGCATCCAGCTTCTGAAGCACCAGGGAGAGCGGGTTATTCTGAGGGATTTCCTTGACCTCTGCCTTCACTGTCTCATCCGAAGAAACGGTCACATCATAGGCATTGGTATCCAGGGCGTATCCCGGAGACGGAGAAAGCTCTTTGATCGTATAGCTGCCGACCTCAAGATCTCCGGATTTGGCGTAGCCATTCTCATCGGTGGTCAGTGTCTCTAGCAGGTTGCTGCCCTGATAAATGCCGTACTGGGCGCCTTTTAAGCTGTAATTGCCGTTCCCGTCAGAAACGGAGCTGTTTGCCGTGGATTTCTGGATCTCGATCCAGCCGTAGGGCTTTTCGTACCAGCATCCCGCTACGGTCTGATTGCTGTCAGACGGGATGATAAAGGCACGGAAGGAGTCCGGCGGCGCAGGCAGGCCCTGGATCGCATTGGCGATCTCCACCGCCTTATCAATGTAGGTTTGAGGTGCCCCGTAGAAGGCACCGCTTCCAGCATCATATCCGCTATAAACATAGGAAGCCACCAGATGACCGATTACGTAGCGGTCATTTTCAGACCAGCCGCTTAAATAGGTGCCGGCGATGTTCTGCTCTTCATAGCCGTAACCGCCGGGCAGGTAGTAGAGCGCTTTGCGGAGCGCAGAGTCTTTTCCCAGCAGGTCATACTGATAGCTGCCCGCCGCCGGCGTTTTCTTCATGGGCTGGACACAGTAGGCCGTGCCGTTGTTATCCACAGACATTTTTGTGGTGTAGTAATCGCCATAAGAGATTAATTCACCGGTCTGGAAATTAAGGGTTCCATCCGCCGCATGGGCTGTCATGGGGCTTGTGATGGCTGTCCCCGCAAGGACGATGGCTGCCATCAGGAAAGCGAAACAGCGGCGGAGGATGTGGGTTTTGATTCGTTTCATAAGTCTCCTCCTTTTCAAAAGGTACAGGGGAATGAAAAAAGGAAGTGCCTGCCCTGCATCAGACACTCCCCATGGGTTGCTTTGGCATCGTTACCCGGCTGCTTTTTGTCTGTGCCGTTCCAGGATCTCCAGAAGTTCCTGCCGGTCCGTAGTGATCAGCTCTTTTTCCAGGGCGGATGCCTTAAATTCCACAGTAATGTTATTGTTATTCGTGGATATCAGACCATTGCCCCGCTGGAAGTGTGTAATGTTCATCACCTCCGTTTCCGAGAGATGCAGGATCTGTTTCACCCGCTGCGCCTCTTCGTCTTCCAGATTCAGGACAAGTTTAGTCTTGCAGTTGTTTATGATTCCCTTTCCGTACTTGCCGTCGTCCAGGGCAAAAAAGTCGTTTAAGTCCTGCGTTGCAAAGACGGCAGAACCGCCGTATCCCCGGATGATCTTGGCGATCTCCAGGACAAATTCCGCAGCCAGGCGGTTGCTGGACGCACCGATGAGCTGCCAGACCTCATCCACGAAGATGGCTTTTTCCTCCGTTCGGTTCTCCTTTGCGATATCCCAGACATAATCCAAGACGGTAAACATGCCCACTGTCAATAGATCCCCGGTCAGCTCGGAGATATCGAGAACCGTATACTTATTGGTCAGATCCACGTTGGTTTCCTGGTTAAAAGAGGAAGCAGAGCCGTGGACCAGCCGGTTTAAGATGTGGGCCATGCGTTTCGTGTCATCGCTTTCCATCAGGATATCGTAGACATCTTCCAGGATCGGCATGGGTTTATACCGGTCCGGATGAGCCGGATCGATCAGGGACTCGTTTTTGTGGGTGATCCCCTTTTTGGCATAGGTCTTGATCAGCGCCTCATCGAGAAGCTGCCGCTCCTCATGGGTCATGTCCGGGATGAGCAGGCTGAAGAAGATATGCAGCTTCTGGATCTTCCCGGCCAGTGCCGAGTTGTCCATGGAAGGACCGTCCAGCAGCTCATTGACGGAGTTATCCGTTTTCCGGATCTCCATGATGTTGATGCAGTTCCGGCTGGCGGGGGAAATCTGGATGAACTCCCCGCCGATATTCTTGCAGGCCCGGTAGAACTCATGCCCTTTCAGCGGCGCTATGATGAAGACTTTGATGTTCTTGCGCCGCATCCGGGTGGCAAAAAGCTGCATGGTAAAGGTTTTCCCTGCACCGGAGCAGCCCAGGATCGCCACGTTGGCATTTTTGTACTGCCTGGAATCAAAGATATCCGCAATGACCAGGCTGTTGTTGTGCTTGTTGACACCAAATAAAATCCCGTTGTCATCACAGATGGAGTAGCTGACAAAAGGATAGCAGCTGGCCGCCCCGCTGGTTAAAACGTTCCGCCTGGAAAGCTGATACAGCTTCTTATCCAGGGATGCCAGGGGCAGCGTGGATAAAAAGCCCTGCTCCTGCAGAAAGTAGCAGGTTCTCAGGTCCATGTCCTGGGAGATCAGGAGCTTTTTCATCTCCTGTACCCGCCACTGCAGCTCCTCTAAAGTAGAGGCTGTGACGGTAATGAGAAGGCTCATGTAATAGAAGTCTTCATTATTCGCCAGCCCCTGTTTTAAGAAATAACCGGAGCGGATGGCGGAATCCAGGTCGTCATAGTCGGTATTGGTATCCGAGGCGTCCTTGATCTTGGAACGGTTGATCCGGATCTGTTGTCCCAGCCGCTGCTGGATCTTATCTTTTGGCTGCCGGTGGAGGTAAAAATCCACGTCAATGCCTTCCCCGGCGTTTACCAAAAGGGACAGCCACCCCGGCACCACCCGGCTTTTGTAGCCGGATGACGGTACGTACAGATAGGAGTGGTAGACCCCGTTGATCAGCACATAGCTGGAGTGCCGGAAATCCAGGGTTTCCGGGGAGAGAAATTCACTGATGCGGATATCCTCATCGGCACGGTTCTCCTTTGCGTACCGTGCCAATACGGAAGCAATGCGCTCCTGTAAGGGATGGGTGGCGCAAAGGGAGCGGTTTAAGAGGGTGTACAAAACATCCGTGGTAAACTCATCCGGATTTTCATGCTCTGTCACCTCATTGCCACACTGGTACAGAAAGGTCTTGGCTGTCTGCGCCGTCGTCTCCAGGGATTCTAAGATCTCCCGTTCCGTCACCTTCCGGTTGGCGTTAAAAGGTTCATATTCCATAACAAGGAAGAACCGCCGGGAAACGGCCTCCCTGGAACTTAGGTTCCGGACAAACTTCAGGTAATCCTCCTGCAGCTCCCGGCACCGGGGATCCGTTTCATTTTCCAGCTCCTGTCTGGATTTCTCCAGATGCTGGTTGATGTCCGCCCGTTTGGAGATCATCTTGATCTGCAGCTTTACCGGGCTGATCTTCAGGTAGCTGATAAAGCTGTAGATGATCCCCATCTGCTCCCTGGCACTTCGGAGCAGGAAGTTGATGGGCTCGACTTCCAGGATCTTTACATACCGTCCATCCGTTGTGTAAATGACACCGTGGGCAATCTTTTCAATCGGAAGGTAGTCCTCTATGGTCTGTAGCTTCCGTTTCTTTTTCCTGGCGGAAGACTGGGATGCTGTCTGACGGGATTTTGAAGCACTTTTTTGTACAGCCTTATCATCCTGCGTCTCCTTTGCCTTTCGGGCCTCTGCCTTGCGGGCCGCTTTCGTCTGCCGTGCAGCAAGGCGGGCGTCCTGCGCAGCCTGTTTCTTTTCCGCACGGAGCTTTTCCTTCTCCGCCCGCTCTTCCCGGCGCTTTGCTATCTTTGCGCATTTCTGCTCATAGGCTAACTGCCGGATATCTTCTCTGGCCTGCCTGCGGATGCCCCGCCGGGTGGAGGTATCGAAGGATTTATGCTCACGAACCTTTGGCTCCCGTTTCTTTTTCCGTTTCGTTTTCCCAGAAGGAGTGGGGGAAGGGGAGCCGGACAGATCCTGCTGGGGCGCCTCTTTCGTGGGAGGTGCATCGTCCTGCTGACCGGCCCCCTCAAAAGGGGGAGAATCCTCCAAAGAGCCCTTTTTCGTTTTCTTCCGCCGTTCCCGTTTGGCAGGCTTTTTTGCTTCTTTCGTGCCAGGCTGCTTCTGCCGTTTCTTCTTTGGCTCCGGCATTGCGTCAGAGCGGTAAACCACCCGCCGGTTCTTCAAAAAGCGAAGGGCGTTCATAAGGAAAGCGGTGATGCTTTCCCCGCCGATCCCGATGAGGGATACCATGGCCGCCGGAAGGGCAGTCATGCACAGGATGATGATGCGGGTGGTCAGGGAAAACGGCAGGTGGACCACCGGCACCCCGATCAGCAGGGCGAAAATAATGGCTTCAATGGCATTGCGGATGTCAAAGGTGCCGTTTAAGATCTTGCCCTTTTCGATGAAGTTTGGCGGGATAAAGGAGGTCCGCTGTTCATCCGGATTGCTCATGGCAGCACCTCCTCTCCGTCCTGGGTGTTCTGTGCGGGATCCGCAGCATTTTCGGAAGCTCCGCTTTGCGTAGTTCCCGTTTCTTCTGTCCCGGTATCCGGTGCAGGTGATTCCGGTGCGGTCACATCCGCATAGCCGCCTTCCTGGCGCTGCTCCACTTCACTGCTGGAGACAGAAGGAAGGGTATCATCTACCGTTTTCTCATAGGTCTGACCGGATGTCCCCAGCACCGTCCGCTCCTCTCCAAAAGAAAAAGCACCCGTCATGGTGTCATAGAACACTGGAAGGATGCTGTCATCGGACAGGAGAAAATGCAGTTCAACTGTGGTAGTATCCGGATACCCGGTTTCATCCGGCAGATATTCTGCCGATGTAATGTCTGTCCGCCCGATAAGAGTAAGATATAGCGGAAACTGCTCCTTTAGGGATGCAGTCTGGGCGGAGGAGAAGAACTGGCTCAGTTCTTCAAAGGATAAAAAGTCCATCTCGGTCAGCTCCTCTGGCTGTGTTGTCTCTTCCTGGGTGGCGGCCTCTTCCTGTGCCTCTGGATCCGGTGTTTCCTTTTGTTCCCGGAGCTTGGAGGGAAGAAAGATGGCGACCAATAGGAGAAAGAGCATCAGGAGGATGGACAGGATCAGTTTTAATCTGCTCATAAGTGCTCCTCTATTTCTTCTCGAAAATCCAATACTGCGAGGAAGTCGCATGGATTTCCGTCATCATGTCAAATGCACGGTTCACGTAGTTCTTGGAGTCGCTATCATTGGGATCGTTTACCAGCACCTTCCCGTCCGCAGTCACCCCCCTAAGGACGATAAAATGCCCCCCGGACGTGAATAATCCGGGACTCTGGGAGGAGATGACCGGACGGCCTTCTGATAACGCCTGCAGCACCGCATTGGCATCCGTGGTCTGGGTGACGCTTCCGCATCCGAAATGAGAAGCCGCCGCCTGGAAATAGGACCAGTAGGTGCCCTCCCCCGCCTTATAATAGGAATTGCCGCACCAGGCGACTGCATCCACCGGAGTAATGGTGCTGCCAGTCAAATAACTTGCTACCATGGCAAAGGCGGTAGGCCCGCAGCCGCAGTCCGCAATGGAGCCGGTGCCGTAAGGGATGTTTCCGTATTCCGTCTGGATGTAGAGGGGGATCTGCATCCCGTTCGCCGGGTAAGTGCCGCCGGTATTCAGTACCTGGTAATAGCGCAGGACATGATCCACGTACTCCTTGTCCCCGTAGATGGAATAGTTCCAGCCGGGCCGGGCGCACATCATGTCGGAGTAGGCAATGGCGTTTTCCTTTGTGTAGCCGCCGTCCCGTTCCATGGCCCAGTCGATGTAAGCAGAACCGTAATTATAGCCCTGGAGGGCCAGCTTGATCCGGTCCAGGTCCGTCGGCCCGGTGCATCCGGCTTTCTGCAGGACGTCCCGGAGCGCCTGGATGCCGCACTCAATGGAGTATTCCGGATCGGTGATCGTGCCGGGGCCTCTGGGGAACCGGGTATTGTATCCGCTTTCCGATGCCTGCATGGGATCGCTTCCCCGTCCGCCGGATTCCTGCATCATGACGGCCAGGATCAGCTCCACATAATCGCTCATCCCATACCGGGCGGCAATCTCGGATACCAGTGGCCGGTAGGCAAGCACCTCATCACTTAAGTTGATCGCCATAGCCGTGCCGGAGGCAGCGCCAAAGAAGAGTGTCAGGTTACTGGCGTAGTTTTCCGCCAGTTCCTTTTGTTCCTCGCTCAAGTAAAATACATGGTCAGCAAAATAGGCGTCACCGGCAAAGGAAACGGTATAGGTATAGCGGGTAAATGTAACGGTTTCCGTCTGAGGCGTTTCCCCTTCTGCGGCTTCCGTCTCCACTTCCACAGAAACGGTTTCTTCCGCTACATCATAAGAAAAAAGCCCGTCCTTGTTTTCCCGGATCAGGCTTTGGAGTTTGTCGATATTGATATTTTCATAATCATCCTGGCTGGCACAGAACTGGGAGATCAGCAGGTGGGCATTGACCGCTATGGTCGTCTCATAGGGATCTACGATCTGTACGGTGGAGCCCTCCGGAAGCGCTGCAATGGCAGTGTTGATCTCTTCTAAAAGATCCGCATGGCTTTCTTCCAGGACTTCCACAATCGCCTGCCTGGCGTACTGGATATTTTCATTGATCAGGGCATTGCTGTTTAAAGCCCCAGTGTTTTCTGTCAGGGATCCGAAGATCAGCCCCGGCAGCATCAGGATGAATAGCACGGGAAGCAATAAAAACCCCAGGATAACGGCTCCGGCTTTCAAAAGAGTATGCCGGTTTGCGATGGCAGCACTGATGGCTGCCGTAAAGGGACCGGCTGCCGCACCCGCCACGGTCTTGGATAGATGGGCGGCGGTCTTCATGGCCTGTAAGTGGGAGGCTGCACTGGTGCCTACATCGACAGCTTCCCCAAGGCCGGAGCTTTGCTCCGCCATTTACATCCGGTCCTTTCGCTGCGGGGCAGGCGGCAGCTTCTGGACAATGGATTCGTTGTAGGCGACTTTTCCATTGCCAGCGTCATACGGCGTTTTCTCCACCGTATCCTGTGCATACTGCTTATACCAGGCAGTGCCATCCACGGATTGAACCGTCTCAAAGCTGCCATGAGTAGGCGCTGCGTACTGGTCTGCACTGTAGAGGGCAAATTCCCGGCTGCCGGCATCCGTTTTTTCCACGCCGGTCATCCGTCCGCCGCCGATCTCCATGTTCGAGTAGGTGGCAGCGTCCGGAGCAGAGGTGTCGATTCCCATGTAGGAGGCATAGGCTTTTGCCGCATCCTCCCCTTTGATGGAGCCGACCTGCCCGTAATTGCCCTGGGCGATATTGCTGATCACATTATTGGCAAAGTCTCCGCCTTTCTTGAGCGAGGACTGATAAAGCATATTCCCGACGCTGGGGCCTTCCGAATAATGGGTAGCAGCATTGACGGCTTCCCGCTGTACCTGGCGTCCCACCGCCCCGGCAAGGCCGCCGGAGAGAAAGCTGCCGCCAACGGCTGCGCTTCCAGGAGAGGATGCCCTGCGGTATCCGCCGCCACCGCCATGTCCGTGGAAGGCTCCGGCAAGGCCCCGGCCTGCAATGAGCAGCTCCGCCATCATGTTCCCGCCAGTGTTTCCTACATTGATCCCCAGGGATGCCATAAAGCTGTCGATCTTCTGGGAAACCTTGAGGAAAGCAATAGCACAGAGGAACCAGATGAACACATTTCCGGTCACGGCTTCCTTTCCCTGTTCTGCTACGGCTTCCTCCACCTGGGCTTCTGTCAGCTCTGCCGCAAAGACCGGCATGGAGCAGAACAACACCAGGCAGGAAACCAGTACCAGGGCAGTGAGGATTGGTTTCTTGTATTTCATGGACTCCTCCTTTCATCAGAGTGATAACGGGTTTGCGAGGAAAGTGCCGACCATGCTGGTAAACAGCCGCAGGCACCAGGCGTTCATCAGTAGCAGGAAGAACTGCCCGCCCAGCATCCGGCACCAGGATTTGAAGATGTTCCCGGTGGATTGGGAGGCACCTGTGGCAAAGGCAACCGGCGCCGTATAGACCAGCACTCCCAAAAGGATGTAGCGCTCCGCTGCTTCAAAAAGCAGCTTGATGTAATTCCACGCCAAAATCAAAACTAAAATGAGGGCGATAATCGCCACGGCTCCATTGGCGCATACACCCAGGATGACGGTGATGACTGAATTGAAGCTGGCAAAATCCAGGGAGGGAAGCTCCTCCGTTAAGATCCAGTCATAAGGCGTCCCGGCAATGCCAAGGAGCAGGTTCACGATGTCTTCCGCGTAAAAGGCCAGAAAGATAAAAAGAAAGGATCGGATCGACAGCTTGATGGGATCCTCTGCTTCGATTCCGGCACCCATGAAGTAGTTCTTGAAAAGCTGCCACACCCAATTTAAGAGGATGAGGCCAAGTGCCAGTGCAAGAAACACATCGTACATGGTTTCTGCCGCAGGAAAATAGCGCAGGAACGTGTCCATGGAGCAGCCGAGGGCGCCCAGGACTGAAGTGGTGATCAGATCCAGGATGTTCATGACCTGTTCTGCGATCCATTCCACGATTCCGTCCAGTATTCCCATGTGGTTTCCTCCTTTCCGGGCTTATCCGCTGTATGTACCTCCGGCAAAAAATGGACTTATATAGGCCATGATAAAACCAAGGCCGTTTAAGATCGCCCAGGTAATGATGATCCGCTTCAGCCAGGCACGGCTCTCATCCACGGTCTTGCCTGATTTTGAGAAATTCATTAATAGCAAAGCCACGGATGCGGTCACTACGGCGGCAATGGTGGATATGAGGACGATCTGGTTGTAGACATCCTTCATGATCTCATTGGCCTTGTCCCACATATTGGAAGCAAGCACCGGCTGGACATTCGCTGCAACAAGCGTAAAGAGCAGGAAGGCTGCGTAGAGGTATTTCCCGTAGCAGACCGTCCGCTTTTTCTCCTGTGAAGAGTTTGCAGGTAACTGTTTCATGTATGACCTCCTTCATTGATCTTGAAAAAACGGACGGGATTGCTTTTCCCGCCCGTGCTTATAATTTCCTGCCTCAAAAAGCAGAAGCAGCCCGGTCAATGCGGAATGCTTCTGCAAAGCCATATGAAGTTGTTGAAGGGAAACCTCCTTTCCCTGCACGAAAAAACGCAGCCAATCCGGGCGGGAGGCTGCCGCCTTTGGATGAGCTGCGTTTTCGCTGCATATAATTTTGACAGTACCTATTGTAACACGGGGAAATTTACGGCACAATCGCAAAACCGTGCCAGTTTCGTGCGAAACCGGGAAGAATGTGTGCCACAATCAAAACGAAGAGAAAGCGGGAAGATTTGGAGAGAAGAATTATTCTGAACCTGGGAGATGGACGTCCCGAAAGAAGGTGTTATAGTCCACCTGAAAGATCTGGGCCAGGCCTGCAAGGACCGAGATGCGGATGCTGTAGGTACCGCCTTCAATCTGAGAGTAGATGCTCCGGGTGATGTCCAGATCCATAAGCTGCAGTTTGGAAACCACCTGGTCCTGCGTCAGTTTCCGCTCCATACGCAGGGAGCGGATGGTTTCGCCCATCTGAATATCCTGTTTCAGTTTTTGTTCCATGAAAGAAGCCTCCTTTTTCGTGTTTCCGGGAGTATGCCGAAACCGATCTCGTGAATTTGCAATGTATTCATTGCAGTTTCCTTGATTCTACTGGATATTCCGAGTATAATTGCAATGTATTCATTGCAAAACCGCAGGGGCTTAGGCCCTGCGGTCAGTTCTGTTTCTCTACCAGGGAGGCTTTTGAGAGCAGCTCCTGGATCGTTTCGATGGTTTTGTTATCCAGGGAGCTGACATATTGGATGAGGTTTAAGGCAGCCGGTGACATCCTATAATCATGCGCCTGGCTTAAAAGCCAGCGATCCATAGACAGGCTGAAGGTTTTGGAAAGTACCATGGCAACTTCCAGAGATGGAAGTTGTTGTCCACGTTCAATCTTGGTATAGTATGAATAGGAAATGCCTGCTTTTTCTGCAGCATATTCCTGGGTGTATCCGAGCTGGAGCCGCCGTTCCTTCAGGATCCTGCCGATCCGACTGATTTCAGATTGTTCCATGTTCTTTACACCCCCTTTTTCATGTTTGCCTTTATGGTAAGACATAAATAGTGCCTGAACCACATACTATTTATGCTCATAACAGACACAAATAATGCTTGTTACAGACATAAATAAAGCGGGAGGAAGGACGATGCAGAAGGGAAAGTATTACCGGATGAGAAAAGAACTGGTATGGGGAGCGGGCATCCTGGCTACCCTGCTTCTTTTTTTCACAGCTTTTGGGAAAATGAAAGATACGGCAGATATGTCGCAACAGGAGGAGTTCACTTCTATGGAGTATAAAGAATTGCCAGCAGTCCAGTCGGAGCTGTCGGATCCGGAGGGCTGTTATCTGTGTGGTACAGCAAAGGAAAGCATGATGGGATATTTCCGGCAGTTTGATGATCTGGGGATTATCAGTGTAAACCAGTGGTATGTGCTGGATTTCGGCATCCTGCCTCATGAGGAGGACGGAGCAGATACCAGTGGCACCAGGACTGCCATGACAGGCACCGGGGAAGGCGGAGATTTCTTTTCCAGCACACAGACACCCTCCCGTGGGATTTCCACGGTAGAAGTCAGCTATGGGGAAGATAGCATCCTGGATGTGGAGAAAGCAAAAGCTATTCTTTGCCAGGACTGCCTGGACAAGCTGCTCGCTGTCATGGAAACCTACGGACCGGAAGGGGAGGAACCAAAGCCCAGGGATCTGTGCCTGGTGGATTTTCAGACGCTGGAGCTGTATTCCCTGCAGGAGCAGTATGCCAGCTACTACATCCGGGATTATTATGTACGGCTGGATCAGACGGAAGACGGGATGGAGGTGGAGGCGGTCTATGCGCCAGTGCGGGATTGACGGGAAATTCCATGGAAAATCAGGCAGGCTGCCACTATGCTATCCGGACCGCATATGGTATGATAAAAGTATTCTAAGGGAAGGGAGCGGGATGTGATGCAGGAGCAGGAATGTACGCTGGATCTGAATACAATCGAGGCGGCAGTCGCCGGGGAGAAATGGGCGCTGGAGAAGGTGCTGGCATATTATGCGGATTATATTGAGGAACTGGCGACAGTAGAAATCGAACAGCCAGATGGAAGCGTGAAAAAGGTTGTGGATGAGGATTTGAAACAGCAGATTGGGCTGAAGCTGCTGGAAGAGATACCGAATTTCCCGCTGGAGGAAGCAAAGAAGAGGGCGGGCCAGGAAGAATGAGAAAAGTTTAGTAAAGAGGTTATCCCGTCAAGAAAGTATTAAAAGTAAAGGAATATTTTATGAGGAGTATCAACGGAGATAAACTTTATCGTATTAAAGTGAAAGATGGAGCACACGTAAACAATCATGTAAAAGAGGATGGATCAAAGGCAGCAATCCAATTTGATGAAGAGAATAACCTTCAAGGCCCAGTTGATTTAATTGAAGTCGATGAAAATGAATATATTAAAGAACTAAAACTTCCCACACCAATACGGTGTGTTGAACCTTGAAAATTCAATATTTCAGCCAATAAAAAAGGCATAAACCTGTCCCGTTTGGTATAATGGAATTGACGAAAAACCATCTATACAAAGGAGATTTATGCCATGTCCAGTATACCACAAAACCATTGCGATGAGAACGAGTTAATTGATTGTGTTCAGAGATTTTTTTCCAGGCATCATGTCGGCAAGCTTCTCGCCAAATGCAATGGGATGAAAGAAAAAGGTGTTTCACCTGTTTCCCTGCTCCGCTACAAGCTCAGCAACATTTTTGTCGGAAGAAGCATGTATATGCAGCAACGAACTGGCTCTTTTAAGGAAGATTTTTCAAAGAACACTTTTTATCGGTTCCTAAATTCGGCAAAAACAAACTGGCTCCGTTTTACTTCTCTTCTGGCTGCAGATATCGTCAATAATGATCTCAAAGATCTAACGGACGATAGCAGGAAAAATGTGTTCATCGTTGATGACAGCCTTTTTAGTCGAACCAGCTGCAAGAAAACAGAACTGGGATCAAAAGTATTCGACCACACCGATATGCATTTCAAAAAAGGGTTTCGGATGCTTACATTAAGCTGGAGTGACGGAAACACACTGATCCCGGTAAACAGCTGTCTGTTAGCATCTGCAAAAGAAGCAAATATTATCGGTCCGGTAAAGAACTTTGATAACAGAACCATTGCAGGAAAAAGGCGCAAGCTTGCCCAGACAAAAGCACCTGAAGCAATGATGACCTTGTTGGATACTGCTCTCAGTGCAGGACTAAAGGCTGATTATGTCCTTTTTGATTCCTGGTTTTCCAACCCGGCACAGATCACAGCCATCCATTCAAAGGGGATGGATGTGATTGCTATGATCAAGAAAAGCAGCCGCATCAAGTATTCATACTGTGGTGAACAGCTGAATATCAAAGAGATCTATTCCAGGAACAAAAAACGCCGTGGCAGATCAAAGTATCTGCTTTCTGTTGACGTCATGGTAGGAAAAGAGAATCCTATTCCGGCGAAAATCGTTTGCGTAAGGAATAAAGCAAATCGCAAGGACTGGCTTGCTTTTATCTGTACAGATACGACCCTTTCCGAAGAAGAGATTATCCGTGTTTATGGAAAGCGCTGGCAGATTGAGGTTTTCTTCAAGACCTGCAAATCTATGCTGAATCTGATTGGAGAATGCCGCAGCTTATCCTATGATGCACTGACAGCTCACGTAGCTATCGTGTTTACCAGATACATGTTACTCGCAATGGAACAGCGCCAAAATGAAGATCAGAGGACGCTTGGCGAATTGTTCTTTTTCCTTGTTGATGAAATGGCGGACATTACTTTCCATAGATCACTTGGCATCCTAATGGATGCCTTGATGGCAAGCCTTCAGGAAATCTTAAAACTCAGCGATGAGCAATTGACAGCTTTTACTGCTGATTTTGAAGCGAGACTGCCGAAATATCTGCGTAACGCACTCCATCCAGAGGCTATAGGGGCATAAATCACTATTTTGTCAGCTGAAATATTGAATTTTCAAGGAGCGAAGCCCATTTCAGGTATGGGAAGTCTTAGTAAAGAAGTTTATACTGAACCTATTCCAAAAGAGCGTAGTGTTGGACAAGTGATTATTGAAGATGCTGTCGTTCCAGCTATCACTGATGTTTTGACCGTTCTTGCAGAGCGTGCTATAGACGTGGGAGTTGATGCACTATTTACTAAAGTTATCCCTGCAACTAAAGCGAAAGGTAGTCATATTATCAATAAGATTAAAACTTCATGCCAGAAGAACCGAAATTCAAAGCACAGGCGAGTAGAGTCTAATGAGGTAATAAATCAAAATACAAATCAAAACAATGATGTTGAACAGCAGGTGATTTATCATTCCCCAAAAGAAGTGAATCAGATTATTAATAATATGAGGCTTGCGGCATTATACATAGCAGCTGGGATAAGAGAACTTTCAGATACCGTAATTGTAGAAGTGGATGAGAATGAAAAAGTAAGCGAATTAGAGAATAAATATAACGAATTATCATCCGAGCAAGTTATGAACGCAATAGATTTTATGTTAGAAGAAAAAAACCGTGACAAGCTCGATCAGGCAACGCTTCAATTATTTGAGGCTTTTCGCAACCATGAATTTATTATTGACGGAAAAATGGTGCCAATTAGCAATTATTTTGCGAATAATAGGTTAAAAACAAAGCATTCAGATAGTCTGTAGAAGGGCAATTTACAGGAGAAAATGTGCCCGGTTCAGTAGTAATATTGTCTGGAATGCAGAGAAGTAGCTAAACCGCTTTAATATCGATGTAGAATAAAATTGGATTAATTGTCTTGACTTAATAGTATATCTTGTGGTATAAATTGGATAAAACAACAAAATATAGGAGAAAGTATAATTTTACCTTACAGAAGATGACTCTATTGGATTAAATGGAAGAATACTCTGTAAGGTTTTTTTATGAAAGGGGAAATAATTTATGTACAAAAAGTTTATGGATGAGAAAGCACAGCAAATATTTGAAAGGCTCTGTAATAAAGTGGTAAACGGAGAATTTGATGAAGATGATATTTACGAATTTTATATTTTTATACGAAGCTACCTTAAAAGCTTTAAAGGGAAATATAAGTGGATAAGGGAATGGGGGGACCTGATTGCCCATAGGGAAAGAAATGAAGGCGCCGTCTTAAGAAACATGAAAAATGCAATTTCTAATGGTTATGCAGTGATAGAAGGAACAAATCAGATAAAAGGATATCATGGGATGGAAGAAGGTGAACTGGAAAAGGAATTTTCGGATTTGTTCAGGGAAGCGGGATATGCGGTTTCAGTGCAAGCCTTGAAAGAAATCAAACTATGTACATTCTCCATTGCTAACTTTTCAAGATATAAAATATCGGACAAACCAGGCAGAACTGGTCAAGTACGATTGGTTCAGACGCAAAGTGGTTTGGCATTATGTTCTCATGCCGGGGAAAGAGATGATTTTTACATAGGTTTATCTATTTTAAAGGGAAATTATATAGACAAGGATTTCCCGTGTGGCTTCATAGACAAACCTATAGAGGTTAGGCGTAAAAATAAAGAGTTAGTAATATTGTATGATGGAGATGAAGTATAATGAAAAACTGGGGGACTTGATTTCTCGCATCCCCCAGTGTATAATGGACTCAGAAAGGTAATCAGATGCAAGCAAGATCTGATGCCCTCAGTTAATTCAGTATTTCATAGAAATAGCATCCTTGACTTTGGACGGTACAGGATGCTATTTCTTATTATGTCGATTATCTATGTAAGTCAAAGCCGCAAAAATAACTAACAGTAAAGTCAGGACTTCTGTGATAGTCATGGGCATCACCCTCCTTTTTTACTAGAGGGCAAGATCGAAAAGCATCCGTCTTTCTGGTTCAATTATACCGGAATAGTATAGCATGACGCATCGCCATGAGCAATAAAAATATATGGAAAGAAACGGAAATATTGCAAAATTCACTTTGTTGCGCTGCCGCTTTTTTATAGGTTCTGCCGGATAATCCGTGTGATCAGGCCCACCGCCACATTGCGCTCCTCATCAATATGCGTAACGACAAAGGATACCTCGTCCTTTTTCCCTACGGTACGGGGATCATAGCAGGAATGAGCGATAGCGTTGACGCCAATCGAGAGCCGGACAAATACGGTGCCTTTGTGGATATCTTCCACGACACCAGCATATTTGCCCTGGACTTTGCATTTCTTCATGTTCTCTTTGCTGGTATTGCCTTCCACGCTTTTCACATCCGCATGGACGGTAATCTGCTCCGGAGATTCTGCCTTTACATCCAGAATCCGCACCAGGATGTGATCCCCCACACGGAACCGTTCCCTGGCGTCTCCCAGCCAGTCAAAGGACAGATCCCTTGCCAGGATGGAAGTCTCCACGCCAAAAATTTCAGCCCGGACAACCTTTTCTGCCACAGCGATCACTCTGGCCTGCACGATGCGGTCTTCGCAGACCTTGGGCTTCCCGGATGTGTCTGTATCCAGATAGAAAATCTGGCGTTTCTTCAGCATGGCTTCCTTCCGGCTTGCCACAATACTGCGTGTCTTGGCATCTAATCCTTTCACCAGAAAATCAATCTCACACCCCAGCATATTATTGAGGATTTTATTTTGCCGCAGGGAAAGTTCCCCGTAATCGTGGGCGTTATCCTGAACAAGATTCAGCATCATTTCCGAGATGGGGATGACGGTACGGAAGTCCTTGTAATAGATAATAGCAATCAGACTGCCGGCCTCCGTTTTCTCAATGCCGCCCAGTTTCCCGGTAAGGATTTTCCGGGTGCGGTAGGCGTTCTGGATCTCGTGCCAGATGAGATCCGCTTTGGACTGCGGCGTTTCCAGCTGAGCATCGGCGTCCAGGGTAAGGATAGAAGTTACATGGTTCAGTTCGTTTGGCATAAGCTGCCTCCTTTCAAAAATCAAGACATAATGGAATCTTTATCCAGCGGAACAATTTCCTCTGGAAACTCCGGAAATTCTTCCGGCAGGTCACTAAGCTCTTCCGGCTGCCCGGAAGGGTAAGCGTGTTTGTCCGGTTCCCGGCGAAGTGGTTTCTCCTGAGAGGGAAAGGCAGGGCGTCTGCCGCTGCGGCCAGGCCGGGGCTTTTTCTTTAAATTCTCCGCAAGAGTCGGTGTATAGTCGTATTCTTCCTGCTCGGCCATCGCCCGCCACTGGGGAACGTGGTCTGCTGCTTTTCTTGGAATCAGTTTTTTGGAATCCGGGTGGAGTGTATAATCGTATTTCTCCACTTCCAGGATTTTCTGTCCCCGCAGGATGATAAGTGCCTTATTTAAGGGCAGCCGCTGAATCTCATCCGGCGTTAAGAGCTTGCGCTTCCCGATGGATCTGGTCTGCCGGTACTCCGGCGTGTAGTCCGACACCCGCCAGGAATTGAGCTGCTTCGCTTCGCTGCTGACTCCAACCGTCACATCTCCGGACCGGTTGGATATAAAGGTGGCGGTCACTTCATCGGTACAGCCTAAGAATAACTGGCTGTCACAATTCCCGATAATTTCCTGCCACTGGTTTAGTGGATACCGGTTTTGCATCTGGGGCAAATTCTGGAAAATACAGGAAATGCTCAGGTTTCGACTTCGGATAACAGAAATCTTTTTATTCAGCTCCAAAATAGCGCCGGTATTGGCCAGCTCGTCCGCCAGAATATGTACCGGAACCGGCAGCTTTCCGTCCACGCCTTCTTTATCCGCAAAGCGAACCAGTTTAATGAAAACAAAGGTCATGAACAGGGAAGAGAGGAAATCAAAGGTGCTGTCCTGGTCTGAGGTGATGCAGAAATACGCACATTTCTGTTTGCCCGGCAGTGTCAGGTCAATCTCGTCATAAGAGGTGATCTGCCGGATCATCTTGTTCTGGAACACCTGCAGCCTGGCACCTAACCCGATGATGACACCGGAGCGCACTGTGTCGCTGGCCTGTTTATAGATGCAGTAAGGTACTTTGGCCGGATGGGATACCGGGAGCAAGTCAAACAGGCTGTTCAGTTCTTTCTCGGAACTCATAGTCAGCAGCTTGTACACTTGTCCGATATTTTTGACTTCCGGCGGGAAACCCTGGTCTACATACAGAACCAGGGCTTTCAGCAGGTTCATCTCCGCATTATCCCAGAAATGATCCCCTTTAGCAGAGCCGGTATTCTGGATGATGACATCCGCCAAGACCTGAGCCATTGTCTCAGACCCGTTAATCTCCATAAGACAGTTCCAGCTGTCGGAGTTTTCCGGGTTGACCAGGTTGAAACATTTGACGGTATAGCCTTCATTCTCCAGATACACGGACATACTTTCATAGAGTTCGGATTTCGGATCGGTAATGATGAGACTTTCTCCTGGTCCGTCAATTCCGCGGGCAACACTTTGGAAGATAGCATTTCGGACATAGGCACGGCTCTTCATGGAGCCGCTGGAGCCGTAGACTGCCACATTCCGATTCATATAGGTGTGGTAGGGCAGGCAGACGGCTTTGCCGTTCAGCTTGCCTAAGATGGTGCCTTTGCTCTTCTTTACATCAGAAGTCAGCTCCAGGACTTTATGCATTTCCTCCGGCGTCATGAAACCGGAGGTTCCATAGGTTCCTTTGGTCGAGTAGTTCAGGTTCCGTTCCCGGTCTGCGACTTCGCCGTTGCGGTCATAACCCATCCGCATGAGCAAAAAAATCAGCAGCCCAAATACCACAAGGCAGATCCCAATCCCATACAGGTTATACGGAAAATCGGTGACTGCCTGGAAACAGGCTGCCGGATGCGGGGATGGCATCTGTGGGGAACTGCCATTGCCCGGCGTGTTACCAGCGGCAGTCCAGATGCGATAGTTTCGGATAAACTGAGCGATATAGCCGCCTGCATATAAGGTGCAGAGGCTGATGGGAAGCAGATAAATGAGCTTCCACCATTTACGGTTCATGCAAAAACCCCTTTCTAAACTTAGAGAGGTCAATACTGGAGAACCGAATGTCGGCGGTCAGATACCGTTTTAGACAGGGGATTTGGAAATCAAAGCAGATCATCACCCCCTTTCTGCCATATACATTCAGCCCGGTATTGAATCGGTTAATTCGGTGCAAGTCAAAATCATATGCAAGAACCGCAGGGTTCCCGGAAGCGTCCACCCCATCATGGTCGATGGGAAGGTCTGGCTGCCGGGAACCTAAATCGGATAACAGTAACTGGTCCAGCTGTTTCATGAGCCGTGGCCGGACCAGCAGTTTCAAAAGCGTTTCACCTTCCGGTGTGTTTGGCAGATAGTGAAAGTGTTCATAGGATGTATCCGCTACAAACAGACTCTTTTTGTATCCGCCGGTACTGGTCAGGAGCTGGTAAGCGGTGTCCATGTCCTTCCCGGTCAGGATCGCCCGGACTTTCGGATGTCCCGTATAGGGGAAATCCTGCAGGTAATGCTGCAGGAAGGCGTTCAGCCGTACCTCTGTCCGGTATTCCCACTTGAGTACATGGTCACCGGTGTTATACAGTGCATAGGCACAGTGGGGAGCAAGTAGCACCCCCATGCTCCGAGAATTTCTGATCTTGGTTGCCTCTGAACCGATGTGCTTAAACTCCCGTGATGAGTAAAAAAGGGGCAGGTTCCCCATAGTGAGGATACCGGCTTCGCGGCCTTCCCTGAAAATATCCGGTTTCTGGTCAGCAAAGAACGGGATGCCGGCGCTTAGGAGAGTCAGATAGGTTTCTGCTTTCTGGTACAGACGCAGCCGACGGGTTACTTCGCTTCGGACCTGATTGGTTTCGGTATTCCCGGTGAGGAAGTCACGGAAACGCTCCGGATTTTGAGCAAGGAGCATCTGTTTAGCCCGTCCGGTCAGGCGATAGCCCCTTAAATGATCCCGATAGTGAGTCCGCAGCAGTTTTTGTGCCTTTAACTCTGTAATGAGCTTTTCTCCATAAGAGGGGCTTGGGATCAGACGGGTAAGCTGGTCAGCAGGAAATTCCCCGCAAAGAGCGACCATTTCCAGGAGCCTGTATTTCTGGGAGGTAGAAGGATACAAAATCAGTCACCCCTCCTTCCGGTAGTTACCCATGTAAGTCTGTACTTGGGTAAAAAGTTGTGCTTCCCGGCAAACAAAAAAAGCAGGGATTTCCTGCTTTCAAAGGATGTTTTACCAATGTCGGATAAAATGACGGAAAAATCATGAAATTTCCGATATGGTTTCAATCTCGTTTTTTCGTCCTTTCAGCCACTGGGGAAACCGGGATTTTCCCATCACATAGATGACAGTATGATCCGTATCTCCCAGCTCCGTGGTGTGGTAGGAGTCGCAGTAAAGCCCGCTGTCATCCACCATGATATAGGTGGCAATCGTGTCCAGAAGCTGTTTGAACTCCAGGTTATCGTAATCACGTACCCGGTCAAATGGGCCGTTCCGGTCATAGATCTGGCTGAAGCAGACCACACATTCCCGGTACAGGGGAAGGGAATGGACCGTCAGGTAGTTCTGCAGTGCATAGTTTAGCGGCTCATGGAGAAAGGCAGCGTTGACGTGCTGCTTTCTTTTGGGAAGCAGGCCCGGAAGCGTAATGGAGATCAGATCTTCGTCCTGCCGGATCTCAATCCCCTGGGCATCTGCCGCTTCTTTTAAGTATCCGCTCCGTTTTTCCGGGGCGGCCAGACAGACCAGGTTCCGCATCTGGCAGGCGATCCGTTCCGCCCGCAATGCAGCATTCATACTCAGATCCCCGTAGTTTTCCGGATATGCACGGATATCGGTGGTTTTCAGTGCAAAAACTGTGTTGTTAAGTTTCTGGATCTCTCCTTCCAGCTTCGCAAGCCGTTCATAGAGAATTTTCTGGTTTGAAATGGTGTATTACCTCCTTCCGTAGTAGCTGACAGAGCCGGAGTCATCCACGACACAGAAAGCAAGCACTCCTTCAATCGAGAGTTTGGCAGCCTGCTGGATATTTTCCAGCACCACAAGACGCAACACATCGTGGCGGGGAATGGATTTCATCACATGATCCACCAATATTTCCTGTTCCAGCGGAACATAGAGGATTTCGTACTCCTCATTTTCTGAAAAGAAGTGGAGTTTCACTGGAAAATCCCCGCTGGTATGGAATACGATGGGCTTTTCAAAATCCAGTAAAACCCAGAAGGCGGCAATCGTGCCTCGATCCGGGCTTTTGGCAGCCTCCGGGCTGTCACATAACAGGCCGGCTTCCTTATCATGATAAATCCTTCCCTGCTTGACCAGGCTGGTGATCAGCGACTTGATGGAGTCCTGGTTACCAAACATCTTCATTACCTGTTCATACTTCAGGGCATGGTAGGTGGTCAGGAAGCGCAGGAGCTTTTCTCCTTCCCTGTGGTATATCTGATCTCTTGTTTTCATGCCGGATTTCCTCCGTTCAATAGAATGTGCGTGTGCTGTACGTAGAGCATACGTAGATTTTCTACTTATTTAATATGTAGGCTGTACGTACAGCAGTCAGCGTTGGTTTATGGGTACAAAAAAAGCACCGCCGAGGGTGCTGTAAAAAGAAAACTATAAGCAATACCTATTGTAGCATGGGTAAATTTACCCTGCAATCGCAGAACCGGGACAATCTTATGTCGGATGTGTGCCACTTCCTACTCCGGGAAGAATTTATTCAGGGTGTCTATGGTTTCCTTTGCCGTATAGCCCCAGAGGATGCTGCTCAGAGCTTCTATCGCCAGGTGGCGTTTCCGGTAGTAAGTACGGTAGGAGATATTGGGAATGTGCTGCTCCAGCTTTTCCAGGATTTCTTCCGTGTTCTTCAGCTGCTGCGGCGAGAGAAAGGCATAGTAGAGGATCCAGTAATACTGCTCCCCGTATTTGTGGTTATTCCGCAGAAGATCTACGGAAGACTCCAGCAGCTTCAGCATCCGGTTGCTCCGCTCAATGCTTTTGGCACGTTCCGCAATATCGCTTCCAGCCAGATCTGCTCCAGCCGCATAAATGGAGTCTAGGAACTCATCAATGCTGGAGCCGTACTGCACCTTGAACTGGTTCTCCATCTGGTGAACAACCACTTTCAGGCTGTATGTGGCATCCCGGTAACGGCGCAGGAACTGGTATGTATCATGAAACCGGGGATTTTCTTCCGGTGTTGGGAAGTCCTGTCCTTTACACTTCGGCATAAAGATCACCTCCTTCCTGACTTCCAACTCCCGCATCTTCCGGTATTTGCGAGAGAAGATCCGGTAGTAAGATTTCCGGTGGTTCCATTCTGTGCATCCTCTTAGCCCGCTGTCCTATCCTGCCCTCTTTCGGAAGAGCAGTGTTCGCCAGTATGGCTCGGCTCGGCTGCCCAGCCTTCTTCTCAGGCTCCAGCTTTGCAGACTCCGGCCTGGGTTCTATGGTCAGCTCAAACCGGTAGTTTGCGGCTCCAAAGGGGCAGATAATATTTAGACCAATTACAGGTATACTATCCTTGCAGTCTGATAAGGGAGATAATATATACCTGGTCCGGGGGCAGTGACAGCACGAAATCCCTTGTGTATCCAGGAGTTTGGCGACTTTTTTGACCATGTAGCGGATGTGTGAAAGTGGAACGCAGGCAATGGGATTTGAAACAGTAATCTGTTCATCCGTCACCGTTTCTGGTACGCACACAGACTCTGGTTCTGCGGGTTCCTCTGCAGGTGTTTCTTTTGGAATGTAAATCGGCAGTTTCATTTTCATGGCGATCTCCTCCTTGTCAATCAGTACGTCGCTGATGTTAAACATAATGGAAAGGTAATTGTTCAGGTAAATCATGCTCCCGTGATTACCACGGAAAGATACCAGGGTGATCAGGTTCATCTTCTCCAGCTTTTTTAATAGCCTTGAGACAGTAGGTTTAGAATGTCCCCAACGATCTCCCAGTGTCTGGAAGCTGGTCAGAGGGGAACCGGTATTATTCCGATAATAAACGACAGGGCCGGTGTCAGAGCAGAGGACAGACGGATCATTGTATACAGCGTGGATCCACAGGTCGAGCAGAATGTCCATCTCCGAGCATTTGCCTGCCTGGATCAGCTTGTGGGCTTTTCCAATAGGGAAAAAGAAGAAACCAGTATCCTTTTTGCAGGGATAATTGTATTTCAGGGCAATATTATCATTCTGCCAGTCGGTAATCTGGAATTTGACCAGACGGTTTTTCTCCAGCAGGGAATAGGTAATGCAGCCTTCCTCCTGGAGATGCTTCAGGATGGATATGGCCTGATGCTGAAACCGGCAGCGAAACCAATCCTGCAGTTCTGAGATGCTGCAGATCCATTCTCCAGGTGAGAGCGTATAAGTGAGCTGCTCCATGCGCCGGTTTGAATTGCTGTAATTGGCGTAGGAGCAAAGAATCAGATACCAGAAAAGAAAAGAGCCTCCGGTGGTTCGGATGCTCCTGTCATTTAATAAGGTCTGTATGAAGTTGCGGTAGATCCGGCAGCGTGGAAAATCTACGATTTGTTTGAGTTCTAATTGGTATTCCATAAGTAAGCCTCCTAATAAAAAAGGCTGACAACGAATGTCAGCCTGTCAAAATGATATGATTTGTCAGTAGGTATTGAGAGAGTGCAGAAGCCAGTTGGTCTCCTCCGGTCTGACACACTCCATTGCATTTTTATTGCATTTTTAAATTTTGTTTTATTGTTTTATAGCGTTTTATAATCGCTAAAACCCCTGTAAATAAGCCAATCTTTGTTTATATCGCTTACCGTCTGTCTGGAATTCGAATAATATATTAGAGCCAAGAAATGCCTATTTTGCGGGCTTTCTTGGCTCTCTATGTCTAGTGACAATCAAATGACAATAATTTTGAAATTCTTCATCCGACATACGTTCATTTGAACGATGTTCAAACAGGAATTTTAGATATTATCCATTGCTCTTTTCTCCACGTCGCCGGCAGGATTAGAAACCGAATCTACAATAATCTTAATAATCCCATATTTCCAACGCCGTATAAGCGTGACTGTAATGATACCCTAATTTTTCTGCCAGTGCGGCGGATGCTTTGTTATGTGCATCCCAACTGGGATATAAGTTCCGCTTTAAGCATTCTAAGATCAGTTTTGCGGCGCATATGCAGGCAAAGCCGTTTCTCCGGTATTCTTTTCGTGTGTCAATTTCGATTTCGATGCCGTTTTGATATCTGGAGTAGGATGAAGCACCGGATATGATCAGCCCGTCTTTGGATATTACAACGCCTATTCCGAGACGGCGGTATTTTTCGTAAGTTGAAAATTGTGATACGAGATCTTTGCTCCATGCTTCTGATTTGCATAATTTGTAAAAGTGCGAGTCGATCATGGAAAGTGTATATTGTTTTGGCAGGGAAGCGACGATTTTTTCTAAATGATGTTTATTGAAAATAGGAGGTTCCTTTTTTGTTGCGTAGCGAGAAATTATTTTTGCTTTTTTACCGTAAAATTGAGTGAGCATGTTTTCCCAAAGTTTATTTTGAGGAACGGCGATCATAAAGTTTTGAGTACAGTGGGGCGGTCTATAAGCGATCAGTTCCGGGCATGGTTCGCCTGCGAAAAAGGTGAAATCCCCGATCACGGCCATAGCCGCAGTAGGGGCGGTGAGGTCGTTTGCATATATTTTCCCCATGATTCCCTGCAGGCATGACCAGATAAGGGTTTCTTCCCAGTGTCCAAATAAAGGTGAAATTTTGTTTGTGTCTTTTATTTCGTATATCATTGTTTCCTCTTGTTTCTCATTATTATAAGGAGCGGATCATTATAAGGTGTGGGCAGACTGTCAGGTGGAACAGTGGTATTAGGAGCTGTTTGCTGGAACGGTGGCTTTTCACAATACTGAAATGTGTCGTTTAGTGCTTCCGGTAATTATGTAGTGGCAGGTTTGAGTATAGTTTAATATGTTTGGTGTAAATAAGCAAACAGGAACGGAGGAAGAGAGTTCTTTTCCTTGAATTTCCTCAGACAGTATACTACAATTTAAAAAGAAGATCTGCTGCTGTGTTATATGACGGCAGAGAGTGCAGGAGTGTATGACATGAGAGATTTTGAGCAAAGTATTATAATAAATGAAAAAATAAAGCTTGAAGAAAGATTCGAGTTCCGAACTATATTCTCTGAGGAAGCTGTGCAGGCTGCGTCTGTCGAAAGAGTATGTTTCCCTCCTAACGAGGCGTGTACCGAAGAGATGATGAAGCAGCGGGCTCTTAAGATTCGGGAATTGTTTTTTGTGGCGGTTGACAGAAAAAGCGGTGAAGTGGCAGGTTTTTTGAATGGTCTGGCAACGGACGGGGATTGTTTGAAAGATGAATTTTTCAGGAATGCAGACTTGCATGATCCGACAGGTGATAACGTGATGATACTCGGTCTTGCAGTTTTGCCGAAGTACCGGGGAATCGGAGTGGCATCAGAACTGATGCGGCGGTATTCCGGGATACAAAGGCAGCAGGGGAGATGTGCGTTGATCCTGACATGTCTTGACGCAAAAGTCGAGATGTACAAAAAGATGGGCTTTGAAGATGAAGGGATATCGGATTCATCTTGGGGCGGAGAACAATGGCATCAAATGCGGAAGGGATTATAAAATAAATGAATTAAAATGGTAACAGTTCAGCCCGCGCTATTCGTAAAACCGCACTGTGTGCTTATCGTGGCTGATGCCACTGTTTTACTCATAGACGGACGCTGTATGGCTGAACTATTTACCTAAAATGCGGAAAATACCGCAAAATCAGATCGGGGAGATAAAATGTATATTGCAGATTTTCATATCCATTCCCGCTATTCTTATGCGACGAGCAAGACATGTACGCTGGAATATCTTGATTTATGGGCAAGGAGAAAAGGAATTCATATTGTTGGGACAGGTGATTTTACACATCCGGCATGGCGGGCGGAGTTAAAAGAAAAGCTGGCTCCTGCGGAAGATGGATTATATATATTGAAAGAAGAATACAGACTTTATGATGAAGCGGACGGGAAAAAAATCGACGCATACGGGCGTGGACAAAAAGAGATGATTCCGCGTTTTATTATAAGTGGGGAAATCAGTTCGGTGTATAAAAAAGAAGGACGTTCCCGGAAGGTGCACAGTCTACTTCTCCTTCCGGATTTTGAGGCGGCAGAGCGGATCGCGGATCGTCTTTCACAGATTGGAAATATCTGTTCGGACGGTCGGCCGACACTTCGGCTTGACTGTCGGGACCTTCTTGAACTGGCGCTTGACGAGTGTGGGAATTCGATTTATATTCCTGCTCATATATGGACGCCGCATTTTTCGGTATTCGGAGAGTTTTCGGGATTTGAAACGCCCGATGAGTGTTTCGGCGATATGACTTCCTATGTATATGCTATGGAGACGGGACTTTCGTCAGATCCGTTGATGAACCGAAGAGTATCTGTATTGGATGATTATCGGCTTATTTCTAATTCGGACGCTCATTCTCCGGGAAATTTAGGTCGGGAAGCGACTCTTTTTGATGTGGAACTTTCTTACAGAGGCATTGCAGAGGCGATTCGGACGGGAAACGGTTTGTGCGGAACGATTGAATTTTTCCCTCAGGAAGGAAAGTATCATTTGGATGGACATCGAAAATGCGGAGTTTGTTTTACTCCTGCGGAGACGAAAGCACATGGAGGAGTATGTCCTGTATGCGGGCGCGCGGTGACGGTAGGAGTGGCTCACAGAATCGAGGAGATGGCAGACAGATCGGAAGAGGAGGCGAAGTCTGCGGCGGGGAAAGAACCGTTTGAGAGTCTGATCCCGCTTAAGGAAGTGATTGCCATGGCAAATGGATTTGCTGTGAAAGGGAAACGTACAGAACGAGAGTATATGCGGCTTCTTGTGCAGCTTGGTCCTGAATTTGAAGTGCTGCGAAAGATACCTGTAGAACAGATCAGCCGGACGGCAGGGGAACAGACGGGATGTCTGGTTGACAAACTTCGGAAAGGGAAGATAAAATGGAACTCCGGATTTGACGGAGAGTATGGAACAATCGATCCGGGTGTGATACAATAAATAGAAAGTTTTGTTTCAGAACAATAAAGGAGAAAATGTATGAAACTGGGAGAAAAACAAGTTCTGACTGTTGTGAAGATCGTTGATTTCGGCGTATATCTGGGCAACGACGAAGAGAGGGTGCTTCTGCCTAAAAAGCAGGTGCCGCAAGGGATAGAAGTCGGAGATCCGATAGAGGTGTTTTTATATAAAGATTCATCAGATCGTATGATAGCAACTACGAATGAACCGAAGCTTACGATCGGAAAGACGGCTGTGCTTGAAGTGACGGATGTTGGAAGGATCGGAGCATTTTTGGATTGGGGATTGGAAAAAGAACTTCTGCTTCCGTTCAAAGAACAGACGGAAAGAGTAGAAAAAGGCGATCGATGTCTCGTTAGTCTTTATATAGATAAGAGCGGCAGACTGTGTGCGACGATGAAAGTGTATCAGCTTCTTCGTACTGATTCACCGTACAAAAAAGACGATATGGTCAGCGGAACAGTGTATGAATTAAGTCGGGATTTCGGCGTGTTTGTCGCTGTGGACGATCAGTATTCGGCGATGATCCCGAAGCGGGAAGTTTACGGGAAGATGTATATCGGTCAGCGCATTGAAGCGAGGGTGACGGCTGTGAAGCCGGACGGAAAGCTTGATCTGAGCATACGCGGGAAGATACCGGAACAGATGGATGCGGATGCGGATAAGGTGTTTGGACGTATTGAAAAGAATGGCGGCATGCTTCCGTTTACAGATAAGGCGGATCCGGAGAGGATTAAGTCGGAGATGGGGATGAGTAAAGCGGCGTTTAAACGTGCGGTCGGAAGACTTCTGAAACAAGGAAAGATACAGATCGACAACGAGGTGGGAAAGATTTTTGCGGTAAACAAGAACAGATAGACCTTTTGCGGGTCGGCTTACGAGGTGAAAGATGAGTTTTGCACATTTGCATGTCCATACAGAATACAGTCTTCTGGATGGTTCTAACAAGATAAAAGAATATGTTGCAAGAGTGAAAGAGCTTGGGATGAACAGTGCGGCGATCACCGATCACGGAGTAATGTACGGAGTGATTGATTTTTACAGAGAGGCGAAAAGTCAGGGAATTAATCCGATCTTGGGGTGTGAAGTTTATGTCGCGCCGAATTCCCGTTTTGACAGAGAAGTGACCGGAGGAGAAGACAGGTATTATCACCTTGTACTTCTTGCGGAAAATAACGAAGGTTATGCCAATCTTATGAAAATCGTATCAAAAGGCTTTGTCGAGGGATACTATTACAAACCCCGTGTAGATAAAGAACTTCTCAGAAAATATCACAGCGGCATTATCGCGCTGAGCGCCTGCCTGGCAGGCGAGGTGTCGAGATATCTGATGAAAGGCTTATATGACGAAGCGAAGAAAGCTGCGTTGGAGTACAGAGATATCTTTGGAAAAGATCATTTTTATTTAGAACTGCAGGATCACGGTCTGCCTGATCAGGGTCTTGTAAATCAACAGCTTTTGAAAATGTCCCGGGAAACTGGGATCGAACTTGTGGCGACGAATGATGTGCATTATACTTATGCGAAAGACGAAAAAGCGCATGATATCCTTTTGTGTATCCAGACAGGGAAAAGGCTGGCGGATGAGAACAGGATGAGATATGAAGGCGGACAGTATTACATCAAGTCTGAAGAAGAGATGAAAAGTCTTTTTCCGTATGCGCTTCAGGCGCTTGAAAATACGCAGAAGATTGCGGACCGCTGTTTAGTGGAGATTGAGTTCGGGGTAACAAAGCTTCCCAAATATGACGTCCCGGACGGATATACATCGTGGGAATACTTACGGAAACTGTGTTACGAAGGACTTGAGAAACGCTATGCAGAACGGGCGGATGAACTTCGGGAACGGCTTGATTATGAATTGGGCACGATCAAAAATATGGGGTATGTAGACTATTTCCTGATCGTGTGGGATTTTATAAAATATGCGAAAGATCATGGGATCGCAGTCGGACCGGGCCGGGGGTCTGCAGCGGGAAGTATTGTTTCCTACTGCCTGGGAATTACGACGATCGACCCGATCAGATATCAGCTTTTGTTCGAGCGTTTTTTAAATCCCGAACGTGTTTCTATGCCCGATATCGACGTTGACTTTTGTTATGAACGCAGACAGGAAGTGATCGATTATGTTGTGGGAAAATACGGAAAAGACAGAGTGGTTCAGATCGTGACATTCGGAACGCTGGCGGCAAGAGGTGTGATTCGAGATGTGGGGCGTGTGATGGATATGCCGTATGCTTTTGTCGATTCGATTGCGAAGATGATACCGCAGGAGCCGAAGATGACGATTGAAAAAGCGTTGAAGGTAAATCCTGAACTGCGCAAGATGTGTGAAGATGATGAGGAAGTAAAATATCTTATCGAGATGGCGAAAAGACTGGAAGGACTTCCGAGACATAGTTCTATGCATGCGGCCGGAGTCGTGATCAGTCAGAAGTCTGTTGACGAATATGTGCCGTTGTCGAGAGCGGCGGACGGCTCGGTGACGACCCAGTTTACGATGACGACACTGGAACAGCTCGGACTTTTGAAAATGGATTTTCTGGGACTTCGTACGTTGACGGTTATACAAAATGCGGTTCTTATGGCGAGAAAAAAAGATCCTTCGGTAAATATGGACACGCTGGATTATGATGATAAAAAAGTGCTTGAATATATCGGGACCGGAAAAACAGACGGCATCTTCCAGTTGGAAAGCGCGGGAATGAAAAGCTTTATGAAAGAGCTGAAACCGAACAGTCTGGAAGATATGATCGCCGGAATCTCTCTATATCGCCCCGGTCCGATGGATTTTATTCCGCAGTACATCAAAGGGAAAAACGACGCCTCTTCAATTTCATATGACTGCCCGCAGTTAGAGCCGATCCTGAATTCGACATACGGCTGTATCGTTTATCAGGAACAGGTCATGCAGATCGTTCGCGACCTTGCGGGATATTCCCTCGGAAGAAGCGATCTTTTGAGGCGCGCCATGTCAAAGAAAAAAGGCGAAGAGATGAAACGGGAACGGCAGATTTTCCTGTACGGTGACGAGGCTTCCGGTATTCCGGGATGTGTAAAAAACGGAATTGACGAGCAGGTTGCGAATAAGATTTATGATGAGATGCTTGACTTTGCAAACTATGCGTTTAATAAGTCGCATGCGGCCGCATATGCGGTTGTGGCATATCAGACTGCGTGGCTGAAATATTATTATCCTGTTGAATATATGGCGGCTCTTATGACATCGGTGATAGACAATCCGTCGAAAGTAGCTGAATATATTTATGCAAGCCGGCAGATGGGCATTCAGATCCTTCCTCCTGACATTAATAACGGAGAAGCGGATTTTTCGGTTGACGAAGGGAATATAAGATACGGGCTGTCTGCGATCAAAAGTGTCGGGAGACCGGTTGTTAGGGCGATGCTCGAAGAACGCAGGACATTTGGTCCATATAAAAATCTTGAAGATTTTATTACCCGTGTTTCATCGAAAGAAGGACTGAACAAGAGAACTATTGAAAATCTGATCAAAGCAGGGGCGTTGGATACTTTAGGCGGAACCCGAAAACAATTCATGAGTATTTATATTCAGATCATGGATCATGTGAATCAGGAGAAAAAATATTCCATGTCCGGTCAAATGAGTTTGTTTGATCTTGTGGGAGAAGAAGAAAAGGCGGATTTTCAGATCAGAATGCCTGATGTAGGCGAGTATTCAAAAGAAAATAAGCTTGCGTTTGAAAAAGAGGTGCTCGGCGTTTATATAAGCGGTCATCCGCTTGAGGAGCACGAGGAGAGATGGCGGCGGATGATTTCGGCTACAACGGCAGATTTTCAGTTTGACGAGGAGCTGAATAGAACGAAGGTGCATGACGGAGAAAAGTCGGTTGTCGGAGGGATGATCGTTGACAAGACGGTCAAGTACACAAAGACGAATCAGGTGATGGCGTTCCTTACGCTGGAAGATTTGCTCGGCACTGTGGAAGTTGTTATTTTTCCGAGAGATTACGAGAAAAATCGTCAATGGCTTGAAATAAACGAGAAAGTGTTTATCAGCGGAAGGGTTTCGGAAGAAGACGAGAAGGCAAGTAAGCTGATCTGTGAGAAAGTGATCCCCTTTGAGAGGACAAAACGAGAATTGTGGATTCAATTTCCGGATAAAGAGACGTTTCTTGATGAAGAACAGATCGTTTACGGATACCTGGCAGATTCGGAAGGCGAAGACGAGGTTATTATATATTGCGCAAAAGAACGGGCAGTGAAACGACTGCCGAAAAACCGGAATATTCAGATCAATGAGCAGGTTTTAAGCAGGTTAATGAACCATTTCGGTGAAAGTCGGGTAAAAGTGGTTGAAAAAGCTATTGAAAACCACTTCTAAATAATGTAGAATAATTTTCGACTATTGTTAAAAAAATTACAATGAATAAATATTATTAATAGCGACACTTTGCAGAAAGGTGGAAAAATCATGGCAGAGAATCAAAAAGAAAAGTACTTAGAGGAGATTGAAGATCAGATCCGTACAATCGGAGTTCTTACAAGCGGCGGTGATGCGCCGGGTATGAACGCGGCTATTCGTGCAGTCGTAAGAACGGCGCTTTCAAGAGGACTGAAAGTGCGTGGTATCAGAAGAGGATTTCACGGACTTTTGAAGGAGGAGATCATTGATCTTTCAGCGCGCGATGTGTCTGAGAAGATCCAGCGCGGAGGTACGTTCCTTCAGACAGCGCGTTGTAAATCTATGCGTACGGAAGAAGGACAGCAGAAAGCGGCTGCAATCTGTAAAAAATACGGTATCGACGGACTTGTAGTTATCGGAGGAGACGGTTCTTTTGCCGGAGCTCAGAAACTTGCGAACCTCGGCGTAAATACGATCGGCATTCCGGGAACGATCGATCTTGATATTGCCTGCACAGATTACACGATCGGATTTGATACTGCTGTAAATACGGCGATGGAAGCGATCGATAAAGTACGTGATACTTCGACGTCTCATGAAAGATGCAGCATCATCGAAGTTATGGGGCGTGACGCGGGATATCTTGCTTTGTGGTGCGGTATTGCCAATGGAGCAGAACGTATCCTTATGCCGGAAGAGCATGACTTTGACGAGCAGGAGATCATTGATGATATTTTGAAAAATAAAAAACGCGGTAAGAAAAATTACATTATCATCAATGCGGAAGGTATCGGCGATTCGATCAACATGGCAAAGAGAATCGAGGCGGCGACGGGTATTGAGACGAGAGCGACTATTCTCGGACATATGCAGCGTGGAGGAAGCCCGACATGTAAAGACAGAGTATATGCTTCGATCATGGGATCTATGGCAGTTGATCTTCTTTGTCAGGGAAAAACAAACCGTGTAGTAGGATATAAGAACGGCGAGTATGTAGACTATGATATCGAAGAAGCTCTGGCTATGAAAAAAACAGTATCCGAGTATCAGTACGAAGTGGCAAAAACACTTGCACTGTAAGAAAAAACAGACATATATTTCTAAAAACATGCCGGTATAAATTTATACCGGCTGTTTGCACGATGGAGGGAATCATGCAAATGGACTGCAAAAAGACCGCGCCTGTCGGAGTTTTTGATTCCGGAGTGGGCGGACTTACGGTTGCGAGGGAGATTTCCCGGCAGCTTCCGAATGAAAATATCGTATACTTTGGAGACACGGCAAGAGTTCCGTACGGAAGTAAGTCGCAGAATACAATCATCCGTTTTTCAGAGCAGATTATACGCTTTTTGAAAACAAAGCAGGTAAAAGCGATCGTTATTGCCTGTAATACGGCGAGCGCTTTGGCGCTGGATGCCGTGAGAGATGAATTTGATATCCCTATCATGGGTGTTGTGATCCCGGGCGCAAGAGCGGCTGTAGAGACAACCCGGAATCAGAAAGTCGGAGTTATAGGAACGGATGCGACTGTACAGAGCGGAATGTACACGAAAGTCATCCAAAGCATGGCTCCGGATATTGAAGTGATCGAAAAGGCATGTCCGCTGTTTGTTCCGCTGGTGGAAGAAGGGTTTAAGGAACATGTTGTTACAGAAGAAGTGATCGAATATTATTTGGAGTCAATGCGGCACACACAGATTGACGCTATGATTTTGGGGTGCACCCACTACCCTCTTCTTAGATCTAAGATCCGCGATTATCTCGGAGAGGAGATCAAGATTGTGAATCCGGCATATGAAACGGCTATGGATCTGAAAAAGCTTTTGTATGAAAAAGAAATGGCAAATGACGGGACAGATGCACAGCACAGTGTATACTCCTTTTATGTAAGTGATGCGGCGGAAAAATTCCGCAGATTCGCAAATACAGTAATGCCGTTTGACGTGCCGACAACGAATGTAGTGAATATTGAGGAGTATTAGATTGATGACAAAAGATGTATTAGTCAGCATTTCGGGGAAACATATCGATATTATGGACGATCCTGCAAGGGGATATGAAGTCGGAGAAGATGGGATTGAAGTTGTGACTCCGGCAAATTATTACTGCCGGAATGGAAAACATTATATTCTCTATGATGAAGTTCTTGAAGGAATGGCAGGCACGATTAAAAATAAGATCAAGATCACGGGAACGGACTGTCTTGAAATTATGAAAAGCGGAGTTACTTCCTCTCATATGGTATTTGAAAAAAATAAAAAAAATCTGACATATTATAAGACGCCTTATGGTCAGATGCTGGTAGGCGTAAATACAAAAAATATGGAGATCAGCGTAGACGAAGATCAGATCGGCGTTAAAGTCGCTTATGAATTAGATGTAAATCACGAACCTATGGCAGACTGTCGTATTAATATGAGCATTGTGCCGCGAAACAGTAAAGGGGTCTCCATGCAGCTGGATATCCGGTAGGAAAGAAAAATAACAAAAAAACAGACGCAGCAGAAAAGGAATATTCCTTCGTGACGTCTGTTTTTTGCTTTTTAATTATTTTTTGAAAAATCCTTTTTTCTTTTCAGGCTGTTCGATAGAACCGCCGCGTACGCTTTTGATCTCTGTTATGTAGAGTCCGCTTACAACCGCTTTGACTTCTTTTTTCACCGGAAGAACTTCAAACACTTTGTTCTCGCACATAAGAGTCATGATCTTTGCGCCGATCTTTGCTTTTACGACCGGAACTTTTGTACGGCGAAGATACTTCGGCGTATTGTCTACGACCATCTGCGGAAGTCCCGCTTCTTTTAATCTTAGTTTCTTTTTATCGATGATGAGCATGCTGACAACTTGTGCCGCCGCTGCCATCTGCTCCTGCTGTTCCGCCTGTTTTTTCTCGGCCTTCTTTCCGAAAATGTAAAGACCGACGAGCACCCCGATCAATATCACGAGAATGACGATCATCACAATGGTGAATGTACTCATGACAACTCCTCCTAAATCCTACTGTATAATGTTATTTTCCGCATTTACGCAAATATCATTGTAACATTGTTTTTTGTGTAGTGCAAGTAAAAAGGGGTTTACTTTTGAGTAGGTGAACGAGTATACTGTTATAGTACATGAAAGTACATAAAAAGGAGTTATATTATTTATGGCAGAAATGATTTGGAACGCAGCGGTGAGTGTCTATAATTTTATTATGGATAATATTGTTCTGATCAATATTTTCCTTGCGCTGGTCATCGTCTTTTTTCAGCGCAGATCCCCGCAGACTGTTTGGACATGGCTGCTTTTGCTTTATTTTATACCGATCCTCGGATTTGTTATGTATTTGATCATCGGACAGGATTTCCACAAGAGCAGGATGTTTAAAGCAAAAGAGATCGAAGGTGAACTAAAATATGCAGTCCGGCGGCAGGAGGAGACGATTTATTATAAACGGCTTCGCATGGCGAATCCGGAGATGTCAAGGTTTAAAGATCTGATTCTTTATAATCTGGAAGCCGGGGAAGCGGTTCTGACAGATAATAACGATATTCGCGTTTATACGGACGGAAAAGAGAAGTTCCGTGCGCTTATAGAAGAGATGAAGCAGGCGAAGAGATATATCCACATGCAGTATTACATTATCCGCAACGATGAATTGTGGCAGGAAGTAGAGAAGGTACTTATTCAAAAAGCGAGAGAAGGCGTGGCAGTTCGTGTCCTTTTTGACAGTATGGGATGCAGAACGATGAAAAACCGTGACTGGGAGCGCCTCGAAAAAGAAGGAATTCAAGTTGCGGAATTCTTCCCGGCGCTGCTTGGGCAGCTGCAGCTTCGTGTGAATTACCGGAATCACAGAAAAATCGTTGTTATTGACGGAAGAGTCGGTTTTGTAGGAGGATTTAACGTCGGAAGAGAGTATCTCGGACGGGATAAGAAATTCGGTTATTGGCGGGATACCCATCTGTGTATCGAAGGCGCGGCGGTAACGTCGCTGGCAGTCCGGTTTGTTCTCGATTGGAATTATGCGGCGAAAGAAAACTTGTTTTTAGAAGATTCATTGTTTGAAATTCCGCAATATACGAGAAACGGAAGAGATCCGGTGCAGATCATATCAAGCGGACCGGACTCGAAAACGAAGATGATCCACGACAATTACTTACGACTTATTCATAGGGCACAGGATCATGTCTATATCCAGACGCCGTACTTTATACCGGACGATTCGATCTTGGACGCTTTGAAAATCGCCGCAAAATCAGGCGTTGATGTGCGGATCATGATACCGTGCAAGCCGGATCATCCGTTTGTTTACTGGGCAACTTACTCTTATATCGGAGAGATGGTTGCCGCCGGAGCAAAATGCTATGTGTACAACAACGGATTTCTTCACGCTAAGACATTGAGTATCGACGGCATGGTCGCATGTGTCGGAACGGCAAATATGGACTTTCGGAGTTTTGGGTTGAATTTTGAGGTGAACGCAGTGATTTACAGCGAGCGTACAGTACAAAGATTGGAACGTGCGTTTGAAAACGATATGACGCTGTGTACGCAGGTGACAAGGAAAGTATATGATGAAAGAGGACTTGTCATAAAAGCGAAAGAACAGTTTTCGCGCTTGCTTTCCCCGCTTTTGTAAAAGGATGATAAAGGAAAGATCAGGCGTATATAGATGGAACTCGTACGTGAAAATCAAAAAAACGTACGGCAAATATGCATGCAGTAAAAATAAATATAAATAAAAGACGCGTATAAAACGCGGACAAAAAAGGAGATTATTATGAAAAAAAGAATTGTATCAATGATGCTTGCGGCAATGGTGGCTCTTTCCGTTGTAGGATGCGGAAGTAAAACATTGTCAAACGACTATGTAACGGTAAAGCAGTATAAAGGTCTTGAAGTTGCACAGGTAGAAAAGGTTGAAGTGACAGATGAGCAGGTTGAGCAGTCTGTTCAGGCAAACTTAAATGCGGCGGCAGAAAAAGAGCCGATCAAAGATCGTGCGGCGGAAAAAGGCGATTGGGTAAACATTGACTATACAGGATATATCGATGATGTGGCATTTGAAGGGGGAACAGCGACGGGATCCGATCTGGAGCTCGGAAGCGGAAGCTTTATCGGAGCAGAGGGCGGTTATGCCGGATTTGAAGATCAGATCATCGGACACAGTACAGGAGAAGAATTCGATATAGAAGTGAAGTTTTCGGATTCTTATCCGGGAACAGATGTGGCAGGAAAAGTTGCACGTTTCCACATCGTATTGAATGAAATTTACAAACAAAACATTCCGGAATTGACAGACGAGTGGGTGGCAAGCAACAGCAAGACGGCAAAAACAGCGGACGAATACCGCAAAGAAGTCCGTAAACAGATTGAAAGCAGCGCGGAGACAGCAAATGAGACAACATTAAAATCAGAGATCCAGGAAGCGCTTCTCGAAGAGATCGATGTGAAAAAATATCCGAAAGACGCTGTGGAAGAACAGAAAAAGCAGATGACAGATTACTATACACAGATGGCAGGATTATATGGAATTGAATTGTCTGAGTTCATCACGACATATCTGCAGATGACAGAAGATGAGTTTAATTCAAAAGTAAAAGAAAGCGCACAGCAGACAGCGGCGTTTGACGAGGCAATTAAACTGATCGCGGAAAAGCAGAAACTTGAGCCGTCAGAAAAAGAATACAAAGAAAAATTCAAAGAATATGCAGAGCAGGCGGGAGCCGATGTGGATGCTTATGTAGAACAGGTTGGAGAAGATGTGCTGAAAGCTGCGATTTTAAGAGACGCTGTGCTTGATTACCTTGTGGATAATTGTGTTCAGGTAGAAAATTCAGACAGTGATGCCGACAGTAATTCAAATAACAAGGAAGACAGCAGTAAATAAGATCTGTGCCGGATGCCGGTAAATGAGATATGTGAAGGCAGGACATGCGCTGCCTGAACCGGATGTGGATCGGGCAGTGTAAAAGCAAAAGGAAGTATTCAGGGAAAAGGAGACAGAGGCAATGAAAATGGAAAACGAACGGCTCTGTATTGAGATTTCAGAGCATGGGGCTGAGGTTACCCGTATATATGATAAAAAGAAAGAGACGGAACTTCTGTGGGAGGGAAATCCCACGTATTGGAAAAGACATTCCCCGATCCTTTTCCCGAACGTAGGAAAAACCTATAAAAATAAAGTAAAGATTAACGGAATATCTTATCCGACGTCAGGACACGGATTCGCAAGGGATAACGATTTTAAATGCATCTGTACAAAGCCCGATAAGGCAGCGTTTTTGTTCTCATCAGGGGAAGAAACAAAAGAAGTATATCCCTTTGATTTTGAACTGATCGTTACATATATTCTCAAAGAAAACAGCCTGATCGTGAAATGGGAAGTGCACAATACCGGAGACGACGATATGTATTTTACGATCGGTGGGCATCCGGCTTTCCGTTTTCAAAAAGCGGATGAGAAAAAGACGGATTATAAGTTGAGATTCCCGGATAAAAAGGCGCTTGAATATATTCTGGTAGATCTTTCCGAATGTGTAGCCGATCCCGGCACAGTGTACAAGCTGGAGCTGGAAGATGGATTCTGCGCTTTGAATGAGGAAATGTTTGAACACGACGCGCTGATTTTTGACGGCGGTCAGTTTGACGAAGTATGGCTCTGTCACAAAGGTGGCGAACCATATGTAGGCATGAAATGTAAAGGATTTCCGAATTTCGGCATTTGGTCTGTGAAAGACGCTCCTTTCGTCTGTCTTGAACCGTGGATGGGACGGTGCGACGATGTCGGCTTTGACAAAGAACTTTCGGAAAAGCCATATATCAATAAAGTGAAGCCGGGAGAGAGCTTTGAACAAAGTTATGAAATATTGACGGCAGAATGTTGATCGGCCGATCAGATAAAATCGAAAATATATATTGAATATATTTTTGGAAAATACCGATGAAAAGATTCGGTACAGCGGGAGGAAGAAGACAATGCTTCTTACGATTGATATAGGAAATACAAATATTACAATGGGTGTGTTCGAGGAAGAGTTCCTGCTCGGTATGTTCCGTATGACGACAAAACGGGCGAGGACATCAGACGAATACGGATTCACCATATGCGGAATACTGGAGCACAGAGGAATCGACTCAAAGCAGATCGATTCGGTGATCGTTGCGTCGGTTGTTCCCGACATTATGCACTCTTTTACAAGCGGTATTATCAAATATTTAGGAACGGAACCGATGATCGTATCTTCTCAGACAGATACAGGAGTTCGTGTTGTGACTGAAAATCCGACGCGGACAGGACCGGACAGAATCGTCAATGCGGCAGCGGGGTATGCTATTGCAGGAGGACCTGCGATCGTGGTTGATTTCGGAACGGCTACGACGTATGATTTGATAGGTCCTGAATGTACGCTTGAAGCATGTGTGATCGCCCCGGGCATTGAAACGGCAGGACGTTCTCTGTGGGACGGAGCGGCGATGCTTCCGGCGATTCAGATCCGAAGACCGGAATCCGTGCTTGCATCGGAGACGATTAGCGGAATGCAGGCAGGACTTGTATACGGAGCGATCGGACAGACGGAATATATAGTAAAAAAAATGAAAGAAGAGTCGGGATATAAAAATGCCTATGTGATTGCCACAGGCGGGCTGGGTAAAATTATTGCCGATGAAACAGAATGCATAGATCTGTATGATCCACAGCTTACACTGAACGGCTTGCGAATGATTCATGAGAAAGTGCAGAAAAAAAGATGAAGAAGCTGAAAATAGGAAATGTAGAATTGGAAAACCGATACCTATTAGGACCTATGGCAGGGGTGACAGACCTGCCTTTTCGTTTGCTGTGCAAGGAACAGGGAGCGGGTCTTTTAGGGATGGAAATGGTTAGTGCAAAAGCAATTTTGTATCAAAATAAAAATACAGAGAAACTCATGGAAATACATCCAGAAGAGCAGCCGGTATCTTTGCAGTTGTTTGGTTCTGATCCGAAGATTATGAGCGAGATGGCGAAAAGGATTGAAGAACGTCCTTTTGCGATTCTCGATATCAATATGGGGTGTCCGGTACCGAAAGTTGTAAAAAACGGGGAGGGGTCTGCTTTGATGAAAAACCCCTCTCTTGTTTATGAGATTGTAAACGCGATCGTTAAAGCAATAGAGAAGCCCGTTACGGTAAAAATCCGAAAAGGGTTCGACGATGCGCATGTAAATGCAGTCGAAGTCGCAAGAGCGGCGGAAGAAGCGGGAGCGTCGGCGGTTGCGGTTCACGGAAGGACGAGAGAGCAGTATTATAGCGGAGAGGCGGACTGGGACATTATCAGGCAGGTGAAAGAGGCGGTTTCCATTCCTGTAATCGGAAACGGCGATGTCACTACACCGGAAAAAGCAGAAGAACTTGTTCAAACGACAGGATGCGACGGAATTATGATCGCAAGAGGCGCACAGGGAAACCCGTGGATCTTTTCGGAAATGATCGGCAAGGAAAAAAACGGAGTAACTCCGCCCAGACCTGATAAAGAGGCAATACGGAATATGATCCTCAGGCATTCAAAGCTTCAGATTCAGTATCGCGGAGAATTTGCGGGAATGCGGGAGATGCGCAAACATGTAGCCTGGTACACGAAAGGACTGACAGGAGCGGCAGATCTCCGGCGCAGAGTAAATGAGACAGAGACATTAGATGAACTGATGATGTTATTGGAAGAACTATGAAAATCTGCACAAAAAATATCCTTTAATATGTGAAGCAGCAAGATAAAAATAGTAAAAATGCCAAAAAGCAAAAACGACCTTACAAAAATGTTACGGTAATCTATACAAAATAAACAAAGTTTTGTATAATTTATATATTACGCATAGTAACATGGAGAAAAAGGTCGTTTTTCTTTATTTCGTTTCATGGAATATGCGTGAAAATTCAGAACGAAGGAGTGCTCCGGAACTATAGGGGCGAAAAAGTTTATGAAAAATCTCAAGTGGAAGAAAGTAGGTTCGGCAGTTCTTGCTACAGCTTTGGCAGGAAGCATGGTGTTGCCGGCAACAGCCTACGCACAGGGTGAGATCGTTCAACTGGAAGGGGGAACTTCGACGCAGACAAACACAGCGCCGGAGCAGGTGTTCCTTAACAAATACAGCGGAACGGTCAGAACGCAGAACTTCAACGATAACTGGAAGTTCTATTTAGGAGACGCAAGCGGAGCGCAGACTCCGGCATTTGACGACTCCTCATGGGATCAGGTGAACCTGCCGCATGATTACAGTATCGACCAGAAATATTCACAGAAGATGGAGGCGGAAAGCGGATATCTTCCGGGCGGTACAGGATGGTACAGAAAAAACTTTACTGTAGACGAGAGCCTGAAAGGTAAGAGAATCAGTATCGACTTCGGCGGCGTTTACATGAATGCAACTATTTATGTAAACGGTAAAAAGCTTGGTACACATCCGAACGGATACACACCATTCTCTTTCGATATTACAGATAATGTGAAGTTCGGAAAAGAAAACGTGATTGCCGTTAAAGTAGATCACCAGACACCGTCAAGCCGTTTTTACTCAGGAAGCGGTATTTACAGAGACGTAGACTTTGTTGTAACCGATACAGTTCATGTAGATAAGAACGGAACAAAGATTGAGACACCGGATCTGAAAGATCATGCAGATGGAAACAATGTTGCGGTAAAAGTAAAAACAACTGTTGTAAATGAATCCGAGAACAATGCATCTGTAAAAGTAAAACATACGATCTATCCGAAAAACGGAACGGCAGAGCAGGCGGTTGGGACATTTGAGACGGAAGTTGCGACTGTGGACAAAGGTAAATCAAAAGATGTACAGGCAGATTTTACTGTATCAGGCGTAAAGCTTTGGAGTACGACAACTCCAAATCTCTATACTGTGAAAACAGAAGTCCTTATGGACGGTACTACAGTTGATACATACGAGACAGATTATGGATTCCGTTATTTTGATTTCAATAATAATACAGGATTCTCTTTGAATGGTCAGAAGATGAAACTTCAGGGAGTATGTATGCATCATGATCAGGGCGCGCTTGGTTCGGTTGCAAATGACCGCTCTACAGAGCGTCAGGTAGAGATATTGAAAATGATGGGATGTAACTCTATCCGTGTGACACATAATCCGGCGTCAGACGAATTGATCGATGCATGTAATAAACACGGAATCTTAGTGATCGACGAGGCGTTTGACGGATGGGTAGCTCCGAAAAACAGTAACTCGAACGATTATTCTAAGTGGTTTAATAAAAAGATTGAAGACGGCAACGAGATCATGGGCGCTGCAGAGAACATGACATGGGCGCAGTTTGATCTTACAGCAATGATCGAGCGTGGTCAGAACGATCCGGCGATTATTATGTGGTCGCTTGGCAACGAGATGTGGGAAGGAACAAGCGGATATAATAATTCATATAAGACTGCTCAGGACAATCTTGTGAAATGGGCAGAAGCGATTGATACGACAAGACCGGTGACGACAGGAGACAATAAATTAAAAGGAAACGAGGCGGGCGCGATTACGCTTGGTCAGAGTCTGCACGCAGCCGATGGAGTCAACGGTATGAATTACTCTCAGGCTTGGGAAAATCATCCAGGAAAGACTCATTATGACATGATTCATGAGAAATATCCTGAATGGTGTCTGTATGGCTCTGAGACTGCATCGGCAGTTAATAGCCGAGGCATTTATAAAGGAATGGGCAGTCAAACAGATTATGGCGATTATGATCTGACATCCTATGATACATCGGCAGTTGGTTGGGGCGCTACGGCAAGCAGCGCATGGTATGAAGTAATCAAGCGTGATTTTATTGCGGGAGAATATGTATGGACAGGATTTGACTATATCGGAGAACCGACGCCGTGGAATGGAACAGGACAAGGCAAACCGGGTAATGCGTCGAGATGGCCTGCACCGAAGAGCTCCTATTTTGGAATCGTTGATACTGCCGGACTTCCGAAAGATAGCTATTACTTCTATCAGAGTCAGTGGAATGACAGCGTGAATACACTTCATATTCTTCCGGCTTGGAATGAAGAAGTTGTATATAAGAAGAGTGGAAATAATGTTCCGGTAGTTGTATACAGCGATGCAAAAAAAGTAGAACTGTTCTTTACTCCGGCAAGCGGCGGTGAACAGAGATCGCTCGGTGCAAAAGAATTTACAGAAAAGAAGACGACGGCAGGATACACATATCAGATGTATGAAGGAACTGGAAAGAGCAATACAGAACATGAAAATCTGTACATGACATGGATGGTTCCATATGAAGCCGGAACAATTACCGCAAAAGCGTGGGATAAAGACGGTAAAGAAATTACAGAGAATCTTCAGGGACGAACATCAGTAACTACAGCAGGTGAAGCTAAAAAATTAAAAGTTGATGTTGATCGAACAAAAATTACAGCAAATGGAGAAGATCTTTCTTATTTGACAGTAAGTGTTACTGATGATAAAGGAAATCTTGTACCGAATGCGGATAATAAGGTGACGTTTGAAGTCAGCGGTGATGGTGTGCTTGCAGGCGTGGATAACGGAAGACCTGTAGATCATCAGTCTTACAGAGACGATAACAGAAAAGCATTCAGCGGTCAGCTTGTAGGAATCGTTCAGTCTACAAAATCTGCCGGAACAATCACTGTGAAAGTGAAAGCAGATGGTTTGGAAGAGCAGACAGTACAGATTACAACAGAGGCATCATCGGATGGAACAACGGAAGCGAAGGCAATCAGCAGCGTTAAGATGTCCAAAAACTACTATGTAAAAGTAGGAAACCGCCCACAGCTTCCGGCAGAACTGGATGCTGTTCTTAATGATAAGTCAGAAGCAAAAGGAAATGTAACATGGGAGGATGTTGCAGAAGATCAGATCAATCAGTCAGGTACATTCAGTGTGACGGGAACAGTTACAGTTGCAGGTGTCGATAAAGCAGAAACAGTTTCTGTTAATGTAAATATGATTGATACAGTAGCGGCAATTTTGAATTATTCAACGACGACATCAATCGGAGTAGACCCGAAACTTCCAATAGCAAGACCTGCGGTTATGGAAGATGGAACAGTACTTACGGCATCCTTCCCGGTAGCATGGGAAACACCGGAAGGTGGATACAATGCAGAAGGAATTGTATCAGTAAAGGGAACGGCAGATGTATTTGGTGAAAAAATGCCGGTTTCTGCATCTGTTCGAGTTCAGGAAGCAGAGTATTCGGTAGGGGATAATATCGCTAAAGAGGCAATGACATTGAAGCAGGATATCCCACAGGAGATGCAGTCTGATGATCTGGAAGCAATCCGTGATGGAAACAGAACAGTAGACGGAAATCAGGGCGGTAATACAAACTCTACAATGTGGAGTAACTATAAAAACAGCAAAGATGCCAAAGACAATGATGCTGATATTACATTCCAGTATGCGACACAGCAGATATTTAATCAGATCAAGATTTTCTTCAGATCTGACAGCCATGCAGCATCTTATCCAGCAGATAATACGACAAAAATATATGTTTCCGAAACAGGAGAAGAGGGAACTTGGACAGAAGTAACAGCAACAGAGTCACATCCAGAGGAACTCCCTGCGATTGGCGTCGTGGAATATACATATGATTTTGTTCCGACAAAGGCTGTGTTTGTAAAAATCCATGTTGTAAATAATCCGGATGCAAGCGGAAAAGGCGGCGGATTTACATGTACGGGAATTGTAGAAGCAGAACTGTATCGTGCAAATCAGGCTGACTTTACAACAAACACAACAGCGGAACTGCAGAGCCTGACTGTAGATGGTAAAGCGGCTCCGGCAGAAGCGCTTACAGCAGGATCATGGAATGTTTCGGCAAAAGAAGTGAAAGAAATCGCAGCAGTAGGAAAAGACAATGCGGCTGTAACAATACTTCCGGCAAAGAATAATGCTGTAAAAATATTGATCGAATCAGAAGATCATAAAACACAGAATACATTTGTGATCAACCTCGGCGTGGCAGATCCGGCAGATGACAGCAAGGATTACACAGGAGTTATCACTCCGTCGGCGGGAAGCACTCAGCCTAATAACGGAACTGATATTGGCAAAGCATTTGATAAAAAGAATGATACGTTCTGGCATTCAAGTTGGAATCCGTCAACAACAAACGAAAACCTTTATGTAACTATGGAACTTGCAGAGGCACAGAAGATTGATGCAATCCGTTATTTGCCGAAGGGTGGTAATCTTACAGGAGGAGATCAGAACGGTCGTGTGAAGACATATACTGTAGAAGTAAGCATGACAGGTGCTGATGATTCATGGACAAAGGTAGAGATTACTCCTTCAACACAAGAGTGGGCAAACGGAACAGATTGGAAAATCGCTCAGTTTGTACAGCCGGTTGAGGCGAAGTTTATCCGCTTTACAGGTGTTGAAACTTATGGTGACGGAGGTCAGGAGAACAAGTTTATGAGCGCGGCTGAGATTCGTGTGAAATTAGCAGAGGACGAACCGGTAGTACCGGAGCCAAAGCCGACAGAACTTGTAATCCAGAATCAGCCGACGAAGACAACTTATACAGAAGGTGAAAAATTCGATCCGACAGGACTTAAAGTCGGAGTTAAATATGATAATGGTGAAGTGAAAGATGTAGCAGAATATAACGCTGAAACAGCAGGACAGTTCACATTTGATCCGGCATTGAATACAGCGCTTACTACAAATAATACGAAGGTAACTGTTACATATAAAGGTAAAACAGCAGACATTATCATTCAGGTTAATCCAAAAGAGGAAGAGCCGAAAGTAACAGGAATTGAAGTTAAGACATTACCGAAGACAAAATATACAGAAGGCGATAAATTCGATCCGACAGGACTTGTGCTTACAGTGAAATATGACAAAGGCGAAGATAAAGAAGTAGCTTACGGCGATGCAACAAAAGCAGACTTCACATTCAGCCCAAGCCTTGACACAGCACTGAAAACAAGTGATGAGAAAGTAACAGTAACATATGCAGGCAAGACGGCAGAAATCGGTATTGAAGTGAAAGCTGACACACCGGTAGAGCCGGAAAAACCGACGGTAGACAAAATTGCCGTTAAGAAAGTGCCAGCTAAGACAACTTATAAAGCAGGAGAGACATTCGATCCGAGCGGACTTGTTCTTACAGTAACGATGTCAGACAAGACAACAAAAGAAGTTGCATACGGAGACGAAACAGCAAAAGATTTTGTATTTAACCCAACACTTGATACAGCACTTACAGAAGGTATGAACAAAGTTGATGTAACATATGCAGGCAAGACGGCAGAAATCGGTATTGAAGTGAAAGCTGACACACCGGTAGAGCCGGAAAAACCAACGGTAGAAAAAGTTGAAATTAAAGCAAATCCGGCTAAGACAGAATACAAAGCAGGAGAGACATTCGATCCGACGGGAATGAGTCTTACAGTAACGATGTCAGACGGAACAACAAAAGTTGTTGCATACGGACCGGAGACGGCAAAAGATTTCTCCTTTAATCCGAGTCTTAATACAAAACTGACAGCGGATACGAAGAAAGTAACAGTAACATACGGCGGACAGTCGGCAGACGTAGCTGTATCGGTGAAAGCAGATCCGTCAGAGGATAAGAAACCGAATACAGAGAAACCGGACAAAGGCGGAGCGGTTCAGACAGGAGATAACTTTAACGTAACGCTGCTGATCGGACTTGTAGTTCTTGCAGGTGCGGTTGCAGGCGGAGCGGCTCTGACAATCTTCAAAAGAAACAAAAGAAAATAAGCCTTATCCGTAAATAGTACGGAAAAATGCAGGGCTGCCACTTAGTGGCGGCCCTGTTTGCATTGGAGCGGCAATGAACGAAAGACAGAAGGATCAAGACCTTGGAAAGCCGCCTGTAATCCAAGAATGTGTCTTTGGGAACTTACGGTAATTCCGGCATAACGCTGTATTGTTAATAAGCGCTATATTTTCTGCGCAATATCATGTAAAAGCTGTCTTGTTTACGCCAAAAACCTTGACATTAATGGGGTTGATGGTTATAATATTGAAATTGTGAAATAAACTAAAAGAGACAGCGTGCAGGGACAAGTTTTCCTGTCGGGAATAGACAAAAAACAGTGAAAAAGAATGACAGAAAAGGAGCGTTATCAATGGCGGAGGCAAAGAAAAGATTACTTACTTATGCCGGATTAAAGGCACTTGAAGATGAACTTGAAACTCTTAAAGTTGTCAAACGGAAAGAAGTTGCAGCTAAGATCAAAGAGGCAAGAGAGCAGGGAGATCTTTCCGAGAATGCAGAGTATGATGCGGCAAAAGATGAACAAAGAGATATCGAAGCGCGTATCGAAGAACTTGAAGGCATTCTGAAAAACGCAGAAGTGGTTGTTGAAGATGAAGTTGACTTTGATAAGATCAATGTCGGATGTACGGTAAAGGTATTTGACATAACATTCGATGAAGAGATGGAATTTAAAATTGTGGGATCAACAGAGGCAAACAGCTTGGTAGGAAAGATTTCAAACGAGTCTCCGGTTGGTCAGGCATTGATCGGAAAAAAAGTGGGAGATACGGTAAGCGTAGAAACACAGGCGGGAGAAATCAAGTACAAAGTGCTTGAGATCAGCCGTTCAATGTAAACAGATGATTATAAACAGACCTCTTTTTAAGAGGTCTGAATTCGCATGTATGGGAATGTTTTAAAGAGGCGAAAAAGGCAGATAAAGAGAAAAAAGCGTAACGGAATAATAAGAGATAAAGCAAAACAGAGAAAAGTTATCCGGGAAAGGAGATAAGAAAGTGGCACAGGAGCAGAAGAATGTACAGGAACAGGATCTGAATCAGTTGAGAAAGGTACGCCGTGAGAAACTTGCAGAGCTGCAAGGAAGCGGAAAAGATCCGTTCGTGATTACAAAATATGATCAGACACATCACAGTGTAGAAGTAAAAGAAAATTACGAGGAGCTTGAAGGAAAGCAGGTTTCCATCGCAGGACGTATGATGTCAAAGCGAGTAATGGGAAAAGCATCTTTTTGTAATGTTCAGGATTTAAAAGGAAATATTCAGTCTTATGTAGCAAGAGACAGCATCGGTGAGGAAAATTATAAAGAATTTAAGAAACTTGATGTCGGTGATGTGATCGGAATCGAAGGAGAGGTATTCAAGACAAAAACAGGAGAGATTTCCATTCATGCATCTCATGTAACACTTCTTTCCAAGAGTCTTCAGATTCTTCCGGAGAAGTTCCATGGACTGACGAATACAGATATGCGTTATCGTCAGAGATATGTGGATCTTATCATGAATCCGGAAGCGAAAGATACATTTATCAAACGTTCTAAGATCATCAGCGCGATCCGCAGATATTTGGACGGCGAAGGATTTATGGAAGTGGAGACTCCGATGCTTGTTGCAAATGCCGGGGGAGCTGCGGCAAGACCGTTTGAGACACATTTCAATGCTTTAAATGAAGACTTGAAACTGAGAATTTCTCTTGAACTTTATCTGAAACGTCTGATCGTCGGAGGTCTTGAAAGAGTGTACGAGATCGGTCGTGTATTCAGAAACGAAGGACTTGATACGAGACATAATCCGGAATTTACATTGATGGAGCTTTATCAGGCATATACAGATTATAACGGAATGATGGATCTTACAGAAAATCTTTACCGCCATGTGGCACAGGAAGTTCTCGGCACAACGAAGATCGTTTACAATGGCGTTGAGATGGATCTCGGAAAACCGTTTGAACGTATTACAATGGTAGATGCCGTGAAGAAATATGCAGGCGTTGACTGGAATGAAGTTAAGACTTTGGAAGAGGCTCGCAAGCTTGCAGACGAGCATCATGTAGAATATGAAGAGCATCATAAGAAAGGTGATATCTTGTCATTGTTCTTTGAAGAGTTTGCAGAAGAACATTTGATTCAGCCGACGTTCGTAATGGATCATCCGATCGAGATTTCACCGCTTACGAAAAAGAAACCGGAGAATCCGGAATATACAGAGCGTTTCGAGTTCTTTATGAACGGCTGGGAAATGGCGAATGCATATTCAGAGCTGAATGACCCGATCGATCAGAGAGAACGTTTCAAAGCTCAGGAAGAACTTTTGGCACAAGGTGACGAAGAGGCAAATACAACAGATGAAGATTTCCTGAATGCACTTGAGATCGGTATGCCGCCGACAGGAGGTATCGGATTCGGTATCGACAGAATGTGTATGCTTTTAACAAACAGCGCCGCGATCAGAGACGTACTGCTTTTCCCAACAATGAAAACACAGGGCGGAGCTAAGAATGAAGCAAACAATTCAGTACAGGCAAAAACAGAGGAAAAACCGGCAGAAAAAATTGATTTTTCCAAAGTTGAGATCGAGCCGTTATTTAAAGACGATGTAGATTTTGAGACATTTTCTAAATCAGATTTCAGAGCGGTAAAAGTAAAAGAGTGTACGGCAGTGCCGAAATCTAAGAAACTTCTGCAGTTCACATTGGATGACGGAACAGGAGAGGATCGTACGATCCTGAGCGGAATCCATGAATATTATGAGCCGGAAGAATTGGTTGGCAAGACATGTATCGCTATTACAAATCTGCCGCCGAGAAAGATGATGGGAATTGACTCCTGTGGTATGTTGATTTCAGCGGTTCATAATGAAGAAGGGAAAGAAAAACTTCATCTTCTGATGGTTGATGAGCATATTCCGGCAGGCGCAAAATTGTACTAATTAATGTGAAATAAAATAAAAAATGATTTTTATATCAATTTTGTACCATAATGAAAACAGATTTAAAACGTTATAAAGAGATATAAAGAGATATAAAGAGATATAAAGAGATAGGCTCATGGAATGTATTTTCTATGAGCCTGTTTGTGTTATGTAAAGGCAGATGACAGTAGATGAAAGATTATCGAACCATGATTATTATTATGAGTGGAAGAAAAACAGGATTATATTTTGAAAATTACGAAAAAGAGTGGGTACTTGACGGAGCAACTGTTCTCTACGGAAGCGCCCGGAACTAAGAGCAACTCTTGAATATGATTTTTTGCAGGAAAAAACTTTATTTACAAAGGGTTTTCGATGGAGGAAATCATTCATCATCTTGCAGTCTTTGTTTCAAGATTATGGCAAATCCATATCTTTGGTGAGGAAAATACAAGAGCGACGGCAGTATTTTTAATCAAGTATTTGAGAACGCTCGGATTTTCTGCCACAAATGATATTTTTGCGAAAAATGCTTGGTATTTTAGAAATGCACTTGTCCCGGCAAATTATACGAACCTGCAAAAGGGTATCCACGAAACAACCGAGTATTTGGAGGTATTCTTGAGAAACTTGCTGAGGTTATACATAAGAAGGACTGGCTCAAATAGCAAATGTATCAGTTCAGACAATTACACAAGTGCAGTAAAAAAAGAATTGCAACAGTTAAGCACATTCTCTCAAATTAAAGAAATTAGAGACAAAGAACTAAATTCAGTAATTCTCTCGCATCTTGAAATGAGTGAAGATTTAGTTGAGGGAATCAAGAGCGAGTGGGAACAGAAGAAAATATTCAAAAAACAGATAAAGGGTGATGATGGCACTACATTAATCGAAGATAGCTATTGTACGAGAAGTTATGTTAGGGAAATAATTCTAAGATATTGTCAAAACAGAACGTTCTTTAGAACAAAATTTAACATTAAGGATGGAAATTTGTTTTGATAAATAGACTGCGAGGTGTTAGCAAATTGCGATACCTCAATTTTTGTCAATAAGATAAAATTTGATTACATACAGTTATAAAAGATGGGTTATAAAAGATGTATAGAGAGTACCTTTTGTTTTTAGAGGAATTACGTTATAATAAAATCGAAACAATCTGTTATATGTTATAATCAGAGGAGTATGAAAGAAATGTGTACACGAAATGAATTGAACTTAATATTGCAGGCGATGACTCAGGCGTATCAAGCGGTATATGGAGCAAATGTTGTGAAAATTATTTTGTATGGTTCTTATGCTAGAGGCGATTATCAAAAGGATTCAGATATAGATATAGTCGCTATTGTACAGGGAGATAGAGAAAAACTTCAACAAGGCTTGAAAAGTGTGTGGGATATTTCTTCAGACTTGGAATTAGAGTATGGTACGATAGTGTCTCCAACGGTTATTCCTTTTGCTGAATATGAGAAGTATAAAAATGATTTACCTTATTATAGAAATATCGAAAGTGAGGGGGTAGAAATCGTTGCCTGATAATAGAGAAGAATTAAAAGTATATCGCTTGGAAATGGCAAAAGAGCGACTGCATTCCTCGAAAATACTATTAGAGGCTGGAAGTTATAAAGATTCTATAGGTCGTTCCTATTATGCAATGTTTACAGCGGTGCGTGCATTGCTGGCGGTAGAAGGACAAGACTTTTCAAAGCATGCCGGAGTTATTGCATATTTTCAGAAAGAATATGTGAAGACAGGAAAGTTTGACAAGAAATATTCAAAATATATCAGTCAGGCATTTCAAATTCGAAACAATACCGATTATGCGGATTTTTTTCTTGTGTCTCTGCAAGATGCAAAGGAACAGTATGATAGAGCTGAAGAATTTGTAAAAGTGATTGAAGAGTTCTTGAAAATGGAATAGAGATTCCTACATTAGCACTACACTAAATTTACATCAATTTCAAAGAAACTTATGAAGGAGTGCAAAGGTTTTTGTGTGTTACTTAATATCAACTCTCGATAAAAATTCAGCAAGTGATATCGGAAAACGAATCCCTTTATCATGAAAATACTGAAGGATATAATCTTCAGATAAAAAATATTTTCCTATCAATTCATGAGTTATTCTTAAACATTCTGCCGGAAAGAGGACAGCGGGATATGTGAGAGTATTTATGAATCCTCTGTCGTTATAAAACAGAAACGGCTTGGAATGTTCAAAAGCTGTCATAAAGATTTCCCCGTAGAGCCTCTTTTCGATTGTTTTGACAGAGTGCTTGAATTCCGAAAAGTAGTCTCTGTCGGTTTTTAAAGATGTATATTGCTCAGGGAAGGCGTGAGAAGCCTTCCTGACGTTGTTTTTGAAAGTCAGGATCGTTTGTGAAAAAGAATTGGCAAATGTTGTAAGGGCATCTGTAAGCAGACAACATCTGTAATTCAAGTTTTCTTGATCAAGTTCTAATTGTCCGTTAGAGAGAGCGTGACTGACAGCGGGGGCGTTTGTTATATTGAGATAGAATGTTGTGATTTTTTCTTTTTCTTTCTCAATCTGCTGTTCTATGTCGTTTATGATCTTAGTGCATCCGTTGGAAAAGGTTTCGTAGTCTTTCGCCGAGATATGGTGAATGGAATGGTCATCTAAAGTTTCTTCTGCAAGAGAAAATATTTTTGCAGAAAAGGAAGACAGAGAATGTTTTATGCTCTGCATCAGTTCGTTTTCACCTATAATAGTCCACGGCTTTTTGTGTGGATATAAGGTCGTTAAATCTAGTTTTTTATTTTCTGAACAGGTCTGTTCATATAATTTTTCCCTGAAAGTATTTAACAGAATATATGCGTTTGAAACAACCGGAGCAGCGGAATAATTTTTGAGGCGGCTGTTTTGCAAAATTGCGGTTAATGTTTCGGTTAAATGAAAAATACAATGCCGGAGCGCCTCTTTTTGGAAATCGTTTTTTGAGAAAGTATTATAAATTTCTTCCGTAGTACAAAAATATTTACGGCAAAGAATTTCATCAGTTAAAATCCGATATTCTGTTTGGGTAAGATCGTTTTGAAATTTTTCTGTCTCTGTAAATGTCTCGTCAAGTTCATGGAAAAACGAAGTGACAGGGGCATTTTTTTTGAATTTACTGGCAGCTTTGATATAGCAGATTAAAAAAGGCGTAATGGGAGCGGGAACATTCCATTTGATCGCTGTGCGATCGTATTCGGATGCAAGATCGGTATATGGAGGAAACTGCAAAAAGCAGGGGGTTCTCAGGCAGAGAAACTGATACATCAACTTATGAATATATAAAAATTCATAAGGATATTGCTCGCTCTTTTTAACTGCATTGTAAGTTAAAGAAAGAAACATAGGATTAGAATAATCGGAAGAGGCGTAATACATACATTTTTTGAAAAAATTAATCCATTTGTGTAAAGTGCGTTCGTCATAAGAAGAAGTCAGATTTCTGAAAGCGCATAAAATATCGGATTCTGAAGTGATGGGAATTGTGTTTTTGTTTGCTGCTTTCATTTTTGAATCCTCCTTCGGTATAAAAGGCTGCAAAAAAAATCGGAAATTTTTTGCGGCTTCATGCTGTTTGATAAAGATGGTTTAATTATAGTGTCAGGCAATAAAATAATCTGTTTATATTGTAATGCAAAGTGAAAGAAATAGAAATAGGAGAATGAGTATGTTTCAAAAGCCGGAAGAATCAAAAAAGAACAGCTCGGCAGATAAGACTGAAAAGATAAGAGAGATTTATCGCTTCTTACTGTCTGAAACCGATTATTTGAAGGAAATTGGGAAAGAGATTGACGAAGAGACGGAGAGGCTGTTGAAAGAAAATAGAGTGAATTTGGAGAAAAAGACGTATGAAGAGGTTCGCGATGAGTTATTTGCATTAACGGAGGCTGCAAAAGAAAAAGGATTCATACAAGGTTTTCGATATGCCGTAATGTTAATGAGAGAAATTACTGTAAAGCTTTGACAATTTTCAAAATCTGCTCTTTTGTTTCATTATTGCAGGAGTGTAACTCATGGAGAATTTCCTGTTCGATGGCAGAGGATGAGTCGTTATATTCATCGGAAAGAATATAGTCAACAGTAGTATCTAACGCATTACATATCTGCACTAAAACAGAAAGAGAAACTTTGACACGGTTATTTTCGATATTACTGATATGACTTGTATTCACATCAGCAGCATTAGCGATATATTCTTGTGTTAAGTTTTTGGAAAGGCGGATTTTCTTTAATTTTTCGCCTATTTGTTCAAAGTTTAAAGTGTCCATGCAGTAACCTCCAAAAAAATATTGATTTAATTGTAATATTTACTTAGTTATAGTATAATTATCTACAGCTATAAAAATATTAGTTATAAAGGAAGTGCAAAAAGGAATGAAGTGCGAAAATTGTGGAAATGAAGTTAGGGAGGGGGCGAAATTTTGCTCAAAATGTGGAAGCAATATATTGGAGCAGCAGGAAGATCACAGCGGTAAACATAATGTTCATGAGACGAAAACGGAGAAAAGGTGTGTGAATTGTGGGAATGTACTTAGAGAAGAGTCAAAATTTTGCCCTAAATGTGGGAGCAGTACATTGGAACAAAAAGAGGATGTAAGTACATTAAAAGATGAAGAAAAGGATAAAGCGGAACAAAGTAAAGGAACATTTTATTTTGAAAAAGTAAAAATGATCGGAAGATTACGATACAAAATTATCCGAACAGAAGTAAGTAATAATGAAGAGCGTTTGGAGATAAGTCAAAAGATACATAGATTTTTAAGGAAAGAAAAAGAAAACCATTTGGAGATAAAATTATCAGAAATCGGTTCAATGGAATTAAAAACAAAAATGGATTTTTGGGATACATTGTATGCAGCGCTATTTGGGGTAATGTTTCTGATGAATATAACAGATGTAGCATGGCTTTTATTGATAGCAGTCTTTCTTTATACAGGTTATGGAAAGGTTTTAAATTTAAAAATGAAAAATGGACTGAATTTTGAAATTCCTGTAAATGGAATGACTGAAGATGTGGAACAGTTTCGGTTATTGATCGGAAAAGAATAAGGAGCGTGCGAGATGAAATATTGCAGAAATTGTGGAAAAGAATTAAATTCAGATATTCAATATTGTCCGAATTGCGGCGCTTCTGTAAGTGAGGAACAATCAGGGAAAAATGAGAATTCATATCAGGAAAGTAACGCGGATGGATCGCTTTGGGAATCTCTTGTCGAATTTTTTAAAGCGCTGATTGAATATATGAAAGAAGCGGGGCTTCATATTATCGATGCGATTGACAAAATCATTCAGATGCCGCCGAATATACCGAAAGATTCTATATGCCCGTATTGTAACAGCGAGGATACGTTTCCGATTGTTAAGAACGAGACAGAGATTAAAACAAAAGGATACAGTATGGGGCGCGGGTGCTGTGGAATGTGTTTGCTCGGTCCGTTTGGATTATTGTGCGGAGCGCTCTTCACGGGCTCTAAAGTAAAGAGCAGATCTATCACCTGGTGGGGATGTAAAAATTGCGGAAGACAACATTTAGCGCAGCATGACGCTGTTGAAACGTTAAGTTCGTTGATGGATAAAATGACAGTAAATTGTCTTTGCTATGGCGCGCTAGGTTCTCTTTTGCTTTACCCGATACTGGATGAATTAGTGCATGGATTTTTAAGAACGGTCATCGTTGTTTTGATCGCTGTCATAGTGGGAGTTTCCTTGCCGTTATATTTTTGCTATCAGTTATGCGAGGATATAGACAAACAGTTAGGGTATAGTATTTGGGATATTTTAGAAGTAGAAAAGAAACAGGAAATTTGGAGTTGTATAAAATTTTCAATGCTTTCTTTAGCCGGTACACTGATTTTTGTCTGTCCGATCTTAGTACATTTTGCAGAGTAAGATGATGATGGATAAAAGAAAAATATATAAGAAACTTATGGTGATAGGAAGAGCGACGGGATGTCATCAATTACCGGAACGAAGCTTTTCCTTTCGCGGAAAACAATTTCCGGTATGCGCAAGATGTACGGGGGTGTTTATAGGAGAAGTTTTGGGAATCTTCTTATTCAAGGTCGGCGAGATTTCCAATATAATTGCGGTCGTGTTTTCTCTGATCATGTTTGCAGATTGGTTCGTACAATATAAATTTCATTACGAATCAAATAATATACGGAGATTAATAACCGGTCTTCTGTGCGGATATGCGTTCGGAAATATCATTATGAAATATTTAAGATATTTTATGTGATTGAAAACATTAAAAGAGAATGTAGGAGGAATTTGCCATGTTTTGCGAAAAGTGTGGAAAAGAAATAAAAGATGGGGATAAGTTTTGTCCGTATTGCGGAGCGGAAAATGAAATAAATAAGGAAGAACCGAGTCATGATATACCGCCGGATTTTAGCGTCAAAGGCGCAGGAAAAAAGAAAAAAGGAGCGGTTATCGCGATCGCTGTTTTAGTTATTATTGTGGCGATCGGTATTTTTAAATGCAGTTCAAAGGATGAAATATTAAGATATAATGTGCATGTAATTAATAATACCGGTTTTGATATTTATGCTCTTTATGCTTCAGAACCTGATGTGGATAACTGGGAAGAAGATTTGCTTGAGTATGGTATAGTGTATGATGGTGAAAGGGTAGATATAGAGTTTGTGATCACAGAGGAGGATCTTGACTGGGATTTTGCGATAGAAGATTTTGAAGGAAATGTTCTTGAATTTTATGGTTTGAGTTTTGCAGAGTGTGATGTAGAAGGAGCGACGTTGATTTTGGAATATGACGGTTATAAGGGAACTGCATCGTTATATTAAAGGTAAAATAAGATAAAGGATGTAAAAAAATGTTTTGTGAAAATTGTGGAAAAGAAATAAAAGATGAGAATAAGTTCTGTCCGTATTGCGGAGCGTCTGTACAGCCTGAACAGAATGGCGAACAGCCAGAGCAGTCGGCACAGCCGGAACAGAAGAGCGAACAGCCAGAACAGTCGGCACAGCCGGAACAGAAAAATGAACAGCCAAAGCAGTCGGCACAGCCGGAACAGAAGAGTGAACAACCAAAGCAGTCGGCACAGTCAGACCAGCGGTTGACACAAAAAGAGACAACAGGTAATTCAAGTGCAGATGTTAAAAACAAGGGTGTGTCTCATCCTGCGCCGAAAAAGAAAAAAACAGCGGTAGTAATTGGAATTATCGCGATGGCAGCAGTCATAATAATCGGAATTATTGCAGCAGTGAAAATGTTTGGAAGTTCCGATGCGAAAGAAACTGCAAAAGATTCGACATATAAAGAGGTTAAAGAGAATGCAGCTGAAAAAGAATCGAAGCCGGCGAAAAAGGAAAATGTAAAACCTAAAAAAGAAACTGATGGGGAAATGAAAAAAGATTCCGGGCAAGAAGAAAAAAAGGAAGAAAAAGATAACAGTAAAAGGGAAGCTGTATTGACAGACCCGGTCACAATGGGATGGGCAGGTACATATAAAGACGATGATTCGGGAGACAGGCTTGTGATTGCATCAATCGGATATGAATGGTCTTATGTTATCTATACGTCGAGCGGGCAGATTTTTGAGAAAGAATCAGAATGTGGTGCATTCGGAGATTATTTAGAAGGGCAATATTATACGTTCTATAAAAATGAGAACGGATTGTTAAGCGTAACTTCAGGTGCAGGCAAAGGCTGGGGAAACTATCGCAGGATCAGCGGTACATATACGCCGGATCTGGAGATTGAAGGTACTTATGAAAATGATACTACTACGATGATCGTGTACGATCAAATGGCAGAGGCAAGTACAAAGTATGTTCCGACAGGATCTGATATCGCGGCAGTCCGGGTAGAGTATAATAACGGGCTGGTTATAGACGGAAGATTATATACGCAGGGAGACGGCGGGCTTTCGATTATAGACAGCGTTTCCAAAGAAATATACGGAATTGCTACTTTTGAAAACGGAGAGGTAAAAGTGACTGGAAGTGGATTTGACGGTATTTTAAAATCGAAGTAAAGGACGTATAAAACGTTGACAATTACATATAAGAAGAGCAGATAAGAGACACCGCAGCTTGCGGCGTCTCTTATCGTTTATGAAAGACTGCATTCTTTCAGGAGATGTTGTGTTTTTTCAAGAGCCTTTACTTTATGAAGGCTTGCCTGAATTTTTTCTGCGAGCAGAAGGTGTTCTTTTGCAGAGTGGATTTGGTTGATCTTTAAATATGCTTCTCCTAACAAGTATGAGATTTCGGCAGTGTAGGCGTGCGAAGGCTGAAGGATCGTTTTCCGAATGCTGAGACATTTCAAATAGTTTTCAATCGCTTCTTCGTATTCTCCTTGATAAAAATGCCATAATCCGATGCTTTGGTAAGACCATGCCGTGTCAGGATGTGTTTCTCCCAACGTGAGCTTTCGGATTTCCAAGCCTTTTGCGAAATATTCAAAGGCATCGTTAAAGTGATAAGAAGAATCGTTTTTTGCCGCCTGTGTATAGTCATTGCCGATCATCGTTAATGACGCGGCAATGATCGGTTCGTTATCAGGGTATATTTCCTGACGGATCTCTAACGCTTTTTTATGCCATGTGATTGCATCTGCGTACTTTTTCTGCCGCTGATATACTGTTCCGATATTGTGATAAGAATAGGCGATCTGTTCGAGATCGGGATTTTCAACCGACTCCCGGATCTCGCGGGCTTTTTGATAATTCGCCAAAGCTTTATCGAAGATATCAAGGTTAATATAGATCACGCCCATATCATTATAAATGTCGGATGTTAATTCCGGATTTTTTATATGGTTGATATCAATAATATTTTGAGCTTTCGTAAAATAATCCAAAGCCTGTTCATATTTTGACGCTTTTCGCATAACTACCCCTAGTTTGTCATATATCGTGGCAAGCCTTTCGGAAAAATCTTGTCCTGAATTTTCGATTGTCGTGATTGCCGACTGATAGTGAGTAATTGCTTTTTCGTAATCGGCAAGTCTGACGGCAACTTTTCCTGCGGTTTCGTAGTAAGACAGTTGTAATTCGATATCGTCAGATGATTCTTTGTTTAATAGTTCCAACCCTTTTGTTAAGTATGAATAAGATTCATGATACATAAGGCTGCGCCATAAGATTAAGGCGATGTCGTACATTAAGCCGAGATGTTCGGAAGTATATTTGAACATGAGACCTGCGTTTGCAAGAACGTCGCATAAATCATTCGACATACTGTCTTCGATCACATCTGCGGAAGCCGCTTTCAGAAATTCAATTATTTTGTTGATAAAAACTGAACATTTTTCTAAGGAAGGTTCCGTATTATTTATTACAGCAGCTTTAATGACCGGATGCAGATGAATCTGTGATGAGGCCGGACCGTTGGGTCTGTTTTGTATGATCCAGCTTTGACGGATCAAAGCGTTGATATCTGAATTATTATAATCTAAAAATTGTTTGAATAAGCGCTGTCTTATGCCGCTTATCGACGTAAGAGAGAGGTTCATCAATATTTCTTTTTGGACATCGGTAAGATTGCTTGTGTCAAAAAGTTTAGATATAAAGTTGTTCATTTTTTCCTGCTGATAAGTATTGTCTTTTTCAATGACCACTTTGCTTATATCGTCATATTCAGGACTGTACAAAATATCTGTCATTTCTTCAGGCGTTAATGTTTCGGCAGTCATTGTTTTTGCGATCAGTTCTAAAAGAAGAGTATGACCTTCTACCATATTGAATATTTTAAAATAGTCGCCGTATTCATCTTCGGGGATCGTAAACCGTCCGTAGTGCATAAATAATTGAAGCTGTTCTTGCTTGGAAAGCGGATGGATCGGCAAGAGAAACTTTTCTGAATCGAGATCGGTCTCTCTTGAAGTGAAGAGAATATGTATCGGTAATTCTTTTAACCGCACATAATTTTCCCGATCAGCCGGGTGAGTATCCATATTATCGATGATAAGCAGAGTATCTTCACCGTAAGAAGCGAGAATGGAAAGTCGTTTCTCAAATTTTTCGTCTTCTGAAAAGTGAGATTCATCCAATCCTGTAAATTTTATTTTTAAAATTGTGTTTTTTATATCGCCTGTAAAAATGATCTGCTGGATTTGTGTATAGGAATCTTCATATTCAGCGGCATATTTAAGCGAACAGTAGGACTTCCCTAAACCGCCGATACCGTAGATGATACAAGTTCCCAAACTGCATAAAACAGAGCGTATTTTCTCAAACATATCCTGTCGTCCGAAGAAAGTATTGTTTTGTATCGGGTTATGAAACGGCTCAAAAGCAATGGCATCGGAAGGGGAACGGTGAGTGGATTTTGACGCAGATTTCGATGACACAGCATCTTTTTCATATTTGACTTCTTTTAGTAAAGTGAGCAGAAAAGTTTCAGCGTTTTCAACTGATCTGTGTTCTTTATAGTGTGAGTATGCCATGTCTATTACTTCATTCGAGCAGTCCTTGTCCTGAAGGTATGTGTAAAGGCTGTGAACACTTTGAAAATCAGTTCCGATTTCGGCTTGGCAAAAGACGTCTCTGTAAAAAACATCATAGGAAATGTCTTTTTGCATTTTTCGTTTATTGTTTTTGATATTGCTGATAATAGAAGGATCAAGGTTAAGCCATTCTGCGATCCTTACGTTGGGAATATTCAGTTGTTGAGTTAAATATTGAATGATGACAGCGTAATTTAACATATTTATCTCCGATCAATAATGATAATTGTCATTGTGTTGTCAATTTTTTGTCATTTGACAAAGAATAATCTTGTCAAAAAGATGTCAACTTGCAGTTATTCATGATAACGGGAAAGGGTGATACGATAAGCTTACAAACAAGAGAGGTGTAACAGTTCAGCTTGAACCATCCGTAAAACCGCACTCGTGCTTCTTATGGCTGAATAGTTACATTATATCATAAAATGAGGAGGATAACTTATGGATCACATGATTAAGGAAAAGTTTATTGTAACAGATGGAGAAAAAGTGACGGACGAAATATACAGAGTGACGGGACTGGATATTGAAATAGATCAGATTATAGAGAATATTTCGTCAGAAGAGTCAAATATATATTTTTTTGATAAAGATTTATCGGAAAAACCGGAAAATGAAAAAGACGTTATTCTGGCATGGATTGATACAGGAATCAAGGTGAACGGAAATGAGCCGCTGATGATCTCGCTCTTAAAACGATCTGATTATTTCTCAGGATATTATGTCGGAACGCCGTCTTATTTAGTAAATGGGATGTGCAGGAAAACTCTGTATTCTGAAAAAAAACTTCGATCAAATTTATTGAAATTTTGTCATCGATACAGGGAAGAACATGCGGAGCGTATTTGTAAGGTTGAGACGGAAGTAAAAGACAGAAGTGAGGGATATTGCGAAAAAACGATTTTTATAAAAAATGAAGAAGTACTTTCTAATGTTACAGAAGCGATCTATGGCAGATTATTGTTTCCGAACTGGAAGTCAATGAAAGGGCTTGACAGATATATCAAAATCATAGGAGCAAGGATAACGCAGCTTGTCGATGCCGGAAGGACAGAATATTTTGTCGCGAATAAAACGAAATCGGCAATCGTAAATACCGGAATGATGGATTTATTCGGAAATGATTTTTTAGTTCTATATCGATATTATGAAAAGTACAAGACGTATATCGCGGAGCGTGTAATCGAGAGTAAACAGGATTATTTGAATTATGGATTTACAAAAGAACAGTCAATGATGCAGATTGAGCCAATCAGTTTTTTCGATGAAAAAGAAGAAGTGTTTAATCCGAAGAAGGAAGATTTCGACATTAATCAAAACTGTCTGATCCACATCATACAGGAAAGGCGGGAACGTTTTCCGGAAAGCATACGCAGTCAGAGCGACAGCAAGATCGCAGGTCAGATCATGAATGCTCTTGAGCGGGGGATTAAAATGCAGCGCCGCGACAGATCGTTTGCAAAAGCTTCTTATTCAGGGAAAAGCGGAACTATTTCATGGTTCATGCCTCTGCATATAGATGCTCCGTTAAGTGAAGATCCGGAACTTGTCATGGTAGTAAGAAGATCGGGAGACTTCTATGAGATAAAAACAATTTTGTCTTATGACGATGAATTGAAAGACCGCATTACTGCTTTATCTTTATACAGCAAACTCTGGTGAAAAGGAGGGATGCCGAAAGTGTATGAATTTTAGAATGACGTTTGGATCAGTGAAAAGGAGTATGTCAAGGCAGGAGGCGGCTTTGGTAAAGGGACAAAATGAAACAAGAATCAGATGAAGCATGTGGAAAGAAACAACAGAGGAGGAAGAAAAATGAATGAAAACAAAGAAAAAACAGCAGGAAATTTAGCAAACAGTGTGGTAGAAGGGTATGACTATTCTGTAGCAGTGAGAATGTCAGGAAGGGCAGGGGCATATTCGCCGACCGGCGGAAAAGGAAATGCTTTTGAGGTGATGTATTCTGATAAGAAGAATCTCTCTAATCTGCTGAAGCCGGACACGACAACAACGCTTACGAATTCGTCAACTGCCCGTCAGGTAGATTTGGTTACGAAGAAGGGAAATCGCATTATAGAGAGGATTCAGTGCAAGGATACTCCGAGTGCAAAAGGAACGATGGATACGATCAAACGGGTGCAAAACGGTCAATATCGAACAACGCAGTTAGTAGGAACGTCTGAAAGTGCGGCGGCATTTAATGCAAAGGCGCCTTCTCAAGGTGTGACTAAAGTAATGAAAGACAGCGGAATCTCAACGAAAGATACAACCCGTGTAAGCAATAAGTTTAACGGAGTCCAGTCATCAACCGGGATTGCCAATGCGGCAAAATCGTCGGCAAAACTCGGAGGAGCTTTCGGAGGAGGAATGGCTGCGGTGGAATCAATCGTGAACGGAGACGATCTGTCAACGACGACAGGAAATGTTGCGTCCGGCGCTTTGAAAGGATCTGTTTCCGGGGCGGCGGGAACAGCCGCATCAGAGGCAACGATGGCGGCTCTTGCGGCCGCACCGATTCCGTTAGCCGCAAAAGTTGTTATCGGGATCGGCGCGGGAATGTTTGCGGGAAGTGTGGCATCGGATGTTATCAGCGATGTGTGCGACGGAGTCGGCGATATTGTGTCAGGTATTGTAGACGGCATCGGTGACTTTTTCGGAAGTCTTTTCTTATAAGTAACAGTTCGGTTGAAATGCACATTGCCGTTTGTGATATAATGAGGTACACTATATAGAAAGATCTTGTACGGAAGCGATTTGTGTATTTAAGGAAAAGAAATCTCGATACAAAAGTTGAAGTCGTGCACATGGAGGTGCAAAGCAGAAGATGAGATTGACTTTACAAAATCATATTGTATGTGCGGATTATGGACAGGTGCATTTAGATGCCCGGGTGGTAGGACAGATCATAAACTATACGGCGGAAACTTGGCAGCCGGACAGACCGAAGAAAGAGCGGGAATGTAATATAGAACAGGGGAAGATCGCGGAGGAGATCACCGAACGATTTATTCGTCAGTATTATTCTCAGGAGTTGTCTTTGAAAACTTACGATGAGATCAGAAACGATGATTTTAAAAAACATGCCCCGTTTGATTTTCTGCTCTGGAAAACCGGAACGGTCAACATTGCTTTTATAGAAGAAGCAATCAGGCAGGATATTGCAAGAACACCTAATAAATTTGTGAAACTGAGCAATGTTACAAGGCGGTTATGCAGGACATTAGGCGTGAAGATCGTAGAAGTAAAATCTACGAATATAAGAAACGATTTGAAAGTAGAAAGTGATTTCACAGGGGATTATGATAATGTGAAGTCAGTGCAAAAACTGTTGGAGACGATCCGGCGTAAAGATGATGTATTCTGTTATCCGAAGTTGAAACGGCGGGAAAGTGATCCTGGATATTGTCTGGATGATTACTGCAGGGAAGTTCAGGAAAGGTTTTCGGAATTTGACGGATGTAAGGGCGAAAACCTGCGGCGCAGAGTGATCGCATGGGAGTGCGAAAATCAGTGCTGTGATATCTTTGTGAGAGTTTACCTGGATCGTCCGGCAAAAAAAGGATTTGTGATCGGATGGATGCAGAAAGAGGAATTGCTCGATGATACGGTTCAATTTAAGCGTATGAGACAGAAAAATAAATCAGAACTTGCCTTGTATTTTGCAAAGAACTTAGGAGAGACAAAAGGTATTGACTGTTTGGCGCAGGCGTTTGGAAAGCCGAAGCAAAGAGTGTATGCAAACCCATATACGCCGACAAATTTTTATCATAAAACAGATGACTGCAAGTTTATAAGAAGAGTGCCGAAAGAGGAGCTGCTCATTTTTGACAGTGAAGAAGCGGCGATTCAAAACGGAAGATTTATAAACCGATGCAGAGAATGTTTTTCAAAAGACGGATGAAGTATGGCAGAGCAGGAAATAGTTGAGGAAAGACATAGATGGAAAAGATGAGATTTGAATCTGTTGACGGTTTTCAGGAAAATATCCGCAGGCTTGCGGATATTTTCCCGTCATGCGTAAAAGAACAAAAAGATAACGATGGGAAGACAATCCGAAAAGTCGATATCAATACGTTGCAGCTTCTTTTGGGAATCAATCAAAAGGAAAGCGAAACATGCGAATTTTCATGGGTCGGAAAGCGGGAAGCCGTAAAAGAAGTTTATAAACCGATCAGAAAAACGCTGCGTCCCGTAGTGCAAGACTCTGTTGAGTGGGATTCGACAGGCAATCTCTATATAGAAGGCGATAATCTGGATGTGCTGAAACTTCTTCAGGAAAGTTATTTGGATTCGGTAAAAGTAATCTATATCGATCCGCCTTATAATACGGGAAATGATTTTATTTATGCGGATGATTTTCGGATCAGAGCGAGAGAATATGTGAATGCAGGCGGAGCTTCTCAAGATGATAAAAACCGGATGTATCAGAATTTGGATTACAGCGGAAGGTATCATTCGGATTGGTGCAGCATGATTTATGCACGGCTTCTTGCCGCCAGAAACCTTCTCTGTGATGACGGAGTAATTTTTATCAGTATAGACGATAACGAGCAGGCAAATTTAAAAAAAATATGTGACGAGGTTTTCGGCGAACGAAATTTTGTCAACTGCTTTATATGGAATTGCTCTACGGCAGGCGGTATCCGGCCGAAATTTGCGAGTAAGACACATGAATATATATTGTGTTATGCAAAAAATAAAACTTGTCTGGATATGTTTTTTGCGCCGTTGTCAGGGGAAGCGATCAAGATGTATCGGGAAAAAGACGAGCGGGGATTATACAGAGATAAAGATTTTGTGTTTAAAAATAAATCGACAAATGCAAACCAAAAATACGAGATCATCTGTCCGGACGGGGAGAGAGTGCGTCCGAAAGACGGATATATTTACCGGTTCGTGCGGGAAAGGTTTGAGCAGGCAAAGGAAGAAGGTCTTGTGACATTTAAAAGAACGAAGACAGGTCCGCTTGTCGATCAAAACGGAGATCAGGCACATTGGAACATCTATATTAAAAAATATTTGGGAGACGCGATGGGCGCTCCGTCCACTCTGATTCCGAAAGAGGCAGTCAGCATATACAATGCAGGTACGCAGTGCGTACAGGAATTGTTTGACGGAAAAAGAGTGTTTGAGAATGTAAAGCCGGTCAACGTCATACAATATTTTATCAATATGGCGGCAAAAGACGGCGATATCGTAATGGATTTCTTTTCAGGATCGGCGACAACGGCTCATGCGGTGATGCAGACTGAGGCGGATAAAAACATAGATCTGCACTATATTTTAGTTCAGATACCGCAGGAATGTGATAAAAAAAGTGAAGCGTATAAGGCAGGATATAAGACAATCTGTGAGATCGGAAAAGAACGGATCCGCCGGGCAGCAGAAAAAATAAAACGGGAAAACGGATGCGAAAACAGAGATTTTGGATTTCGTGTGCTGCGGCTTGATGAAAGTAATATGGAGGATGTTTATTACATGCCTGAAGAGTATACGCAGGAAATGCTTTGCGGACTTGAGACAAATATTAAGCCTGATCGTACAGACTTAGATCTTTTGTTCGCCTGTCTGACGGAATGGGGACTTTTATTGTCAAAGCCGTACTCTTCGGAGAAAATCGGTGGTTATACAGTGCATTATTATGACGGAAAAGAGTTAGCCGCCTGCTTTAATGAAAATATATCCGAGACTGTGATCAGAAAGATTGCCGGACAGCATCCGCGCCGGGCAGTATTTTGTGACGCAAGTTTTTCGGACAGTGCTGCGAAGATCAATATGAGCGAGCTTTTTCGTACGATCTCACCGGAGACACAGATAAAAGTAATATGAAAGAGTCCTGGAGCAAAGTTATAGTCGGCAACTAAAGTCATAGTCTGCGGAAAAACTATAGTCTGTAGTCAAAGTTATAGTCAGCAGCCCAAGTTATCGTTTGCGGCCCAAATGGGAGTGATATGTCCGCATATACAAAACAAAGCTGCAGTTAGATCAAAGAGAAAAAGTGTAAGTGTCCTCCGTGGAATGAGAGGGAGAAAAACGATATCCCAGTTCTTTGAATTCACGGATGTCCGAAACGCTTTCGATTTTCTGATCTGCCATCCAGCGTACCATTTCGCCGCGGGCGATCTTAGCCTGAGTGCCCTTGACTTTTATTTTTCCGTTTACCTCTTCGCCGAAAATACATGTAATGCAGCGGATATTTTTGTAGGGAAGGATTGCTTTACTGTATTCTGCGGAAGCGAGATTGACAAGTTCGGTCATCCCTTCTGCGAGGAGACTTTGGTACAGCGTATCGCTCCAGTATTCATAAAGGTCGTTCTTTTTAGCAGCTTCTAACTTTGCCTGCATTTCCAAACGATAGGGAATAACTTTGTCTGTCGGTTTTAAGATTCCGTAAAATCCGGATAAAATGCGAAGGTGAACATTTACATAATGCCACTGGGCATCTGTAAAAACGGAAGGAGCAATGTGTTGATATTGAATTCCTTCATAGGCAAGAAGCGCCGGTGTTACCGCCTGATCGGGAGAAAAGGCATGAAGTCTTTGATAATTCTGTTCGGCAAGTTTATCACTGCATTTCCAAAGTGTTTTCAGTTCCTGTATATTTTTATTTTTTAAAATCCCGTGAAGCACATCTGCCCGGTCAGAAAAGACCGGGACAGTGGCGTTACAGGGGAATTCATCTGTGATATTCATCTTTTTTGCCGGTGAAATGACAATTTTCAGCATGGTAATTATTCCTCTGTTCTTTCTTTTTGTTTTTTCAGTGTGTTTTAGCAGTTTTCTCTGTCATTCGTAAGTTTTAGCTTATCGAAGAGGAAGAACATCAATCCCATGATCATTCCGACAACACATGCCAGTACCATACCTGTAAGCTGAATACTTCCAAACTGTACTTTGATACCGGATAGTCCGGTTACGAAAATAATAGAGGTCATTGCCATATTTCTTGATCTTGCGTAGTCAACTTGAGAATCGACAAGGATGCGGATACCTGACGTGCCGATCATTCCGTACAGAAGGAATGAAATTCCGCCGATAACAGGGCCGGGGATAGTGCTGATCAAAGTCGTCATTTTCCCAATGAAAGAACAGATGATCGACAGTACCGCGGCGCCTGCGATAACGTATACGCTGTAAACTTTTGTCATAGCCATAACTCCGATGTTTTCGCCGTATGTTGTTGTCGGTACGGAGCCGATAAATCCTGAGATCATCGTGGAAAAATTATCTGCAAAGAGGGAACGGTGCAGACCCGGATCTTTCAGAAGGTCGCGTCCGACGATTTTGCTTGTTACGATCTGATGTCCGATATGTTCAGAGGCGATAACAAGGATAACAGGCAGAATGATCACGATTGCTTCCCATTTGAATTTTGGCGTGGAGAAGTTCGGAAGCGCAAAAAATGATGCTGAAGCAACTTTACTGAAATCAACGATTCCACATAAAAGAGCCGCGATATATCCGGCAATGATAGCGATCAGGATCGGAATCACGGCAAAAAATTTGCGGAACAATACAGATCCAAGGACAGCGGTTAAAAGTGTGACAAGAAATACGATCACATTTTTCGGATCGATGGAAGATGCCGTAAGACCTGCATTGGAAGCGGCTGTTCCGGCAAGTTCAAGTCCGATCAGTGCGACAACCGGTCCCATAGCGGCAGGGGGAAGTACAACGTCGATCCATTTGGAACCGAATTTGCGGATGATCAAAGCAAGGACACATCCTAAGAATCCGACTGCCACAAATCCGCCGAGTGCATAGCTGTAACCCCATTTTTCAATTACAATTCCCGCCGGTGCAAGAAATGCAAAACTGGAGCCGAGGTATGCAGGCGCTTTTCCTTTTGTAATCAGGATGAACAATAATGTTCCGATTCCGTTCATAAATAAAACAACGGCCGGATTCAGTCCGAATACGAACGGAACAAGTACGGACGCACCGAACATTGCAAACATATGTTGTATGCTTAGCGGTACGAGCAGCTTGAAAGGTACTTTTTCTTCTACTTGGATAATTTTTTTGTTTTCCAAAGTTTAAATCCTCCTCATTTTCATATTTCTCATATGTTTTTCTCATAATCTTTTACATTTTAGCATAGTAAAGGGAAGGCTGTCATTATAAATTTAGCCTCAAAGAGCTGCTTACAGTATAAATCGTCGGAAGTGCCAAAAGGCACATCATGAGATTGTAAGCAGTAGATGGGGTTTGGGCAACTTTGGACTTTTTCCTTTTTAATCATACAAAAGCATATAAGATTAATTTAGATGAAATTGCTTGATCAAATGAGAAATATTTTCTTCCGTATCTTCAAGATCATTTGCAATTTCGGAAACTGTTTTTCCTTTTTCAAGTTTTTTCTGAATGAGAGAGCAGATTTTTTGGAGAAATTCTTTTCGTTCCTCTTCTCGTCCCTCTTCTCGTCCCTGCATTCTTCCCTCTTCTCTTCCCAGTTTTCTTCCTTCTTCTCTTGCCTCTTCTCTTTGCACTTCAATATCTGTCTCATAGTCGTATTCGTCTAATAACATATTGACAACCTCGCTTCCTTTTCGCATTAAATAATCAGCAAGAATTCCTCTTTCGATGCACTCTTTTATCGCTTTTTTATAAGGCTCTTCCTCCCCGGAGATCTGATAGTTCTGCACGATTTCCATGAACTGGCTGTATTCTTTCAGTACCTGACACCTTTCTAAGATTTCATGATGTTCTTCCGGCCGGATATTGATAACTTTCACTTTCAACTCCAGACTCGGCTCACCGTCTTTTACGATATAGGCATCTGACAGGCGCAGTTCTTTTTCCTTTTCCCACTTTTCTTTTCCGTTATAGAATGTGTAAAATTCCGGTGTCGGAAGGAAAACGATTTTCTTCTTATAACGGCTTCTAGGCGGTACAAGCCTTTCATAAGCACGTCCGATGTACAGCAGACTCCGAAGGGGCATGTTTTCGTTGACCGTAGACTGATGCTCGCCGAATATGATCACTTTTCCTCCTGCGTCAAAAGAAATATCGTTTTGAAAATTCATATAGATCGTATTGTCTACACGGAATCTCCGAATCTTCGTTCCTTCCGGCAACGGCTTATCATGGATTGCATTAAAAAGCGCGATCTCGTTTGCTTCTGCTGATTCATCCTCATAGAACAGATCTACAAAGACACTGTTTTTAATTTCTCTGTTTTCTTTTCCTGCCATAGGCTCTCCTTTCATGTGCATGAACGAA
>CDZP01042961.1_pt1 | contig 77538 bp, 73 predicted proteins | sample 554941 | NCBI WGS metagenome assembly CDZP01 (sample SAMEA3182064, study PRJEB8094) | gut metagenome | biome: human; feature: gut; material: Stool; isolation source: human stools | place: Canada | collected 2013-01-28
CCATCGTTTCTTCCACATCCTGCTGACCACTGCCGACATAGCCAATGCCGTTGTAGTAGATCTCCACGGTCTGCGGTGCGTGCTTAGACCACTTTACCTCTTTCTCGTGAACCACGATCTTCTCAATAAACAGCCGCAGCAGTTCCGGCGTCAGCTCCGTGATATCCGTATACCGCTTCGCTTTGTCGAGGAAGCTGTCCGTCCCGTTCACGGTTTCACGCAGACGCTGGATCTCACTCTCTTTCTGTGGAATACCGGCGGTGATACGGTTCTGTTCTTCCGTGTAACTGCCGGATAGCATCTGGAACTGCTCTGTTGTGATGCGGCCTAGCACACTGTCCTCATACAGCTTTTTGAAAATCGCGTCCAGTTCCGCTTTCCGCTTCCGCATGGCGGCCAGTTCCCTCTCCTGCCTGCGGATTTCCCGCTGAAGCTCGGCGGACTGCTTGCTGCCAATATAGGCGGCGAACTTTTCCGGATGTTCCCGTGCCATGGCCGTTACTCTCCGTAAGTCCTCCAGCACCACTTCATCCAGAACGCACTCTCGAATATAGTGGCCCGTACAGGCTTCTCCATCCTTCTTGTAGGTGCGGCAGGTAAAGTGATTGTAGCTGGCGGACATGGTATGTGCCCGGTGCAGCACCATGTTGGAGCCGCAGTCGGCGCAGAACACAAGGCCGGAATACTTGCTCTGTTCTTCCATCTTTGTCATACGGCGCTTGTTCTTACGGACTCTCTGTACCACGTCCCAGACCTCCCGCGTAATGATGGCGGGATGGGTGTTCTCAAAGACCAGGCATTCCTCTCTTGGATGTTCGATCCTTCGCTTGTCCTTGTAGGATCTGCTGCTGTGCTTCATGTTGATGGTATTGCCCAGATAGATCTCGTTCTCCAGAAGATTGGCAATGGCGCTGTCAGACCAGTTATACGGATGTGCTGTATCCAGACAGGTGTGCGTGATACTGTACCTGGTGTAGGCGTACATGGTAGGCGTCAGGATCTGCTCTTTCTTGAGAATGCGGGCAATTTGGCTGGGGCCGCTGCCGCCGGCGCACATGGCAAAGATCCTGCGGACAATAGCTGCCGCATCTTCGTCCACGATTAGTTTTTTCGTGTCCGGGTCCTTTCGGTAGCCGTAAGGCGTTCTGGTTCCCAGCCGTTCCCCCCGTTCCGCCTTGGCCTTCAGCACCGCACGGATCTTCCGGCTGGTGTCCCGAATAAACCACTCGTTGAACAAATTCTTGAACGGCATGAGGTCGTTGCTCTCGCTGCTGTCGGTGTCCACATTGTCATTGATGGCGATGTAGCGGACGCCGAACATGGGGAAGCGTTCCTCGATGTAGAGTCCCGTGTGGAGCTGATTTCTACCGAGGCGGCTGAGATCCTTGGTCACGATGATTCCGATCTCGCCGTTTTCCATGTCTGAGATCATCTGCTGGAACGCCGGTCTTTGGAAGGTTCCTCCCGAAAAACCGTCATCCACATAGAAGCAGGGGCTGGGGAAATGGTGATCTTCCGCGAACTTCTGTAAAATGGCTTTTTGATTCTGGATCGAGTTCGAATCGCCCTCTATCCCATCGTCCTGGCTGAGACGGCAGTAAAGAGCGGTTTTCCTGATTTGGTTTGACTGATTCATACAGCCCTCCTTTTCTTTGTCAAACCGTTCAGAGCATTGCGACACCACAATACCCCGAACGGTCTGGAATGTCCAGTACTTTACGCGCACAGCTTTCCCTGCCGGAAGTCCAGTTCCGCAAGGGCTTTCAGCTTATCCTCCACGGTTTCACTGCCGTGCCGGGGGAACACGGAGATGACTCGAATCTCCCGCCCGCAGGCTGTCTGCATCCGCTCCACGGTGATATGATCCTTATCAATGGTGATGTTGGCTTTTTGCTCCATAGGCTCTCCTCTTACTCTTGTTTACTGAGTTCGCCCACACGCCGCCTGTGGGGTCTCTGCCGGAGGGGATGGGCAGGGACGCTGCCCATTGCGGAAGAACGCCGCACAGGGCGGCACGGGGCGAACGGGCGGGTGTTTACCAACGGTTTTGAACTTCTAAACCGCTTCCGGCAATGTTGCCGAGAGCGGTTTTCGTTTTTTACAGATACCCCTCACTACCCCTCCCGAAAAAACAGCGTGGTGAATACCCCGGAATCAAAAGTTCCTGTAAAAGATTTAAGGTCAAGGGTGTGCAATAGACACCCTCGCCGTCCAACCTTGGGTGTCTTATTGACACCCAAGGCGAAAAAAATTGGCAGACAGGCTCTTGTAAAGTCTGTCTGCCGATGGTAACATACCGCAAATCGAAGAAGGAGGCTCGGAACATGATGTATGCTGTTTTATCATTGGAGCTGGCGCTGCTGGGCGGGATCGTCCGTCTGGCACAGGTGCTACGGTTGTCTGCGCCGCTGCTGTACGGTGCACTGGTCATCACGGTATTCCGCCCGTGGTATCTGGCCCATACCGCTCTGGCGGACGGCATTTTCCTTGTGCTGGTGGGTCTTGCGGCGCTGTCATGGGTGGTGACGCTGATTCGAGCGGTGCGGGAGATGATTTGGTAAGTAAGGTTTGACACTTTGTCAACCCTTACTTTTAGACAACTTTGTCAAAAAGTCTGACCGGGTTCGGTGATTTCGCCGAACCCGGTTTTCAGCGTCTACCGCTTTTGACAATGTTGTCTGAAGCGCTTTAGGGCAGTCCGCTGTGATCGGGTTTGGCAATATGGCCGAACCCGATTTTTGCACTCACATTCTGGCAATTCTGCCGAAAAGTTGCCGCCTGCAGGCGGCATTGGGGACTGGGGCGAGCCCCAGTAAGCGCGTTTGTCATACAAATGCTATGCTTGCGCCAGCGCCGCCACAGGCGGCGTTGGCTTCATACCTGCCAATCCGTGCTGTTGACCAAAGTCGGTATCCAAAGGCCAGAAAGAATCCGTAAAGACTTGAATCTTTGCTCTAACAGAGTTAATATCACACCCACCTGAGAAGTGCCCGAATTGATGCGTTGTGCTTTCTCTTGCACAGGGTATCTTCCAACCGGTAAAATGAAACACATCATACTTCATTATAAGGAGAACTGCCATGGAACAACACTATCTTACCGGCGAACAGATCGCCGCCTTCGCTTCCCACCTTGTTCGGGCGGAACGAACCCCTGCGACCATTGAAAAATACCTCCGAAGCGTGCGGGCTTTCTTCCTGTACCTGGATGGGCGGCCTGTTACCAAAGACGCTGTCGTAGCTTGGAAAGAACATCTGCAAAGCGTGGGTGGCTATTCCCCCTCCACCGTCAACGCATCCATGGCTGCCATCAATGATCTATTTACTTTTCTCAGCTGGCCGGATTGCCGCATCCATTATCTGAAGGTTCAGCATCGTCTGTTCCGGGACGCCGGACAGGAATTGGGCCGTGAGGACTATGAGCGTCTCATCACGGCAGCCCGCGAGTCAGGACGGGAGCGGATTGCGCTGGTCATGGAAACAATCTGCGCCACCGGCATCCGAGTCAGCGAGGTGCGCTATATCACCGTGGAGGCGGCACAGGAAGGCCGTACCACCATCTCTCTGAAGGGAAAGATCCGCACCATCCTGTTGCCGGGAAAGCTGTGCAGGAGGCTGCTGAAATACGCGAAAAAGCAAAAAATTACCTCTGGTGAGATTTTCCTCACCAAAGGCGGAAAGCCCATGGGGCGATGCCAGATCTGGGCGGAGATGAAGCGGCTCTGCCAAAAAGCCGATGTGGAGCCCTCCAAGGTATTTCCCCATAATCTCCGGCATCTGTTTGCCACGATTTATTACCGGGTCTACAAGGACATTGCAAAGCTGGCGGACATCTTGGGCCATTCCAGCATTGAAACCACCCGCATCTACCTGATGACCACAGGACAGGAACACCGGCGTCAGTTGGAACGGCTGCAGCTGGTGCTCTGAAACGGAATCTATATTCCGTTGTGCAATTTTGAAATAGATATGGAAAACCCATTCCTACGTTCCGTATTCTACTCTCCCAAAATCCAATGTGCAAGGATTTTGTCGAAAAACAGGTAAAATAAGCACAAAGAAATGAGCCATGAAGAGGGAATCTGCATGGCTCCTGAAAGAAGCGCCCATTTCTCCTTTGCAAAAAGGGAAATGGGCGCTTGTTTTCTGTTCCAGCCTGCCGAAAGCCCGGTCAGGCTGTTCATGGTTCACATACGGAATATAGATTCCGTTGTATAAAGAGGGAGTTCCATGAAGCGAAGTGTTTTGCCCTGTTGGAGGTTAAGTATCCTGTATAAGTCGGCTTTTCAGCGGTTAGCTGCGGCGATCGTCTCTGTATGCTTTTTTGCAGCAGCTGTGTCTGTACCCGTCATGGCCATCGAGGCGCAGGGGTATACAGACGTGAACCCGGAAAGTATCTGGTACGAGGATATCATGGAGGCCACGGAAGAGGGCATCGTGTCCGGGATCGGAAACGGGCAGTTCGCACCGGACCGCCCTGTGACCATGCTGGAATTTGCCACGATGCTGGGACGTTATCTGAATCGCTTTGAGGGACTGGATGCTTACTGGCTGGAAAGTCCTTTGCTGATGATCAACGCCTATCTGGACGCCAATAACGGTCATGCTGCGGGAGACAGCCTGACAAGAAGAGGTGCTGCCTGTCTTGTATTTGCCGCAACAGCCGCGACGCCGTGGCCGCAGGAAGAGGAACGCTTTGACGATCTGGACAGTCTGTCTGCGGGGGAGCGGAATCAGATCGAATGTGCCGCCGCGCTGGGTCTGATCCCGGATGACGGCACAGGCTTGTTCCACCCGGAACAGTCTGTGACAAGGGCTGAGGCCGTCAGCATGATCCTCTCCCTCCACCATGTGCCAGAGGATACCGAAAGTGCGCTGCGGCCAGCATCTCTGTCCGGTTTTCGCCTTACATATGAAAATGAGGACGCTGTTCGCCGTTCCTTCCGTTCTCGTGTCTACCTCGCGGCGATGCCAGAGGCCGTTCTGGAGGAATTTGCGGAGCGAGACTGGGAACTGCGCTTTATGACCTGCGGTCTGGAAACGCTGAACACGTCCTATGCCGGCGGGCTGGGTGTTACGATCCCATCCGGGAAAACTATCTGCGTGGATGTGAATGCCAGCGCTTTCCTGCGGAATAACACCACCGTTCTCCATGAGATGGGACATTTTGAAGAGCAATATGCGTCGGCACAGGAAGAAGCCGCCATAACGAACGCGTTCCAGAAAGAGCAGGTTCTGATGGCCGCATTTCTGCACAGGGATTACTGTCGAAAGAATGTGGAGGAGTACTTTGCTGAAATGTTCCGCGCCTATCTGCTGGGGAAGGATTTTTCCGAGACGGAGCCGCTGACGTGGTCCGCAATGGAAATGCTGTCCCGGACATGGGAGGCGGACACATGAGCGAAAGTCTGTATGATTTCTGCCAGCAGTATGACCAGCAGTATTTACTGGAGGAATGGGACGATGAGAAAAATCTCCCTCTGACGCCGGATGGAGTGACCCACGGCAGTCATACCGTGGCCTGGTGGCGGTGCGGACGCGACCATTCCTGGCAGGCAGCGATCTACAGCCGCACGATGGGCAGCGGGTGTCCTTATTGCTCCGGGAAGAAGGTGCAGCTGGGATTCAATGATCTGGCAAGCCAGTTCCCGGATATAGCCGCCCAATGGGATGTGGAGAAAAACGCCCCCACCCGTCCCTGTGATGTGGCGTCAGGCAGTCACCGGGCAGTCTGGTGGCGGTGTGAGAAGGGACACAGCTGGCACGCCATCATCCGATCCCGCGTGGCAGGCTGCGGCTGTCCGGTATGCGCCGGAAGGTTGGTGGTTCCGGGAGAAAATGATCTGGCCAGTCTGTACCCGGAACTGATGCAGGAGTGGGATACGGAAAAGAACGGGCCGTTGAATCCGGAACAGATTTTGCCCGGTACAGCACGGAAGGTCTGGTGGCGATGCGCCCTGGGCCATTCGTGGCGTGCGCCGGTTATGCTCAGGACCGTGCAGAAGACCGGCTGTCCAATCTGCGCGGGAAAGGTCGTGATTCCGGGAGAGAACGATCTGGCCAGCCAATACCCGGAGGTGGCACAGGAGTGGGATACGGAAAAGAACGGTACTCTGACGCCGCAGCAGGTGACGGCATCCAGCAATCGTAAGGCATGGTGGCGGTGCCGGTTAGGACACAGCTATGTGGCGGTGATTGCGTCCCGCACCGGAAGAGGTACCGGCTGTCCCTACTGCATGAATCGGAAGGTGCTGTGTGGCTTCAATGATCTGGCAACGCTGGAGCCGGAGGTGGCGAGGGAATGGCATCCAACTCTCAACGGCGCTCTGACGCCGGATAAGGTGACTGCGGGCAGCCACCGGCGAGTCTGGTGGCAGTGCGCCAACGGCCACGTCTGGAAAGCCCTTATTTATTCCAGAGCCGGGGTGCAGAAGTGCGGCTGCCCGGTATGTGCAGGAAAGGTTCGCCAGCCTCGGAGAGCAGATAACGGAAGGGGTCTTGCTGTATGAATCGGTATGCGGCTGCGCTTTTGGAGAAAGCGAGAGACCTATTACCGGCAAGCAGGACTGCCGGCGAACGCTGTGTCCTTTGCGGGCATCCAACTGGGATTCACGCAGAATCGCCGGTTGACCGACGGGATTACTACGTGGAGGGGGCCGGACAGCTTTGTCGGGAATGCTGGCAGGAGCTGTATGGCAGCAGCTAAATCAATGCCTGCTGTAAGGCGGGTTTTAAAATAGATGCTCCAGCGGTGAGTGTGCGGCAAGGAAGAAAAGCCAAGCCGGACATTCATGATTCCAGCCTGCGGAGGCAGGCAGAAACAATATGGATTAAGGAGGAATAAAAATTGAAACGGCGAATATTGGCGAGCTTACTAACGCTTGTCATGATGCTCAGCTTGCTGCCAACAGCGTTGGCTGCGGAAGAAAACGGAACAGACCCCGCTCCTGTAGCATCAGGAAAAGTTTGCCCGGGGATAACCTGGGCCTATGACAAGGGCAGCAAAACGCTGACTGTCAGCGGTGATGGAGACATTACTCTCAGTGACCCGTATTCCGGAGGTAATAATCCCCCCTGGAATGCGTTCAAGACAGAAATCGAACACTTAGTGATCAGCGAAGGGATTACTGGCACGGCCTCAATCAAGGTCTTCGCTGACATGAGCGCATTGCAGACCATTCAATTTCCAAGTACGTTGAAAACGCTTGCCACCGGAACCTTTGCAACGGACACAGCATTGTCATCTGTGGTGCTGCCAAAGACCATTGAGAGTATCGGCAATGTAGTGTTCAGCATGTGTACGGGGCTGACGTCGCTGACGATTCAAAACAGAACAATGACAGTCTCTGCAGAAGAGTGCTGGTCTTCGGATAACCGTAAAGCACCGGACGGGCTGATCGTTTACGGCTACAAGTGGAAGTCCGATGATAATAAGAAAGATGATAATCTGACGGATTTCTATCGGTATGTCCAATGGCAGAACGAAAACAACGGTGGTTCGATCCAGTTTGTTGCTTTTGATGACGCGGAAGCTGCCAAGGGCGGCCTGATCAAAAACGCCGCAGGATCCAGCAGCCAGATCTACTGGGCATTTAATGATGCGACCAAGACATTGACCGTCTCCGGAACCGGTGACATCAACTGGGATGGCAGCCCCGATTGTTACAAGGGTGGCGAAAATCCGCCTTGGAATAAATATAAGTCCCAGATTGAGAACCTTGTGATCGACGAAGGCATCACCGGGACATCCCAAATCAAGATTTTTGCGAACCTTGCAAACCTGAAAAACATTCAATTCCCCTCGACATTCACAAAACTGTACAGCGGAGCCTTCGCCTCGTGTGGGGGGCTGGAATCCGTCACTCTTCCGGAACAGCTCGTCTCCATGGGCGATGTCGTATTCAGCAACTGCACCAATCTGAAAACGCTTGTTGTACAGAACCGTGCACTCAGGACACCGACATCCGGTAATTGGTCTACAGGTACGTACAGCGATCAGCCGGGGAATAAACTTCCGACCGACCTGACCGTCTATGGTTATCGTTATACGGATGACAACAAAGACAAAGATACCACCCTCTATCAGTACGTTCAGTGGCAGAACACTAATCGTCCAGACGGCGATATGCAGAAAATCAACTTTGTCGCGTTTGACGATGCCACATCGGCAAGCAGCGGTCTCATTGTTGGCAGCAACAATATTCTCTGGGTTTTTGACAAGAATACGAAAACGCTTACTGTCAGCGGCGAAGGCAACATTACATGGGATGCCAAGCTGTATAAGGCCGGGGATAATCCTCCTTGGGCAACGTTTATTCCGCAGATCGAGAAGTTGGTGATCGGCGAGGGTATCACGGGCTCGTCGGAGACGAAGCTTTTTGCGAACCTGACCTGCCTGAAGCAGATCAGCTTCCCCTCGACCTTTACAAGCATGGGCGACGGTACCTTTGCGACGGCTTCGGCTCTGGAAAATGTGGTGATTCCCGCAACCGTCACCAAAATGGGACCGGTTGTGTTCAGCGCCTGCGACAGCCTGAAATCGCTGACCGTTCTGAACCGCACCATGCGGATCATAAATGCAGAAAGCGATTGGACAACGGCAGGTCGCCCTGCGCCCCAGAATCTGACGGTTTATGGTTACAAATGGAAGTCTGATGACAAAAAGTCTGATGAAAACCTGACCGATATTTACAAGTACGTCCAGTACAACAATCAGAGGGGCGGCAAGATCACTTTTGTTGCACAGGATGAAAGTGACTGGATGCCAATCGATGCGACGGGTATTTCCTGGAGATACGATGCCGCCACAAAGACGCTTTATCTCATGGGTTCCGGTGAGATCAAGCTGGTCGGTGATCAGTACAAGGCCGGCGATAATCCGCCATGGAGCGCACATTTGAGTCAGGTCGAGAATCTTGTGATCGGTGAAGGCATCACCGGAACCGGAACGCTCAAGATCTTCTCCAGCCTGACAAAGCTGCAGAATGTCAGTTTCCCGTCAACGTTTAAGAAATTGGATACAGGTACATTTGCAACCTGTAGCAGCTTGGAACGCATTGTGCTTCCCGAAACGATTTCTTCCATGGGTTCGGTTGTTTTCAGCCGCTGCAATGCGATGACATCCCTTGTGGTTAAAAACCGCAATCTGTCTGTCCCCGTCGAGACCGAGTGGTCTTCCGACAAAACAATCCCGCAGAACCTGACCGTCTACGGCTATCGGTATACGGATGACACGAGGAAAACGGAAACAAAGCTGTATCAGTATGTCCAGTGGCAGAATAAGAACTACAGCGGCACGATCAACTTCGTCGCTTTCGATGATCCGAACGCCACGGCGGGTCAGATCGGAAATTCTGATACCTACTGGAGATACGACCCCAACACGACTACGCTCTTCATTACCGGCAAGGGCATGATCCCCGGTGGCAGCAGCGGCAACTACCCATGGCAGGCTTATGCCGACGAGATCACGAACCTGGTCATCGGTGATGGCGTGACCGGCACGGAAGCGACAAAGGCTCTGGCTGAACTCTATAAGCTGCGCAGCATCACATTTGGCAAAGACTTTGCAATCTTGGGTGCAGGCACTTTTGCCAACATTCAGACCCTGACGCAGCTGACGCTGCCGGAAACGATCACAACCTTCGGCAGTTACCCCTTCAGCGGCTGCAATGGAATGACCGAACTGCGAGTTGAATGCAGAAACATCCAGGTTGCGGATGTCAACTCTTACTGGAATGCTGCTTCCAGTCAGAAGTTGCCGGAAAATCTCACCGTCTATGGTTATCGCTATACTGCCAAGGACAGTAACGAAGAGACTGCGTTCTATAAGTACATCACGAACAAGAAGAACAATGGTATTAAGTTTGTGGATCTGGATGCAGAAGCCGATCTTTTGGGCGATATCCGCTGGAATTATGACAGCAGCGCAAAGAAACTGACCATCAGCGGCAAGGGTGAGATCCCTGCTGTTGGTGAAGGCACGGCTTGGAGCCGCTATGCAAGTAAGATCGAAGAAATCGAGATCGAAAAGGGCGTTACCTCTATCGCTGCTGGTGCGTTCACCGGAATGCCCATGCTGAAGACGGTTACGATCAACCGGACTGTCACAAAAATTGATGCTGGCGCATTTGATAAGCCGTACAGCAGCAACTTGACGATCAAAGCCAAGCGGAACTCGGTTGCAAAGACCTTTGCCAAGACGAACGGTATCAAATTTGAGGAAATCGTAACGGCGAACATCCTCTTTATTGGCAACAGCTATACCGAGGACGCACGTGAATATCTGCGCTATGTGTTCAACCAGTACGATTTCCCGACGGATATTCATTTTGGCCATCTGTTCAGCGGCGGCAAGACGCTGGCGTACTACGCCAACACCGCACGTCAAGAGACGGGCAATAGTAACACCTACGGTGTGGGTGCCTATGATAACGATTCTCCCAGGGCATGGGAGAGTAGTGAAGGCGGCGTTACCTATACAAATACTCTCAATTATTACAAATGGGATAACAATCAGACGACCTTCGCAAGTCAGGGTACAAAGAGCATTGCCTATGCAATGAATGATCAGGATTGGGATATCGTGATCATTCAGGGCCATGACATTGAACAGGCTTATGGCACTGACTACAACAAGAATTTCAAGACAAATCTCGAGTATCTGACAAACTACATCAAGAGTTTCGATCCTACGGTCGAGATTGGCTGGTACATGACGTGGCGGCGTAATGGTGGTGAAGGCCTTGCGCGCCTGCAAGCCTATTGGGAAACCATGCAGAAGACAGTCGCGACAAACGAAAATGTTTCGTTCATCGTCCCCATCGGCACTGCCGTCGAAAACGCCAGGGGCACCTATATCAACCAGTTTAACTACCGTCCTGAATCCCAGAGTAACATCGCAAAAGTCAATCTGTTGACCGGCCAGTCCATCGGTAGCACAATGACGCCGGACAACAACAATGGTATCCAGCGTGACGAAACGCACATGAGTGCGGTTGTGGGCCGTTTCCTCGCCGGCTATACGATGGGCGAAATGCTGGTCAAACACATCAATGGATTGGGCGGCGCACAGTTTACGAACAAGACCGCCATTGAGCAGATTTACTCCTATGATCCGAATATCGGTCTTCTGCCCGCAGAATATGTGCAGACCATCAAAGCCTGCGCAGATGCGGCAATGGCGAGTCCGTACACTGTAACGCAGCTTACAGACCATAAGACGGACCCTGTTCAGGCCGTCAAGACACTGGTGGAGTCTGCCGACTTTACGAACACAGAATGGAACGAGACTTCAATCAAGGCTAAGGCTGAGGCTGTGCTGGCTGAAAAGGCTGGTGCAAAGGTCATCTCTGTCAGCGTTTCCGACAGCACTGCCACGATCACGCTGCGCTATGGCTACTCCACCGCCACGGCAGAGATCACCTATTCGCCCGATGCCGGTGCGGCGCAGTGGACCTCCTACATCGAGTCCACCAAGCTCGGCTCCACCACGGTTCCCGGCTCTGACATGAAGTACAGCGAGGTCCCGGCTATTCAGGCGGCTCTGGCAAAAGGCTACTCCGATATCTGGGCCGCAAAGACGGCTGAGGCAACGAATGCAGCACTGGAAGCATCCAAGGAAAATCTGTTGAAGACCGTTAAGGAATACGTAAAGTATCTTGCTGATACAGTCTACAACAACGGTGCTCCTACCGAGCTGAATGGCAACAGCTATACAGTCAGCAAAGAAACCTATGGTGCTGCCGTCAATGCTATTGACAGTGCAAACAATGTTTCCGGCGTGCTCGATGCTTACGATGCTATGCTTGATACGCAGGTTTGCAGAACCATTTCCAGCGTCAGCATTATGCCCGACAAAGAGAGCATGGTTGGCAGCAGTACGGTAACGTTGACTATCACCAAAGCACCCACTGACGCCGTTGTGAGCGTGACCTGCGATGACAGTACTGTTGCGGTGAAGGACAACGGAGGTGGAACCTATACGGTTTCCCTGCCCAACATCACGAAGACCTACACCTTTACTGCGAGCATTGAGCAGAGTGATACTTACACGGCCGCAAGCACTTCCTGCACCGTCTCTGTGACGCGAAAATCCTCTGGAGGTAGCAGTTCCTCCAGCGGCTCTTCTGGTAGTTATGCTGTGTCCGCACCCAGCACGAAGAACGGCGATGTGACCGTTTCTCCCAAGAATGCCTCCAAGGGCGACCGCGTGACTATCACCGTGACCCCCGATAAGGGCTACGAGTTGGACAAACTCACCGTCAAGGACGCCAGCGGCAATAAGCTCAAGCTGACCGATAAGGGCAACGGCAAGTACACCTTCACCATGCCTGGCAGCAAGGTCACTGTTTCCGCTGAGTTTGTCGAGGAGCAGGCGGCTTCCATCTTTGCGGACGTTCCCACTGATGCTTATTATGCCAAGGCTGTGGAATGGGCTGTGAAGAAGGGCATCACCAATGGCAAGGCCAATGGCCTGTTCGGCTCCAACGATCCCTGCACCCGCGGCCAAATCGTGACCTTCCTGTGGCGGGCCGCCGGTTCTCCCGCACCTAAGGGCACGGCTAAGGTTCCCGGCGATGTGCTTCCCGGCAGCTATTGCTATGACGCAGTGGCATGGGCACTGGAAAACGGCATCACCAACGGTTTGGCTGACGGCACCTTCGGCGTCAACAACACCTGCACCCGCGGCCAGAGTGTGACGTTCCTGTACCGCGCCATGGGCACCGCACCCACTACGGTGAACGGCTTCACCGACGTGGCAGCCGGCGACTTCTACGCCGATGCAGTGGCCTGGGCCGTGGAGAACGGCGTGACCAACGGCACGTCCGCTTCCACCTTCAGCCCCAGCAACGGCTGCACTCGCGCTCAGATCGTGACCTTCCTGTGTCGCGCCTATCAGGGCGAGTAAGGGGCAATAATGCAAAACGAGGCCACCGGGTGATTCCCGGTGGCCTCGTGCTCTGCTCATGAACGGTATTTGGCTGATGCCCCTGTACGGGGGTGCCATTCGGCTCCCGCTTTTCTTATGATTCGGTTGATCCGGTAACTTACCGCTTGTTGGACTTTCTCCAGATGTGCATCGCCTCAGCAGACTTGATCAGCTCGTCCCGGAAATCGGGGTGTGCAATGCCGATCAGGGCCTCGGAACGCTCCCAAGTGGACATGCCCTTCAGGTTCACCATGCCGTACTCGGTGACGATATAGTGTGCGCAGGACCGGGGGTCGGTGACAATGGAGCCGTTGGTCAGGGTGGGAACGATCCGGCTCTTCACGGTACCGTCCTTGGCAGTCATGGTGGAGGACATGCAAATGAAGCTCTTGCCGCCCTTGGAGAGGTAAGCGCCCATCACGAAGTCCAGCTGGCCGCCGGTGCCGGAAATGTGCTTGATGCCGGCAGACTCGGCGTTGACCTGGCCAAAGAGGTCCATATCCACGGCATTGTTGATGGAGATAAAGTTATCCAACTTGGCGATGACCTGAACATCGTTGGTGTAATCCACAGGTGCGGCCATCACATCGGGGTTCTCCTTGATGTAGTCATACAGCTTCTGGGTGCCGGCAGCAAAGGCATAGACCTGACGGCCTCTGTCCACGTTCTTGTTGCGGCCGGTGATCTTGCCAGCCTTGGCAATATCCACGAAAGCGTCCACATACATCTCGGTGTGCACGCCCAGATCCTTCAGATCGGACTCTGCGATCAGGGAGCCAACGGTATTGGGCATACCGCCGATACCCAGCTGCAGGCAGGCGCCGTTGGGGATCTCCTTCACGATCATCTCGGCAACCTTGCGGTCCACATCGGTGGGAGGAGCGCCGGCGCCCATAGCGGCCACGGCGGGGTTCTCGCCTTCCACGACCATGTCAACATCGCGGATGTTGATCTCAGTGCCGGTCAGGCCGTAGACCCAAGGCATATTCTGGTTGACTTCCACGATGATCTTCTTGGCGTGCTCCAGCATATCGCCAATGTGGGAAGCAGAAACAGCAAAGCTGAAGTTGCCGTGGGCGTCCATGGGAGTCACCTGGATCATAGCCACATCCGTGGTGGCGTTGCCGTCCCGATAGAAACGGGGCAGTTCAGAATAGCGCATGGGGCCGAAATAGCCCATGCCCTTGCCGATGATCTTCCGATCCAGACCGCTGCAGTGCCAGGAGTTCCAGGTGAAGTGGTCCCCGGCGTCATCCGCCTTGCACACCTCGGGCATCCACATGGTCACGCCGCCGTGGATCTTCACGTCAAACAGCTCGTCCTTCCGGGCAGCCAGAGCCTTGTCCAGAGCGACAGGCTGATTGCAGCACCAACCGTAATCCACCCAGTCACCGGACTTGACAATCTTCACCGCTTCCTCAGCGGTAGTCAGCTTCTGCTGATACAGTTCCTGAACATTCATCGTCTTTTACCTCCATATTTATTCTGCGTATCCGCAAAGTTTTCCTTGTATCGTTAAAATCTTATCATATTCGGTCCGGCAATGCAAGCAAAACGTGAAAAAAATCACAATAATTCAAATCACGCGCCAATTAGCACGTTCACTCATAACAAAATACGCTCGCTCTCTCCTGTTCTCGCCGCACCTCAACCCCTTGCAGCCACAGGCTTTGAAGCAATTGAGAACGCAAGAACGATGCGGAACAGCAAAAAAAGGAGCAGACCGGCCGGTCTGCTCCTTTTTTCAGTCGAAATTACTCCTCAACAGGAGCGTCCTCCTCGTCAGCGGCAGGAGCCAGCAGAGCGCGGATGGACAGGGAGATCTTCTGCTTCTCCTCGTCGATCGCAGTGATCTTAGCCTCAACGATCTGGCCCTCAGAGAGAACGTCCTCAGGCTTCTCGATGCGGCGGTCAGCGATCTGAGAAATGTGGATCAGGCCGTCCACGCCGGGAACCACCTCAGCGAAAGCGCCGAAGGGCATCAGCTTAACGATACGAACCTCAGCGGTGTCGCCCACGCCGTACTTGTTCATGAACACCTGCCAGGGATCCACGCTGTGGTCCTTGGCGCCCAGGGAGATCTTGTGCTTCTCGGGGTCGAAGGAGATGACGTACACATCCATGGTGTCGCCAACCTTGCAGATCTCGGCGGGGTTCTTGATGCGGCTCCAGGACAGCTCGGAGATGTGGACCATGCCGTCCACGCCGCCGATGTCCACGAACACGCCGTAGCTGGTCATGGACTTCACGGTGCCGGTGTAGTGCTTGCCAACCTCGATGGTGCTCCACACGGCCTCCTGAGCGGCCTTGCGGGCCTCGTCAGTGACGCTGCGGATGGAGCCCACCACGCGGCGGCGGGCACGGTTGACCTCGGTAATGCGGAGCTGGACCTTCTGACCCTTCATGGCAGACAGATCAGCGCCGCGGGGCTGGCCGCTCTGAGAAGCGGGAACGAACACGCGGATGCCCTTGACGGAAACCACGATGCCGCCCTTGTTCTCCTCGGTGACAGTGCCTTCCAGCACGGTCTTCTCCTCAACGGCAGTCTCGATGTTCTCCCAGATCTTCACAGCGTCCAGACGCTTCTTGGACAGCTCGGCATAACCTTCCACATCGTTGACGCGGACAACATAGGTCTCGACCTCGTCGCCCACCTTCACGATATCCTCGGGCTTCGCGCTGGGATCGTCGCTCAACTCGCTGAGCTTGATGTACGCATACTGCTTAGCGCCAACATCCACCTGAACCTCGGTGGGGGTGATGGCGGTGACAATACCGGTTACCTTCTCTCCTGTATTTAAAGTTTTGAAAGACTGATTCAGCAGTTCCTCAAAGGACTCTTCCATGGTCTCGGTGCTCTTGATTTCTTCGCTCATCGTTGTTTTTACCTCCTTAATGATGCCCGCGGGTGTGGATGCGCCGGCCGTCAGCCCGGCAACACGGCAGCCTGCAAAATCTGTGGCGGAAAGCTCGTCCGCCCCTTCGATGGAAAGGACATGAAAACAGTTCTGCCGGCAGATCTCTGCCAGATGCTTCGTATTGGCGCTCTTACGGTCGCCAACCACCACCATCACGTCTACCTGCGCAGCGATCTCCGCCGCTTCGTTCTGACGTTTACGCGTAGCATAACATATTGTATCAAAGATTTTTACGTTTGTACATTCTTTTTTTAGGATTTTGCAGGAACTTTCAAAAAGTTCACGAATACAGGTGGTCTGCGCCACGATGCTCACGGGCATTTCCGGCTGAAAATCGCCGTTTTTGACCCATTCCGCCACAGCCTCCGGCCCCTGGAACACCAGCGGATGAACGCACCAGCTGGCAAGTCCCATGACCTCCGGATGGTGCGGCTCTCCGATGATGACCACCTGCCGTCCCTCCTGCTCCGCCTGGGACACCAGCTCCTGAATGTGGACCACGTTGGGACAGGTGGCGTTCACGCAGCGGACGCCCCGGGCCGCCAATCCGTCCAGTACGCTTTTCAGTTCTCCGTGAGACCGGATCACCACCGTATCCCCCGCCGCCAGCGTTTCAGGGCGGTCTGTTTTCCGGACGCCCCGGGCCGCCAGGTCATTGACCACATGGGTGTTGTGGATGAGGTCCCCCAGCATCCAGCAGCCCTGGGTCTCCTCCGCTGTTTTCTGGGCCAGCTCCACGGCCCGCTTTACGCCGTAGCAAAAACCGGCGCTTTCCGCCAGGATCACTTGCACAGCGGCGCACCTCCTACCTGCTGCCCGCCCAAGGCGTAAACCTCCCGCAGAAGCTCATCCGCGATCTTCTGCATTTCCTCAGCAGTCCCCCGGCGGCCGGTATATACCGGCGTATAGGGCTGGCCGATGATGATGCGTGTCCGGTGGAAGGTCCGCTTTTCTCCATCCACGAACACCGGCACCAGAATGGCGCCGGTGCGGACGCCGATCACCGCCGCACCGCTGTGGGCGTGGGCCGGCAGGCCATCTGCCTTGCCGATGCCGTTTCGGATGGTGGTGCCCTCCGGGAAAATCAGCAGATTGTGGCCGCTCTGAATGGTCTGGATGGCGGTTTTCACCGCTTGAATGTCCGCACCGCCCCGGTTCACGGGGAACGCGCCCCCCACCCGGATGACCCATGCCAGAATGGGATTCCGGAACAGTTCCTCCTTGCCCATGACGCGAAGCCGGTAATCCATGGGCAGCGCCGTTGCCAGCACCAACGGGTCCCAGTTGCTGGCATGATTCGCCACCAGCAGCGCGCCGTGACGAGGCAGGTTTTCCAAGCCCTGAACCGTGACCGGATGCAGCAGACGGCAGATCCACTTGGCAACCGTGAAGATCAGAGGAAAAAACGGTCCAAAGGGCTGTGTTGTACGGGTCTCGTTCATCGGCTCGTCCTCTCGCGGATGATCCGGAGGATCGCTTCCTCACTCTGTTGGAAGTCCAGCTCCGTGGTATCCAGCAAAACGGCGTCCTCCGCCTGCTTCAAGGGTGCCGCTGCCCGGTGGGAATCGTTAAAGTCCCGCTGGCGCATTTCCTCCAGCACCTTTTCGTAGCTTTCCGGCGTTCCCCGCTGCTCCAGTTCCCGGAAGCGGCGCATGGCCCGCTCCTCCACGGAGGCCGTCAGGAAGATCTTCACCGTGGCATCCGGCAGGACCACGGTCCCGATGTCCCGGCCGTCCATCACCACGTTGTTCTCCCGGGCCAGCTTCCGCTGCATTTCCAGCAGATGGGCCCGCACCGCCGGATGGGCGGAGACCGCAGAGGCGTACAGGGAGATCTCCGGCAGACGGATCTGATCCGTCACATCCGCACCGTTCAGTGTCATGTGCTGCAGGCCGTCCTCTCCGTAATGCAGGCCGATCTCCAGCTCCGGCAGCAGCGCGGCAGCGGCCTCACCATCCTTGGGGTCCACGCCCTTGGAAAAGGCGGCGTAGCCGATGGTGCGGTAAATGGCGCCGGTATCCACATATAAATAGCCCAGAGTTTTGGAAACGCTTTTCGCCAGCGTGCTCTTTCCGGCGCCAGATGGTCCGTCAATGGCAATACTGATGGTTTTCAATGCTGTTCTCTCCTTCTTATTCCTTCTCATTCGCGGCGGACTGTCCCGCCAGGCGGCCGGTGGCCCAGGCGATCTGTAAGTTAAAGCCGCCGGTATAGGCGTCGGTATCCAGCAGTTCTCCCGCGAAATACAGATTTTTAACAAGCTTGGACTCCATGGTTTTAGGGTCCACCTCCCCTACCTTCACCCCGCCGGAGGTGACGATGGCGTCCGTCACAGGACAGGGGGCGGAAACCTCCACAGGAAAATGCTTCAAAACCCGCAGCAGGCTTTGCCGCTGTTCCCGGGTCAGGTCATGGACCTTCTGTCGTCCGGGAATACCGGACAGCTCGACGACCACCGGGATCAGCCTCTGGGGCAGCAGATCATCCAGTCCGTTCTGGAAATCGTGGTTGGCGTATTTGGCAAAATCCGCCAGCAGCCGCTTGTCCAACTGCTGCTCATCCAGCGCGGGTTTCAGGTCGATCTCCAGCCGGTAGCGCTTTTTGGTAAAATGCCGCATGTGGGCGGAGGCCGACAGCACCAGCGGACCGCTGACGCCGAAGTGCGTAAACAGCAGCTCGCCGAAATCCGTATAGATCTTCTTATCGTTTTCAAAGGCCGTCAGGCTCACGTTCCGCAGACTCAAGCCCTGCAAGCGGACGCAGGGGATCCCCGCCGCGATGATCCCCTGCAAGGGCACCAGAGACCCCTGCAGCGGCGTGATGGTATGCCCCACCTCAGCCGCCATCCGGTGACCGTCTCCGGTGGAGCCGGTGGCCGGATAGCTGACGCCGCCGGTGGCCAGCACCACCGCCTGAGCGGAATAGCGTCCCCGCTCCCCAACAACGCCGCAGACCGCGCCGTCCTCAATCTTCAGGGCCGACGCCCGGTCCCGGAGGACCTGCACCTTCAGGGCCTTCAGCCGCCGTTCCAGTGCGGCGCTGATGTCAAACGCACTGTCGCTGACAGGAAACACCCGATTCCCCCGCTCGGTTTTCAGCGGGACGCCCAGCTTCTCAAAAAAAGCCATCACATCTGCGCTATTGAAACGGTTAAAGGCGCTGTAAAGGAATTTTCCATTACGTGGAATATTGGCCAGCAGCCCCTCAATATCGGTATTGTTGGTCACGTTGCACCGGCCCTTTCCGGTGATATTCAGTTTTTTTCCCAACCGCTCGTTAGGTTCCAGCAGAGTGACCTGCGCCCCCTGCTCCGCTGCTGAAACAGCGGCCATCATTCCGGCGGCGCCGCCGCCGATGACCACGATCTTTTTATTCATCGTCCGCACCGCCGAATACATCGTACTGATCCCACAGCCGTTCCAGCGTGGTAAAGGTCTCCGTCACATCCGTACCCATCTTGGTGGCGATCCCCACCAACAGAGCATTGATGAGCGACATGGGTGCCGTCATGGAATCGATAAAGGACAGCATCTCGCTGGGGGCCAGCAGCGCCGCACTGGACAGCTGGGCCACCGGAGACTGCTTCTGATCCGTGATGGCGATGATCTCCGCTCCACGGGACCGGGCAAAGTGGGCTGCGTTGATGGTGTCCTTGGAGTACCGGGGGAAGCTGAACGCGATCATCACGTCCCCCTCTCCGCTGCGGAACAGCTGCTCAAAGATCTCACCGGCGGCGCTGGCCTGCACCAGCGTCACGTTTTCAAAGATCATCTGCATATAAAAATACAGGTAACCAGCCAGATGGGTAGAGGACCGCGCGCCCAAAATATAGATATGCCGGGCGTGGACGATCTTCTCCACAGCCGTCTGAAAGGTGTCCCGGTCCTCGTCCATGGAGATCTGCCGTAGATTTTCAATATCCGCCTGCAATACGCTGCTGAGCACGTCCCGGTCATAGATATTCTCCGCCGCCTGAATCCGCTGTGTCGAGGTCAGACGGTTCCGGGCCATCTCCTGTAATGCCTTCTGCATGGCGGGATAGCCGTCAAAGCCCAGCTCCGCGGCAAAGCGGACCACCGTGGATTCGCTGACCTCCGTCAGCTTTCCCAGCTTGCTGGCCGTCATGAACGCCGCCTGGTCATAATGGTCCAGGATATAGCGTCCAATTCGTTTTTGCCCCTTTGAAAAGGTGGAAAGGTTGTCCTCGATCGTATGTAACACACTTTTTGCCATGATTTTCTTCCTCCGGCGGCACACAACGCTGCGTTTGATTCCGGGGCCTATTCTACCATACTTTCCGCCGGATTGAAACTGATTTCTTCCCTTTTTTCCCTGCGTTTTTCATAAAAAATAGCCGCATTGCGGCTATTCAAGGATGTGACAAAACCTGACTGCTTTCTTCGGAAAGCGGTCATTCCTCTTCCAGTCCCGTGATCTCCTCCGTTGTTAAGTACCGCCACTGACCCAACGGCAGCGTCCCAAGCTCCAGACAATGCTCCCGCACCCGCTGGAGCCGCAGGACCTCCAGCTCGCACTGGGCGCACATCCGCCGGATCTGGCGGTTCCGTCCCTCGTGGATGATCACGCTCAGCTCTGCCCGGTTTCCCTTCCGGCTCAGTTCACGCACTTCCGCGGGGCGGATGGGCAGACCCACCACGTCCCGGATGCGGCTCAGCCGTTCTGCCGCGTGTTCCACAGGCCCGGACACCGTCACCCGGTACTCCTTGGATACCTCATGGCTGGGGTGCAGCAGCCGGTGGGTCAGGGCTCCGTCATTGGTCAGCAGAAGCAGCCCCTCCGAATCCCGATCCAGCCGGCCCACGGGATAGACCCTTGTGGAAACGCCGGTCAGCAGGTCCATCACCGTTTTCCGGCCCTGCTCGTCAGACACGGTGGTCACATAACCTCTGGGCTTATTCAGCATCAGGTACACTGCCTCCGGTTCCCGTCCCAGAGGAACGCCGTCCACCCGGATGTCATCCGTCTCCGGGTCGGCCTGCTGGCCCAACAGGGCGGTCTCTCCGTTGACGGTGACCCGTCCGGCGGTGATATACCCCTCTGCCGCCCGGCGGGAACAGACCCCGGCAGCAGACAGCAATTTTTGCAATCGTTCTTTCATTCTGATCCCTGATCCCGTCTTACGGCGGGTCATTCATCCTTCAATTCCAATTTCAGTCCGGCCAAAGCGGAGGACACTTTGGGCATCATCGTCCGTCCCGCCACCAGCGGCACCCGGCCGATCTCCGTTCCGTTCAGGCAGAACACCGCCGCCCCCACGGTTTTTCCGGCGGAGACCGGTGCCCGCAACGGCTCGTCCAAGCAGATCCGCGTGGTCAGCCGTTCCGTTTCCGCCGCTGGGTAGCAAAAGCCCGCTCCCGCAATCAGCGGCACTGTGGGGCTGACGCCGCCGCTGACGGACGCCTGCGTCAAAGCCTGTCCCCGGACGGCACAGGTCCGGGCGGGGTAGGCGGAAAAGCCGTATTCATACAGCGCTTGATGGTCTGCCCAGTCATTGCCGTCCTGCAAGGTCACGGCGATGAGCCGCTGGCCGTTTTTCTCCGCACAACTCACCAGCGTCCGGCCCGCCGCCTTCGTATATCCCGTTTTCAGACCCAGACAGCCATCTACATAATGCAACAGCTTGTTGTGGTTCGTCATGGTCCGTCCTCCGATGGTGACAGACCGGGTGGAGGCGATCCGCATCAGGGTCTCGTTTTCCAGCGCGGCCCGGGCCAGCTTCGCCATGTCCCGTGCAGTGGAATAGTGCTGCTCGTCATCCAGACCGTTGGGGTTGGCGAAGGAGGAATGTTCCATCCCCAGCTCCCGGGCCTTTTCGTTCATCAGGGCTACAAAGCCCTTGACGCTGCCGCCCACATGCTGGGCCACCGCCACCGCCGCATCGTTTCCGGAGCACAGCAGCACCCCGTATAACAGCGTTTCCAGCGTCAGGGTCTCCCCCTCCGTAAGGTACATGGCGGAGCCTTCCGTATACGCCGCCTCCCGGCTGACCTTCACGCTGTCGTGGAGATCTCCCTCCTCGATGGCCACCAGTGCCGTCAGGATCTTGGTGGTGCTGGCGATGAGCATTTTCCGGTCCGCGTTCCGCTCATAGAGCACCCGGCCGCTGTCCGCGTCCATTAAAATCGCAGAGGCAGCAGAGGTCTCCACCGCCAAAATTCGACAAGGGAATATACTATACAGGCACAGTGCCGCAAGGGTGCAGCAAAGAAACCGCCGGGTCAAAAGGCATCACGCTCCAAAGCTGAGATGTCTTTAGTATACCCAGATCAAACCGTTTCGTCCCCGTCTTTTTTATCGAAAAATTTTCCGATCTTGTCTACAATATCCGGTGCCATATCCACAATGCGGTCCACGGTGGACACCGGCGGCACCGCCACGGGCATCACGCGGGTGGTTCCGTCCTTGATAACCAGAAAGGCCACCGGGTCGATCTTCACACCGGCGCCGCCGCCACCGCCGAAATTGTTCTGGCCAGGCTTGCCGTAATCCCCGCCGCCGCTGCCGAAGCCGAAGCTGACTCTGGAAATGGGGATCAAGGTCACACCGTCCGGCGTGGTGATGGGCGCGCCTACAATATTGTTGGCGTCCACCATCTCCCGAACCTTCTCCATCGTGGAATTCATCACATCACGCAGCGGGCTTTTCTTTTCCATGTCCATTCGATTCATCCTTTCCGACTGGTGCTTGTTTTTTCTTCTTCATATAGGCCAGAAGCCACCGCAATCCGGGAATCGCCACGGTCATGCCGATCCGCAGCAGCGTACCGATCCGGGCGGAAAACCCGACGCTTCCCAGAATTTTTGTCTCCTCTGCGGTAAAATCAACATCCAGGTGGATATGCGGCCGGGGGATCACCAGCAGCTGTTCCAGCACCGGCATCCCGGTCCAGACGGCCCCGTGCAGCTCGCCGTATAACTGCGCGGCGTCCGCAGGTTCCGCCTGTCCCCCTAAAATAACGGACACATCCAGCGGATCGATCCGCACGCCCCGGCGGGTACGGCGCAGCGCCTTTTTCAGCGGCGGCCACAGGGCCTTCCATGCGTCCCGGATGTCGCTGAGCGTGGGCTTCGGGAATGCCTTCTTCGGCTTCTCCTTCCTTTGCGTCTGCTTTTTCTGCGCTTCTTCCGGCTTTTTTTCATTTTTCGGCGGTTTTTTCTTTTCCGGAAGCACCTGAAATTTCAAAAAACCAAACCGGGCGCTGACCGTCAGCTCCTCGCCGAACCGGATCAACACGCCCACCCGCGTCAGACACAGCAGCAGGACCATAAACAACAGGATGCCCAAGATCCACCATCCGATCACAGCCGCTGCCCCCTCTCCAAGCTTTTACACGTCCGCAGGTTCCCCGGCGTCGGTCTGTGCCGGCGCTTCCGTGTCCCCCATGGGATCTACCACCTCACCGGCTTCGTTCAGCCGCATCTGCCCATCCTCGCCGATATCGTCCGGCAGCTCCGGCAGATCCTTCAGGCTGGACAGATGGAACGCCCGCAGGAACTGCTTGGTGGTGCGGTACTGCCGGGGCCGCCCCGGTACCTGTAACCGACCACATTCCTCGATCAGTCCCCGGTCCAGCAGCAGTCCCACGGTATAGGAGCTGTCCACGCCCCGGATCTGATCCACATAGGCCCGTGTGGTAGGCTGGTAGTAGGCAATAATGGTCAAAACCTCCAGCGCGGGCTGGCTGAGCTTGGCCGGCTTGCGAATCTCAAATGCCTTACGGATGGTCTCCGCGTAGTCCGGTGCGGAACAAAGCTGCCAGCTGTCATCGATTTTCAAAAGCCGGATGCCCCGGCGCTCGTAAGCGTAGTAGTCCATCAGTTTTTGAAGCAGCTGTTCCACCGTAGGCCGGTCAATATCCAGTGCCACGCAGATCCGATCCACCTGCACCGGTTCCCCGGAGGCGAACAGGATCGCCTCCAGCGCGGATTCAAGTTCCTTTCTATCCATGTCAGCCACGGTTCTCCTTAAAACGTCAGATTCTCAGGCACGTCATCGCACTCCTGCCGAACGATACAGTCCGTCTCGGAGCCTGCCAGATGCAGTACACGCGCCTTGCACAGCTCCAGCACCGCCAAAAAGGTGGCCACCACCTCACTGCGGCTCCGGCTGCCCCGGAACAACAGCAAAAAGCGGGTGATGCCGCCCTCCTTCAGCTTTTGCAGAATATCTCTCGCCTTGCTCTCCACGGGATACGGCTCATGCTGCACGATCTCCCGGAAGGCGGCTCGCGGGGGCGGCAGCTTCCGTTCGGCCCGGTTCTGGATCTCCGCCATGGCCAGCACCAGATCCGCCGGCTGATGGCTGTATTCAAACACCTTGCCCCGCTTCACCGGCTCCGGGTTCCGGGTCACGATGTTCCGGCCGAATTCTCCCATAGGCGCCAACCGCTGGGCCAGTGCCTTCACCCGGACGTAATGTTCGCTGCGCCGCCGTTCCTCCAAGGATTGAAGCAGCGCGTCCATCTCGCTTTTGGCCTCGTCATCCTCAATGGACAGCAGCATCCGGGTCTTGAGATACACCAGATGGGACGCCATGATGACAAATTCGCTGGCCACCTCCAAGTCCATCCGCTGCCGGTCCTCCAGCCATGCGATATACTGGCCGCAGATCAACGAGATGGAGATATCCTGGATCTCCAGCTTATTCTTCCCCAAAAGGAACAGGATCAGATCCAGCGGACCCTCAAAATCCTGCATCTCCTCAGACCGGGAGTGGACCACCTTTTCCAGTTTGAATACAGGACTTTCCAAAATCAGGACACCTCAAGCAAAAAAGATATGAAACAGCGCTTCGTACACGCCGTAGATCGCGTTTCCAAGAAAATTTCCGCCAAGGCCCAGCCAACTCAGCGCCAGCAGAACCAGAATACCGTACCGCTCGTAGCGCATCAGCTGACCGTAGGCGCTGTTGGGCAAAAACATCGCCAGTACCTTGGACCCGTCCAGCGGCGGAATGGGGATCAGGTTGAAAAGCCCCATACCAACGGACATGGGGGCCACCGTAAACAGGCACCACTCAAAGAAAACATTCATGCCCGCGCTGTACGGCGCGTACAGGTAGATCACCTTGCCGATCCCCAGAAAAAGGACTGCCAAAATCAGATTGGACACCGGCCCCGCCAGCGCCGTGACCGCCATGCCCTGCTTGGGCTTGCGGAAATAGTTGGGATTCACCGGCACGGGCTTGGCCCAGCCGAAGCCCACCGTAAACATCAGAGCCAGACCCAGCCAGTCGATGTGGTGCAGCGGATTCAAGGACAGCCGGTGCATGGACTTCGCCGTGGGGTCTCCCAGCGCCAGCGCCGCCAGCCCGTGGCAGGTCTCGTGGACCGTCAGGCAGAGGAACACCGCCGCTACACGGAGCACCGCCTCAGTCAGCGAGGAAACATCCAGCGCCTGAAACAGATTTTGCAGATAATGCAGCATAAAACGCTCCAATGAAGTCAGATTCTCACCGTCTGGGCAGAATGCTCCAGATTCAAGTTATTATAGCAGTTTTTCCATAAAAATACAAGGGTCAAACCCCGGCGCCCCTGCGGATGCAAAAGAGCGGCGGCCCGCAAGGGCCGCCGCCGAGATTGTCAATAAAGTGGTAAATTCTCCGCGATGGAAAGGTAGGGCAGCCGTTAGCGGCTCTGCCGCTTTACGGATGCTGCATACCCCTTGCGGGTAAAGAGTGTGCGCGGGACTGCGCCCGCAGGCGCGTTTCGGAGCGCAACCGCCGAAGGCGGCTCTTGGCGCGTAGATAACCCAAGAAGGGGAAACGGACGACGCGCCGCCAGTGGCGGAGAAAGCGAGCCCGTTTCGAGGTAGGCTCCCGGTTTTCGGGCGCAACGCGCACGGAAACCGGTCAAACCGATACCGTATTCCCCCGCACCATTGTAATCAATTGTTTTAAGAGCTTTTATAAAGTTCTGAAAATTTGCTCAGCGGGGCGAAAAGACTTTTTCGACACGCTGAGCGGCGGCCCTTGCGGGCCGCCGCCGTTTGATTCAGTTTTCTTCCGCGTCCGTCCGGTCCACCTGCCGCAGCAGCTCCTCCGCGGATACGCCGAACAGCTTCGCCAGCGCCAGCAGATTGGAGGTGCTGGGGTCCGCCGTTCCGGTCTCCCACTTGCTCACCGCCTGACGGCTGACGCCCAAGGACTCCGCCACGAACTCCTGAGTCATCTTGCACCGGACCCGGTGCTCCTTCAGGACCTCCCCCAGCGAGCGGCGGGTCTCCGCCTTCTCCTTTCGGACCTCCCCGGAGCGGTTGTACTTCCGCAGAGCCTTGACCCCCTGCACGGCGGCGTAGATCACAAACGCGAAGATCGCCAGCCGCACCAGTGTGACCACCAACAGTAAAATAAGTGATATTGACATATTGATATCCTCCTTTGCTCTCCGGTACCGCTTTCAGCACCATGGATCTGATGCCGTCATGCTACCAGACAAAGGCGGTTGCGGCCACCAAATATGGCGCAACTTTCCGTTGCGCGGCCTGCTTTTGCGTCTGAACAGGCTCAGTCCTGCGTCAGAACGCCGGTGAGGTCCAAGGGCTTGCCGTCGGCCCACAGGCGCTCCAGATCATAGAAGCTCCGGGCCTCGGCGCTGAACACATGGACGCAGATGCAGCCGTAATCCAACAGCACCCAGGTACCGTCCCGGTAGCCCTCCCGGCGCAGGGGCTTCTCCCCCGCCTGCTCCTCCAGCAGCTTCTCCACAGAGCCGCACAGGGCGTTGATCTGGGTGTTGGAGCTGCCGGTGGCAATGACAAAATAATCCGCCAGGGTCGTAATGTCGGTGATCTCAATGGCGGAGATCTCCTTGCCCTTCTTCTCATCCAGGGCCTTGGCGGCCAGAATGGCCAGTTCCTTCGGTGTCATCATACTTTTAAAATCCTTTCTGAATGTCTTAGCCGCCCATCGGCAGCGGTTCTCCGGTCACAGGGTCCAATCCCTGATTCGCATCGGGCGTTGCAGGTTCCTCCGGCGGCACCACGATGATGCCGGGATCTTCCGGCTGGTCCGGTGTCTCCGGACTGCCAGTGCCCGTCTCTCCCCCGGTGGAGCCGGAGGGGTCTGTGGTCTCCGTCCCCGTCCCCGGTGTTTCCGGTGTGGCCGGGGTCTCCGGCGTGGGTTCAGACGGTGTTTCAGACGGCGTCTCCGTTCCCGGCTCTGTCTCCTCCGGCGGTGACACGATCTCCCCGGTGTCCGGGTCGATCAGGTTGCCGTTTTCGTCGGTGATATAGTCCTTTTCCGGCTCATCCTTCTTGCCGCTGCCCATCAGAGTCGGCGGCACGGCGGCCTTGCTGTCCTCCACATGGCCAGTGGTGGAGCTGATGCTGCCGTCGGCATTGACGGACATGATGTCCAGATCCGACAGGGTGAAAACCTCCTTGAAGGGGCTGAGCTGGTTATTCACAATGTCCAGCAGCTTGCCGGGAATGGGCACCACATATTCCAGATAGAAGTCCTTGCCAAGCTGCTTGCTGTATACCCGGCTGTATGCCGCAGCGCCCTTGTACGGCATAGTCATGAAGTTCACATCGTCCATGCTCAGACCGCCGGAGAAGGCCCGCTTGCCGAACCAGAGGATATTCTGGAAGCTCAAGTCCGTCTCCACGGATTCCTCGAACACCTTGGCGATCTTGCCGATATTCAGCACGTTTTTCGGCTGCATCATCTCCTTGATGACCGCCTTCAGGAAGTTCTGCTGCAATTCCATACGGCCCGCGTCTCCGACGCCGCCCTTGTTATAGCCGTAGGGACTGTCCTTATCGTTCTTCCGCCAGCGGATGACCTGCATGGCGTCGTCGCCGCTCAGGTGCCGCAGGCCCGGCGCCTGCTCAATGACCAGATTCTGAGCCGGGTCGTGGTAGTCCATGGGATAGGGCACATCGAAATCCACGCCGCCGATGGCGTCCACGATCTTGCCCACGGCCTCCCATTCCAAGATCACCTGATAATCCGGCTCAAAGCCAACCAGCTGGGAGATTTCTTTATAAAGAGCCTTGATGCCCTTCTCCCCGCCGCCGTTCATGTTGTAAACGGAGTTGATCTTCTTCACGTCCCAGTTGACATTTACCATGGTGTCCCGGGGAATGGACATGACGTTGGCCTTCTGGTTGGTCACATCGTAGCTCGCCAGCAGCATGGTGTCCGTGTTGCCGCCGCCCCCGGTGTCCCGGCCCAGGATCAGCACGGTGTAGTAATCCTTGCTCTTCCGTTCGCCGCTGACGCGGGGCTGTACGCCGTCGCCGTAGTCGATGCCGTCCCCCGCCTGGGTGCCGTCTGCGTTGGAGCCGTTTCCCTTTCCGGGCAGTTCCGGCTTGACGAACAAGCCGTCCAGTGCCACCACGGCTACCAGCACCACCGCCAATACGATGGCCACCGCCAGCAGCCACTTCTGCCCCTTTGTCAGTCGGCTGGGCTTCTTTGCTTTCTTCTGTTTGGATTCCTTCTGTTCTAAACGCTTTCCAACATTTTCTGCCATAGGTTTATCTCTTTCCTTTCAGCCAGTCGCGCGCCTCCATTGTAGCGTGGTGGACGGGATTTCCCATTTCCGTCATCTCGTCGATGGTCATTTCCAGTCCCATCAACATCCCTCGATCCAGATTCTCATACACACATGCCCGTAAATCGTTTACACCGGGAAAATCCCGGGAGGGCTCAATATAATCCGCCAGATAGATGATCTTTTCCAGCAGCGTCATGTCCGCGTGGCCGGTGGTGTGCCACCAGATCGCCCGGTAGATCTCATCGTCCACGCCGAACACCTCCCGGGCGATGGCCGCGCCGGTCTTGGCGTGAAGCAGCTTCAGCGCCTTCTGCTCCAGCTCGTCCAACTTGATGCCGTATTGACGGCACAGGGCCAGCTGCTCCGGCATATCCAGCTTCTTCGTGCAGTCATGGAGCAGCGCCGCTACACGGGCCTTCTCCACATCCGCGCCGTAGCGGGTCGCTAACCGGATGGCCTCCTGTTCCGTCCCCAGCACATGGGGGATGCGCTTGTGCTTCAGATAGCTGAGCGCCACCGGACGCAGCTGAGAAAGTGTCAAGTTTTTTAGGTTTACATCCGTTCCGTACAAATGGTTTCGCAGGATATAGCCGTACACCGCCGGCGGCAGCAGGTTCTCCCCCGTCCCGGATGCCAGCCGCTCCCGCAGCTCCGTGGAGGAAATGTCGATGACGCCGGGGACCGTCAGGGTAAAGATCCGGGCGTCCGGGTAGAGACGGTACAGCTTGTCCCGCTGGGCGGAAAACTGCGGTTCCATGTCCGCCTTTGTCCGGCCGAAAGCGGCGATCCCTGCAAGGGACGCGATCTTCTCCGGCTCATGCCACGTTTCAAAGCTGAGGAACATATCCGTCCCCATCAGCAGCCACAATTCATCCTCCGGGAATTGCGCTTTCAGCTCCGCCAGCGTGTCGGAGGTAAAGCTCTTTCCCGCCCGGCGCACCTCCATATCCAGCGTTTCCACCTTGCTCCCAAGGCCCAGCTGCTCCCCCGCCATGCGGGTCATTTCCAGCCGCTGCTCCGCCGTGGCGCTGCCTGCGGGCAGGTCCTTGTGGGGCGGGATGCTGGCGGGGATCAGCAGCAGCTTGTCCAGTTTCAGCGTGGCGATCACGGCCGCCGCCGCCGTCAGATGCCCCAGATGGGGCGGGTTGAAGGTTCCTCCGTAAATACCGATTTTCAAGAAAATTCCATCTCCTGTTTCAACGCGATCCCGCTTACGCCTGCCGCTTTTTTGACGGCTTCACCAGCTGGATACGCTTCTCTCTGGGCTTGCTGTGGCTCTCCCGGTACAGCACGAACTTGGTGCCGATCACCTGCACCACCTCGCTGCGGGTGGCCTTTGCCAGCTCCTGCGCCGCGAGACGGGCGTCATACTCGATATTGTTCTCCAAAACCCGGCCCTTGATGAGTTCCCGGGCCTCCAGCGCATCGTCGGTCTGCTTGACGAGGTTCTCCCCGATGCCATCCTTGCCGATGTGGATGATGGTGTCGATGGTGTTGGCCAGCCCTCGCAGCTGGGCTCTCTGTTTGCTTGTCAGTTCCATATAATTCCTTTCGATCGTTCGTTTCTGATAGTTCAGTCCATCCTTCCAGAAGCCGCCGGTCTCCCGGCTTTTCTATTAGACGGTTATTTCTTCAAATAAGTTTCCAATTTCGTGGTAAATTCCCGGAGGGCTTTGCCCCGGTGGGAGATCTCCGCCTTTTCCTCTTGGGTCAGCTGTGCAAAGGTCTTTGCCTTGTCAGTCACGAAAAATACAGGGTCATAGCCGAAACCGCCCTCCCCCATGGGGGCAAAAGCGATGGTGCCGGGGGCCTGCCCCTCGGCGGTGATGGTGTCTCCGTTGGGGAAGGCGCAGGCGATAGAGCAGGTGAAGTGGGCCGCCCGGGTGGTCTGGCCCCGGAGATTTTGCAGCAGCAGGGTATACCGGCCCTTGTCGTCCAGTCCCTCGCCGCCGTACCGGGCGGAATACACGCCGGGGCCGCCGTTGAGGGCGTCCACGCACAGGCCGGAATCGTCAGCGATGGCGGGCAGCTTCGCCAGCTCGCAGATGGCCTTGGCCTTCAGCATGGCATTCTCTGCGAAGGTGCTCCCGGTCTCCTCCACGTCCACGGTGATCCCCAGCTCCTTGGGACTTACTACCTCCACGCCGAACTGGCCCAAAATGGCCCCCATTTCCCGGATCTTATTGGGATTATGGGTCGCTAATACAAATTTCATCACAGTGTTCCTCCCAGTGCTTCCTTCTGGATCTTCAGCAGCTCCCGGTTGCCCTTGGCGCACAGCCGCACCAGTTTCTGCTGTTCCGTCAGGGTGAAGGCACGGCCCTCGCCGGTGCCCTGCAATTCGATGATCTCGCCCAGCTCGTTCATCACGCAGTTCAGGTCCACCTGGGCCCGGCTGTCCTCGCTGTATTGGAGGTCCAGCAATGCCTGCTCGTCCACGATGCCGGCGGATACGCCGGTGACGAAGTGGCGGATGGGCATAGCACCTAAATACCCCTCCTCCACCAGCTTTCGGCAGGCCAACGCCAGCGCCACAAAGCCGCCGGTGACGGAGGCGGTGCGGGTGCCGCCGTCGCCCTGAAGCACGTCACAGTCGATGTTGATGGTCCGCTCGCCCAGTGCTTTCATATCCACGGCGGCCCGCAGGCTGCGGCCCACCAGCCGCTGGATCTCGGCGCTGCGGGGGCTGAGTTTCAGCTTGGCGATGTCCCGCTTGCTGCGCTCCCGGTTGGCCCGGGGCAGCATGGAATACTCCGCCGTGACCCAGCCCTCACCCTCCGCCACATGGGGCGGGGTCTTGTCCTCGATGCTGGCGCAGCAGAGCACCTTGGTGTCGCCGCACTCAATAAGGCAGCTCCCCTCCGGGAACTTCACGAAATCCGTGGTGATTTTAATGGGGCGCAGTTCGTCATACGCCCGTCCATCCTGTCTGGTCATAGTCATTCCTCATTTCAAAATTCCCGTGAAGTAGATCAAAACCCCTTCACGCTGTCAGATAATTGCCTCCACATAGGAGCGTGCATCGAAAGGCTTCAGATCGTCGATCCCTTCGCCGACTCCCGCAAACTTCACAGGTACGCCCAATTCCCGGGCGATGGCGATGACGATGCCGCCCTTGGCGGTGCCGTCCAGCTTGGTCAGGACGATGCCCGTCAGTCCCGCCGTCTCCTTGAAGGTCCGGGCCTGGATCAGGCCGTTCTGGCCGGTAGTGGCGTCCAGCACCAGCAATGTCTCCCGGTCACAGCCAGGACACTCCCGGTCGATGATCTTGGACAGCTTTGCCAGCTCCGCCATCAGATTTGCCTTGTTGTGGAGCCGTCCGGCGGTGTCGCACAGCACCACATCCACGTTCCGGGCCTTAGCAGCCTGGAGGGCATCGAACAACACGGCGCCGGGGTCCGCGCCCTCGTACTGCCGGACGATCTCGCATCCGGCCCGCTCTGCCCAGATCTCCAGCTGGTCGGCGGCGGCGGCGCGGAAGGTATCGGCGGCGCACAGCAGCACCCGCTTGCCCTGCTTTTTCAGGCTGGCGGCGATCTTGCCGATGGAGGTGGTCTTGCCCACACCGTTGACGCCGATGAAGATGCAGACGCTGGGCTTCGTGTCCAGCTTCATTGCGGTGTCTCCCACCTCCATCTCTGCCATCAGGATCTCCCGCAGGCCCTCCCGGACGGCCTCCTGGCTTTGCAGATGCTCTTTACGAACCTTGGTGCGCAGCTTCTCCACGGCGTCCGTGGCAGCGTCCACGCCAAGATCTGCCATGATGAGGGTTTCCTCCAATTCTTCAAAAAAATCCTCGTCCGCCTCCGTAAACCCAGAGAACAGATTGCTGGTGATTTTTTTCAGCTTGTCAAAAAAGCCCATTGTAAACTCCTTTTTTCATGCGGTTTCCCGCATTTTTTGAACCTTCATTTCCTGCTCCTACGGAGGGATGTGGCGAACCGCCGCAGGGATGCAGCAAGGTGCCGCTTTGCGGCTCTGGAAGGCATGGTGATACCATGCAAGATTGAATCCCCATTTTCTTTTCCTCTTGCGGAAAAGAAAACGGCCATTCATGGTCAAAAGAAAAGACGCTGAGGGATGATTTGACACCTCTGTGTCAAATCACCCGAAACGGGGGCTGCCCGTCACGCACTGCCGACCAAATTTGGAAATCTCCTACCGGCTGCGCTATACTCAAATCTCAAATCAGTACGTCCCCGCACCAGAAAGTCCGCCGCATACCGGTGTTCCAAACAGGACACTCTCTGCCCCTCTTTCCGCTGCCGCTCGCATGTAGCACCAGGTAGTGCGTAGCGAAGCGGAACGCACGGGACTGTTGCAGAAAGCCTTTCAGGTTTGCAGCCCGGTAAATACCCTGCTTCCAAATGTGGGGAAGCACTCGGCTCTTTGCGGACTTTCAGCGCAGCCGGCAGAAGGTTTCCGGATTTTGGCGGCAGTCCGTACCGACTGCTCCTTCGTATGGGTGAGTTGGCCGCTTCGACGGTCAACTCATCCCTGACATTTTTTCTTTTCCACCGTGCACGGCGCATTTTCTTTTTGATGTCTCAAAAAGAAAATGGGGGGTGCATCCTCTGTGGACCACAGTCTCTGCGGGAGCAGAGAAACTATTGAATCTCCAATTCCTTCGCCATATCGTTCAGATTGATGGTCAAAATCTTGGAAACCCCCTGCTCCTGCATGGTGACGCCATACAGCACGTCGGCGGCCTCCATGGTGCCCCGGCGGTGGGTGATGACGATGAACTGGGTCTTATCCGCCAGCGTCCGCATATAGCGGGCCGTGCGAACCACGTTGGCCTCGTCCAGCGCCGCCTCGATCTCATCCATAATGCAGAACGGGGTGGGGTGCACCTTCAAAATGGCGAAATATAACGCAATGGCCACGAACGCCTTCTCGCCGCCGGAGAGCAGCGAAATGGTTTTCAGGGCCTTACCGGGGGGCTGGGCCTTGATCTCGATGCCGCAGTCCAGAATGTGCTCTGGGTCCTCCAGTTCCAGCTTGGCCTGACCGCCGCCGAACAGCTCCACAAAGGTCTGCTCAAAGCTTTCGCTGAGCAATTTGAACTGCTGGCCGAAAATGTCAGTCATCTGGGAGGTGATCTCCCCGATGATGCCGGTCAGCTCGCCCTTGGCTTTTTCCACGTCGTTCCGCTGATCTGTCAGATACGTATACCGGCCATTGACCCGCTCAAACTCGTCGATGGCGCCTACGTTGATGGTGCCGAGGCCGTTGATCTCCCGCTTCAGCTCCGCTACCCGGCGGGACGCCTTGGGCACGCTTTCCAGCTCGATCCGCTGGGCCTGGGCATCGGAATGGTTCAGCTCGTAGGTCTCCCACAGCTTGTCCAAGATCTGCTTTTCCTCCATGGCGGAGGTGGTTAGCTTCGTTTCCAGTCTGCTGGCGGCCCGTTCCAGGTTCAGGAGCGTTTCGTTCATCTCCTGACCGGCGCGGCTCTTGGCGGTGCGTTCCGCCTCCAGTGCGATCTTTTCCTGACTGATCCCCGCCAGCCGCTCCGAGATCACGGCGCTCTGTGCCTTCAGCTGTGCCTGTTCCGCTCTCCGCTGGCCGATCTCGGTCTGAGCCGCCTCAATCTGCCGCTGATACTGGGCCAAGGCCGCTTCCTTCTGGCTTCGGTCACCGGACAGCTCCGCTGCCAGCGTTCGCAGATCGGCGGCGCGGCGCAGTGCGCCCTCCCGGTTGGCGTCGATGGCGGCCAGCTCCGCCTTGTGGGCGGCGATGGTCTCAGACAGCTGCCCGGATCGGGCCAGCAGCTCACTCTGCCCGGAGAGAATGGCCTCCGCCTGTACGCGGCAGCTTGCCGCCTCACCTTCCCGGTCCGCCACGGTCTGCTCTGCCGCCGCGTTTCGGGCCTCGTTTTCCTGAATACGGCCGTCGATGGACTCGATCTCACCGGCGAGATTTTCCACGCTCTCCCGCAAATTGGAAAGCAGCATATCAAACTGATTCTTCACGCCCTGCAGCCGCAGGACCTCGTCCTCGGCGGCGCGGCGCTGGGTCTCGGCGGTGGTCAGCTCGTACTGAGCTGCGTCCAGTTCCCGGCGGGAGGCTTCCTCCGCCGCCCTGGCCTCCTCCAGCTTCCGGTGCATCTCCGATGCCCGGCCATTCAGCCGTTCCAGTTCCGCCGCGCGGCTCAGCACACCGGTGCTGCGGCTGGTAGAGCCGCCGGTCATGGAGCCGCCCCGGTTGATGACCTGTCCGTCCAGCGTCACGATGCGAAAGGCGTTGCGGTACTTCCGGGCCATGGCAATGCCGCAATCCAGATCCTCCGCAATCACCGTTTTTCCCAGAAGGCTGTTAAAAATTTGCGTATACTTAGGGTCGAAGCGCACCAACCGGGACGCCACGCCCACAAAACCGAACTCGTTCTCCACGCCCCGCTCCCGGAGTTCCTCTCCCCGGATGGCGGTGAGGGGCAGGAAGGTGGCACGGCCGCCCTCCCGCTGCTTCAGGAAGGCGATGGCGCTCTTGGCGTCCTCCTCCCGGTCCACTACGATGTTCTGCAAACCGGCACCCAAAGCGATCTCTATGGCAAGGGAATACTTGCCGTCGGTCTTCATCAGACCCGCCACCGGGCCGTGGATGCCCCGGAGGTTGTTCTGGGCCTGACAGACCAGCTTGACAGCCTTGTTGAAGCCCTCGTAGTCCTTTTCCATTTCCGTCAGCAGACGGATGCGGTTATCCAGCGCGCCCACATCCATGGTGAGCTTCACTCTGGCTTCGGCAGCGGCGTCGGCCTTCTTCTTCCGCTCCTCCATCCGCAGGGTATGTCCGCTGATAATGTTGGCGGCAGCCTCCGCATCCTCTTGTGCGTCCTCCAAGGCCCGGCGGTTGGCTTTTGCCTCCCGCCCCTGTTCCTCTAACTGACGCTCCGCGGTCTCCTTATCCGCCAGCGCCGCCATGCGGCGGGATCTGATCTGCTCCGTCTCCGCCCGGATGGCAGCGGCCTCCGCACGGGCGTCTGCGGCAGCGGCAATGGCGATGGCCTCTTTACCTCGGAAAGCCTCTGCCTCCGCGGCGGCGCCTCCCGCCTGCTCCGACGCAGCCTGAGCCTGAGCCAGCAGCTTGTCCAGTTCCGCATTCAGCGCGGCGGCCTGCTGCTCCAACTCTGTCGCTTGGGCGTCCTGTTCCGCTGCCTGGACCTCATAGCCCCCGGTGCGGCTCTCCGATTCCTCCAGTTCGCTTTTTGCTCGTTCAATATTCTCCGTCAGATGGCTGATGGTGCTTTCCAGCACCGCCACGGCGGAATCCTGCTCCGCTGTCCGGGCGTCCAGTTGGGCGGCTTCAGTCCGCAGCCCCTCCGCCTCCATGTCCTTTTCCTGCATCCGCTGGCCAAATCGCTCGTTTTCCGCGAACAGTGCGTCCATGCGGGACCGGGCCTCGTCCCGTTCCTGTTCCGCGTTCCGCAGGTCGATCTCCAGCTTCCGGGCGTTTGCCTTCAACGCTTCCAGATTTTCCAGCCACAGGGAGATCTCCAACAGGCGCATCTCGTCCCGGAGGACCAGATATTTTTTCGCTGTCTCCGCCTGCATCCGCAGCGGCTCTACCTGAAGCTCCAGCTCCGCGATCTTATCGTTGATCCGCACCAGATTTTCCTCTGTGCGTTCCAGCTTCCGCTCCGCTTCTTCCTTCCGGTGGCGGTACTTGGAAATACCTGCCGCCTCCTCGAAGATCTCCCGGCGGTCCGTGCTCTTGGTGGAGAGGATCTCATCCACCCGGCCCTGACCTACGATGGAATAGCCCTCCCGGCCCATGCCGGTGTCCATAAACAGCTCCGTCATGTCCTTCAGTCGGACGGACTGGCGGTTGATGTAATACTCGCTCTCTCCGCTGCGGTAATACCGCCGGGTGACGGCCACCTCAGACTCGTCCATAGATGGGAACAGATGACCGGTGTTGTCCAGCACCAGCGTCACCTGAGCAAAGCCCACCGGGGCGCGTTTTTCCGTGCCGCCGAAGATCACGTCCTCCATTTTACCGCCCCGGAGGGCCTTGCTGGACTGCTCGCCCATGACCCAGCGGATGGCGTCGGAAATGTTGGACTTGCCGGAGCCGTTAGGCCCCACGATGGCTGTAATATCCTCACCGAAGTTCAGGACCGTCTTATCAGGGAAGGATTTGAAGCCCTGCACCTCCAGTGCTTTTAAGTACATCTATGTCTCACCTCGATCTACACCCATATACTTTGAACATACTTTAACTAAGATACTATACCAGAAAAGCGCACTTATTTCAATAGGAAAACGAGGGGTGTCACCCCCTCGTTTCGTCCATTTTCCGATAGAGCCAGTCCAATCCTTCCTGCAATCCGCCCAGCTGGTCGATGATCCCCAGATGCACCGCCTCCTCACCGTAGATCACGCTGCCCACATCCGCCGCCATGTCATCCTTTGCCAGCATGAGGGCCTGAAACTTCTCCGCCGAGATCCGGCTGTGTCCCGCCACAAAGGCCACGATCCGCTCCTGAAGCCGCTGAAAATAGTTGTAGGTCTGGGGCGCAGCGATGACTGTTCCGCTCATCCGCACGGGATGGATGGTCATGGCGGCGGAGGGCACCGCAAAGCTCCGCTGGGCCGCCACCGCCAATGGGACGCCAATGGAATGGCTGCCCCCTAAAACGATGGCCGCCGTGGGCTTGGTCAGTCCGGCGATCAGCTCCGCGATGGCCAGTCCCGCCTCCACGTCGCCGCCCACGGTGTTCAGCAGAAATAAAATACCGTCCACCTCCCGGCTCTCCTCCAGCTTCGCCAGCAGGGGCAGCATGTGCTCATACTGGGTGGTTTTCGTACCGTTGGGCGCCGCCGTGTGCCCCTCAATCTGTCCGATGATGGCCAGCGTATAAACGGTTCCGTGGGCGGTTTTTGTCATGGCGGAGCCGAAATCTACTACGTTCTGGTTCACCTGACTCCCTTCCCGCTCCTCCGTCGCCTTTGTCTCCTTGTCCTTCTCCATTGCGATCCCTCACTTTCCCCGTTAGTCTCCGCAGGAAAGCGCCGGCCTATGCGCCGGAACGAAAAAGAGAGCCGCAGAGATAAAATCTCTGCGGCTCTTTGGGGGAATCAATATGTGTTTTTCGTCTGAAAATCAGGCAGCCTTAGGCATCATTTCGGCGGCAGGGATCACCTTCTGGCAGAAGTTGGCCAAGAACTCCGCCACGTTGCAGCGAGGCGCCGCGGCGCGGGGCGTCAGGGTCTTTTCAGCCGCCAGAACGCCGGAGCCGACAGCCCACTGCATCGCGGGGATGGCATACTCACCAACCTCACCCACGTCCTCGAAGGAGAGAATATTGGTGTCCTCGCCCACAGACACATCATAGCCCATGAACTGTGCGTAGCGATACAGGATGGTCAGGAACTGCTGACGGGAAATAGCCTGTGCCGGGGCAAAGGTCGTTGCGGTAACACCGTTGGTCAGCTTGTTTTCAGCTGCCCAGGCGATGGCCTTGACGAAGGGAGAGGTAGCGGCCACATCGCCGAAGGGATTGGCGTTCTTAGGTTCGGGAGAACCATTCATCCGCCACAGCACCGTGACCATCTGGCCCCGGGTGATGGTGTTGTTGGGCATGAACATCGTATCCGTGACGCCCTTGAAGATACTGTTCTCATAGCAGTACTTCACCGCGCTGTAATAGGCGGCGGAAGGATCCACATCCGTAAAGGGCAAGCCCTTGATGATGGTGATGCGGTCACCGGCCTCGCCGTAATCCTCAGCGGACACAACGCCCTTCAGCTCGGTCTTAACATAATCCATCACAACCTCGTCCATGGGGATACCCAGATCGTAGTTGACGGAAGCGGTCTTGAAGGCGTAATAGGTATCGCCGCCGGCAGCCAGGAAGTCATTGGTAGCGATGGTGTAGACCGTTCTGAGGTTGAAGGCCTTGCCGCCAACGGACTGGATCGTAACACGGCGGATGGTCTTGGGCGCGTGGTAGGTGGAGCCTTCATACACATCGCCCGCGTCATAGGACTTGGTGCCGTCAATGGTGTAGACGATGCCGCTGACCTGGGGGAAGCCGCCGATGGAATCCGGCGTGCAGTAGGTCGAAGCCTCCAGAGCCTCCAGCAGCTCCGCGCCGGTGACCTTCACGATGCTCAGTGTGTTGCCGAAGGGCAGCACGGTGTTGATGTCCTTCTTGGTAATATCGCCCTTCTTGATGGTGGCCCGGATGCCGCCGCCGTTGGTGACAGCCGCGTCCACCTTGGTGCCGTTCTTGCCTGCGCCCCAAACCAGCGCATCGGTGATGAGGTCACCCAGATTAGTCTCATGGGTCCGGACATTGCCCTTCACGCCGTCCAGCTCCACCTTGGTCTTTGCGAATACGGTGCCGTAGTCATCGTCGATCTCCTTCTGGATGGCGGCAGCTCTGGCAGCCACGTCCTTATCCTCGGCAGTCATGCCCTCGGTAGGAGCGCTCATAGCCGTGACCTTGCCCTTGGGGCTGATGGTCACAACGCCAACGTTGGCCAGCTTGGTGCCGGTGGACGTGAGGAGGGTGCCGTTGACCTTGCCGTCCTTGTCGGTCACTTCGGCAATGTCCTTCATGGTGGAGTGGGAGTGTCCGTCAATGAACACGTCGATACCGTCCACAACATTCAGCAGGTCCGTGGAACGGTTGCCAAGGGATTCCTTGTCGATTCCCAGATGGCCCAGGCAGATGATGTAATCGCAGCCGTCCGCCTTCAGGGAGTCCACCTGCGCCTGTGCGCAGTCAAACATGGACTTGTCGCCCAGAATGGTCACGCCCTTGATCTTAGCGGGGTGTGCCTTGGTTGCGGTCTCGGGAGTCTCCAGACCGAACACGCCGATCTTGACGCCGGACGGCGTGGTGAAGATCTGATTGGCGTTGAATGCCACCTTCCCCTGATAGAGCACGTTGGCTGCCACAATGGGGAACTTGGCTTCCTTGGAGAGATTCACCAGATTGTCATAGCCGTAGTCGAACTCGTGGTTGCCAAGGGTCGTGACGTCATACCCGGCCATGTTCATCAGTTCAACAGCCGTTTTACCCTGAGAAACGCTGACCGTGGGATCGCCCTGGCAGAAGTCGCCGGCGTCCATCAGCAGGACATAGGCACCCTCAGCCTCATAGGCTTTCTTCAAGGCCGCCACCTTGGCATAGCCGGAAATAGCGCCGTGCACATCGTTGGTGTGCAGCACTACTACATAGCCGTCCATCTCGCCCTTGGTCTCGTCCGCAGAGACTGTGACCGTCAGGGAGAAGATCATAGCCAATGCCAGCAGCACAGACAGGAACTTCTTCATTCGCAAAGACCTCCTTTTTATTTAGGGCGGTACAATTTGCAAGCGAGCCCCGCCCTGCTATGTCCAAATTATACCATATCGACCTTTGGTTGCAACTACTATTTGTAAATTTTTGTGTTTTATCCGGTCAATTCTCCGTCAGCTCTCCCCCATTGTCCCTCTGGTTTTTTTCGGAAAACCGTGCTATACTGACGGCAGAATCTAATCTGGAGGTGCTTTATATGCGTACGCTGTTCAAGGGCGGTACCGTCATCACCGGCCGGGGGTCCAAGCGGGCCGACGTGCTGGTGGAGGGTGAAAAGGTCAGGCAGGTGGGCCGTCTGATCCTCACTCCGGCAGACCGGACGGTGGATGTGGAGGGCTGTCTCCTGTTCCCCGGCTTTATTGACGCCCACACCCACTTTGATCTGGACGTCTGCAACACCACCACGGCGGACGATTTCACCACTGGCAGCCGTGCGGCTCTGAAGGGCGGCACCACCACCGTCATCGACTTCGCCTGCCCCAACAAGGGGGAGAGCCTGCAATACGGTCTGGATCTCTGGCATAAGAAAGCAGACGGCCGCACCTTCTGCGACTACGGCTTCCACATGACCATCGACGATTGGAACGAATCCATCCGGGCGGAGCTGCCGGAGATGTTCCGCCAGGGCGTGTCCTCCTTCAAGATGTATATGACTTACCCCGCCATGATGGTGGGTGACCGGGATATGTACTGGGCCTTGAAGGAGCTGCGTCACTTGGGCGGTATCTGCGGTGTCCACTGTGAGAACGCCGGCGTCATCGACGGTATGATCGCTGAGAAAAAGGCCGCCGGGCTGATGGGGCCCTCCAGCCATCCGGAGACCCGTCCTCCCTATCTGGAGGCTGAGGCCATCAGCCGCCTTCTGCGGATTGCCCAGGCGGCGGACTGCCCGGTGGTCATCGTCCACCTGACCAACGAGGAAGCCCTCAAGGAGGTGGAACACGCCCGGAAGCGGGGCCAGAAGGTCTATGTGGAGACCTGTCCCCAGTATCTTCTGCTGGACGAAAGCGTTTATTACGCTCCCGACTATTCTCAGGCGGCCCGGTACATCTGCGCGCCCCCCATCCGGGAAAAGGCCAATCAGGAGGTTCTGTGGCGGGGCCTGCGCCGGGGCGAGATCCAGACCATCTCCACGGATCACTGCTCCTTCACCCTGGCCCAGAAGGACGCGGGCCGGGAGGATTTCACCAAGATCCCCGGCGGTCTCCCCGGTGTGGAGACCCGAGGCGAGTTAATCTATTCCTACGGCGTGGCCGCCAAGAAGCTCTCTCTGGCCCAGATGTGCCGGGTGCTGAGTGAGAACCCCGCCAAGCTGTACGGTCTCTATCCCCGCAAGGGCGTTCTGGCCCCCGGCAGCGATGCCGACATCGTGATCTACGATCCCGGTGACAGCCATGTGATCCGTGCGGAGGACTGCGTCGCCAACGTGGACTACAACCCCTATGAGGGCTTTGTCACCGCAGGCGGCATCCGGGAGGTCTGGCTCCGTGGCCGCAAGACCGTGGAGAACGGCAAGGTGCTGGACACCGTCCCGGCAGGCATGTATCTGGCCCGTGGAAAATGCGATCTGTAGCATCATTCCTGTAAAGGATTATCGCTTTATATCGTGTTGATTTCAACAGTTTTCGTTTATTTTTGCAAAAAATCCCGCAGTTCGTCCCGTGTTTCCCACGATTGCATTTCTTTTTATTCTTTGCTATAATACGGCTGTTGAAGAGACCGCCAGACGGTTTTCTTTCCTTGAAATTCAGCGGATCATCCAAAAGCAGGGGCGGTGGACCGCCCCTGTTTCACCGCGGGGAGGTATTGTATGCACTACGGTGAGATCAAAAACTGCGATATTGCCAATGGCGAGGGCGTCCGGGTCACGCTGTTCGTCTCCGGCTGCACCAACCACTGTGAGCACTGCTTTCAGCCCCAGACGTGGGACTTTGACTATGGTCAGCCCTTCACATCAGAAACAGAGCAGCAGCTTTTAGACCTGCTGGCCCCCTCTTACATTCAGGGACTAACCCTGCTGGGCGGCGAGCCCTTCGAGCCGGAAAATCAACGGGTACTGGTCCCCTTTGTCCGCCGGGTGCGGGAAACCTACCCGCAAAAGACCGTGTGGGCCTTCTCCGGGTTCACACTGGAGGAGCTGCGGACCGAGGGCAGCCATCCCCGCTGCGAGGCGACGGACGAGCTGCTGTCCATGCTGGACGTGCTGGTGGACGGCCGCTTTGTGGAGGCCTTGAAGGACATCTCCCTGCGGTTCCGAGGGTCCAGCAATCAACGACTCATCGACATGAAAAAAACACTGGCATCAGGCGAGATCGTCCTGCTGCCGGATCTGGACCGGAAACCCGGTCAAGCATAAGGAGGAATCATCCCATCATGGTAACTATGGCACAGAGAATCGAAGCACTTCGGACGGAAAAGGGCCTCAGCCGCCCCGCGCTGGCGGCGGCGCTGGGACTGCCCCGCCTGTCCATCGAAAAGTTTGAAACCGGCCGCCAGACGCCCTCTCAGGAGCAGCAGCAAAAGCTGGCAGGGGCCTTCGGCGTGTCCCTCCCCTATCTCCGGGGCGAGACCGACGATCCCACCAGTATGGACAACTGGCTCAGCGGTGCCGTCCCCCAGGAGGACGTAGTGCTGCCCAAGGCCGTCCGGAAGGCAACAGCCGCTGTAGTGGCCCAGTCCGGCGACAGCGGCAGGAGCGACGGCGCCGTGTTCAGCGCCCTGCTGAAAAGCGACTCCTTCAAGGCGTTGGTGCGGGAGACCGTACTGGACGTCTTAAAATCCCCCGAAGGACAGGCCCTGTTGGCAAAAGCCGCCAAAAAGTAAAAAAACAGCCCCGAATCTGCCTGCAAACAGATTCGGGGCCGTTTTTATTCCTCTTTCAGAAACCGCTCCGCGGCTTGGACCGTATTGCTGAGATACCGGATGACCTCCACCGGCCACTTTCCAACCGCCGTTTCTCCGGTGACCATCACCGCAGCGGCGCCATCTGCCACAGCGTTGAAAATATCGCTGACCTCCGCCCGGGTGGGCACCGGATTCTGCTCCATGGACGCCAGCATCTGCGTCACCACCATGAAGGGCTTCCCTGCCTTGCGGCACTGGGCCTCGATCCGCTTCTGGGCCGCCGGCAGCTCCCACAGGGGCATGGCGTTCCCCAGATCCCCTCTGGCAATGACGATCTCATCCGCCGTTTCCAGAAATTCCGGGAGCCGTTCCAGCCCTGTCTGGTTTTCAATCTTGGCGAACAGCCGGATATTCGCTCCGCCGTTTTCGTCCAACGCCTGCCGGACGGTTTCCAGATCCCGTCGGCTGCGCACAAAGGGCTGCATAACGCCGGTGACGCCGCAGGACGCCGCAATGCGGATATTCTCCACATCGGATGCCGTTATCGTCGGCGGTTCCAGATCCGCTCCCGGCAGAGCCAGACTCTTTCGTCCCCGCAGAACGCCGCCTCGAAGGACCTCTGCCACCGCGCCGCTCTCAGTCTGCTCCGTGACCCGCAGCAGCAGCTTGCCGTCATCCAAAAGCACCTCCTGGCCGGGCAATAGCGCAGGAATCGCAATATCCGGCAAGGGAATTCCCTTGCCGCCTAATTCAAGTACTTCACCCTCATTCAGCGTCATCGGCTCCGCCAATACGCCTACCCGCAGCTCCGGTCCCTGCATATCAATGAGCAGCTCCGCCTGCTTTCCGCAGCGCTGCGCCGCCTTATGCAGCGCGTCCACCTGATCCGCCGCCTGAGCCAGCGTCACATGGGAGAGATTCAGCCGGATGCCAGTCATCCCGGCCCGGAACATCGCTTCCAGCGTCTTTACATCCGCACAAGCCGGTCCGATGGTCCCGTAGATCTGCCGTGCGGAGGGCTGTTCTTTCATTGCGGTCATAATGCCTCCTCAATGTTTTTTTCCAATATACCACATTCCGCCCCAAAAAGGAAGCCTTGGCAGCTCTGTCCCCAAGCGGCTTGTGCATCTGTCTAAACTTGTCCGCTATTTTTGACTATTTCGGAGAATTTTCAGATTCTTCTTGACCTTCTCCGTAAATCTTGTTAATCTAATATCGTAAACGTTTACACATGTTGCGTTTTTCGTCTGTGCTACCCTTTCATTTTGTGGTCCGCAGACTTGCTCCAAGCCCTTCCCTACCGTAAAATTTTGCAGGAAAAGGAGTTAATGAATACATGCAAGGTATCCCGCTGAATGAACGCAAGCGTCTGGGGGCGCTGTTAGATGACCGGCCGCAGACGGAGGTCATGGCCATGATCCCCCAGTTTTCCCAGGCGGAGACTGATAACTTTGTCGCGCCGCCCGCACAGATCCCGGAGGCCCTGGGCGTCCTGATGTTCAACATGGAACGGGGCGTGAACCTGCCGGAAATTCAGGAATTTCTGCGGGATTGCCCGGATATTCAGCCCTTTGACGTGATCCTGGCCAACGAGCTGGATGACGGCTGCGCCCGCTCCGGCAACAAGAACACCGCCCGTGAACTGGCACAGGCGTTTGGTTTGAACTACGCCTGGGGCCTTGAATTCATCGAGCTGGTGAATGATGAAAACGCCAAGGGCTTCCATGGCAACGCTGTTTTCTCCCGCTGGCCCATCCGCCGCGCCGGTGTGATCCGCCTGCCCGAGCAGTATAACTGGTACTTCGACCGCCAGAAGCGCATCGGCGGACGGCTGGCCGTCTTTGCGGAGCTGGACGTAGGCGGACAGCCGGTGGGCGCTGTGTCCATCCACTTGGAAAACCGCACCCACGGCGAGGGCCGCAAGGCCCAGATGGCCGCCATTCTGGAGGCCGTCCGTAAGGAGCTGCCCGATATGCCCCTGATCTTAGGCGGCGATCTGAACACCAACACCTTCGATGGCCGGGCCAAGGAGGACATCGGCGCCATCGCTGCCGATCCCGCTCTGCGCCGCCGCTGCTTAGAGGATGTGGGCAGCTTTGAGCCTCTGCTGCCCCTGTGCGCTGCCGACGGCTACGAGATCGTCCCCAAGGAGCCCCGTCTCACCCGCCGCAAGCCCCTGCCCAACGGTGATTCCCTGCCCCTGCGTCTGGACTGGATCCTGCTGAAGGGCGTCACCGCGTCGGAAAGCCGGATGATCTCCACCGCCAAGGAGGATCTCTCCTATGCCAAGCCCGGCTCCGCTCTGGAACATTTTCAGGGGGCAGAGCTGTCGGACCACAATGCTGTCTGGGCCATGTGCCGCCTTCGCTGATTTTTTCTGCAAAAGTGAGCTTTTTCCCTCAAAAAACTCGTTTCAAGCTGCAAAAAAGCTCCGTGTCCATGGACACGGAGCTTTTTATGTTACGGAAAGTCTTGCTTACTTCAGCTCGACCTTGGCGCCAGCCTCTTCCAGCTGCTTCTTCAGAGCCTCGGCCTCGTCCTTGCTGACAGCTTCCTTCAGAGTGGAAGGAGCGCCCTCGACAGTAGCCTTAGCCTCAGCCAGGCCCTGGCCGGTGATCTCGCGGACAACCTTGATGACCTTGATCTTGGCAGCAGCGTCAAAGCCGGTCAGGACCACGTCGAAATCGGTCTTCTCCTCAGCAGCGGGAGCAGCAGCACCAGCAGCGGGAGCAGCCATAGCGGCGGCGGAAACGCCGAACTCTTCCTCCAGAGCGTGAACCAGCTCGGACAGTTCCAGAACAGTGAGACCCTTGATCTCTTCGATCATAGCGGTAACTTTCTCAGACATTGTATTTGCCTCCTAATAGTTATTTTTGTTTGTGTGGGATGTGCGCTGAATTATTCAGCGGCGGGAGCTTCGGCAGCAGCCTCTTCGGCAGGAGCGCCGTTCTTCTCGGCGATCTGCTTCAGGACAACAGCCAGACCGGTAATGGGAGCCAGCATGGTACCCAGAACCTGAGCCTGCAGGACAGGCAGAGCGGGAATAGAAGCCAGAGACTGAATAGTGGCCAGATCGACGGGCTTGCCGTCCATGAAGCCGCCCTTGATCTCGAACTTGCCGTCCAGCTTCTTGGCGTAATCGGCCATGACGCGGGCGGGAGCCACGGGATCATCAGCCAGAGCCAGAGAAGTGGTGCCGTTCAGCAGATCATCCAGATCGTTCAGGCCAGTGTTGTTGAAAGCAAAGCGCAGCAGGGTGTTCTTCACAACCGCATAATCCACGCCGCCCTCACGGCACTCCTTACGCAGAGCGGTGTCTTCCTCAACGGTAATACCCTTGTAGTCGACGATGACGCCTGCGGTAGCCTTCTGGATCTTCTCGGTCAGCTCGGCAACGATTGCCTGCTTCTCGGAAAGGACCTTTGCGTTAGGCATACTTGGTTTCACCTCCATGAGAATTTGCGGCGGACCTCCGTCCGCCCGGGTCAGAGGCGTTCAAAAAGGAACTGTCCTCATGCCGAAAGACATGAGGACAGAAAAGCATCATCAAAATGATTTTGCCATCCTCGGCAGGACTTACGGGGTCTCCCCCACCTGCTGTCTTTGGAACGCGACTGTTATTATATCAAACTTTGGCATAATGTCAAGCATTTTTCCAAAATTTAATATCATTTTCCGTTTTCGCAGAAGGAACATCTCCGTTCCCTCCGTTCAGCGGGATTGAATGAGGGATCTCTCCCCTCTTTCAGCTCTTAGACCAGCTTTGCAGTGTTCATCTTCACGCCGGGGCCCATGGTAGTGGCGGCGACGCAGCTCTTGATATACTGGCCCTTGGCGCTGGCGGGCTTGGCCTTCACAATGGCGCCCATCAGAGCGTTGTAGTTGTCCATCAGCTTCTCGGGGCCGAAGGAAACCTTACCGATGGGGCAGTGGATGATGTTGGTCTTGTCCAGACGATACTCGATCTTACCGGCCTTGGACTCCTGAACGGCCTTGGCCACATCGGGGGTCACGGTGCCGGCCTTGGGAGAGGGCATCAGACCCTTGGGACCCAGCACCTTACCGAGACGGCCAACCACACCCATCATGTCGGGGCTGGCGATGACCACGTCGAAATCAAACCAGTTTTCCTTCTGGATCTTCTCCACCATGTCCATATCGCCCACATAGTCAGCGCCGGCCTCACGGGCAGCGTCAGCCTTGTCGCCCTTGGCGAACACCAGCACGCGGACAGTCTTGCCGGTGCCGTGGGGCAGCACGATGGCGCCGCGGACCTGCTGGTCAGCGTGACGGGAGTCAACGCCCAGCTTCACGTGGAGCTCGACGGTCTCGTCGAACTTGGCCTTGGCGGTCTTGCAGATGAGGTCCATGCCCTCAGCGGCTTCATACTGAGCGCTCTTATCGATCAGCTTGGCGCTCTCCTGATATTTCTTGCCTCTAAACAATGTTATTCCTCCTCATAGTGGTTCTTCGGAACTTAGTCCTCCCACTGTATCGAGCGGTCTTTGACCGCACGGCTGTTGTGACCATCAATTGACACGGGCGAATACGGTTTTGGCGGGCAGAAATGCCCCCATGCTTCCGCAGAGCCCTTGGCAATACACCCTGTATTCCCTGCGGGCTTTTTGTCACCTGGACGCATTTCTGCTCCGGAAAAACTGCCCGCACCTGTCAGCGATGGATATTCGAGTGATTTTTGACTTTTGAGATGATGACGAGCTGACGCCCGTCAAGGCGAAAAGGGCAAAAAGCGCCGGAAAGACGCACTGACAGGCGTGTTTGCCCTTGTTAATTGATGGTCTGTTAGTCGCCGACCACAACGCCCATGGAACGGGCGGTACCGGCAACCATGCTCATAGCGGCCTCCAGGCTGCCGGCGTTCAGGTCGCGCATCTTCATCTCAGCGATCTTCTGAACGGAAGCCTTGGAAATGGTGGCGACCTTGTTCTTATTGGGGACGCCGGAACCAGACTCGATGTTGCACTCCTTCTTGATCAGGACGGCCGCGGGGGGCGTCTTGGTGATGAAGGAGAAGGAACGGTCAGCGTACACGGTGATGACAACGGGAATGATGAGACCCATGTCATTCTTGGTGCGCTCGTTGAATTCCTTCGTGAAAGCAGCGATGTTCACGCCATGCTGGCCCAGAGCGGGGCCAACCGGGGGAGCGGGAGTCGCCTTGCCTGCGGGGATCTGCAGTTTTACATAACCAGTAATCTTCTGTGCCACGGAGTAGCACCTCCTAAATCATAGATGTGGTGGCGGACGATGTCCGTCTTTGGCGGGGCCAATGGCCCCTCCCACTGTTTGCCGGGAATCCCGGCGGGAAAAATCAGTTCAGGACTTCCACCTGATCCAGCTCCAGTTCCACGGGGGTCTCGCGACCGAACATGGAAACCATGACGCTGACCTGATTCTTTTCGGGTTCGATGTCTTCCACAACGCCAGTGAAGCTGGCCAAGGGGCCATCCACGATACGAACATGGTCGCCGACGTTGTAGCCCACGACGATCTCGTGCTTTTCCATGCCCATGGCAAGCACCTCTTCCTCCGTCAGGGGGATGGGCTTGTTGGCAGTACCGACAAAACCGGTGACGCCGCGGACATTCCGCACCAGATGCCAGGTGTCATCCGTCATGACCATTTTGATAAGCACATAACCGGGGAACACCTTGCGCTCGACTTCTTTCGCCTCGCCGGACTCGCTGACCTCTTTTACGGTCTCCACGGGGATCTCCATCCGCAGGATCATATCCTCCATGCCCCGTCCGTTGACGAATTTCTCAATGCTGGTCTTAACGGCGTTTTCATAACCGGAATAGGTATGGATCACATACCACTTCGCGTTTTCCGACATTGCGGCACTCCTTAACCCTGAAACAGGCTCAGGATCGCCTGGATTAAAGAGTAGGCCACGCCGTCAAAGATCCAGATGCACGCGCCGATGAGCAGGGAGCACAGCAGCACGGTACCGGTGTTCTTGACCACGGTCTTCTGATTGGGCCAGGTGACTTTTTTCAATTCGCTTTTCATTTCGCGGAACCAGGCTCCGCGGCTCTTCTTCGCTTCTTCTGCCATAATTCTACACGCCCTTTCTCAGTGTGATCCGCTTTTACTTGGTCTCGCTGTGGAGCGTGTGCTTCTTGCAGAACCGGCAATACTTGTTGAGCTCGAGTTTGTCCGGGGTATTCTTCTTGTTCTTCATCGTATTGTAGTTTCTCTGCTTGCACTCATTGCATCTCAAAGTGACTTTTACGCGCATTAACGGCACCTCCTTATTATTGGTATCGTTCCCGGCGTGCCGGGGATACCGACTGCCTCCCTGCGGTTTTGAAAGCGGCCTTCCTCTGTGCGTAAAGCGAAAAAACGCACAACAAAAAAGCCCTTTTTCACAGGTAATGCTGATTTTAGCACAGAACCCCCCCCGCCGTCAATCCTTTTTTGCGAAAAATTGTAGAAATACCGATTTTTTCCTTTGCAGGCGATTTTACTGGAAAGCTGCGGATTTTATCCGTCAGATTTTGCCGCTTTTTCCGTTGATTCCCGGCGGGGTCCGCATTATAATGAGAGAAAGTTTTCAGATTGTGAGGAAGCCCCCATGAGATATGACCGTGTTTATAATTTTTCCGCCGGACCCGCTATGATGCCGGAGTCCGTTCTGGAGGAGATCGCCGCCGAAGTGCTGAACTATCACGGCAGCGGTATGAGCGTTATGGAGATGAGCCACCGCTCTCCGGTATTTCAGGAGATCCTGTCTCAGGCGGAAGCCGATCTGCGGACGCTGATGCACATTCCTGATAACTATAAGGTGCTCTTTGTTCAGGGCGGCGGTACGGTGCAGTTTGCCATGGTTCCCATGAACCTGATGAAAAACGGCGTGGCCTGCTATGTGGAGACCGGCGCCTGGAGCAAAAAGGCCATAGCCGAGGCCAAGCGGTACGGCGAGGTCAAAATCGTCGCCTCCTCCGCCGATAAAAACTTCTCCTATCTCCCCGACTGTTCCGATCTGGGCATCCCGGACAACGCCGATTACGTCTACATCTGCGAAAATGAGACCATCAACGGCACCGCCTACCACACGCTGCCAAACACCAAGGGCAAGGTTCTGGTGGCGGACCAGTCCTCCCTGTTCCTCTCCCGCCCCTGCGACGTCAGCAAATACGGTCTGATCTGGGCCGGCGTCCAGAAGAACGTAGGCCCCGCCGGTATGTCTATTGTCATCATCCGGGAGGACCTGATCCGGGAGGATCTGCCGGAATTCGTCCCCACCTATCTCCGCTACAAGACCCACGCTGACGCCGACTCCCTTTATAATACCCCCAACTGCTGGTCCATCTACTGCTGCGGCAAGGTGTTCCAAAACCTGCTGGCCAACGGCGGATTGGAGGCCATGGCACAGCGTAACGAAGAAAAGGCCGCCGTTCTGTACGGTTTCCTGGACCGGAGCAAATTCTTCACCGCCGCTGTCCGGAAGGAGGACCGCTCCTACATGAACGTGCCCTTCGTCTCCCCCTCCAAGGAGCAGGACGCCGAGGTAGCGGCCTCCGCCAAGGCCGCCGGGTTCGACAACCTGAAGGGCCACAAGAGCGTCGGCGGTCTCCGGGCCTCCATCTACAACGCCATGCCCAAGGAGGGCGTGGAGGCGCTGGTGGACTTCCTGAAAAAGTACGAGGCTGAGCATACCTGACCGAACCGAGAAAAAATCAACCGAAAGGATGCCGACCGTGAAAAAGGCCGTTTTAAAGATCCTCCTCACCTTTGCGATCCTGAGTGTGATCTGCTGCGCCTTTTGGCAGCTCAGATGGCTGACGTCCGCCAGCGAAGCTGCGATATTGTTCGCCATAACCGGTGGGGTCATCGCCATCGACCTTGCTTGGACCTTCCTCCGAAAGAAAATACAGAACCGAACATAAAAATTCCCGCCATCGGCGGGAATTTTTTTACAGTTCTTCCGTTGTCAGGACGCGTTCCAGCTCTTCCCGGTCGGTCAGCAGGTTCAGCGCCTCCAGCATCCCGTTAGCGGTCAGGTGCTCCGGCAGATCCAGCCGCCGCAGCAGTGCTTGCCGCCGCTGATTGCTGCCCGCTCCTCCGGCCAGCCCCCATTCCATCAGGTCTGCCTTGGTGATGGGCGTTTTTTCCGCCGCCGGCTCCGCCGCTTTGTCTAAAAACGTGGCCCCCGCCCGGCGGAGAGCCTCTAAAATTACCTCCGGCTTCATGCCCTCTACTCCCAGCTTGCCCTCCTTGCCGGGGGCGCGCTTGCGCTTTTCCTTGCCGTGGATATCCGGGATATATGCCTGCTTCACCTGCTCCTTGGGCAGCGCCCCCTTCAGGTAGTTGCGGATCACAAAACCAGCGCCGTCGCTGTCCGTCAGGACGATCAGCCCCCGCTCCGCCGCCAAGCGCCGGAGAAAGGCCACCTTTTCCTTGTCGTTGAACACAGCAAAACCGCCCAGTGTCACCACCGTGGCGTCCACCACCTGCGCCAGCGTATTTTGATCGTAGCGTCCCTCCACTACGATGACTTCCTTGATCTTTCTCATTTTTGGGCCGCTCCTAACCGGGCCAGCAGCAGCTTCAGTTCCTCCGCCGGGTCTACGCCCCGTTGGCTCTTCATCCGCAGATCTGCCACCTGACACATTTTCACAGCGTCACCGCACCACTGGGCGCTGACCCGCTTGGCGGACTGTAACAGCAGCTTTGCCGGATAGTCCGAGCGCATTTCCCACAGCTCCATGAGCCAGTATTTGTCCTTGCCGCTGTCAATGGCCATCCGGGCGGTGTACAGCCGCCGCAGCTGGCTCCCCAGCGCCGCCAGGATCACGATGGGCTCCTCCTGCATTTTCAGCAGGTCCCCCAAAATGGCGGCAGCCTTGTTGTAGTCGCTCTGGGACACCGCATCCGTCATTTTGAAGATCTCCGCCGACAGCACCGGGTCTGCCACCGCGTCAATGTCCCGCTGGGTGATGACTTCCCCCTTGGCGTAGGCCCCGATCTTGGCGATCTCCTGAGAAAGCCCCGTCATCAGTCCGCCGCAGAGGAAAATCAGATACTCCGCCGTCTGCCGGTCGATCTGCTTCCCCAGCGCCCGGAACCGCCGTGCGATCCACGCCGTCAGGTCCGAGGTGTCCTGCGCCTTGAACTCAATGGGCGTCACATGGGCGTCCATGGCCTTGCACAGCTTCTTCACGGTCTTGTTCTGCTTGTAGGCCACCGTATCGTACACAAACACGATGCAGCAGTATTCCGGCAGATCCTCCAGCAGGGCGATGAACCGCTCCCGCTGATCCTCGTTCAGCTTGTAGATATCCCAGTCCGTCACCACGATCAGCGTCCGCTCCGCCATCATAGGCATGGCCTCCGCCATTTCCGTCAGGCTCTGGGCCGTCAGGTCCTTGCCTTCCAGAGCGTGATAGTTGAATTCCTCAAACCCGGCGGGGATCAGCGTTTTCCGGATCTCCCCCAGGTAGTATTCCCGAAGATAGCTCTCCTCTCCGTAAAAGAGGTAGGCGTTCCCCAGAGTGTTCCCCTCTTTCAGATCTGTTTTCAGTTTTTGATAGGCTTCGTTCTTCGCGGTTTTCTTTGCGTATGCCATGATGTGCTCCTAATCAAATGATAGATAGACCGTCCCGTGGCGGTCCGTCCGGTAAATATCGCAGCCTGCCCGGGCCAGCCGCCGCAGGGTATCCTCCGCTGGATGCCCGTAGGAATTGCTTCCCACGCTGATGATGACCGTCCCCGGTGTCACCGCGTCCAGCAGTTCCTTCGATGTAGAGTTCTTGGATCCATGATGCCCCGCCATGAGAACATCCAGCTCCGGCAGCTCATATGTCTCGATCAGCTTCTTTTCCGTGGCCCGCTCCATGTCGCCGGTGATGAGGAAGTCATGCTCCCCCGCCGAAGCCAGCACAGTGAGCCCCAGTTCGTTGCTCCCGCTGACGCCCACGGGCGGGAAAATGGTCAATTCTCCATCCCCAAAGGGCAGATGGGTCTCCTCGGTCACAGTCTCCACGTCCATGCCGTACCGCTCCGCCAGTTCCAGCAGCCGGTCCAGCACCGCGCCGCCCTCCGCTTTCGGGATCGTCAGGGTCTCCGCGCCCATCCGGGCCAATAAATGCTCCACGCCGTTGATGTGGTCATCGTCGAAATGGGTCAAAATCACCCGGTCCACCCGGCGGCAGCCCATAGTCAGCAGCTCGTCCGCCGTGTCGCATCCGGCGTCCCGCCAGTTGTTTCCGCTGCCGCAGTCCACTAAGGCGGTCTCCGTCCCGGATCTCAAAATGACGCTTTGTCCCTGTCCCACGTCCACCGCCGCGGCGTTCAGCCGGTGACAGAACCGGCTCTCCCCCGCCCGCACCGTCACCGCCAGCGTCAGGACGCTCAGCGCGGCGGCCACGGCAAATTTTCGCCGACCCTTGGGCTTTAGCAGCCACGCGGCAGCAAACAGGAGATACACGAACCCCATCCAGTATTTCAGATAGGGATTGCAGAAATACACGCCATGATACGGCAACGCTGCCAGTGCGTGACACACGGCCAGAATATACTTGATCAGCAGCCGGGGTACAAGGCCGATCACCGTCCCCAGCGGCAGGTAGAAAAAGCTGAGAAGCACCGCCGCCAGCCCGCCGATGAACACGATGCCCACCGCCCACAGGCACAGCAGGTTGCTCAAAAGGGACACCGGGGCGAAACTGCCGAAATAGTAGGCGCTGATAGGCGCCGTCAGTGCCAGACACCCGAAGGTTGTCGAAACACTAACAGTTGTAAAGGTAAAGAGCCTGCCATGCTTTTTCTCTCCTGCCAGCCCCCGGTAGAGCTTAGGAGACAGCCACAGCAGCCCCACCACCGCCCCGAAGGATAGTTGCAGGCTGACGGACTTCGCCGCGAAGGGGTTGTCCAGCAAAATCAGGAACAGCGCCGTCATCAAAGCCGTGGGCGGGTCGCTCTCCCGGCGGAACAGGGGTGCCGCCGTCAGAAAGCTCAGCATCACGCAGGCCCGCACCACCGAGGGAGACCCGCCGGTGAGCACCGCGTAGAAGATCAGCGTGGGGATGGCTGCCGCCGCCGTCAGACGCCGCCGGTGCTTTCCCGTGAGAAAGCCCACCATCGCCAGCAGATACGCGCAGTGCATTCCGCTGACCGCCAGAATGTGATAGACCCCCGCTTCGGACAGGTCCACATCCGCCTGAACGGACAGTTCCCCCTTCCGGCCCGTCAACAGGGCCAGCAGAAAGCCTGCGTCGTCCCCAGAAAATAAGTCCCGGATGCGCGCCTGCATGGCCCGGCCCAACCGGGCGGGCCACCACCGGGGCGCGTCCACCGTCCCGGCATGGAAGGCCACCGTCCCCCGGCTGTACGCCAGAAGAAACACGCCCTTGGAGTTGAATACCGTCACATCGTCATCCCGGATGCGGGACGCGCTTTGCAGATACACCTCGTCGGTAAGGCACTGACCGGGAGAAAGCTGCAAAAGGGGCGGATCGCCGTAGTAGGTCAGATTCCCCGGCAGTCCCTCCGCCCGCACCGTCACCTTCGCGCCGAAGCGGGTCTCGGTTGGATACTCCGTCAGGGTCATGGTCAAGGCCTGCTGGGTGTCCGCCAAGGCCTCCATGGGTTCGCTGACCTGCCGGACATACAGCCAGTTCCACCCCAGCGCCAGCGCCGCGCCCACCAGACAGAGGATCGCCCGTTTCCGCCAACATTCCGGCAGAAGCAGCGCCCCAAAGCCCAATGCAAGGCACACCAAGCCACCGGACAGCAGCCAGCCGCCCGGCAGCAGATACTGCGCCAGAAAGATCCCTGCGGCAAACCCGCCGCAGAACAGCGCCAGCCGTCTCATTTGACAGGATACGGCTCCGGCCGGTCCGTCCGTCCCAGCAGGTAGTCCGTGCTGACGTGGTAATAGTCCGCCAGCTTATCCAGCACCCACGCCGGCGTTTCCCGTTCGCCGCTTTCGTAGCGCCGGTAAACGCTGCGGTGCATATTCAAATATTCCGCTATTGCTTTTTGAGATTTGTCATGATCTTCTCTCAAATCCCGCAAGCGTCTGATCTCCATAAGAATCACCCTATTGAATGTTACCAATTGGAAACATTCAAATCGTGTAATTGTTCCCATACGGGGCCAACTCAGAGTATACTACTTTCTCACACACTCCGCCAGTCTTTTGTCCAAATTAGAAAATTAAACGCAAGCGGAAGGCACTCCCGCCCTTCTCATGCACCGCTCCATCGGAAATAAACAGTGCGGGGCGCATAAAGCGTCCCGCACCGTTTTTCGCTCAATCAGCCCGGAGGCCAGGTCATATCCCGTCCGGCCAGCACATGGAAGTGCAGGTGGGGCACGGACTGCTGGCCCGCCTCGCCGATGTTGGACACCACCCGGTATCCGGCCTCGTCAAAGCCCAGCTCCTTGGACAGCTTGGCAATGACCTCAAAAATATGGGCCACCACAGCGCTGTTCTCCGCCGTTACAGCGGAAACGGACTGGATGTGGGCCTTGGGCACCACCAGAAAATGGGTGGGTGCCTGAGGGGCAATGTCGTTGAAGGCATAGCAAAGCTCGTCTTCATAGACCTTGCTGCTGGGGATCTCCCCGGCGATGATCTTACAGAACAGGCAATCGCTCATAGATAGGCTCCTTTCCGATCGGATGTTATCTCTTTTCGTGCTCCGGCACCACAGCGAAGGTTACCAGATCCTCCGTGCCATCGTTGACAAGGCTGTGGCTGTGACCTTTGGGGCAATAGTGGCAGGTGCCGGGAGCCACCGGCTCCCAGACCCCGTCATACAGCACCTTACCGGTGCCGGACAGAAAATACATGACTTCGCTGCTGGTTTCGTGGGTATGGAGGCCGATAGAAGCACCGGGGGCCAGCACGCTGCGCATGATCTTGTTGTCCATATCCTGAACAAGCTGCAAACGCGCCTCCCCCTCGCCTCCCTTCATGTGGGAAACAACGGAGGGCTCCAGTTCATCAAAACGAATCAGCATACACGTCTCTCCTTTTTACAGCTTGCCAGCCACGAAATCGTCCACGGCTGCCAGTGCGTCATCCACCTTGCTGACCTCCGTGCCGCCGCCCATGGCGCTGTCGGGCTTGCCGCCGCCCTTGCCGCCGCAGATGGGGGCGATGGCCTTGATGATATCGCCGGCCTTCACGCCCTTGGCCACGGCGTCCTTGCCGCAAACGGCCAGCAGCGTCACCTTACCGTCATTGACAGAGGCCAGAACGCCCACCACGCCGGGCTCCTTATCCCGGAGGAAGTCGCCCTGCTTGCGCATGGCGGCAGCGTCCATACCATCCCGCTGAGCGGTGATGACCTTCAGCTCACCCACCGTCTTAGCGGAGGCCAGAAAGCTCCGTGCCTCGCCCAGAGATGCCTGCTCCTTGAACTTTTCCAGCTCATGACGCAGATCCTTCATCTCGTTCATCTGCTGCTCCAGACGGTTCTCCAGCTCGCCGGGGTTGGTCTTGAACATCTGGGCGATGTGGAACAGCACCTGCTGGTTGCGGTTGATGGTATCCAGCGTCAGCTGGCCCACGGTAGCCTCGATCCGGCGGACACCGGAGGCTACGGATGCCTCGCTCTTGATGCGGAAGGGACCCACCTTAGCGGTGTTATCCACATGGGTGCCGCCGCAGAATTCCATGGACACGCCGCCCATTTCCACCACGCGGACCACGTCGCCGTACTTCTCGCCAAACATGGCCACAGCGCCCTTCTTCTTGGCCTCCTCGATGGGCAGCACCTCCGTCACCACAGGGATGCCTTCCAGGATGGCGTCGTTGACCAGCTTATCCACCTGCGCCAGCTGCTCCGGCGTGATGGCCTCAAAGTGGGTGAAGTCGAACCGCAGACGGTCAGGCTCCACCAGAGAGCCGGCCTGATGCACATGGTCGCCCAGCACCTTCTTCAGGGCCGCGTCCAGCAGATGGGTAGCGCTGTGGGCACGGCGGACGCCCTTGCGGCGCTCGGCGTCAATGGAGGCCGTCACGGTCTCCCCCACCTTGAACGTGCCGGAAACCACCTTGCCGTAGTGCATGAACTTGCCGCCCTTGTTCTTCTGGACGTTGTTCACCTCGAACTTGGCACCGCCGCAGGTGATGACGCCGTGGTCGGCCACCTGACCGCCCATTTCCGCGTAGAAGGGCGTCTTGTCCAGAACCACGATGCCGTCCACGCCGGTCATCAGCTCCTCAGCCAGCTCGTCCTCCACAACAAGGGCGACCACCTTGGCGTCCTCCACGGTATCGCGGTCATAGCCCACAAACTCGGTAGAGGGGATGTCCTTGCCGAACTCCACGCCGGCCCAGCCCAGATCGCCCAGCGCCTTCCGGGCCTCACGGGCGCGGGTCTTCTGCTCCTGCATCTCCTGATCGAAGGCGGAGCGGTCCAGCGTCATGCCGGCGTCCTCCACCATTTCGATGGTCAGGTCGATGGGGAAGCCGTAGGTATCGTACAGCTTGAAGGCGTCGGCGCCGGAGAAAGTGGTTTCACCCTTTTCCTTGTGCTCAGCCAGCAGCTGATCGAAGATCTTCATGCCGCCGTCGATGGTCTTGGCGAAGTTCTCCTCCTCCACCCGGATCACCTTGGTGATATAGGCCTGACGCTCCCGCAGCTCGGGATAGTGGCCCTCGTTTTCGTGAACAACGGTGTCCACTACCTCATACAGGAAGGGACGGTTCACACCCAGCAGCTTTCCGTGGCGGGCGGCCCGGCGCAGCAGGCGGCGCAGCACATAGCCCCGGCCCTCGTTGCTGGGCAGCACGCCGTCGCAGATCATGAAGCTGGCAGAGCGGATATGGTCGGTGATGACCCGGAGGGACACGTCCTTCTCCAGGCTCTGGCCGTAGCTGGCGCCGGTGATCTCCGTGACCTTGTTGGTGATGTTCATAACGGTATCCACATCGAACAGGGAATCCACATCCTGGCACACCACGGCCAGACGCTCCAACCCCATGCCAGTGTCGATATTCTTCTGCTTCAGCTCGGTATAATGGTCGTGGCCATCGTTGTCGAACTGGGAGAACACCACGTTCCAGACCTCCATGTACCGGTCGCAGTCGCAGCCAACGGTGCAGCCGGGCTTGCCGCAGCCGTACTTCTCGCCCCGGTCATAGTAGATCTCGGAGCAGGGGCCGCAGGGGCCGGAGCCGTGCTCCCAGAAGTTGTCCGCCTTGCCGAATTTGAAGATCCGGTCCTCGGGAATACCGATCTCCTCATGCCAGATGCGGAAGGCCTCATCGTCGGCGGGGGTGGTCTCGTTGCCGGCGAACACGGAAGGATACAGGCGGTTGGGGTCCAGACCCACCCACTCGGGGCTGGTCAGGAATTCCCACGCCCAGTGGATCGCCTCGTTCTTGAAGTAATCGCCAAAGGAGAAGTTGCCCAGCATCTCAAAATAGGTGCCGTGGCGGGCAGTATGGCCGATGTTCTCAATATCGCCGGTACGGATGCACTTCTGGCAGGTGGTGACCCGGTGGCGGGGCGGCTCCTGCTCGCCGGTGAAGAAGGGCTTCATGGGCGCCATACCGGAGTTGATCAGCAGCAGAGACGCGTCATTCTGAGGGATCAGGGAAAAGCTGGGCAGACGCAGATGGTCTTTGGTCTCAAAGAAGTGCAGGAACATTTCCCGCAGCTCATTGAGACCGTAGTTCTTGGGTTGAGACATAATCATTTCCTCCATTTTTTATGTAAATTGCTTGATTTTTGACTGTAAACCGGGTTTCCGAGCCGGAATAGAGCCGTTGGCGGCGTTCCACGGCGGCTCTCTCCCGAAAAATAAAATGCTCCGCCCCGGATATAGGGGCGAAGCATTGCTTCACGGTACCACCCTAATTATCCCCCATTTCTGAGGGCATCTTAGCCACCGGTAACGGCGTGACCCGTCCCGCTCACCGCGGGCCGCTCCGAAGCGGCTGCTTTCCGGCGTAGGTAAGGGACTTGCACCAAATCTCCCTCTCGCTGATCCGGTTTCGGAAAGCTGACTTCATCCAAGCGTTTTTAAAGATTGAATACAGAAGTCATTATACCGTTTTTCCGACTGTTGTCAAGGTTTTTCCCCATGTCCTGTCCCGGATTTTGAAGAGGCGGCAGCCCATCCCCGAATTTTCAATCATCTTGAAGCATCCGGAGAAATCTGGTATCCTTTATTATATAGGATAGAATCAACAAAAATTGGAACTGACGGAGGTGTGATAACCATGACCCTATCCACTGTGACTGCGCTGGCAAAGCTGTTCGGGCAATACCTGCTCCAGCCGATCCCCTTCACGCTGACCTTCCTGCTCCCGCTCCTGTTCCGCTTGATCGCCCGCAAATACATCTGGCTCAGTCTCCCGTTGGCCACACTGGCGGAGGTACTCCTGAATTGGGACAGCTTTTGCTATTACGAGGCCCGCGGCCTCGCCCTCCTGTTCACACTGACGCAGCTTGCAGCCATGGCGGTTTTCGTGTGGATCTTACAGGCCGCCGCCAAAAACTCCCGGTAAACGCCCCGTTTCTCACAGAGGATAGGGCGAGCCGGTCCACAGCAGCCGGGTCCCCACACCGGGCAGCAGACGCTCCGCCCCCTCTACCCCCGGCAGGGGAAATTCCTGTGGCTCCAATACGCCGCCGCACAGCAGCGGCAGCGTCCGCTGGACGCACAGCACCGGCTCCCGCAGGCTGGACAGGGTGATGCTGTCCCGTGGGGACAGGCCGTAGGTCACCACTGTTCCCGCCCGGAGATCGCTTCTGGGGCAGTCCCCCGGCAGCAGTAAGATCCCCGCTGTCACCGCCGCAGGCTCCGGCAGCAGCGCACAGCCCATCGGCGTCAGCGTCAGCAGATCCCACCGCTTTCGGCAGACCGACCCGGCGTCCCGCAGATGACGAATCTCTGCGGGCAGCAGAAATTCCCACGCATCGGGACATAGAAAAAATCCTCCGTCCATCAAACCACCTCGCCCATAGTTTGAACAGCGGGAAAAATTTCATACAGGTCCTCGTTTTTTCCGTTGGAATATGATATAGTATTTCTATTCTGTTCATGAGGTGAAGCGTGTGGATTTCTGGCGGCATCTGAAAACGGTCCAGCGCCATCGGCGGCTGGTGCGGCAGCACTGTTTCCGTCTGGGGCTATACTGGCAGGGCTTGACCCACGATCTGTCCAAGTTCTCTCCGGTGGAGTTCTGGGCCGGCGTCAAATATTTTCAGGGAGACCGCAGCCCCAATGACGCCCAACGCCGGGACAAGGGATACAGCGCCTCGTGGATGCATCACAAGGGCCGCAACCGCCACCATTTTGAATACTGGACCGATTACGGTGTCAGCGGTGAGGGCATCATCGGCGTGGAGATGCCGAAAAAATATGTAGCGGAGATGTTCTGCGACCGGTTGGCTGCCAGCAAGGTCTACCGGGGTCAGGACTTTCAGCCGGGAGACCCCTACCAGTTTTTTCAGTATGGCAAAAAGAAGCGGCTGCTCATGCATCCGGCCACCTCGGAACTGCTGGAGACCATCCTGATCGTCCTCCGGGATCAGGGAGAGGACGCCGCCTTCGACTATGTGCGGCGGGAGGTCTTGGGGAAGAAGTAGGTTTTTTCATACCGGAATTATGTGAACTCCCGAAAAGCGTTGCATTGGTAACAACGCTATCCCTTATTACATAAAGATTTGCCGAAATAGAAAAGCGGTGGTGTTCCGAATGGAACACCACCGCTTTATGTCAACCGTTTTTTAATTTATGCAACATCTTTCCGGAGATCGTCGGATTGAGGTTGTTTCGGTAACTCCTAATCATCTTAGGCGTATACTTCCTAACCTCAATCTCAATCAGATATTCTTTTGCTGCCATACCGATTTCCATACGGATTCCTCCTTTTGTATGTCGCAATCAAAGGAAAAGCGTATGTCACAACGGATTTGATGTATATCGCAACGCATTCCGAAAATGTTCTAAAATCCGTTGTTTTTAATGAAAATCAGCTTGTTTCCAAAAGGAATAATGTAATTATTCCTGCTCCCAGTTATGCCAGACGTTCTGGACATCGTCATTGTCCTCCAGCATATCGATGAGCTTCTGCATATTCTTCAGGTCGCCCTCATCGGTGAGGGAGATGTAGTTCTGGGGCACCATGGCGATGTCGGCGGAGAGGAAGGTGTAGCCCTTGTCCTCCAGCGCCTTGACCACAGTGTTGAAGTCATCGGGCTCGCAGCGGACTTCCATCACCATGCCGTCAGCTTCGAAGTCGGCAGCGCCGGCCTCCAGAGCGTCCATCATCACGGTATCCTCGTCCAGCTCCTGATCCTCATTGTCAATGACGATCACACCCTTCCGGTCAAAGCTCCAGGACACGCAGCCCTGCGCGCCCAGATTGCCGTTGCACTTATCAAAGGCGTGACGAACCTCGGGAGCGGTACGCTGACGGTTGTCGGTCAGAGCGTCCACGATGACGGCCACACCGCCGGGACCGTAGCCCTCATAGGTGACAGCCTCAAAGTTCTCGGTGTTTCCGGCACCCAGCGCCTTGTCGATGGTGCGCTTGATGTTGTCATTGGGCATGTTGACGGCCTTGGCCTTGGCAATCACGGTAGCCAGGCGGGAGTTGTTGGCGGGGTCGCCGGAGCCGCCGCCTTCCTTGACGGCAACGATGATCTCCTTGGCGATCTTGGTGAATGCGGCGGAACGCTTGGCGTCAGCAGCGCCCTTGGTCTTTTGAATGTTATGCCATTTAGAATGTCCGGACATGGTAGTTATTCTCCTTCAACAAAATATTGGATGACTTCCTTAAGGGAAGCCGATTTTATGATTGTAAGCTGGGGAAATTCCTTCTCCAGATAAGCGACGATTTTCGCGCAGACCGGGTCCTCCGTAGGAAAGTGTCCCGCGTCGATGAGGTTGATGCCCTTGGGAGTGGTGTCTAAAAACTGGTGATACGTCAGATCCGACGTGACAAAGGTGTCGCAGCCTGCCGCGATCACCGCGTCGATCTCGTCGCCGCAGGCGCCGCCGCCCACCGCTATATATTCTACCGGTCGGTCCCCGGCATAGCGTACGCCGTTGGCGTGTAACGCCTTGCATACCTCACCCGCAAAGTCAGATAGCTTTACAGGGTTTCGCAGCCGTCCCACACGGCAGAGGCCGGTCTCATCCCCCGGCATAGGCCCAGGGTCCTCGATTCGCAGCGCCTCGGCCAGTGCATCGTTGACGCCGCCGGGGGCAATATCCAGATTTGTGTGCATGGAGATCACAGAAATATCCGTTTTCACCAATCTCCGCAGCAGACGGCCCAGATAGCGGTCGGGCCGCAGGGTCTGCATCTCCGCCTGATGCCAGCGGACGTTCATCAGCGGATGGTGGGACACGATGAGCTGGCAGCCCAGCTTTTCCGCTTCGGAGACCACATTCTCCGTCACGTCCAGCGCCACCAGCACCCGCTGGACCTCCTGATCGGGGCTGCCTTCCAGATGCCCCACGTTGTCCCAATCGAACGCAAGATCCTTGGGGGCCAGCTGGAATAACGCCTGTTCAATTTGTGCGACGGTTGGCATGGCGCCACTCCTCTCTTGCCCGTAATAACGCGGTCAAAATCTCCCGCAGTTCCTCCGTCCGCGCTTGCAGCCGGGTGGAGCGTTTCGCTCCCGCCAGTGCCATCTGCGTACGGACGATTTTTTCAACGATGTATCGATCCGCCAGCGGATCGTGGGCCAGCCCTACGCCGCCCCAGACCTGACTGAGGGACAGTTCCATTTTCCCCGCCTTGGCCTCCATCACAGTGTACAGGGTTCCCCGGTCGCGGACCAGTGCTTCCCGCGTGATGGCAAAACCGTTTTCCGCCAGATATTGCCGCACCATTTCCTCATGGGACTGGGGCTGCAGCAGCAGCGTGTGCTGCCCATCCGCCGTCCACGGTGCGGCCTTCAGGATCGAGAGGATCGTCTCCCCTCCCATCCCCGCAATGGTAACGGTGTCCACCTCAGAGGGGCGGATCCCGGCAAGGCCATTGCAGAGTCGGTATTCAATGTTGTCCGTACCGTAGAGCAATCCGGTCACCTTGGCCCGCTCCAACGGGCCGGGCCGCAGATCGCTGGCCACTGCTCCCCGGATCTTTCCCTGAAGCCGCAGCCACGTGGGGAGATAGCCGTGATCGGTGCCAACGTCGGCCAGATACGCGCCCTCAGGCACCCACCCGGCAATCAGCCGCAGTCGGGGCGGCAATTCCAGCGCCCGCATGGTCTCTCCCCCTTTCCGGTGGTTTTGTCCGTTCGTTCCAGGCATGGTTCAGGACGCATACGGTATCCCGTATGCGTCCCCGCAAGAACTTCGTTCCTGCGGGGTTGGTTTTTCATGTGAAAAACCGTTTGATTGAAATCGTGCAGAAAACCCCTCCTGGGTTTTCCGCACACACCTTTCCTTCCCGTCGATGAACGCTTTCCGTTCGTTCCAGGCATGGTTCAGGACGCATACGGTATTCCCGTATGCGTCCTGTCATGTGGCGCAATTACTGAGCTTTGTTAGCTTCCTCGTTCACCAGAGCCAGCAGCTTGTCCACGTCGATACCGTGGACCATGCAGGCCTCCTCCACGGTCTCACCGCGGGAAGAGGGACAGCCCAGGCAATGCATACCGATGGACAGGAAAATGGGCGCAGTCTGAGGTGCAACGTCCAGAATATCACCGATGATGGTGTCCTTCGTAATATTGATCATTGGAATGATCCTCCTGTTTTGAAAAATGAGCACTAGTATTATACTCAATTTTTTCTGTGATTTCAATAGATAATCGAAGAAAAGCCATATAAACCGGGAAAATCATTTGGAAATTTTGCAAAAATCAGCGATCAGCGCAGGAACATGGCATCGCCGAAGCTGAAAAAGCGGTATTTTTCCCGGACGGCTTCCTCATAAGCGGCCAGAACATGCTCCCGTCCGGCAAAGGCGGACACCAGCATGATGAGGGTGCTCTCCGGCAGGTGGAAGTTGGTCACAAGGCCGTCCATCACCTTGAAGCGGTAGCCGGGGTAGATATAGATGTTGGTCCAGCCGGCCTTGGCCTCCATGTGGCCGTCCTCCGCCGCCCAGGATTCCAGCGTCCGGCAGGAGGTGGTGCCCACGCAGATGCAGCGCCCGCCGTTGGCCTTGGTACGGTTGATGAGGTCCGCCGTCTCCTGCGAGATCACGCAGTATTCACTGTGCATCTCGTGGTCGGTGATCTCGTCCTCCTTCACGGGGCGGAAGGTGCCAAGACCCACATGGAGCGTCACATAGCCGATGTTCACGCCCTTGGCCTTGATCTGCTCCAACAGCTCCGGGGTGAAGTGCAGGCCCGCCGTAGGGGCCGCCGCGCTGCCCAATACCTTGGAGTACACCGTCTGATACCGCTCCTGATCCTGAAGCTCCTCCTTGATGTAGGGCGGCAGGGGCATTTTACCCAGATGCTCCAAAACCTCCAGGAAAATTCCCTCGTAATCAAAGCGCACCAGACGGTTGCCGTCCGGCAGGACCTTTGTGACCTCTGCCGTCAGCTCGCCGTTGCCGAAGGAGAGTTTGGCTCCCTCCCGCATATGCCGTCCCGGGCGCACCAGACATTCCCACGTCTTTTCTCCCCGGTCGATGAGCAGCAGCACCTCACAGGCGCCGCCTCCCGGCAGACGCTGGCCCAGCAGACGGGCGGGCAGCACCCGAGAATCGTTCAGGATCAGGCAGTCACCGGGGTTCAGGAAGTCCGGCAGCTCGTAGAAATGGTGATGCTCCCAGGCGCCGGTGTTCCGGTCCAGAGTCATGAGCCGGGAACCGTCCCGCCGCTCCAGCGGCGTCTGGGCGATCAGTTCCTCCGGGAGCTGGTAGTTAAAATCGCTTGTTTTCATGTTCAACCTCACTTGATGGTAATATCTGTATAGTAGAATTTCAGAATTTCGTCATAGGTATACCCCAGCTCCGCCATGGCCTTGGCACCGTACTGGCTCATGCCGAGATTGTGGCCGCTGCCGCTGCCGGTGATGGTAAAGGTGCCGTCCTTGGAAAACGCAGGCGTTTGGCCTTCGCCTACCGTAGATGTTCCGGAGGCAGACAGCACCGATGCGCTGCCGTCCAGTCTGACGGTCTTTCCGCCGCCGCTGAGGACGCTGACCCCCTCTAAAGAGCGGATCACCGTATTGCTGTCGTTGATATAAATGCCGCCGGAGACTGCGCCGGCTCCGTTGATGGTGAACCGCTGGCTCTTGACGGATTTATTATAGGTGCTAGAATAGAAGATCGTGCGGCAGGTCTCCCCTTTCACCGTCACGCTGTCCCGGCTGCCCTCAAAGGTCACCTTGCTGACGTTGCCCATGGGCGTGAACTCCGCCACATAGACGTTTTTCACAGTGCCGATGCTGTACCCCTTCTGCTCTAAGATCCACGTCAGTTCATCGGCGGTGTAGGTAACAGTCCAGTTGTAATTGGGAATGTTGGTCTTGGCCTCATAGGGGTCCTTCTTCCCCACCAGATAGGGAATGCTGCTCCAGACATTGGCGGCGTCCTCCGTGGCCCCGCCGTTTGACGCACAGTAGACCACCGTATCCGCGGGCTTGCCGCCGTAATAGATCATCTCGCCCGCCGTGTTGTCCACCGCCGCGTCCGTCATATCGGTTGCCCGGTTGCGGCCATAGTACACCTGACAGTCAGTGCCGGCGCAGACGTCAAAGCCCAAAGAGGGATGCCGGGTCTTTACGGCGTAGGTGCGGGCACAGACCGCCTGGGCTTCCAGAGCCGCCAGCGGCCAGTCTTTGTCCATCTCGTAGGGCACAACGCCCTTTACATAGTCTTCAATATCCACCACGTTGATAACCGTCAAAGTGCCGTCGGCGTTGCAGCGGTACTCAAAGCCGCCGGGGTACTTATAGCCCTTGCACCAGGTCTCCGTGTGCCGTCCCATGGGGCGGATGCCGAGACAGTAGCCGTTGTCCCGGAATTGGAACAAGACCTCCCCACTGCGGGTCTCCGTCACCGTCACGTCGTTTCCGGAGCCGGAAGCCTGCATGGTGATGGTGGTTTCGTCGGTCTCGTCCAGATAGACGAACTCCCGGTCCTCGTCATAGTAGCCGAACTCGTATCCGGACCCCACGGCATTTTCCAGATTGGCGGCTTCCAGAGCCGTGTCGCCCCAGCGGATGCCCACCTTCAGGGTGTCATTGACCACAGCGGATGCTGAAACGGCAGTCAGGCTGAACAAAGTGATGATAAACAGAAAGGACAACACACGTTTTTTCATAAAACCTCCCAATGGCGAATACCTTGACGATAGAGGATCTGTCTGCTATTATATAGACAAATGTCCACGGTACAAAAACACACCTCATGGACGTACATATCTTGATTATTATAATACACATTGGCCCCGGATTCAACCGGTATCGACGATTTCCCGGGACCCGAAGGAGGAATCTGCTATGAAACGGTATCAGGTCGGCATCATCGGCGGTACGGGTATGGTGGGCCAGCGGTTTGTGACCCTGTTGGAAAACCATCCCTGGTTCCAGCTCACCGCCATCGCTGCCAGCGCCAGAAGTGCGGGAAAGTCCTATTGGGAGGCCGTCTGTGACCGCTGGGCTCTGGATATTCCCTGCCCCGAAGCCGCAAAGTCCCTGATGGTGCTGGACGCTGAGGCGGACGCGGAGAAACTGGCCGGTATGGTGGATTTCTGCTTCTGCGCCGTGGATATGCCAAAGGACGCCATCCGGGCGCTGGAGGAAACCTACGCCAAGCTGGAATGTCCCATCGTTTCCAACAACTCCGCCCACCGCTGGACAGAGGATGTGCCCATGGTGGTGCCTGAGATTAACGCCGAGCATCTGGTGGTTATCGAGGCCCAGCGAAAGCGGCTGGGCACCAAGCGGGGGTTCATTGCCGTCAAGAGCAACTGCTCCCTCCAGAGCTATGTCCCCGCCCTTCATCCCCTGATGAAATACGGTCTGGAACGTGCGCTGGTGTGTACCTATCAGGCCATCTCCGGCGCGGGGAAAACCTTCCAGCGCTGGCCTGAGATGGTGGATAACTGCATCCCTTACATCGGCGGCGAGGAGGAAAAGAGCGAGCAGGAGCCGCTGAAGCTGTGGGGCCGGGTGGAAAACGGCAGGATCGTCAAGGCGGAGGGGCCCGCCATCACCGCCCAGTGCTTCCGGGTAGCCTGTCAGGACGGCCACATGGCCGCAGTGTTCATGAAATTCAAGGACGGCTGCAAGCCCTCCATGGAGCAGATCAAAGCGGATTGGGCCGCATTCCGGGGCCCGGCGCAGGAATTACAGCTGCCCTCCGCCCCCAAGCAATTTCTCCACTATTTTGAGGAACCGGACCGCCCCCAGACCCGTCTGGACCGGATGCTGGAGCGGGGCATGGCGGTGTCTCTGGGCCGTCTGCGGGAGGATACCCAGTATGACTACAAATTTGTCGGGCTGAGTCACAATACCCTTCGTGGGGCCGCCGGGGGTGCTATTCTGTTGGCAGAGTTGCTGTGCGCAAATGGCTATATTCAGCAGGTGTAAAGGTAAACAACTTAATTGCACAAAAGCGGATGCCAAAGCAGGCATCCGCTTTTTTATGTTGAAAGAGGAGGTATTTTGTTGTGAAGGACATTCTCTTTACAGGTTCTGGTGTGGCCATTGTGACGCCGTTTCACGCCGGGGTGGTGAACTTCCCCGCCTTTGGGCGGCTCATCGACCGGCAGATCGACGGCGGCACCGACGCCATCATCGTCTGCGGTACCACCGGAGAGGCGGCCACCATGACCCAGAAGGAGCGCATGGAGACCATCGCCTATTGCGTGGACCGGGTGGCGGGGCGCGTGCCGGTGATCGCCGGTACCGGCGCCAACGATACTCAGGTAGCCCGGGAAAACGCCCTGGCTGCGGAGCGCCTCGGCGTGGACGGTCTGCTGATCGTCACCCCCTACTACAACAAGGCAACCCAGCAAGGTCTGCTGCGGCACTACAAGGTCATTGCGGATTCCGTGGGCATTCCCATCATCCTCTACAACGTCCCCTCCCGCACCGGGGTCAACATCCAGCCGGAGACCTATGCGGAGCTGGCCCAACACCCCAACATCGCAGGTGTCAAGGAGGCTAGCGGGAATTTCAGCCAAATCCAAAAAACCCGGAACCTCTGCCCTGCCGATTTCTCCATCTGGTCCGGCAATGACGATGAGACCGCCGCCATCTGTATGCTGGGCGGTTCCGGGGTCATTTCCGTGGTGGCCAACGTCCTCCCCGCAGAAATGCACCGGCTGACGGCCCTCTGCCTTGCCGATGACTTCTCCGCGGCGGGCAGACTGCAATTAAAGCTGAAGCCCCTGTGTGACGCGCTGTTCTGCGAGGTGAATCCCATTCCGGTAAAAACCGCCCTGAACCTCATGGGTCTGGAGGCCGGGGAACTGCGGCTCCCTCTCTGCCCCCCCACCGACGCCAGCGTGGAGCGGCTGAAGCTGGCCCTTTCATCGTGGGATCTGCTGCCGGAGCAGACCCCCTGAGTTCCTTTTCCCGGGAAAAGTGCCAATAAAAAGGTAGATTTCCGCAGCGGTAAGGAAGGGTGTGCGCGGGAAACCCAAGAAGGGTGTCCTGCGCCATTGAAATCAATATTTTCAGAACTTTGTAAAAGTTCTGAAAATGGCCTCAGCGGGGAGAAAAGATTTTTTCGACACGCTGAGTGCCGCTGTTCTCACGAACAGCGGCACTTTTAAAAGAATTTACAGCTTTTTCGTCAGCATCAGGCGGTATAGGCTCTGTGGAAGACCTTCTTGCCCTTCTTGATGACCACGCCGTCACCGGCGAACTGGGCCTGGTCGAAGGTCACATCGATGGACGCCACCTTCTGATCATTGACAGCCACACCGCCCTGCTGGATCAGGCGGCGGGCCTCGCCGTTGGAGGCGCACAGGCCGCAGGCCACCAGCAGCTCGATGGCACCGATCTTACCATCGGTAAACCGGGCCTCCGGCAGCTGGGTAGCGGGCATATTTTCGCTGCTGCCGCTGCCGCCGAACAGGGCGCGGGCGGCCTCCTGAGCCTTGTTGGCCTCCTCCTCGCCGTGGACCAGCTTGGTCAGCTCGTAGGCCAGGATCTCCTTGGCCTGATTGAGCTGGCTGCCCTCCCAGGCGTCCATAGCGTCGATCTGCTCCAGGGGCAGGAAGGTCAGCATCCGGATGCACTTGAGCACATCGGCATCGCCCACGTTCCGCCAATACTGGTAGAAGTCGAAGGGCGTGGTCTTGTTGGGATCCAGCCACACCGCGCCGCTGGCGGTCTTGCCCATCTTCTTGCCCTCGCTGTTGAGCAGCAGGGTGATGGTCATGGCGTGGGCGTCCTTGCCCAGCTTGCGGCGGATCAGCTCTGTGCCGCCCAGCATGTTGCTCCACTGGTCATCACCGCCGAACTGCATATTGCAGCCATAGTGCTGGAAGAGGTAGTAGAAGTCATAGCTCTGCATGATCATGTAGTTGAACTCCAGGAAGCTGAGGCCCTTTTCCATGCGCTGCTTGTAGCACTCGGCCCGGAGCATATTGTTGACGCTGAAGCAGGCACCCACGTCCCGCAGCAGGTCGATATAGTTCAGCTTCAGCAGCCAGTCGGCGTTGTTGACCATGATGGCCTTGTCCTCGCCGAAGTCGATGAAACGCTCCATCTGGCGCTTGAAGCAGTCGCAGTTGTGCTGGATGGTCTCCGGGGTCATCATGTTCCGCATATCGGTGCGGCCGGAGGGGTCGCCGATGTAGCCGGTGCCGCCGCCCACCAGCACGACGGGGCGGTTGCCCGCCATCTGCAGGCGCTTCATCAGGCACAGAGCCATGAAGTGACCCACGTGCAGGCTGTCCGCCGTGGGGTCAAAGCCGATGTAGAAGGTCGCCTTGCCGGTGTTGACCATTTCCCGGATCTCCGGCTCGTTGGTCACCTGCGCGATCAGGCCCCGGGCCTGCAGTTCTTCGTAAATACCCATATTGTTGTTCTCCTTTTCCATGTTTGATTCGGACAGAGATAAAATAAAGCCCCCTGTCCTTTCGGACAGAGGGCGTAAATACGCGGTACCACCTCTGGTTCGCCGCCTCCTCGCGGAACGCGGCCTCACGCCGTGCCATCACACGGCAGCGCGGTAACGGGCGCACCCGGAGCACGCCTACTGAGCCAAAGGGCCGTTTGGGTGCCAGCTCCACGGTGTAGTTCGGCGGCTGTTCTCTCCCCTTTCCACCATACAGGGGCTCTCTTGGCAGAACCGATCCGCTTACTTCTCCGCATCATCGCTGTAACGGGCTTCATTGTATCGGATTTCCCGGGAAATGTCAACCCATTTATGGGTGCCAGACGCCGAAAATCTTCAAAAAGCGAATATCCTGATACGAATAGGTACTGAGGGGCCGGTTATCCGCATCGTAGCTGTGGGCGGCCACCAGCACGTTTTCCGGCGTCACCGGCCAACCCACCGACACTACCACCGGCGTATGGCGGAAGTTTTCTCCGTCAAAGGAAAGCTGGATCAGGTCGCCGGGGCGCAGATCCCCCAGTTCGCAGGGATGGGCCGCCGGGCCTTCGGTTTTTTCCTCCCGGACGAGGAAGTTATAGAGGTAGGGTACGCCGGTCCACGCCGGGGCCTTCTGGTCCGGGTCGATATAGTACCAACCGAAGGTGGGTGTGAAGTTCATCACGCCGCTGCCGGCATAAATGCACTGGGAGGCGAAGTTGGTGCAGTCGCCCCCTAAATGCTCGTAGTCATAAAAGGCGGGATTCCGGCCGTAGGCCCAGCGGTGGGCGTACAGCACGGCGGCCCGCCGGTCATAGAGTGCGAAACGCATAGACGGACTCCCCTTTCCCGCCAGTCTATGCGGAGAACGGAAAAGCGTGCGTGGAAAACCACGCACGCTTGAGACTGTCGATAAAGTAGTAAATTCTCCGCGACGGTAAGGAAGGGTGTGCGCGGGAAACCCAAGAGGGGTGTCCCGCGCCATTAAAATCCTAAGTTTTCAGAACTTTTATGAAGTTCTGAAAACTTGCTCAGCGGGGAGAAAAGACTTTTTCGACACGCTGAAGCGTGCGTGGAAAACCACGCACGCTTGGCTTGTTTGATTTCCGTTTATTTGATGACCACCTGAGCGGTGCTGTCGGTGATCCGGGTCCAGCAGGGCTCCAACCACACGCAGTCCGCCGCGCAGTCTTTCAGGCCGAAGGTCTCAAAGTACCGCCCTTCCTCCTTCGCGGCTTTTTCGGCGGCCTCGTAAGCCTCCAACTCCGCACCGGAGATCTCGCCCAAGATCATGGGCGAATTGGATGACCCCCGCTGGTTGATGTCATGGGCCGTGCCGTCCTCGTCATAGAAACGGTTTTTCCAGATCTGGTAATGCATCGTTTTCTCCCAGCGCGCCCCGGCACTGAAGGACACCACCCAGCCGGCATTCCGCTTCTCCGCCCATTCCAGACGGACGCCCTGAGGCGGGTCCTCGATCATGCCCTTTACCAGATCTACCTTCACCCGCTCCTGTCCCTTGTCGATCCAGGAAGCCCCGGTGACATGGAGGGTCAGGTGTTCCCCTGTGGAGAAATAGGGGCTGTCCAGCCAGACGGAATCCGTGGAGGGATCGTCTGGGTTTCCGGTGGCGGAAATGCCGTTGACAATGCCGTTGAACCGCTCTCCCCGCTCGTTTTCCAGATAGAAGTTCAACTCCGTCAGCCATGCGGTGTTGGCGGGGTCATAGTCAAAGTTCAGCCGCAGGTGGGTGGGATAGATCTCCGCCTCCGTCAGCGTTACGGATTGGCCGTCCAGCAGAAAGGTCTCTCCTACATCAATGACCGTCCCCTGCTCCGTGTAGGTGGGGTCGAAACGCAGTTCAAAGGTGAAGGTGGCTAAGATCTTCCGCTGCTCCTTCGGGTTATCGGACAGCAGCTCGACGCCGTAGTCGGCCACGCTGGACTGCGCCGGGGGCTTCTGGTTCTCATAGAGATGTTTGTTGTCATAAACGCCGAAGGTCATGGTCAGGCTGTCCGGCACGTCCCGGTTCATAAAGTCGATCCGGAAGTCGATGAGATCACCGTTTTCCACACCGTAGCTGCTGAGAGATGTGCTGTATCCCTCCTGCTCCCCCGGCACCGTCAGCTTTGGGTGCTCTAAATCCAGGTGTGCGTAATCGTCAGACCGGATGGAGAAGAACACGTCCACCTGCTTCCGGTCTACGATCAGGTACTCCACCCGGGCCGTGATGCCGTTTTGCGATTGGGACAGCCGGAGGGGCTGCACATAATCGTTCTCCACGGCGGCGGACAGGCTGGGAGACCAGCTGACCGCCTTGGCCAGGTCCGCCAGAAGGGGAATCCGTCCGCAGGCCCGGGCGAAGGGCGTCGACAGGTTCACCAGCAGCACGAATGTTGCGAAGCAGGCCGCCAGGCCGCCCAACGAGGTGCCGAGAAAACGCCGTTTTTTCTGTAAAGCGTTTTTCCTGTTCAGTGCTTTATTTACAGTATTATCCAGTTCTTCCGGGGTCTGTTCCAGCTCCGCCAACAGGGCGGTGTACTCATCCATACGGTTCATGCCTGTCCCTCCTCTCCCAGCTCCAATTTCAGCAGGGCCAGCGCCCGTTTCTGACGGGTGGCCGCAGTCCCCTGCGGAATGTTCAGCGCGGCGGCGGTCTCCGCCTGGGTATACCCGGAGAAAAACCGCAGGATCACCACGCTGCGCAGTTCCTCCGGCAATCGGCGGACGGCCTCCCTCAGCGGCAGATGCTCGTAATCGTCCGGCCCGGCGGTGTCCGGCAGCGCATCCGCCCCGCCGGGATGGAACCGCCTCCGGCGGCGCAGTTCGTCCTGACAGGTGTTGATCAGGATCCGGGTGATCCAGGTCTCGAAGAACGCCGGTGTTTGCAGCTGCTTCAGCCTCCGCAGCGCCCGGTACACCGTCTCGTCCACCGCCTCAAGTGCGTCGGCCTCACTGCCCAGATAGAGATACGCCGTGCGGTACAGCCGGGTTTTGATGGCTTCTGTCCGGTCGGCAAATTCCTGCTGATCCATAGAGACCGCCTCCTCTCTGCTCTCTTTTGTCTATTAGACGGAGATACGCCCCGTTTTGTTCTCACGAAGCGAAATCTTTTTAGAAAAAACCGGCGGGGCTTCTGCCCTGCCGGTTGTTACGCTTGCACTTACGCTCTCGGGTGCGCCTTCTGGTAGACGTCCTTGAGCTGATTCTTGATGACGTGGGTGTAGATCTGGGTGGAGGAAATATCCGCGTGCCCCAGCATCTCCTGAATGGCCCGAAGGTCCGCGCCATTTTCCAGCAGATGCACCGCAAAGGAATGGCGCAGGGTGTGAGGGGTGATGTCCTTCTGGATGCCCGCCTTTTCCTGATAGTGCTTGATGATTTTCCAGAAACCCTGACGGCTCATACGCTCGCCGTTCATGTTCACGAACAGGGCCGTTTCCTCCGTGTCCGCGATCAGCTGGGGCCGGACGCCCTTGATGTAATCCTGAAGGGCTTTCACCGCGCCGTGGTACAAAGGGATGATCCGCTCCTTTTTGCTGTTGGAGCAGCGGATAAAGCCCGCCGGCAGATTCAGGTCTCCGACGTCCAGTGCGATCAGCTCACTGACCCGGATACCGGTGGCGTACAGCAGCTCCAGCATGGCATGATCCCGGAAACCCTTGGCATCCACGCACTCCGGCTGTTCCAGAAACAGCTCCACCTCTTTGGCTGTGAGGATCTCCGGGTATTTCCGCTCCACCTTGGCGGCGGCCACCCCCTGTGCCGGGTTCTTTTTCAGTTCCCCGGCAGCCACCATATAGCTGTAAAAGGACTTGACGGACGCCAGAAACCGGGTGACGGAAGCGGCGGACTTCCCGTGGCTCAGCATCCAGTCCATGTAGTCCTGGACTGCCGCGCTGTCCGCCTCCCGCAGGTCTATGTCGCAGTAATTATGTAAATACTCAGCGAATTGGGTCGTATCCCGGAGGTAGGAACTGACGGTGTTCCGGGAGGAATGCTTTTCGTTGGACAAATATGCGCCAAAACGGGCAATATCATCCATTTCCGTCAACTCCCTTCCTAAAAAAATCGTTCCAGCAGTGCGCGGAGCAGAAACGGCGACAGCCGCAGTTCTATCCACGCGCCCAGACACAAAATCAAACACACAATACCGAAGCCCAGCCAACAACCACGGCCGCAGGCGGAAAACGCGGCGCACCGTCTCCCCCGGGACAGTCCACGCAGTGCGGCGGCCCGGCCCATCGCAGGCGCCGCCAGCAGAAAAAAGCAAGGCACCGTGACCAGACAGCGAAAGCCGAAAAAGGCCAGCGCCAGCAGCAGGCCCCGCCCGCCGAAGGAAGCCGTCAGGCACCCCGCCGCATAGGCCGGAAAAAAGCCCGCAGCAGCCGCCAGCAGCGGCAGCAACAGGATTCCCGCAGAGCAGACGCCGCATAGAAACGCCAAAACCGGTCCTTGCAGATAGAGCAGCGTCAGAGAACAAACCACGGAAATTCCAAGGTCCTGACTCTGCGCCAAGGCCAGATAATCCGTCAGGTACGTGGTCAGTTCCCGTTCCACATCCCCGGAGATCCGTCCGGCGCAGACAACACCCGCGCCAATCCCGAGAAAAAAGAAAACCGCCAGCAGCAGGCTGTGCAGCCGGCTGGGGTCTGTCCATCGTTCCGCACGATTCCATTTCAAACCGCATCACCTCACCCCAGCCTATGAAAGTGGGACAAGATTTATGTTGCGGTTGACGTAAAACTTTTCTCATTCAAATATAATTCAAATGGCGCCGTTTCGCAAGGTGTTTCCAGAAAATACCCGTTTTTCGGCGTTTATGCTAAAATATTATGTAAACTGTATTATGTTAACCTCGTAAATTGATGGGCGAAACAGTCTCTTTTCTCTCGTTTTACGCAAGATGTAGTGCTTATCCCCCACCGAATCTTCCCATATCTGACCACACCGCAAAAAAGGAGCGCCGCCCCACCGGACGGCGCTTTTTCAGACGGAACGCAGCTTTTTGTGAGATTTCACCAATCGCTTGTTGGGCCGCTTCCCCACTTTCCCGCAGAGCAGAGCCGCCAGCAGCCCGCCCAGCAGGATCAGGGCCAGACGGATCAGTCCCCGGACCGCGATCCCCTCGCCCCAGCCGCCGAAGCAAAGCAAAAGCAGAAGCAGGGCGAAGGCCCCCGCGTTCAGCAGACCCCCGCCCGGACCCAGCCTCCCCTTCCCTGCCGGAAGTCCCCCGGCGAAGGCCGCGCAGAAGGCCAGCGCCCCCAGCGCCTGCGGGACCCTGTCCTCCCCCACGATCCCCTTCACCGCCAGCAGCGTCACCAGCAGGACACCCAAGCCGTCCACAGCCGCCGTCAGCAGCAAGCACAAAGCGATCTGCTTTCCCGCCGGTTTCTTTTTTCCGGACATCCGATCCCCTCCCCCAAGCATTTCTTCTGGAACAGCTTATGCCATCAGCGGCCATTTTTATGACAGGACGCACACACCATTACCTGAAACTCCTGTTGACCGAGCTGCCTTATCTGGGCAAAAATCCGGCTTCCGACAAACTGGATCTGTTCATGCCGTGGACTGCTGCGATCCGCAAGAACTGTATCCTTCCCACAAAAAAGATTTCACCCGAGGACCTCTGACGCGAGGTCCTTGGGCATCTTCTTGTTACCGGATGATTATTGAGCACTTACCTCATTTGGTCCCCGGAGCGGTGTAAAAGCACATGCACCCGCATCCGATTTCGGAAGAAAACCGGAACCGGGGACAGGGGTGCAGTCATATATTGGTCTGTAAGGAAAGGAGGCGGAGCCGGGTGTTTCGGGGAGGACGGAACTGCATCATTGGAATATTCGCCATCGCCATGGGGGCAGGCATCCTCATCGCGGCCATTTTTCCAACGGGACTGTTGATGTTCCTGGTGGCAACATTGCTGATCGCCAGCGGCTGTGCCTGCTGGAAGCGGTAGAAAGGAGAGGGGTATGAATATCGTAGTGTGGAAGGCGCCCAAGGCCATGCGGGGACTACTGCGGAAGCTGTTCAGAATCCAGGCATAAGGGGTCCCCGCCGCTCATAAACTGCACTGAAGTACACTGAGCGGAAAGGAAGGATACCCACATGGAACTGGAATTAAAAAAGGAGTGTCTGGATACATACGAACTGGGAGAGCCGCAGACGCTGACGCAGGAGGAGACTGCGGAGACCATCGTCCCGGATTACTGCCCGGACATCGCCCGGATCATTTCGGCGGAGGGCGTGGTCTGCCTCCACGGCGGCACAGAGCAGGACGGCGTCACCGGCACCGTCCGGGTGACGGTCCTCTACACGCCGGAGAATGAGTCCGGCGTCCGGGCACTGGAATTCGCCATGCCCTTTTCGGCGCAGGGGGAAGGGTTGGCCGGGTGCGCCCATGTAGTGGTGGAGACGGAGATCGAGTTGCTGGAAAGCCGGATGCTGAATCCCCGGAAGATCTTCACCCGCTGCAAGCTGGTGACCCATCTGGCCGGCTGCCGGAAGGTATGCCTGACCATCTCCTCCGACGCGGAGACGGACCCGGCGCTGCTGGTGGAAAAGCGGTGCTGCGGGCAGACGGTGTCTTTGCTGCGGCAGGTGGCGGAAAAGGATCTGACCTTTTCGGAGACCATGTCCCTGTCGCTGGGTCGGGAGGGTGCGGCGGAGCTGCTCCACTGCCGGGCCAACGGCATCGTGACGGAGACTAAGGCCATTGGCAACAAGCTGATCTTCAAGGGGGTCTTTTTGGTTTCCGCACTGTACCACACCATCGGCGGGCAGCTGGCCTCCGCCAGCGCGGAGCTGCCCTTTTCACAGATCATGGAGACGGATAGCACAGAGGAAAATACCCAGGTGTCCATGCGCCTGCGGATCACCGGGACGGACATTCAGATCGACGGCTCCGATGACGAGGGCCGCCAACTGTCCGTGACGGTCTACTATCACACCATGGCCTTTCTGCGGGAGACACGGGAGGTCACGCTGCTGACGGACCTCTACTCCACCGCTTACGAGACCCGCTATGAGCCAAGTCAGCTGGATCTGTGCAGCCTGTATGAGTCCGTGACCCGGCGGCAGACCGTCCGGGAGGTGCTGGAGATCGGCGTGGCGGCGGAGGCGGTGCTGTCCCTGTGCGCCGACTGCGGGGCGGTGTCCGTCAGCCGGGAGGGAGAAATTACTCAGCTGCGGACGGCGGTGACGGTCCGGGCGCTGTATCTGGACGAGGGGGGCGCCTGTTTGTCGGCAGAGCGCTGCATCGACGTCTGCTGCCCCATGGAGCTGCCAAAGGACTGTACCGTGTCCGCACGGGCCTTCTGCGGGGAGGAAATTCAGGGAACTTTGGGAGACCGTGGCATCGAGGTCCGATTCCCGGTTGATTTTCAGGTGGAGGTCTGCGGCCGGTGCCGCAAGCTGTGCGTAGCCTCCGCCGCGCTGGACGAGAGTATGCCCAAGGACCTGTCCAACGCGCCATCCCTGATTTTGCGCTGCGTGGGAAAGCAGGAATCCGCGTGGGAGGTGGCGAAGCGCTACAACACCACCATCGCGGACATTTTAGCAGCAAATCAGTTGGAACAGGAATCCGAGATCCCCTGCGAACGGCTCCTGCTGATTCCGAAAAAGAGGGCGTAAGAAATCGAAGCCAATCCCAAACGGAAGTCCGAAAAAAGTCCGGTACGTGTCTCTTTCAAAAAAGAATCATGCAGCCCCCTCGTTTTGGCTGCCAGTCAAAACCTCCGGCTAAGCCGGAGGCTTGAGTAAGCCCTATAAGGGCTTTATGCGGACAAAGCCCCTTAAGGGGCCCGAAAAGATTTGCCGATCGCATTGCTTTCTCGGGCTACCCCTTAAGGGGTTTTTGTTATGCCTTGGTATTCTTGCTACCCGTAAACGGGTCTACGAATTCCTTGATGCTTATCTGGTCGGCTATTTGGTCCTCTTGCAGTTGATTTTGGATGTAAGCTTTAATTGCTTTTTTGTTTCGCCCTACTGTATCTACGAAATACCCTCTGGCCCAGAAATGTCTGTTTCCATACTTGTACTTGAGATTTGC